>Ga0182024_10009852_pt1 | contig 19629 bp, 19 predicted proteins | sample P32metaG_FD_120480 | JGI IMG/M metagenome (GOLD analysis project Ga0182024, IMG submission 120480) | Permafrost microbial communities from Stordalen Mire, Sweden - P3-2 metaG (Illumina Assembly) | ecosystem: Environmental > Terrestrial > Soil > Wetlands > Permafrost | place: Sweden: Stordalen... | reverse complement strand
ATCGAGATTTTTATCAAGCTGCTCGACGCGCCGCGCGGGCTACGCGCGGTCAAGCAGATGGTGCGCGGCGGAGGCGCGAATCACGTCGCGCGCGTCACCCAGCAGTTGAATGATTCGGGCTTTCTTGCACCACCGCTGCTGGTTTATGGGCGCGAAGCCGGCCGCGGCCGCGAAATTATGGTGACGTTGCGGGCGGAGGGCGATGGTCCATTGCGAACGCTCAAGGCCCTGCGCTCAGGCGCGATCGATCGCAAGCGCGCCGTGCTGCGCGCGCTGGGAGCCGAGATCGCACGGCTCCATCGATGCGGTTTCGTACACGGCGATCTCACGCCATTCAATATCTTCTTCGTGCGGGCCGAGCCTCCGCGCTTTGTCCTGATCGATCACGAACGAACGCGCAGGACGGGACGGATTGGACGGTCCCGGCGGGCCTTGCGCAACCTGGTGCAGTTGGGACGTTTCGATTTGCCAGGCCTCAGCACGACGGATCGCATGAGGATAGTCGCAGGTTACACGGCGATGCTCGAGCGGCGCGACGGGCGCATCGTGACGCGGCGGGTGAATGCAATGCTACGACGGCGGATCAATCGCGATGGTGTCGCGCACGTGGAAATCCCGGCGGGCGGGACGGTAAACAGCAACGGGGGAGAGCGTGGCAATGGCTGAGGCGCCGGCGATTGCCGTGGTGATCCCAGTTTACAAGGAGATCAATACAGTCGGTGCAGCGCTTCGGCGCGTGCTCGATTGTGGCTACCAGACCGAAGTGGCGGTGGTCGGCGACGGCTCATCGGACGGGACGCGCGAGTATCTGAAACAGATCGAGAATCCGAGAGTACGAGGTGGACAAGAAGGCCGGATGGCGCGACCCGGTCACAGCGCTCGTGGCAATACCTTACTATCGCTTCCTGGACTGACTGCGGAATGAAGCCGGCGGCGGCGAACGCACGAACGTTGAGTATCGCCGGGGTCGATCCCGAACGCGGCTTCGCCGGCGGTGAGTCGCAGGTGCTCGGACTGACGCTTGCATTGATTCGCGCGGGTCATCGCGCGGACCTGATCTGCGATCGGGCGGGAGCGTTGTGGCAGCGGGCGCGAGCCGCGGGGGTGACATGCTATCCGCTGCGGATTCGAAATTCGGTGGACGCGGCGGCGGGACTGAAGCTAAGGAAAATCCTTGCGCAAAACCATTACGACGTCGTGCATTTCCATACCTCGCGAGCGCATGCGCTAGCTCCGTTTGCGCAAGGGCGCGCACGCGCTTTGATCGTGACGCGCCGCATGGACTCTGCGCCCAACCGGGTATTCGCGCCGTGGTTGTTCAATCGGGCGGTCGACGCCGTCGCGGCGATTTCCTCGGCAGTGGCGGATGCGCTGGTGCGATCGGGAGTCCAACGCGATCGCATCACGATAATTCCCAGCGGAGTCGATTGCGTTCGCTTTCATCCGCCGAGCGCCGCGGAGCGCGAACGTGCGCGCGGCGCACTTGGGCTTGCGGATAGAGATATCGCGGTCGGGACGATCGGGATGCTCGAGCCGCGCAAGGGCCAGCGATACCTCATCGAGGCGATGGCATTGTTGTGCGGCGAAGCGAATCAGGCCTATCGCGCGATCGCCCCGGACGGCTTGCATCCTCACAAGATGCGATGCCTCATCGCGGGCGGAGGGACGCTGGCGGATGAAATCGAGGCGCAGATTCGCATGCACGGGCTTGGCGATTCGGTGCGCCTGATGGGCATGATCGACGATTCGGCCGCGCTGCTGCAGGCGCTCGATATTTTCGTGTTGCCGTCATTGCAAGAGGGGCTTGGAGTCGCGGCGCTGGAGGCGATGGCGTGCGGATTGCCGGTAATCGCGAGCGCTGTCGGCGGGCTCGCGCAAACGGTCGCAGACGGAGTCACGGGAATCCACGTGGCGGCGGGTGATGCGCGCACGATGGCGAACGCGATCGCACGGATTGCGTCAGAGCCGGAGTTGGGTGCGGCGATGGGCGCGGCCGGCCGCTTGCGGGTAACGGCAAATTACGGAATGGAGGCGATGGCGCGCGGAACGCTGGAGCTTTACGGCGCATGCCTGCACAATCGTGCGAGCAGCCGGAGGTGATGACGCGATGCGGAGTATGACGGGCTTCGGACGGACACAATTGGAGCGCGGCGGGACCCAGGTCGTGGCGGAAGTGCGTGCGCTCAATCAGCGCTTTTTCGAACTGAAGCTCAATCTGCCGCGGGGATGGGGTGAACACGAAGGCGAGATTCGCAAGATCGTGCAAACTGCCGTCGAGCGCGGACGCGTGGAAGCCTTCGTTCGTTGCGTCGTGACCAAGCCTCCGCGCGCGCGGCTGCGGGTTAACGACGATCTGGCAGCGAGCTACGTCAGTGAGTTGCGCCGGCTGGGCAAGCGGCTCGAGCTCGACGGCAAACTCGGGCTCGAAACGATTCTGCAGCGGCCCGAGATTTTCCAGGTGATCGAGGAGGAAAACGATACCGGGACGGGAGTCGATATCGCCTTGCAGGCGATGAAGCGTGCGGTCAAAGCGCTCGACCTGGAGCGCCGTCGCGAGGGCACGGCATTGCGACGCGACTTCGAGACCCGGCTCAAGAAAATCGGCGACGGCGTCCCGCGCATCGAAAAGCTTGCGGCGGAGTCGCGTGCCACTATCCACGCGAGCTTCGAAACACGCGTGCGCGAGCTGCTCGGCGATCTGCCGGTGAACGAGAAGAGGCTATACGAGGAAGCCTCGAGCGCCGCCCAGCATGGCGACATCACTGAGGAGCTTACGCGCCTGCGGGTCCATCTGAAGGCGATGCGCGACTTGTTTGGCCGCGTGGGTCCAGTGGGCAAATCGATCGAGTTCCTGTTGCAGGAAATCAATCGCGAAGTTAATACGATGGGTGCGAAGTCACAAAACGCGGCGCTCACACAAATCACTATCGAGATGAAGGGCGAGGTCGAGAAGATGCGCGAACAGGTGCAAAACGTCGAGTAGTGACTGCGTTAGAACATTATTTGCATACAAGCGAATCCGTATATATTCTGAACAATGGAATCGGATCGGCATCCTCGGCGCGGCATTATATTTATCCTTTCGGCGCCCTCGGGCGCGGGTAAAACAACGATTTCGCACGCCGCGCTTAAGGCGATCGAGGGGCTCGAAGCATCGGTCTCGCTGACTACGCGCGCACCGCGCGAGAATGAAGCTGACGGACTCGATTATCACTTCGTGAGCGAAGAGGAATTCAATCGCAGGCTTAAGGGCGACGAGTTGGCGGAATGGGCGCGGGTCTTCGAGGCGAGTTATGGCACGCCGCGCGCGCCACTCGAATGTGCGGTGGCTGCGGGCCGCGATATCCTGCTCGACATCGACATCCAGGGCGCGCGCCAGATTCGCGCTCATTACGTGCACGACGCAGTGACGATTTTCGTGCTGCCTCCGAGCTTCGATGAACTCGAGGGGCGGCTACGTCGGCGCGGCACCGAGGACGATGCGGCAATTGCCCGGCGCCTCAAGCGTGCACAGGAAGAAGCTTCGGCCTATCCTGAGTATAATTACCTGATTATCAATGCCGACGTGGACGATTCGATTTCCCAGCTGGAGGCGATCGTCAACGCCGAAAGACTGAAAGTCGGGCGACTGCGCGCGGAGTTCGCGCCGTGGATAATCTAGCCATCGCCGACTATCCCGGCCAGCTTGACGAGCTGGTAGCCCGGGTTCAATCCTACAATCCGCAGGCCGATGTCGCACTGATTCGGCGCGCCTACGACTATTCCGCCCGAATGCATGCAGAGCAGAAGCGCATGTCGGGCGAGCCCTACGTAATTCATCCGCTGAACGTCGCGCTGATCATCGCGCAATTGCATCTGGACCTGCCGTCGATAGTGACCGGGTTGCTGCACGACGTGATCGAGGACACCGGCGCTTCGCTTGACGAGGTGAAGGGACTCTTCGGGGAAGAGGTTGCGCGGCTGGTCGACGGCATGACCAAGGTCTCGAAAATCACCTTTTCCAGCCGCGAGGAGAAGCAGGCTGAGAATTTCCGCAAGATGATCATCGCGATGGCGCATGATATTCGGGTGGTGCTGATTAAGCTGGCTGATCGGCTGCACAATATGCGCACCCTCGATCATCTGCCGCGCGATCGGCAGGACGAGATTTCGCGCGAGACGCTGGAGATTTACGCACCCATCGCACATCGCCTGGGAATCTACTGGCTCAAATCCGAACTCGAGGATTTTTCCTTCCGCTATCTGAATCCCTCGGCCTACGCGACGCTAAAGGCCTACGTTGCGAAAACTCGTGCCGAGCGCGAGGAATATATTCACTCGGTGATCGAGATCCTCGCGCGGCGGCTGAAGGAATCGGGCGTCGAAGCGGACGTCACCGGCCGCCCGAAACATTTCTATTCGATTCACACGAAAATGCAGCATGAGGAACTGAATTTCGACCAGATCTATGACCTGGTCGCATTTCGCGTGATCGTGCCGACGTTGCGCGAATGCTACGAGGCGCTGGGTGTAGTGCATGCGAACTGGAAGCCTATCCCGGGCCGCTTCAAGGATTATATCGCGCTGCCCAAGATCAACATGTACCAGTCGCTGCATTCGACCGTGATCGGACCGCGCGGACAGCGGATGGAAGTGCAAATCCGCACGCGCGAAATGCATGAGGTCGCCGAACTTGGAATCGCCGCGCACTGGAGTTACAAAGAGGGCGCCGGTCCTACGCAATCGCGCGATACCGAGCGCTTCGCGTGGCTGCGGCGCCTAATCGAGTGGCAGCAGAATCTCAAGGACCCGCAGGAATTTCTCTCGACGATCAAGGACGACCTCTTCGCCGAGGAGGTTTTCGTCTTCACGCCCAAGGGAGACCTGCTCGACTTTCCGCTAGGCGCGACCGTCATCGATTTCGCCTATCGAATCCATTCGCAGGTCGGCCAACACCTGGCGGGCGCGCGAGTCAACGGCCGCATGGTGCCGTTGCGCTACCGGCTGAAGTCCGGCGATACGGTCGAAGTTCATACGTCCGAGCGGCAGACGCCGGGTAAAGATTGGGCGAATAACGTAATCACGGCCCGGGCCAAGAGCAGGATCCGCCAGTGGCTGCGCCAGCAACAGTCGGAACGTTCGCTGGAACTGGGCGTCTCATTGATCGATCGCGAACTTGAACCGCTTGGTCTGAGCGTCACGCAACTGCGCAGCAAGGGACGCTTCGAGCCCGCGCTCAAAGAATTTTCCCATCGCGATGACGACAGCCTGATTGCGGCGGTCGGCTACGGCATCGTAACCGTCGCGCAGGTGCTCGGCAGGGTATTGACGCCGGACGAACTGAAGCTCTATCGCGGAGAGAAGTCGCCGCCGCTACCCGGGGCTCCCGGCGAGAAGGATCAGCGCGTCGTCAAGGAACAGCGCCGCGCGATCGGTAATGCGGTTATAGTCTCCGGCGTGGGCGACATGTTGGTGCGTTTCGCGCGATGTTGCAATCCATTGCCGGGCGAAGCGATCACCGGATTCATCACGCGCGGTCGTGGCGTCACTGTCCATCTGGCCGGCTGTCCGCATGCGCTGGCGACCGATCCGCAGCGGCGCGTCCCGGTGGTGTGGAAGGCGGGCGACGAAACTCCGCGGCCGATCCGGCTTGAGGTGTTATGCGTGGATCAGCCGGGACTGCTGGCAGCGATGTCCAAGGCGATTGCGGCCGCTGGCGTGAATATATCAACCGCCGAAGTGAAGACCGCCGGCAACGATGGACGCGCACTTTCGTTGTTCGAGCTCAAAGTTATAAACGCTGCGCAGCTCAGCAATCTGATGCATTCGATTGCGGCGATCGACGGTGTGATGAGGGTATCGCGCCTTGGCCAGCACAATGGCGCAAGTCATCATCGGGTGTGAGCGGCGCGCGTCCGCCACTTTTCCATTGATTGATTGAGAATCGAAAGAAACGAGCTTCATCATGAAGAAAGCGATCGAGACTCACGCGGCGCCAACAGCGATTGGCCCGTATTCGCAAGCGGTCGCGCACGGTGACCTGGTTTTCTGTTCGGGACAAATCGGCATCGATCCCGCGTCGGGCACGATGGTCGAAGGCGGAATCGAGGCCGAAACCCGCCGGGTGCTCGACAACCTGCGTGAAGTGCTGGCCGCGGTCGGGCTCAAGCTGGCCGACGTGGTGAAGACTACTGTATTTCTGGTCAGCCTTGCGGATTTTGAAACCGTAAATCGAATCTATGGTGAACATTTCAACGCGCCCTATCCGGCGCGCTCGACGATGCAGGTTTCCGCTTTGCCGCGCAATGGGCGGGTGGAGATCGAGGCGATTGCCTGCCGCTGACTAACCTTCGCCGGCTTCTTCGTTACACTTCATGCATTCGAACTCGACGCCGAGACGCGATTGCCGGCCCGCCGCCGTGATCACCCACGGACGCATCTGGAAGGGCGGTTGATGGCGTACGTGCTGGGTGTGTCCACATTCCAGGTCGGCAACCCAATCGCCGCTCTCGTCCTGATGGAATCCAGTAATTTTGCGTTTCATTTTGCGCGCGGCGTGAAAGCGGGACGCGCGCCACTGGTGAGGACCGCAAGCGCTTTCGGGTCGAGATAATGGTGGTTGGGATCGAGCTTGCGCACCGATCGCGCGAGACGTTCGAAGTTCACGCGACGGCGCGCGGGCGCAACGGCTTGGCTGAACAATTGCGCTTTGTCTAGATCGAGGAGAACTACGATCAGGCGCTCGCCAGCCTTGCTGACGAAAAGATTGTTCAAATTCAAATCGGCGTGCAGCAAGCCGCCGTTATGCATCGCGTCGATAGCGTAGCGGGCTAATTCGGCGACATGCATGCGCACCGCTGGATCGTCGTCGGCGCGCAAAAATTCCCATAGCGTCATACCGCTCAGCGCACGTGTGATGAAGGCACTGCGGTAAAAGCCCGGGACGACCGCTTCGATCATAACGCCCAGCGCTTCGGCGATCGGAATCCCTCGCAGCCGCGCTTCATTGGCGACTGCAAGCTCGCGCAATGGCCGCGTGCTAGCGCCAAAATATAAATCGGGTGTGAAGAAGCGGGCGAGGCCGCCGCGCCGGCCGCGGCGTGCGAAGAGCTCGGGACCGCCGTCGAGCTTGAAGGGAAAGCCGCTGCCGCGATTGCCGGCGCCAGATGAAGCGTTGCGCTTTAACTCAGCCAGCGCGCTAAAGACCTCCGGCGCCCGCGAGGCTAAATCGCGCCGGAGATAGAGCACTCGGCGTCCGAGCCCGAAGCGAGAGAAATCGGGTCCCGGAACCGGGGATGCTCCGCGGTTTCGTCCACTCGCGAGGGCGGAAATCATATGCGTACCCAGCCACGCGCCGGCGCGGCTTTAGGCGAGGCTCTCGGCCTCGTCAATCAGCATGATCGGAATGTCCTCCTTGATTGGATAGCGCAGCTTGCAGGCGTCGCAAATAAGCCCGTCCTGCGCATCGCTCATGTGAATGTCGCCCTTACATTTGGGACATGCGAGAATGTCGAGCAAATCCTTGCTTATGGCCATTGGGGTAACCTCCTCGGCTTCAATTGAGCGATCCCCCGGTTGTACGCTGCAAGTTGGATGCGCCACCGGTCCGCGTGCGTGCCGCTATCAGATCGAAAAGCCCCGCCTCGTCGCTCGACTCCATCGAAACCGCCAGCCTCAGAGCGTACAGCGAAACGCTCGGCGCCGGAAACAGTTCCAGCTTAACGAGATCTTTTTCGGTCGTTACGATCAGATCCGCGTCTCGGGCAACGTCCATGAGGTTTTCGAAGTCGTGCGGAGTGTAGTCGTGATGGTCTGGATATTCGAGCGAAGCGACGACGGTCGCACCGAGTTCCCGCAACATCGCAAAGAAGCCGGAGGGGTCGGCGAGTCCGCTGACCACGACGATGCGCCGGCCGCCGAGCGCAAGCGCACTTTCGTGCCATCCGGCGGCATCGGCGTGCACCAGCGCCCGCGGGCGGATCGCGGCGCGAAAGATCGGTATATGCTCTGGTAGCGCGAGGGTAACCGGATCAGGCGCTTCCGCGCCGGAATCTATCAACACGATCGCATCGGCGCGCGCGATCGCGGCGCGTCCTTCGCGCAGCGGACCGGCCGGGATTACCCAGCCATTGCCAAAGCCGGACGCGGTATTGATAAGCAGCAGGTCGAGGTCGCGGCGCAGGCGCAGATGCTGAAAGCCGTCGTCCAGGATGAAGGCGTCGAAATGGTCGCGAGCGCTGAGCAACCTGATCGCGTCGATTCTGTGCCGCGCCACCGCGATGGGTCCGGCGAACGATTTCGCCATCATCACCGGCTCGTCACCAGCCTCACGCGGCGACACGAGGCGCGTGCCGTCGGAGACCAGCACGGGGTTGCCGCGATCGACCGCACGGCCCCATCCGCGGCTAACAATCGCAACCTTGAGTCCACGTGCGTGCATGCGCGAGGCAAGAAAGAGGGTGAACGGAGTCTTGCCATTTCCACCGACGGTGAGATTGCCGACGCTGATGACGGTAGCTGCGGCGCGCGCGGATTTCGTTCGCCACCAGCGTGCGCGCACGGATAATGCACCTGAGTAAAGCGCTGCAGCCGGGGCGAGCGCGGCCCAGAGGGGCCACCAGCGCATGGGCAGCGAGCGCTCCCAAAGCCGCTCGATTATGGACCGGGGCCGGCGTCGCGATCGCGCGGTCGTCATCGCTAGGGCTTCCCGATCAGCGCCGCGAGATGATTGAGGGTGGCGGCGGCGCCGCCAGCGAGGCGTTCGACTGCCCGGCGTGCGTTGGCGCCAGCGGCGCGGCGCGCGTCATCGTCCGCGAGCCATTCGGCACAGGTACTCTCGATTTGAGCGGCATCCTCAACCACGCGTCCGCCGCCCGCCGTGAGAATCGTGTCACCGGCCTCTTGCTGATTTTCATAATGCGGTCCGAAGAGCACGGGCACCGCAAGCGTCGCGGGTTCGGCCATGTTCTGACCGCCGCGCGGTGGCGAAATGCTGCCGCCGACGAATGCGATGGTCGAGTGGGCGTACAGCGCCCGCAATTCACCCATCGTATCGAGGAGCAGCACCGCATCGTCGTCGCGCGCGTGCGGCTCTACGTTGGCGACGCCGACTGCGTCATCGACGGGCAGGAGGCTCGCCTTTTCACAAACGAAGCCGGCGGAGCGGATATCGCCTTCGACCTCACCGGCCCGATTCAGATGACGGGGTGCGAGGACCAGCGCGAGCGTGGGAAAACGCTCGATTAGATTGCGATACGCCGTTAGTACCATTCGTTCCTCGCCGGGCGCGGTCGAGCCGGCGATCAGCACTGGGCGGTGCGCGCAGAAATATTCGAGGGCGAATCTGAGCGGCGGCGCCGCCTCGTCGAGATTGAATTTGGTATTGCCGGTCACGATCACATTGGCGGTCGGAGCGCCGAGGTCGCGAAAGCGGCGAGCGTCGTCGTTGGTTTGCACCAGCACCAGGTTGGTATGTGCGAGGGCCTCGGCAATCAGCGGTCGGATGTAACGATAGCGGCTCATCGATCGCGCCGAGACCCGGCCATTGACGATTGCAACCCGGGCACCACTACGCGCGCCCTCAATCAGGTAGTTCGGCCATAACTCGGTCTCCGCCACGAGCACGAGTTGCGGACGCACCGCGGCGATAAAGAATCGCACGCTGGCAGGGCAATCCAGCGGCGCGAGCTGAAAGGCGGCGGCGCCCGTGATCCGTTGGCGCGCAGCCGCGCGCCCCGTGACGGTCATCGTGGTGACGACGATCATCGCCTCGGGATAGTCGCGCAGCAGCCCGAGCGCCACGGGCCGCACCGCCTCAACTTCGCCGACCGACGAGGCGTGGAGCCAGATGCGCGGCGCGCCCGGAATACTCGATGCAAGCGCGGCGGCACCCAGCCGCTCGCGCCGGTTCACCACGTCGAGTCCGCCACCGGCGATCAGCGCGAACGGCAACGCCGGGTACCACAGCGCGTTGTAAAGCGCAGTCATGAACCCGGCTCCTGGGGATGCAACGCGCATGGCGGTACGGCCGCTATTCAATTTACGGGGTTGCCATTGCCGCTGACTTCGGGTTGCGTAAGGAATTGCAATCCGTGCAGCTTGCTGTATTCGCGACCGAGCGCAATCAATTGGTCGTGTGAGCCTTGTTCCACGATCTGTCCGCGAACCACGACCACGATTCGATCGGCGCGGCGCACGGTCGAGAGCCGATGAGCAATCACGAGCGTGGTGCGATTCTCCATCAGATGTTCGATCGCTTCCTGCACCAGCCGTTCCGATTCCGAATCCAGCGCCGAAGTGGCCTCGTCGAGAATCAGGATGGGCGCATTCTTGAGCATCGCGCGCGCAATCGCGATCCGTTGGCGCTCGCCGCCGGAGAGCCGCACGCCCTGCTCTCCGATTACGGTATCGTAGCCTTGGGGCAGGCGCGAAATGAAGTCGTGAGCGTTCGCGAGGCGTGCCGCCGCGATCACCTGGTCGAGGCTTTTCTCCAGGCCGCCGTATGCGATATTGGCGCGGATGGTATCGTTGAAAAGAAAAGTATGCTGCGTAACGAGACCAATCTGGGCGCGCAATGCCGCCAGCCGGTAATGGCGCACATCGACACCATCGACGATGACGGCACCCTCTTGCACGTCGTAAAAGCGCGGTATCAGGTCGGCAATCGTTGATTTGCCGCCGCCGCTCATGCCGACTAGTGCGACTACGCGGCCCGCGCCGATTTCGAGATTGACGTCGCGCAAAACCCATTCGTCGCCGTAGCGGAAGCTGACGTTCTCGAACGCGACCGTATGATTGCCCGGAGCGAGCGTCAAGCCATCGAGCGCATCGGGTACTTCGGTCACCGTGTCCATCATTTCGAAGACGCGCTCTGCCGCGGCGATTCCAGCCTGGATGTTATTGTTGGTACGCGTGAGGCTCTTGAACGGCTGATATAGCAGCAGCATCGCACCGATGAACGCCGTGAAGACGCCAGGGGTGCGGGTGCCTGCCAGCACCTCGTGAGCGCCCCACCAGATGACGCCGACAATCGCGAACGCTCCCATCACCTCCATCGTCGGACCGGTAATCGCCTTGATTCTGGCCACGCGCAGGTAGATGCGGAACAGCCGGCGCAGTTCCTTGTTGAAGCGCGAGCGCTCGTAGTCCTCCATCCCGAAGGCCTTGACCACGCGATTGCCTTGGTAGGTCTCCTGCAAGAGCACGGTGAGGCCGCTCAGTTGGCGTTGTGCGTCCTTGGTCATTTTGCGCATGCCCTTGGAGAAGCTCACCACTGGCAGCACGGCCGTCGGGAAGACGATGAAGGCCGCGAGCGCGAACTTCCAATCGACGTAGAAGGCGCCGGCCAGCACGGCGATCAGCCGGGTACTCTGGCTGAAGATCGCAAACAAGCTGTCGATGCCGTAATTGGTGACGACGTTTACGTCGTTGATCACCCGCGACATCATCACTCCGGTCGGCGTGCGGTTGAAAAACGAGAGCGACTGGTTCTGCAGCGACTCGTTCAACTGGCCGCGCATATCGAGCGAGGTTTTTTGAATAACATAAGCGTCGAGATAGTCGGCGCCAAAGGAGGCGATCGCGCGGACCAGGAAAATTCCGAGTAGCACGAGCGAAAGGACCGGCAGTGCGGCGACGTCGCGGTTGACCGTCAGGCTGTTGGTGAAGCGCTTGATGAGGAGGACGATTGCGCCCTCGCTCGAGCTGAGCACGACCATCGCAATCAGCATCACAGTGACGTACGGGAACAGATACGGGCGCAGGTATCCGAGCAGACGGCGGTAAATCGGTGTCAGCAGCCTCATGCCATCATTTCCAGCGCCATCGCGGCGACGCGAGCGGCTGCACCGGGTGCGCCGAGGCGCGCACGCACAGCCCGCAGCGCCGCCGCGGTAGCGCTATGCAGCGGCTCGGCCAGCATCGGTTCGGCGGCGCGCACCAGACGGGCCGCGGTGACGTCGCCCTGGATCAATTCGGGCACGATCGCGCGGCCGGCCAGGATATTGGGCATGCCGATATAGTCGACGCCGCGCACCAGTATCCGCGCTAATTTGTAGGTAATAGGAGACACCTTGTAGGCAATCACCATCGGACATCCAAGCAGCGCGGTCTCCAGCGTTGCGGTACCCGAGGCCACCAGGGCGAGCTCGCTCGCCGCAACAATACTATAGGTATCGTCCTGGATAATATGTACGCCTTCGAGCGCGGCTGCGCCTGCGACCTCGCCGAGATAGGCGGCTTCGAGCGTCGGCGCCAGCGCGATTGCCAGGCTCAGGCCATGCTTCGCCGCGAGTGCCGTCCCGGCCTCGAGCAACGGGCGCAGCAGGTAGCCGACCTCCGCATGGCGGCTGCCGGGGAGCAGCGCAAGAATGCGGGCGTCGGACTCAAACCCATGGCGCGCGAGCGTCGCGAGACGGTCCTGCGCCGGTGCGACGCGGTCGAGTAGCGGATGGCCGACAAAGCTCACATGCCCTCCGGCTTGTGAGTAAAGCTCCGCCTCGAATGGAAATACCACCGCCATCCGCTGCGCGCGCTTCACCAGCTTGCCGATGCGTCCGCGCCGCCACGCCCACACCTGCGGCAATATGTAATAAAGCACCGGGACGCCGGCGCGGCGCGCCGATCCCGCCAGCATCAGGTTGAACTCGGCGTAATCGATCAGGACGACCAGATCGGGAGGATCGCGCCGCAGGATCCTGCGTAGCGCTCGAAATGCACCGGCGGTTCGCCGAATCGTAGAGGTCAACTCCGTCAAGCCGAGGCCGGCGATATCCTCGGTCTTGAACAGCGCTCGCACACCAGCCGCACGCATCCGTTCGCCGGCGATGCCGAATAATTCGCAGGCGGGATCGCGCGCGAGCAGTTGAGCGGCAAAGTCTGCCCCATGAAGATCGCCGGAGGTTTCACCCGCCACGATCATCACGCGCCTGGATTTATGCGCAGTGGCGCTGGTGGCAGTGCCGCCATGGAGGGTCGCCACATGGTCAGGCTCGATGGGCGCGGTCACCATCAGCCTTGCGGCAACCTGCGTGGAAATGTGCGATCGATATCGCCCAGCACGGTGTTCGGCGCAACTTCCATAGTATTGTACATCCGAATCTGCTTGCCGTCGGCGCCCACCAGGAAACTCGTCGTGACGTGCGCGATGGTGCCGTCAGGTTCGCGCTCGCGCCGGAGTTGATAGACGCGCAACACGGCTTCGATCTCGGCCGGGGTCCCGGTCAGTAGGAGCCAGCCGGTGCGGTCGGCATCGTGAGTCCGGGCGTAGTCGAGCAATTGCGCTGGATGGTCGTGCTCGGGATCGATCGTAATTGAGACCATCGTGACCTTGGTGCCGAGGTCGCTACCGAGTTTGCCGGCAATCCGTGCGAAGCGCGAAGTCAGCACGGGACATGCGGTTGCGCAGTTCGCGTAGATGAAATCGATCAGGACGGGCTTACCCTTCAGCGCCGCGAGCGAAACCCTTGCGCCGTGCTGGTCGACCAGATCGATCGCCGGCAGGCAATCGGTGGCGTTGATCGAGGCGAACGATCCATTGGAAGATCCGTTTGACGACCCGCTCGAGGATTGCGCCGGTGTGTCGGGAATCGGCGTAGTATTGGTTTCACAACCGAATGCCGCGATTCCACTGAGTGCGGCCGCAAATGCCACTCGCGACACCGCGCGAATGATAGACCGCTTCGGCAGCGCGATAAACATTCTCGCGGCGTACATACTCGCTTGACGCTTCATGCTGATGGGTCGGGCGATAGGCGCGTTCCTGAATGTTATGACTGCTCAATCTTCGCGTCATCCGCGACGCACTTCAACCTTGAAACGCGGCCGATTCCTTCTCTATCGCGATACGGATGCGCTCGCTTAACTCCATCACGCGCAGACCGTCATCGGCGGTGACCCTCGGTACTGTGCGCGCGCGCACGCTGTCGACGAACGCCACAATCTCGTCTCTCAATGGATCGGCATCACCCAGATCGATCTGATCGGCCGAGATGGTCGGGAAGATGCTGCCGGGCGGCGGAGGACTCTTGCGATAGACCTGAATGCGCCGAGCCTCATAATCCACCGAAATGTAGGCGTCGGGCTGAAAGAAGCGAATCTTGCGCTCGCGGCGGGGCGCTACGCGGCTAGTATTAAGGTTCGCGATGAGGCCGTTGTCAAAGCGGATGCGCGCGTTAGCGACGTCGATCTGATCGGTCAATACCGCCACGCCCAGCGCTTCGAGCGATACCACTGCCGACGCGCCGGTGGCGCTCAGGATGACGTCGAGATCGTGGACCATCAGGTCGAGCACCACGTCGACGTCGGTGCCGCGCTCGGTGAACGGGGCGAGCCGATGGCACTCGACGAAGCGCGGCGCCTTCAGGATTGAGCGCAGCCGCACGATCGCCGGATTGAAGCGTTCCAGATAGCCAATTTGCAGGATGCGTCCGCACTGCTCGGCGATCGCCTTGAGATCGCGGGCCTCGGCCAGCGTCGCGGCCATCGGCTTTTCCACCAGCACGTCGATGCCCGCGCGCATCAGGTCGGACGCGATCCCATGATGATTGATCCCGGGCGCGGCGACGCTTGCGAGATCGATCGCGCCTGCAAGCTGGCGATGGTCGGTGAACGCGGTCGCGCCAAGTTCACCGCCGATTTTGGCGGCACGGGCCGCGTCAATATCAACCACGTGGGTCAATTTCAGGTTGGGGATTGCCGCGTACTTGCGCGCGTGAATCGCGCCGAGGCGTCCGACGCCGACCACCGCTGCGCGCAATTCATTCATGGCCGTACAGCGTGATGCCCAGCGATCGCGCGCGCTCGAGCGTGCGGTCGCGCTCCAGGATCATCGCGCCGTGGGCCTCGACGCCGATCATCGCGGCGCCAATCTCGGCGAGCAGCTCGATCGTCGCAGGACCGATCGCAGGACGGTCAAAGCGCAGATCCTGGCCCGGTTTCGCAACCTTGGCGACGACCATTCCCCTGCCTACCAACTGCGCTCCTCGGCGCAGCGCGGCATTTGTCCCTTCGATGGCCTCGACCGCCGCGACCACGCCGTTAAGCACTGCGACAGCTTGTCCGACGTCAAAGACGCCGAGCGCGCGCATTAGATCGAAGGCCAGGGCCAGGTCTTTCAATTGCGCTGGCGTTGGCTCCGGACCCGCTTCGAGACCCGCCCGTGCGAGCACTCCATCGAGCATCGGTATCGGATCGATCACGGCAATTCCGTCGGCTTCGATCTCTGCGGCAAGCGCGCGCAAGACCGCGTCATCGCTGAAGCGTCCGACCTTCGCCAGCATCGCGATCGCCCGCGCGTCCGGCGCGAACGAATCAGCCAGGCGCGCCCGCGTGATACCGCCCGCCATCGCAGCTTCGCTCACGCGCGCGGCCTTAAGGACATCGATCATACGTTGCAATTCGCCGACCTTGACCCACGTAATCTCGTCGGCCAGATCCGCCAGCGCAGCATCGGTTTCATTCAGATGAGCCAATGCTATCACGCGGATACCGCGCCGACGCGCGGCGCGCGCGACTTCGAGGGGGAAGACTCCGTTGCCGGCGATTAGACCGAGGCTAGTCACGTTCGCGTCCGACCACTCCGCGAGGTGAATTCGCGATAAAATCGAGCAGAAGGCGCACTTCGGGAATCTCGCCGCTTTCGGCGCGGATTTGTTCGATGGCATCGTCGCGCAGCAGTTTGCCGTAAAAGAGCGTGCGAAAGGCGCGCTTGAGCGCCGTGATTGTCATGAGCGTGAAGCCCCGGCGTTCGAGGCCGATGGAATTGACTCCGACCAGGCGCGCGCGGTCGCCGGCTACCATCGAATAGGGCGGTACGTCCTGCGCAACCTTCGAGCCGGCGGCAACGATCGCGTGTGCCCCGATGCGGCTGAATTGATGAACCCCGCACATCCCCGCCGTCACCACCCATTCCTCAAGCACGCAATGACCCGCGAGCTCGGTCGAATTGGCGATGATAGAGTGATCGCCGATAAAGCAGTCATGCGCGACATGCACGTAGTTCATCAGAAGTACCTGGCTGCCGATGCGCGTGAGCATCCCGCCACCTTCGGTGCCGCGATGGATGGTGGTGAATTCGCGGATGCGGTTGTCGTCGCCGATCTCTAGCCGCGACGGTTCGCCATGATACTTGAGGTCTTGCGGATCCGCGCCGACCGAAGCGAATTGAAAGATGCGATTACGGGCGCCGATCGTGGTCTCACCCTCGATTACCGCATAAGGGCCGATGATGGTGCCGGGACCGACGCGAACCTTGTTGCCGATCACCGCGCCCGGGCCGACTTCGACCGTCGAGTCGAGTTCGGCTCGCCGATCGATCACCGCAGTGGAATGAATCCGGCCAGCTATGGCAGTTGTTCCTCCACTTCCATCGCCGACAGTTCGGCTTCTGCTGCCAGTTCGCCATCGACCCGGGCTTCGCCGTGCATCTTCCAGAGCGGATGATGATGTTTCACGAGACGAACTTCCATCTTGAGCTGGTCACCAGGCACCACGCGCCGGCGAAAGCGCACCTTGTCAACGCCGGTCAACATGAAGAGGCTGCGCCGCGTGCCGATGATTCCAAGCGCCAGAATGGCCGCAGATTGCGCTAGCGCTTCGACGATCAGCACACCTGGCATTACCGGAAGGTTGGGAAAATGACCGGTGAAGAACGGTTCGTTGACGGTCACATTCTTGAGCGTCTGAACGCGCTCGCCGTTGAACTCGAGTACCCGGTCTACCAGCAGAAAAGGATAACGATGCGGTAGCAGGCCGATAAGACGGTCGAGGTCATGCTTCTTACCGTCAGCCAAGGTCAGTCCGCCTTGCGATTAGATTCATGCGCCATCACGGGCAGCGCGATCACGCTACTTCGAAATGGTCGAACGTCCTTCGTCCGAAGGAGCAGCCGCGTCCGGCGGCGGTTGAGGCGCGGCAGAACGCGATTGTGAACCCGACCCGAACGCGCTGCCGCCTCCCACCTGTGCTTCGCCCGGCGCGGCTCCGAGGGTTCCTGCCTTGGCGTTGGTCTCATCGTAGTTGCGGATCACCTCGTCGGTGATGTCGATCGAGGGAACTGCCCAAAGCAGATTGCCCTTCTCCATTACCAGAGTGTAACCGTTTCTCTGACCAATCTGGCGCACAATGGTCGCGAGGTCGCGGACGATCGCGCCGGTGATTTGGTTATCCTTTGCTTGCAGCGAGTCGCGGGTGCTTTTGTAGTCGTCCTGGAAGTCGCGCAGTTTGCGCGTGTATTCCTGCTCGAGGCTCTCGCGCTGGTCGGGCTGCATCAAGGGACCCTTCTTTTCGAGCTCATCCTTGAGCCGTTGGACTTCGCTCTGCTCGCCCTCAAGTTGTGATTGAACGTGCTCAAGCCTTCCGCGGAATTCCGCCTTGGCGCTTTTGCCATTACGGCAATCGTTGAGCGCCCGCTGAATATCGACATAAGCCACCTTTACGTCGGCACGGGCCGTAGTGGTGACAGCCATAGTTAGCAGCGTCACGAACCCGATTATCAACCGATACCTCATACGACCTTGCAATCCTCCGTGGCGATTGGCGTCCGGCGCGCACCGGTCTCGAGGGCCGGCGTAAGCCATTGGACAATATCACTAAATCCTTGGCGAAATATAAAAGCAGCTTCAATCGCTGCGTACTAGAGCGGGGCACCGGCCCCGAAGTCGAACACCGTACGCTTGTCGTTGGGCCGCGGATTTATCGGTATCGCAATGTCGACCGCGACCGGACCAAATGGCGACTTCCAGCGCACACCGATACCATAGGCCGCCTGCAGATCGTCGATCGACGGCGTTTGATTCAAGTAGAAGGCGTTGCCGGCGTCGACAAAGGTCGCGCCGCGAATGCCGAATGATGTCCAGATTGGGAACGTGGTTTCACCGCTCAGCAGGAGTTCCTGGCTGCCCCCGACCTGTTGCACTTGGAACGGAACGCCCTGCGCGTTGAATTGCGGAATCTGCGGTCCAAGCGAATACAGCGTATAGCCACGCACGTCGCCCTCGCCGCCCAGACCGCCCGGAAAGAATCGCTCGTACAGGGGCAATTCGCTGCCGTTGCTGCCGCCGAGGCTGGTTCCGATCCCGTAGGTTACTCCCGGTATGAAGACCCATTCGCCCCACTTCGGACTCTTGATGTACGGAAAGAAAAAGCGCGAATGGAACACCCCCTTGACGAACCCCTGCCCACCCAGCCCGGCGAGCTCCATGTTGAGGCTCATGACTGATCCGCTGCGCGGATCAGTCGGATTATCGACCGTGAAACGCCTGAGACTCGGCAGCAATTCGGAAATCAGCCGATAGCCCTTGTAGCGTGCGATGCCGAAGGTCGTGAATTCATTGATGCCGCTGATCCCGACGTTTTCCAGCTGATAGCCCAAGCCTGCCGTGACATTGTCCAGCGGTATCGGTCCGAGTTTCTTGAAGCCGAGCTCGGTCAACGGATAACTCGTGTTAATCGAGCCGCCCGCGTTACTCTGGTCGAACGAGGACAAGTAGAGCTTGTTATAAAAAACCTGCATGTTTACGCCGAGCGGCATGTCGAGAAACCACGGCTCGTTGTAGCTGAGATTGTAGTTCTGGTAGAGGAAGCCGATCTGCGCTTGAGCCTGGACCGATTCTCCGCCGCCGAACAGATTCGAATTGCCCACGCTGAAGTTGCCGAAAACCGAACTCGAGCTGTCGTAGCCGCCGCCAACTTGCAGCGACGCGGTGTTGGCTTCCTGCACCGCGATGTCGAGATTGATCTTGTCGGCCTGAGGTCCCGGCGAAGTCGTAATTCGTGTATTCGAGAAGAATCCAAGCGAGTCGAGTTTGCGCTTCGAGGCCTGGATTTTCGAGGTCGAGTAGGGCTCCTGCTCCTGGATCTGCAGCTCGCGCCGGATGACCTTGTCCGAGGTCTTGGTGTTACCGGTGATATTGATGCGGTCAACCAACACCTCACGGCCCGGGTTGATGTTGTAAACCACGTTGACCGTGCGGGTCGCCGGATCAACCTGGGTCCGTGGATCGACGTTGACGTAGGCATAACCGCGGTCGGAGTAGAGGTCCGAAAGTGTTAGCACGTCGTGCTCCATCGACGCGCCGCCGAAGACTCCACCGGACTTGACCGTGAGCTTCGAAATCAGATCCTTCTTCGGCACCTTGAGATCGCCGATCACGTCCACCGTGCCCACATGGTAGATCGGCCCCTCTGCGATATTGAACACCACCGTGAGCGAGTTGCCGGTACGCGTCACCGTGGGCTCCGAAACGCGCACGTTCAGGTAGCCCTGGTTGTAGTAAAGCGCGGTGATTCGGTCGACGTCGTCCTGCAATTTCTTCTGGTCCAGGACCCCGGTGTCGAAGAAAAAGCTCAGAAGATTGTGCTGATGGGTCGTAATGTTGCTGCGCAGCTCGCTTGACGAGATGCTTTTGTTGCCCTGAAAATCGATCTTCGTGATCTGCACCACCGGGCCCTCGGTTACGTCGAACACACCGATCGCGGTGTTGTTCGACGCCGGCACCGTGCGAAATGCCACCTTCGCGTCCAGATAACCCTTCGCCTGGTATACTTGCTGTATCCCCTGGATCGTCGCCTGAACGCGTGAGGGGTCGAGGACCGACCCACCGTGGAGCTTGACCGCGTTGATTATCTTATCGTCGGTGGACTTGATCGCCT
>Ga0182024_10009851_pt1 | contig 19632 bp, 15 predicted proteins | sample P32metaG_FD_120480 | JGI IMG/M metagenome (GOLD analysis project Ga0182024, IMG submission 120480) | Permafrost microbial communities from Stordalen Mire, Sweden - P3-2 metaG (Illumina Assembly) | ecosystem: Environmental > Terrestrial > Soil > Wetlands > Permafrost | place: Sweden: Stordalen... | reverse complement strand
CTCTATTTCGCCGACTATCATGAACTCGATGGGCGAATGTTGCCCGGCCGGCTCGAAGTCCATTTTGGCGACGGCATCTACCAGGTTTTCACGTGCAAACGGTTCCAGTTCGACGTTGCCGGAGAACCCTCGCCGTGACCGCAACCGGGCTTTTTCGATTCGGGCGGGGGCTCGCCCTCGGCCTGCTCAACGTCGCGCTGCTGGGCATCGGCCTGCGCGCTGCAACGGCCGACACGGCCGAGGCCTCGGCGGTTGGCCCGGCCGCCTCGGCAAACGCGCCGACGGCAAACGCGCCGACGGGCATCGACGCTACCCAGCCCAAGATGGTCAAACTCTACGGCGCCGGCGGCTTCGAAGGATTGGAAGCCTATCAAAGTGGATTTCTCGTCTCGGCCGAAGGTCACATCCTGACGGCCTGGAGCTACGTGCTCGACACCGACTATCTCACCGTCATGCTGGCCGATGGCCGCAAGCTGGAAGCCAAACTCGTCGGGGCCGATCCGCGGCTGGAAATCGCCGTGTTGAAGGTCGACGCCCAGGGGCTCGACCATTTCGATCTGGCCCACGGCGCCCTGGGCGAAGCCGGGACACGCGTCTGGGCCGTGAGCAATCTGTTCGGCGTGGCGACCGGGGACGAAGCCAACAGCGTCCAGCATGGAATCGTGGCCGCCAAGACCCAGCTCGATGCCCGGCGGGGCGTCTACGAGACACCGTATCATGGTCCGGTCTATATCATCGATTGCATCACCAACAATCCCGGCGCGGCCGGTGGAGCCCTGGTCAATCTGAAGGGCGAATTGTTGGGAATGTTGGGCAAGGAGCTGCGCAACTCGCAAAACAACGTCTGGCTGAACTATGCCATTCCAGCGGACCAATTCACGACCAGCGTCGACGATATCATCGCCGGCAAAACGCACGCCGTTGCCGACAAGCCGGCTTCGTCCGCCGGCCGCGAAGGCCAAGGCATCGACCTGGCCCAGCGCGGCGTGGTCATGGTTCCCGACGTCTTGGAACGGACGCCCCCTTATATCGAGCAGGTGCGTGCCAATTCGCCGGCCGCGACGGCCGGTTTGCACGCCGACGATCTGGTCGTCGTCATCGGCGACCATGTCGTGCAGTCGCTCCAGGCACTCTCGGACGAGTTGAAACAGTTGGACGCCGGAGGCGAGCTGCGGATGCTCGTCCGCCGCGACCAGGAATTGATCGAAGTCGTTCTGCGACCCTCCGACGACCCGTCGCGCACCGACTCCTCCCCATAGGCGAAACCATCAATGTCCTGGATGCGCCCGCGGCGACGGTTCGCCCTTCGCGGTTTCTTACGATCATCGAGCACACCGGCCCTGTGGTTTTCGGCGGCGTTGCTCGCCCTGACGTTTGCGCCCCCCTTGGCCCAGGCCGGCCAATCGCTGGCCGAGCTGGAAGAGCGGGCCGTTAAGGCCGCGGTCGCCCACGTCGCTCCCTCGGTCGTACGGATCGAAACGATCGGCGGCCTGGAACGCGTCGGACAAATGCTGGTCGGAACCGGCCCCACCACGGGTCTGGTGGTCGACGCCGACGGATTGATCATTTCCAGCGCCTTCAATTTCATTCAGCGTCCCGACTCGATCCTGGTGACCCTGGCCGACGGCACGCGCCTTCCCGCCAAGCTCGTCGCCACCGACCATAGCCGCATGCTGGTGCTCCTGTCGGTTCACCCCGCCACCCCGCTGGCCGTTGCCGAAGCCGTTCCGCCCGAGGAGATTCGCGTTGGGCAATGGGCCATCGCCGTGGGGCGCACGCTGTCGGCCGACGCGCCGAACGTCTCGGTCGGAATCGTCAGTGCCTTGGATCGCGTGTGGGGCCGGGCAATCCAAACCGACGCCAAAATCTCGCCGACCAATTATGGCGGACCCCTGATCGACGTTTCCGGTCGCGTCTTCGGTCTGCTCGTCCCCCTGCTGCCCGACTCGGTCCGCACCGATTCCGGCGTCGAATGGTATGACTCGGGCATCGGCTTTGCCGTGCCGCTATCGGGCATCAACAGCGCCTTGCCGCGACTGGCTGCCGGAAACGATTTGTACCCCGGCCTGCTGGGCATCGCCATGAAGGCGGGCGACCTCATCTCGCAAGCAGCCGAGATCGCCGCTTGCCGACCCCACTCGCCAGCCTCCGAAGCCGGCCTCCGCGTCGGCGACATGATCGTCGAAATCAACGGCAAGCCGGTCACGCGTCAGGCCCAGTTCAAGCAAGAGCTCAACCGTCATTATGCCGGCGACCACGTGCGGCTGGTGATCACCCGCGCGGGCGAACGCCTGGAGCGCGAGATCGAATTGGCCGAAAAAATCCTCCCCTACGAATTTCCGTTCGCCGGCATCCTGCCGCTCCGGCCCCTGGCCAGCAAACCGGCCGAGCTGACCGTGCGGTTTGTCTATCCCGACAGTCCCGCCGCGCGGGCAGGAATTCAGCCCGGCGATCAAATCCTGACCTTGGGGGGCGAACCGGTAAAGACCGCCGAGCAGGCGACGCAGCGACTCCGCAGCCGAGTGCCGGGGGACAAGATCGCCATCGGCCTGGTCCGCGACGGCCAGGCAATCTCTCACGAGATCGAACTCGGGCGCTTGCCCGAGGACGTGCCGCACGAGCTGCCGGCGCCCCACTTGCCGTCCGAGGTCAAAGGGGCCGAACCGGCCGTCGGAGTGGTGTCGCTGGCGTTTGGCGAGTCCAAGAGCGGATGTCTGGCCTATGTCCCGACCAACTACCAATCCGACTTGCGCTACGGGGTCGTCATTTGGTTGCACGGCGCCGCCGCCGAAAAACAGGACGACCTGGTCGCCCGTTGGAAACTGCATTGCGAAGCGCACGATTTGATCCTGCTCGCGCCGAAGTCGGCGAACCCCGAGAAATGGCAACCGGCCGACGTCCGCACGGTTCACGAGGCGCTCGAGGAATTGTCGAAGCAATATGCAATCGATCCGGCCCGCGTTGTCGTGCATGGATACGAAGCGGGCGGAACCCTGGCCTATCTGTTCGCCTTCGGCCATGCCGACACGGTTCGCGGCGTGGCGGCCGTCGGCACGGCCCTGCCCCCTTGGCTGACCTTGCCCGAGAACGATCCGGCCAACCGCCTGGCGATCTATTCGGCCACGGCCGCGCAAGAATCGATGACGCCGGCGGTCGACGCGGGTCTGGCACGGCTACGGGCCATGAAGTATCCGGTGACCGTCAAAGGTCTCGGCCCCGAGCCCCGTTATCTGAATGCCGACGAGCTCGACGAATTGGTCCGCTGGATCGACACGCTCGACCGCTTTTGAATCGCCGGGGTTTGCCCCGACGTGGTTCAGTTGTCCGTTCTCGTCGGATGCACCGTCGATACCACAGGTGCCCCTCCAATGGCCAATCTGCGTCGCTCGTTGCCGGCCGCATTGCTGCTCGCCGCTGTATGCGTTCAGCCGAGTTGTCGGGCCGAGCCTAGGGCAGAACGCATGCCGGCTGCGGACCCAAGCTCACTGCAAAGTCTGCTTAGGCTTGTGCCTCAAAACACCGAATCTGTGTTCTGCGTGAATGCACCGTTCGCGATCACTCAGCGCGACGATCTAACGACCGCCAATATTTTTGAAACCGCGAGCTACCTGGCGACGGTTCTCAGTGCCCGACTCAAGACCGTCGCCGGCTTCGAGATGCCCCAAGCACGCTGTGCGATCAGCGCCGCCAGAGAGATTGAACTCCCCAAGGCCGATCCACGGACGCATATCTGTAACGGCCTGTTTCAATCCAAACGGTGTGAACTGATTGTGACAGCTGACGCTCTTCCGGTAGGCTGGCCGACACCGGCGAAAGAGACTGGCACTACAGGCTCCGAGATCGCCGGGTACCAGGTGATCGAGCTGGCTGCCGGCGATGAAAAGCTGCTGGTGGTTAAGCTCGCACCCGATCTCGTCTGTGTCACGAACGACAAACTATTTCTTGCGGAAGTCCTCGCACTTGCCAATGGCAAGCGAACCGCATCGATCGAGAGCGCAACCGCGTTTTCCGCTGCCGCGGCCTTGATCTCGAAATCAGCGCCGTTCTGGTCCGTCCGGTTGTTTCCCGAGCAACCGAGGGATGACGATCCTACTTCAATCCAGAATCCTGAATCGGTGATCGGGTTTCATGATCCCAAAGCGGCATTCATTGCGGTGGAGCTTCCGCAGGCCGATTCCACGACATTGCAGATACACTACGCCAGCCAGGCGGGGAGCGACGCTATCGACCAGTTTGCCAGCATGTTAGGCAAGATAGTTCGGAAAAGCCGTATGCATGAAAAGCCGGGCACGCCGAATCGCGAGCCCCCATATGTCATCAATTCATTGACGTGTGACTTGTCATTGAGCGACTTGAACAAGTTCGACTACGATCCAATGGTTGTTTTCAGTTGTGTGATTGCTGTCTTCTTGGGACAGGGATTGATGCTTTAGCCCCGCGGCAACACAATGGGTTGGTCACTCTCCTCCGCACGGAAACCCACCCAAGTGAACCTTGACCAAATTCGCTGCCGGATCGCTCCGCTGCGGCAATCACTGCTGGAACATCCGCTCTACGAAGATCTCGGGCAGCCCGCGGCGCTGCGCACATTCATGCAGCACCACGTCTTCGCCGTCTGGGATTTCATGTCGTTGCTCAAGGCCCTGCAGCGCCGGCTCTGCTCGGTCACGGTGCCGTGGCTGCCCGGCGAATCCAACTCGGGGGGACGGCTCGTCAACGAGATCGTGCTGGCCGAGGAGAGCGACTCCGACGGCCAGGGCCGTTTTGCCAGCCATTTCGAGCTCTACCAGCGGGCGATGCGGCGTTTTGGCGCCAGCACGGCCGACATCGACCGCCTGTTGGTCCGATTGCGCGCCGGCGACCCGTTGGCCGTCGCGATGGAGCGTGCCGAACTGACCGAGCCGATACGTCGTTTCGTTTCCCACACGTTTGCGATCATCGACAGCGGCGATTTGTGCCGCATCGCCGCGGCCTTTACGTTCGGCCGCGAGGACCTGTTGCCCGACGTCTTTCAGAAGATCGTCGATCGGCTTGCCCGGCAGGGCGAACAGGGCCTGGACGAATTTCAGTTCTACCTCGTGCGGCACATCGAACTCGATGGCGACGAGCATGGCGCCATGGCGGCCCAATTGGTCAGCGGCTTGTGCGGGACCGATCCGGAAAAATGGCAAGCGGCCGAAGCGTCGGCACTGGCCTCGCTCGAAGCCCGCCTGCAGTTTTGGGACGCCATCCACGCCGCCATCCGCTAGTATGCATCTCGTCCCACTAACCCGAAGCCACCCGCGCAAGCGCAGTCACCCGCGAGGGACGCAGGAATAAGACGCTTCGCTACGGCTTGAGTCACCCAAACGCGTGCCTATTGCAGCGCGTGCTACTCGTGTGGATCTGCCGCCTCGTCCCCCGCCAGGTCGTCGGGCCGCCCGCTCCAGCGCGGCATGCCGGGCACTTCGATGTCGAACAGATCGAGCGTTCGCGCGGCCGTGAAATCGACGATCTCGGCGATCGTGGTCGGGCGAGTGTAGAAGGCCGGCACCGGCGGCATGATGATCGCCCCCATCTCGGTCGCCGCCAGCATGTTCTTCAAGTGGCCGGCATGCAGGGGTGTTTCGCGGACCAACAGCACCAACCGCCGCCGCTGCTTCAGGCAGACGTCGGCCGCGCGGCTGAGGAGCGAACTGGTCACGCCCGAGGCGATTTCGGCCAGCGTCCGCACGGAACAGGGAGCGACGATCATCCCCTCAGCGCGAAACGAGCCGCTGGCGATCGCGGCGCCGATGTTGCCGGGCGAATAGACGACGTCGGCCAAAGCTTCCAGATCGGTGCGCGATAGCTCGGTTTCGTACGAGCGCGTCAGATGCCCGGCTTTCGAGACGATCAAATGCGTTTCGATTTCCGCGGCCCGCAGCAGTTCCAACACCCGCACGGCATACGCAATGCCCGTGGCGCCGGTGATGCCGACAACCAGACGCCGCCTCGCGCGTGTCATCTACCGTGCACTCCAACGATCCCCGTGGTGGTCCGCCGGCCGTTCGAGCGCCGGCGAAGAAAACACGGCTCGGGGGAGTGCGGGGGCAAAAAACTCTCCGAAACCGCAGCGATCCACTCTCGCGACCGGCGGATCCGAAGAACCTGCCGGCGGCGGAGCATTCCGCTCGATTCCTTAGTTTACCCTGGCGGCGGGCGTGCCGCACCTCGGCGTTTTGCCCCGGGCCGAGCGGCTCGCACGCGCCGCGTCAGGTCGGCTTTTTGACGTAATGGCTGCCGCGAACGACTTGCACGTCGGCAATCCAGGCGACGACGGCATACTCTTCGAAATAATGATGCGAGATATACGTCAAAATCTTTTCGGCGACATCCTGTGGGCAAACGACTTTAAGCTGGAAGTTTTCGCTGAACATGTCGTTGTGCCGGGCGCTGCGCGAACCGGTTCCTTGGGTCGGATGATAACTACAGCCCGTAGCCCCCAATTCCATGATCTTGTTGACCATCTGGTCCTTGAGGACCTCTTCGGCCACGACCGTGACAAGTTTCAGAGGATAAAGTTGCATGCGACTGGCTCCCGTTTATGGCATGGCCGCGCCCGCGAGGGCGCGAAAAGTTTGTTGATTGGCAACGCGACCGCTTCGATCCGTCCGACCGGCATCCCACCGCTCATTAGCCGGTGGCCGTGGCTCCCAGCATTTGAGCCATCTGATAATAGATCGGAATTCCGAAGGCGATATTGAACGGAAAGGTGATGGCCAACGAGGCGGTAATGGACAACGTGGGATTGGCGTCGGGCAACGTCAGCCGCACGGCCGGCGGGGCGGCGATATACGACGCGCTGGAAACGATCGACGCAAACACCGTGCAGCCACCTAAATTCATCCCTGCCATGTGGCCCAGTAGTGCCCCCAAAAAGCCGTGGGCAAGCGGCAGCAGAATGCCAAAGGCGATCAAAAACGCCCCCACCTTCTTCAAGTCCGCCAGCCGTTCGCCGGCCACCAGCCCCATCTCCAACAGAAAGATGCACAGGCCGCCGCGGAAAAGCATCCCCTTGGCTTTGAAGAACTCCTCGAACGGCCCAAAACCCTTTTCGGGCATGAAGTAAGTCGAGAGAGCGCCGATGATCAACAGTCCACCCATCAACATGATCGACTGACCGGTGATCACCTCATACAGGGCTTCCCACAAATTGCCTTCTTGCCTCGTCGCTACCCCGTCGAGCGAGTCGTTCGGATTGGCCGCGAGAGCCTTGGCCGAAAGTCCGGCCCCCAAAGCTAGCGCGATGGCAATGCCCGGACATTCCAGAATCGTCACCAGCGTCGGCAGATAGCCGTTGGCCGGCGTACCCTTGCTCTCGACAAAAGCCGTCGCCACGGCGAAAGTCACCGCCGAAGTCGAACCATAGTGAGCCGCGATGCCGGCCGAATCGACGATCGAAAACTTGCCGAGGTAACGCAGCACGACAAAGGCCGTGATCGGCGTCACGCATCCCAACACCAACGTGACCAGCGCCGGCTGCCAGATCGTACTCACGCCATTGGCGACGAATTCTTTGCACAACTCGTGGCCGCCCATGAAACCGATCGACATCAACAAGAAAATCGAGATCGTGTAGTACAGATCCTTCGGAATCTTGATCCCCCCGTGGATCACCTTGCAGATGATTCCCAACAAAAAGCAGAGCGGAATCGGCGTCAGCAGATTGCTCTTCAACGCATTCAAAATATTGTTGAAGTCCATCGTCAAGCTACCTCGGGTGAACAAAGAAGGAGTGAAAACTATTTCTCGTTGTGGCCACGCCGCCGGCAACCGACCAACGCCAAGGATGGACCCGGCAGCCATCGCACGCCGTCGATCACAACTTCCGGCGGGCAATCGATCGCCTCAAAAATGCCGCATCGTCCGCCCCCATTTTATGGGGGTCGCGAATCACCTTAATCAGCCAATGCATTTCATGCAAACGGAAAGCAGGGCCCACGTACCCCCACACAACTGCGGCTCGGCGACCCCGGCGCGATAGGCCGGCTCCGCAGACACCGGCGGAACGATCCAACGGCATCGTGGCTCGTCAGATCGCGGTAAGAAATGCTCATCGCCCTCTGCCCACCTGGCGAGCCCTGCCTGCCGCGCGTGAGGGCAGCGCCCACGACGCAAAAGTCGCCCCCGCTACGGCGTCTTGCACCGCCACGCGCTGCCATTCTCACGGCAAAACGCGGCATTTTTCGATGCTGCCGCAGCTCAGTCGGCCGCCGGGACGCACTCGAGAGAAACAGATCGACAGGCGATGCCCGGCAAACCGAATACCCAGAATCCAACATTAACGATTTGTAATTCTGGATCGCCGCCCTGCGGCGGCGCTCGGCAGCCGGGGGAGGTCCGCGGCGAGAATGCTCGCGGCATCAAGAAGGTCATCGCTGGTGAGCTACTCGTCGGGCGTTCCCCAGCGCGATTGCCGGGGCGACCGGCCCGATCCGTACTGAATGCGCGCCTGACAAAGGTCGACGTCGACCCTTGCCAGACGCGAAATCAGCACGCAGCCTCGGCAGCCAGTTCTTCGTTTTCAGTCGCCGGGGAATCGACCGAAGTGTGCGTGCCCGGAGGCAGAACGCGGAGCAGCCGGCCGCCGACTCGCATCCTTCCGTCGGGACAAGGATCGCACCAGAGGATTTCCGCGAGCAGGTCGAATTCTTGCTCTTCGTGGGGCAACAGGGTGATGATGACTAACCGCGCCGACAATTTTTCCGCGAGGATCAAGCCGAATCCTGAGTTGGAAAGATTGTCCAAGCGCCCGATGACTCCAACCGCTTCGTCCTCCGAACATTCGACAGAGCGTTCCCTTCGCACCGCAAAGACCTCGACCGGCAGATTGCATGTCCAGCGCTGCTCGCAACCAGTCAGGCCCTCTCGCGCAGTCTGTGGACGGACCGTCAGCAGGTGCGCGATCGCCGTGCGGAGCGAGTCGACAATATCCCGTTCCGTCGTAATCATCTCGAGGCTGCGATCGCACCGGCGCTGCAAAACGCGGAAATGTTTCATGCGTTGGCGCCGCGCACGCATCCGCGCCGCGGCGTCCAGTCCGACCGCCGCCACCAGACCGAAGCAGCCGGCCCGCAGCCACAAAACATGCGTGGACGGATCGATCATCGTTCCCAGTCCGCCGGCCAACAGGCAAGTGCTCAGCCAGGCGATCAGGGCCACCAGCGAACCGTGACCGCTGTGGGCGTTTTCTTTTGCCATCATGCCAACCACCTCATGAAATTCCCAGAGAAACCACAGCCACCACCACGGAGGCCATCGTCCGCCGGTGATCTCGGCCGCCAAACCACTCCCGGCAGGCGGCGCACCGGCGCTCGCTCAATGGCCGCCCAAACGTACAACAACCGGGCGGCGCGAGATAAAACGCATCCGTGGTAACGTAGGCCAGTCACCGGGCTGCGCAGCCGGAAAAGGAGGAACTGAGACCACCGGACACGCACAGCCATCGCTGCGCCCCCCGCCAGAGGCGCGCCGGCCGGCTCCGCGCCCCTCGACGTATCGTTTTGGCTCACTCCGGCGGCCATCGGCCGGCGTCAGTTCACCGGAGAATTGGCCGGTTCCTCGAGCAAACGATGCACCGTCCAATCCAAGGCGCTCGGTGAAAAAGGCTTGCGAAGAATTGCATCGTCGGCACGCCAGGCCAGCGGGCAGTCCGCCGCCGGATCGTCATGGCCTGTCATATACAGCACCTCGGTCGCCGGAAATTTTTCCGAGGTCATGAACCGGCGCCACGGCAACAAGTCGGCCGCCGCGCGCGCCTTGGGTCTGCATCGCGAGACGCTCGATCGCATCCCCCGCAGACGAGCGACCTGGCCCCGGCGTTCGGGGTGATCCAAGGCCGACCTCGGCCCGCTCGCGGCCCATGCGAGCATGCAAAAAAAGTTCCGCAAACCGCAACGGGTCGTTGCGGATTGCCGCAATTGTCTGCTCCATTTTTTAGTTAGCGGTATACCGCAACCAACCTGCGGGTTACCGCACTCGCCGCTGGCGATTCTCAGTTTGCAGTAAGCTGCAAACCACCTGCGGGTTACCGCATTCGCCGGTGGCGATTCTCAGCTTGCGGTAGACTAACAACGGCGGCACATCGGCAACTTCTGCCAGAGCCGCGCTGTGGCGCTCCATTTTTTGGGCGTTTGGTGAGGGTGTTGGCGCAGCAGCCGTGCGCGGAGTGAGCATCAGTGACTACGCTTGCGCACTTCGCGCAACCCAACGCGCACGGTCGCAATTCCAACGCTCATGCTTTACCCCCCCACGATGGTCAACCGTGGCAGCATCGCGGCGCACAGCGTGAGAAATGAGGAATAAGTCACGGCAATCAAGCCGAAGTTACTTAGCACCGCCGCGCCGTTACGGACGCGTGTGACGCGCTCGGCGCGACTTGTCGCCACACCTTGAATCGAGCGCGACGTACGGTGACAATCCCCTTCGCTACGTTCGTTCGGTATAAGCATTGGCCTGTAACGCGGCCGTAGCAACAGGTCTCTGTATCTCTCTCTTCATCAACGCGAGTCTAAATCGTGGGCAGCTTCAGAGAACTACACCAGCGAGTCTTCTTTTTAGAAGGTGTCACGGATGAATACCACGAGTGTCATGGTCATCGACGACGATCCGCAAGTCTGCCGCCTGCTGGGCAGCATCTTGGAAAATGAAGGGGCTACTGTCGTTCTACAGCAGAGCGCTCAACTGGGACTGTCGGCGCTCAAAACCCACCCAGTCGACGTGCTGTTCGCCGATCTGCGTCTCGGTGACGGAGATGGGCTGGCGATCATCGCCGCGGCCCGCAAGGTCTGCCCCGACCTTTCGACCGTAATCGTTACCGGCTATGGTTCGGTCGAGTCTTCGGTCGACGCGTTCCGATTGGGGGCGGTCGACTATCTGACCAAACCGTTTCGCGCCGAACAAGTGTCGCAGGCGCTGGCGCGTGCTTGCTCGCGCGTCCCTCGCCCGCGCATCGTCTCGCAGGGCGCCTCGCTCCGAAATTCGGCGGCCAATTCCGTCCTGCCCGCTCGGCAGGTCATCATTGCGCAAAGCCCGGCGATGCGCGAAGCCTTGATGCTTGCCAAACGCGTGGCCCAGTCCGACGTGCCGGTGCTCGTCACCGGCGAGCAAGGCGTGGGCAAGGAGTTGATGGCGCGAGCTATTTTCAGTCAAAGCGCGCGCTCCGCGGGGCCCTTTGTCAAAATCACCTGCGGCGCCATCCAGGAAGATCAACTCGAAGCCATCGTTTTTGGCGAGGAAGCGCCGGGCGGGTCTGGGCAGCCCCGGGCCGGGGTGCTGGAGCAAGCGGCCGCCGGCTTTTTGTTTCTGCACAGCGTCTCGGAACTCCCCAAATGGATGCAGGCCAAACTCGCCCAGGCAATTCAGAACGGCTCCTTCTGTCGCCTGGGAGGCAGCCAGCCGATTCCCCTGACCGCACGCATCGCGGCCTCGACCGCCGACAATCTTTCGGCGCTGGCGGCCTCCGGCGATTTCTTCCGCGAATTCGCCTATCACCTGAACGTGGTGCCGGTCAGTGTTCCCGCGCTGCGCGACCGCCGGGAGGATATTGCCCCGCTGGCCGATCTCTTTCTCGGGGAGAGCCTGCAATTGCGGCCGGCCGGAAAATCGAATCGTTTGGCGTTCTCCAAAGATGCTCATCGCGCCCTGGAGGCCTATTCCTGGCCGGGCAACGCCTATGAATTGAACAACCTGGTCCGCCGCGCCGTCGTGTTCGGCTCCAGTGCCGAGATCACCGCCGCGGAATTGGCCGAAATATTCCCTGCCCGCCCGGCCGCGGATGGAGTCGATATGATAACGATTCCCTACTCCAGTGATCTGAAAATCATCGAACGTTCGATCGTGTCCGAGATTATCAGCCGGTTCAACGGCAACAAATCGGCTGCCGCGCGTGCTTTGGGCTTGCATCGCAAGACGCTCTATCGGATCCTCGAGGATGAGCAGAACGGCCCATCCGATTTTGTCGGCGGCCAGGGCGGACCGGCGATCGCTCCCAACTGATTCCGCGCGGCTTGCCATCCATGTACGACGAAACCCCCTCGCCCCCATTCCGGCAAACCGACTGGGTCCAGCGCACCGCGCGCATGCTCGATTCCTACCGGCACTGGTTGGGTCACGAGTTGATCGACCGCGGCGGTGACGAGCTTGCTCAATCGGAGCGACTCTTCCAGGCGCCTTTCGTCGTCGTGGCGCACGGCGTACAGGCCGATCCCATTTTCAACTATGCCAACCGCCAGGCGCTCGAATTGTGGGAAATGGAACTGACAACCCTCTTGGCCACCCCCTCGCGGATGACGGCCGAACCGGTCCATCGCCAGGAGCGCGAGCGGCTGCTCGAGCGCACCGCACGCCAAGGTTTTGTCGACGATTATCAGGGCATTCGCATCTCCGTCAGCGGCCGGCGGTTTCGCATCGAACGAGCAATCGTGTGGAATGTGCTGGATGTTACGGGGCGGAAGATCGGCCAGGCGGCCACGTTCAGCTCCTGGCACGATCTATAATTGAGCTTCCGGTCTGCCCCTCTCCGCATGGGTCGTTAGTGATTGCCCGACTCCTACAACCGCTCGCTAAGCGCCGGGCCGAGCTGTGTTGCAGCCCCGCCGACCCCTTGGCAGCGCTTGTCACCCGCGCCGGAAGTTGCGTCTAATATCCAGTAGCATTCGTCGAATTGCTTTTGCATCCACTTTTTGCATTTGCTTTTAACCTCTAGCCTTTGGCCTGTAGTCTGTAGCCTATTTTGCCTCAAGCCTTCCGAAAGCTCGCCCTGTGTCGCGTGTTCGTTGGTGGATCCTTGTCGTCGGCCCGTTCGCGATCCTGGCGGCATCGTTTGCTTTGACCCAGTGGCTGCGGTCGGAGCGGCGCGGACCCCCCGAGTCGAATCATTTTCTGATCGGCGCGGCCGAGGCGGCCGGTTCGTCGGGACGGCGGACTCCGGACGAACATCTGGCCGCCAGTTGCCAGCACGTGGCGGAGCAACTTGCGCCCCATTTGGGACCCGAGTGTCACACGATCGTCAGGCCGCCGTTTGTCTTGGCCGGCGACCTGAACGACGAAGGGCTCGATGCCTGGCATCGTGAGACCGTTGCCCCGGCGATGCGTGCCATGGCCCGCGAGCTGTTGGACACCCCTCCCAACCAGCCGATCACCGTGCTGCTGCTGGCGACCGAATCGAGCTACAACTATTACGCCGAAAAACTGTTTGGCGACCGCGGCGTGTCGATCTACGGCTACTACAAGCCAGGGCTGCGCACGCTGGTGATGAACATCGGCACCGGCGGCGGCACCCTGGTCCACGAGTTGACCCACGCCCTGGTCGACTTCGATTTTCCCGAGATCCCCGATTGGTTCAACGAGGGTTTGGCGTCGCTGCACGAGCAGTGTCGTTTCCGCGAAGACGAGCACGGCCCGACGATCGAAGGCTTGGAGAATTGGCGGCTGCCCGGCTTGCAAAAGGCGATCCGCGCCGGCCAGCTCGGCTCGATCGAGTCGCTCCTGGCCACCGATGAGTTTCGTGGTCGGCAGGAAGGCTTGAACTATGCCCAGGCGCGTTACTTCTGTCTCTACTTAGAGCGGCGTGGGCTGTTGGACGATTTCTATCGCCTGTTTCGCGACACCCACGCCAGCGACCCGCGCGGCAGCCGAGCGTTGGCGGCCGTCATCCCCGACGCTTCATTTCCGCAGCTCGACCAGCAGTTTCAGGACTGGGTCCTGACGCTCGAGTACCACGAAACCGGCTCGACCATGTCGGCCGAGTGAACCGGGGCGCGGAACCAAGGCGCATCTCATCGATGCCGTGTGTGCCACGATGCCGGGTGCGCCACACCAACCCGACGCGCAAGCGAGGGAGACAGGCCCATATCTCACGCCCGAGCCTGTGCAACCGCGTGGCTAGGCGGTTTTTGGCGTGACGGCGCGCCGACGCATGCTCTAAGCGGCAGCGCCAGCGCGCTGCCCTAAACTTGCTCCACTAAAATCTTCGCCGCCAGCGCCAACACTTCCGCCGCATCCAGTCGCGCCGGCAGCAATTGCCCCGCATTGATTGACGCCGCCGCAACTGCGACCGGCAATGCTTCGAGCACCGACGCCCCCGCGTCAATCTGCCAGGCCATTGCCGCCGCCAGGCAATCCCCCGAGCCGATCGGATTGACCGCCACGATCGCCGGCGGCCGCATGCGATAGGCTTGTCGGCCGTCGCGCGCCCAAACGTCGTGCCGGCCGTTGGAGACAATCGCCCACTGCGCGCCTCGTTCGTTCAACTGGGCCATTGCCGCGCACAGCTCGCCATCGCTCGCGATCTTGTGCCCGACGATCTGCTCAAGTTCCTGCCGATTCGGTTTCACGACCAGCGGCCGGCACGCGAGCGCCCGTTCGAGCTCGGGCCCGCGAATGTCGAGAATCGCGCTGGCCGGGCTGTTGGCCAGCAGGCGGGCAAAAAGATCGGCCGGCGCACCGCTGGGAATCGATCCGCTAAAGACCGCCACCCGCGCGCTCTTTATTTGCTCGGCGCAGCTCGACTCGAATCGCGCGATCTCGGCGGCCGACAGCGCAACCGCCTCCTCGACCAATTCCGTCGTCTTGCCCGTCGACTCGTCGATGAGCGTGGTGCACACGCGCGTCCGGCCGGCGACTTCGATCCACGCCTGGCGACCGCCATGGTCGGCAAATTCGCTGGTAATCGGCGCCGCCGCCGGTCCACCGACCGGGGCGATCATCACCGCGTCGGCCTTTAAATGCGCGAGCGCTATGCCGACGTTCAGCACTTTGCCCGAAGCACACCACTGCGACTGTCGGGCGCGATTCACTTCGCCCGGCACGAAATGCGCAAATTGCAAGATTTGCTGCCAGGCGGGCGAAAGACCGGCGGCGACAATCACCAGATGTGCTCCAGGATTTCCGTCAGCTCGGCGTCGTCCAGATCGCGTGGATTGCCCGACATGCTGTTGCCGCGCGAATCGCGCACCAGGTCGGCAATCTGATCGCGGCGGAAACCCAGCTCACTCAGCCGGCGCGGAATGCCCACCTCGCGGCACAATTCTTCCACGCGATCGACAAACGCATCGGCCGCCGCCGCATCGGCCGGCTCGTCGATTCCGACCGCGCGGGCCAACTCGACCAGACGCCCTTCGGCCACCACGCGACTGGTTCGCAGTGCCACCGGCAGCATCACGGCGCAGGCCAGTCCGTGCGGCACGTTGCCATGCACGCCCAAGGCCGCCGCGACGCCGTGGGCCAGTCCCAATCCGGAATTGGCCAGGCACATGCCGGAAACGAGCGCCGCATGCGCCATCATTTCCCGCGCTCCGCGATGCGCCGGCTCGCGAACCGCCACCGGCAGCGCCAACATCGCCGGCCCCAAAATCCCTCGCGCCAGCGACTGCGGCATCGGTCGGGCACGCCGCGAAATATAACTTTCGATCAGTTGCGTCACGGCATCCATTCCGGTTTGGGCCGTGATCGCCGGCGGCACCGAGATCGTCAATTCGGGATCGACCAACACCAGCTTGGGAACCATCAGGTCCGACCGCAGACTTTTTTTGCAGGCCGGGCGGTCGACGGAGATCACCGCGTTTTTGGTCGCCTCGCTCCCCGTGCCCGCGGTCGTCGGAACCGCCACGACCGGCAGTGGCAGCTTCTCGATCGTCAGACCCCGACCGACCCCTTCCAGATAGTCGCGCACCGAGTCGCCGCCACGGTTGGTGGCCAGTGCCGCCACGGCCTTGGCCAAGTCGATGGCCGATCCGCCGCCGATGGCCAAAACCACGTCGCCATACGTGGCGACCGCGTTGCCAAAGGCCGGCACCGTGTCGCTGGCGGCCAGAACCGTGGCCCGCAATTGCCTGGCGATGCGATCGACGTCGTCGATCGTCGGCTCACGCGAGACGCTGGCCAGTGGTTTGACGACCATCCCGGCCTCGACCAGCGAGGCCACGATGGCCTGCCCGACCGCCGAGCCCGATAGCGTTCGCGAGCCCCACACCAGCCAGATCCGGCGACCCAGCGGCAGCACGCGCGCCGGCAATTCGCTGCGCCGGCCCCAGCCGAAGACAATCTGCGCCGGCGAAAAAAAATCGTAAGCAATCATGGGATGCTTCCGGCCTCGGCTTCGCCTGCGTAATCCATCGAACTGCCCCGTGTCCCGCTACCAACCCGACGCGCGAGCGAGGGGGCGCGGGCCTGTTTCCCTCGCGGGTAGCTGCGCTTGCGCACGCGTCGCACCGGGTTAGTATGCTTCTCTCGCGGGCATCTAGTGCGGCTCGCTATCGGTCCGGCATTATCCGTGTCCCGGCCGATAATGACAACCTGCCCGACGGGCAGCGGTCGCCCACGACCGCTCCCCGCGGCGGCTCGTCTGGCCCGCTGGCCCACGATTGCGACTTTCCACCTTGGCGCCACTGTTTTATAGTCAGTTCTTCCACCAACGACGGGAAGGGCCATGCATCGGGTGATCGCCGGGACCAGTGACACCACCGACCGTATCCTGATCGCCGCCAATCCGCGCGCCGGGGCGGGCTCGCCGGGAGGAATCGTCGAGCGTCTGGCCTCGGTCCTGCGCCACTATCAATTTCGCGTCGACGTTTTTACCGATCTCGACGCGGTCACCGCCGCCGCCGACCGGTCCTGGCGGGCTGGCGAATTGCGAGCCTTGGTCGCGGCCGGCGGCGATGGAACCGTGGCCGAGCTGGTGAATCGCACGGCCATCGGCCTGCCGATCACCGTCTTTCCCCTGGGCACCGCCAATCTGTTGGCCGGCTACTTGAACATCTTTCGGACTTTTCAGCCCTTTGCCCGCATGCTCCGCCGCGGCGCGACCATCCGGCTCGACGCCGGCCAGGCGAATGGCCGCATTTTTCTGCTGATGGTCGGCTGCGGATTCGATGCCGAAGTGGTCGAGCGGCTCCACTCCACCCGGGGGGGGCACATCAGCATGTGGAGCTATGCCAAACCAATCTTCGAGTCGATCCGTAGTTACCAGTATCCGGAACTACGGATTTACGGCGACTGCGCGCCCCGAGGCAGCGCCCCGGTCGGCAACGCGCCGGCGGCCGGCGCGGTTCATTCAGGCGGCCATGAGCCGAAAACCGGTGCGGCGGGCGATGTTATAGCGAGGGGCGGTGTGATAACGGCGAGTACTGCCGCGGCAGAAAGCACTGCGGCCGCCGGCGCGGCCACTTTGGTTCTTCCGGCGGGAGGCGCCGGCCACGGCCCTTGGACTCGAGTGGTTTCTCCGACCGCCCGCTGGGTGTTTGTGGTCAACTTGCCCTGTTATGCGGCCAGGCTGCAGTTTGCGCCAGGCGCGCTCGGAACCGACGGGCAACTGGAGGTGGCGACCTTTCGATACGGTTCGCTTTTGCAGGGGATTCGTTATTTGAGTTATCTCTGGACCGGTCAGCAGTCCCGGCTTTCTCCGTCCGACTATGGCCGCCTGTATGGGCAACACATCCGAATCGAGGCCGATGTGCCGGTCCGCTACCAGCTTGACGGTGATCCGGGCGGGCTGCTGCCGCTGGCGATCGAAGTTCTGCCCAGTCGACTCACCCTGATCGCCCCGCCCGAGCGCGTGGCCGCCTTGACCGGCATACCCCAATGAGCCTTTCGAATTTTGAATTTCCCCTCTGCGTTCCTCCGCGTCTGCGGTGAAATATTCGCCGTTGTCGACACGGTCGACGCGTAATCTCTCGACACCAAATCACGTTGACCCAGCTATGCCCGATATTCCCGCTACGATTGGCACCTATCGCTGTGGGCCGGGCGAGCCCCTGTTGGTGATCGCCGGACCTTGCGTCCTCGAAACACCCGAACTCGCGCTGCGGATTGCGACGCGGTTGGTGCAGATCGCCGCCGCCTTGCCCATCCAATTGGTCTTCAAGGCCTCGTTCGACAAAGCCAATCGGACGAGCCTGGAATCGTATCGCGGGCCCGGTCTCGATGCCGGCCTGGAGATTCTCGCTCGCGTCAAGCGCGAGACCGGCCTGCCGGTCACGACCGATATCCACGAGTCGTATCAGGCCGCCCCGGCCGGCCAGGTCTGCGACCTGCTGCAAATTCCGGCCTTTCTCGCCCGTCAAACCGATCTCTTGGTCGCCGCCGCCCGCACCGGCCGGGCCGTCCACGTCAAGAAGGCCCAGTTTCTCGCTCCCGCCGACATGCGCCACGTCGTCGGCAAGCTCGAAGCCGCCGGTTGCCGCAATATCCTGCTCTGCGAACGGGGCACCTTTTTCGGTTACGGCCGGCTGGTCAACGACATGCGTTCGCTCGTCGAAATGCGCACGCTCGGCACACCCATCGTGTTCGACGCCACGCACAGCGTGCAAGAGCCGGGCGGACTCGGCAGCACCACCGGGGGCAAACGAGCCATGATCGAACCGCTCGCCCGGGCTGCCATCGCCATCGGCGTCGACGGCCTCTTTTTCGAAACGCATCCCACCCCCGAAACCTCGCCCAGCGACGGTCCCAACATGGTGCCGCTCGACGAGTTCGCCGGCCTGTTGGGCCGCCTGTTGAAAATCCGCCAGACTGTGGAAAGCCTGTGACCATGAGCATTGCCGCGGCAATCACGAAATCTCATCGCTCCGGCCACCGGCGGTTTGCAAGGCCGTTGAAAAATGGGACTGGCTCCGAACCGCATCGGGCCAACCTCGGGAGAAACGGCGGTCGTGAGGTGCCTGTCCCAATTTTTCAACACGCTGTTAGTGTCGCATGGCTGTCGATCGGTCTGTTCTCGTTGGCGCTCGTTGCCGGGTGCTCCGGATCGGCCGACGAGCGAGAATTGTCTGCCATGCGCGAAGCGACTCCTCGCAAGGCGCAAGCGACGACCGGCGAAAGCAATCGCACGGAGGACAAAGTGTCACCGGGCGACAGTGTTTCGGGCGACAGTGTTTCGGACCATGGCGTTTCGGGCAGTGGCGTTTCGGGCAGTGGCGTTTCGGACCAAAGCGTTTCGACCACGGCCGATCCGGCCGCCGCCGACACTCCGAAAGTGCAATCCCAAACGGCCGTCGATGTCCAATTGCAGGAAGATTTGCTCCGAGCGGTGATCGACAATTTCAATCGGTTGGACGAATTCGAGCCGAACCAGATCTTTCCGCTATTGCGCGAACGGCTGAACCAGTGGATGTGGCAGTCGCGGCCGGCGACCACCTGGCAGCGCGACCCGCTGCTCGACACGCTCGACCCGTCGCTCGGCTCCTCGCCGTTGGTTATGCATTTCGTCAAGAACCTGGAAACCGGCCTGTTCAGCATCAACGACATGATCGCGTTGCAAGAGTCGATCTGGACGCGCGACATCGCCAAAAACGCCCGCGGCGATCAGCTCGACGAGTTGTCGATCGCCGAGCAGTTGTTCGATTGGACCGTCCGAAATCTCCAACTGGTCGAAGACCCGCCCCCCGGCACGCCGGCCGTCGAACACTCGCCGGCCGAAATCTTGATGTTGGGTCGCGCCACGGCTCGCGAGCGGGCGTGGATTTTTCTCTTGCTCCTGCGTCAGCAAGGACTCGACGGCGTGGTGCTGGCGATTCCCGGCTCCGCGGATGGCGGCAGCAACAAATCGGCCCCGCGCGAGTGGTTGACGGCCTTCGTCAGCGACGAAGATTTGTTTCTGTTCGATCCGTGGCT
>Ga0182024_10009850_pt1 | contig 19632 bp, 15 predicted proteins | sample P32metaG_FD_120480 | JGI IMG/M metagenome (GOLD analysis project Ga0182024, IMG submission 120480) | Permafrost microbial communities from Stordalen Mire, Sweden - P3-2 metaG (Illumina Assembly) | ecosystem: Environmental > Terrestrial > Soil > Wetlands > Permafrost | place: Sweden: Stordalen... | reverse complement strand
CCGACCGACGTGGTTACGGCACCGGTCGCATAGGAATTGAGGATCTTGCTGGCGGTGAAATTGGCGCCGACGAGGCCGCCGGTGACATCGCCGCTGGTGACGGCTCCGGTGGCGAAGGATTCCTGGATGGTCGCGCCGTTGTTCGATCCCACCAGACCGCCAATATATCCGCCGGTGCCGACATGACCGCTCGCCAAGCAGCGATAGATCGAACCGCCATCATAACTGACTCCGACAAGGCCGCCGACATCGTTGTTGAGGCCGCCGCCCGTCACGGTGGCGGCCGAGGCGCTGTTCTCGATGGTGCGGCCGTTGCTTCCCACCAAGCCCGCGACATTGTCGTATTTGCCACCCGCACGAACCGCGCCGTCAACCGACACGCTCGACACGGTGCCGTAATTCTCTCCGGCCAGTGTCCCGATATTGGCATATTCCAGGCTCGCGGCGGCATCGCCGGTAACCTTGACATCCGTCAGGGTCAGATCGGATATCGTCGCGCCGCTCCCGACATCGCCGAACAACCCGACATCGGTGTCGGCGGCATTGTCGATCGTCAGGTTGGCGATGGCATGACCGCGCCCATCGAACTTGCCGGTGAAAGGCGTGCTCTCGTTTCCAATAGGCGCGAAATTGGCGATCGAGCCGGCATCGATATTCCGGCCCACCGCATAGTCGCCGGCGAGGTTGGTGGCCACGGCCTGGAGTTGGGTCGCGGTATTGACCAACATATAAGCGGCGAGCTGATCGGCGACGGCGCCATTGGTGGCGACATAAGCCGCATAGTCGGTCGGCTTGGTATAGGCGCTGGGATTGTAAAGGATCGAGACGACGCCGGTAGCGGCGGCGAAGTCGATTTTCGCGGTGCCGCCGAAAGCGACCGTGCCCGCGCCGTCGCCGGTGTTGTCGGATTCCAGTGCGAGGCTTCCCTTGCCCTTGCTCGTGATCGACTTGCCGGAATCGAAGATGATGTTGCGATAGGCGCTTAGAAACAACGTGGCGGCGCCGGTCCACGTAAGCGAAGCATCGACGATGATATCGCCGGTGCCTGGGGTTTTCGTCCCTGGTCCGCTGGCGCCGGTGGCGGTCGTCTCGATGATGACATTGGTGCCCTTGTTCAGGCTCGCGACGATTGTGCCGGCCGCCGCCGCGTTGATTATCACGTTTTCGGTTCCCGCGACCGCCGCCGAGGACACCCCGACAGTCATCAAACCTATTAGGATCGGGGACGCTGCCAGCAACGCGCGGAGTCCGCGCCTGGACGAAGACATTCGCGACGCGACGATGTGTAACGTTCTCATGACGGGCCCCCTTTGCCCAAAAAGCCACGCGACAACCCGAGTCGGGTCAAATCCCTGCTCGGATACTATGCCGAGGCTTCCCAATTTACCATGCAGCCAAGCATCGGGCAGCCGTGCGGCGCGTTGAGGAATCGGCCGACTCCTCCTACCTTATTCCCGCGATGGACCAGCGCTTGATCGAAGCCGAAGCCGCAACGCCGCCGACGGGAAATGTGCGCGGGGCGCTGCCGCGCGCGTCGGCGGCGCCCACGGAGGCCGCTCGGGCGCTAAGCCACCGCGAAATCCTCGGTGCGCTTTCCGGCATTTTGCTCGGTACGCTCCTGGCCGCGCTCGACCAGAACATCGTCACGACGGCGGTGCCGGCGATCGTCGGGGATCTCGGCGGCTTCGAGCATCTGTCCTGGATCTTCGCCGGCTACCTGCTGACCTCGACCGCCTCGACCCCGATCTACGGCAAGATCAGCGACCTGTATGGCCGCGGCAAGCTTCTCATGTTCAGTATCGCGCTCTTCGTCCTGAGCTCGGTTTTTTGCGCCCTGGCGCGGGACATGACCCAGCTCGTGGCGGCGCGCGCCCTGCAAGGCCTGGGCGGCGGCGGCCTGGTCGCGATGGCGCAGGCGATCATCGCCGACCTGATCTCGCCACGCGAGCGCGGTCGCTACCAGGTCTATTTCGCCGGCGTCTGGGCGTCGGCCAGCGTCGGCGGACCGGTGCTGGGCGGCCTCTTCGTGCAATATCTCTCCTGGCGTTGGGTCTTCTGGATCAACTTGCCGGTGGGCGCCCTGGCGCTGGTGCTGTGCTGGCGCGCGATCGCGAAGCTGCCGGTGCCGCGTCTGGCCTCGCGCAGCATCGATTATCTTGGCGCCGCGCTCCTAACGGCGGCGGTGACGGCGCTTCTGCTCGCCTGCACCTGGGGCGGCAGCATGTATGCCTGGACATCGCCGCAAGTCCTGGGCGTGCTGGCCGCCGGGATCGTTCTGATGGCCCTGTTCGCGTTGCAGGAATTCCGCGCCCCGGACCCGATCCTGCCGCCGCGCCTTTTCGCCAATCCCATCATCAACGTGTCGAATTTCGTCAGCTTCACCGTCGCGATCGGCATGTTCGGCGGGATCGTGCTGATGCCGGTCCATATCCAGCTCGTGCTCGGCATAAGCCCCGGCTCGACCGGTCTCCTTCTCATCCCGGTGATGAGCGGCACAGTCGTGAGTTCGTTCATCACGGGGCGAATCATGCGCGCGACCGGACGCTACAAATATTTGCCGCCGGTCGGGCTCGCGGTCGCGGTGGCCGCGTTCGTCCTGATGTCGACCATGAATCCGGGGACGCCGACGCCGTTGGTGATGCTCTATCTCGGCCTCATGGGCCTCGGCATCGGCCCGACATTCCCGGTGATGCTGATCGCGATCCAGAACACCTGCGAGCCGCGCGACATCGGCGTCGCGACGAGCTGGGTGTTCTTCGCCCGCTCGCTCGGCGGTTCGTTCGGCGTGGCACTGCTGTGGTCGGGACTGTTAGCGGGCTTAAGCGCGCGGCTTGAGGCGATGGGGCAGGGCAGGCTCGCGGGCACGCTTATCCATGGCGGCCCGAGCGCGGCGGCGGCGATGTCGGCGGGCGACCGCGCGGAGATCCTGCCTGCGCTCACCCACGCTTTCCACATCGTGTTCCTGGCGGCGGCGGCGATCACGGCGATCGCCTTCGCCGCGTCGTTCTTTCTCCGTGAAGAGCCCTTGCGCACGCAGCGCGGCGGCCACGCCGCGCCAGGGCATTGACGACTCGACGGCGCGGCCAACGATCGAATGCAGGTCGTTTGGAACCGACGAATACGCTCGAAGCCTCGCTTTCCGGCGGCGGAAAAATACCGCCGACGCTGGTCGCCGCCGGAGCCGCGCCTTTCTGGCTGACGGTGATTTTGACCGGCGTGGGCGCCGGCATTGCCGCCGCTTTGCTGACCCGGTTTCTCGAACTGGTGCAGCATCTGGTATGGCCTGGCTCCGGCACCCTTCTCGACGCGGCGGCGCAAGCGGGGCCGTGGCGCCATATCCTGGTGCTGCTGGCGGCGGGCGTGATCACCGGCATCGGACAGATCGTGCTGCGCCATTTATCCAGCGGCAACGGCATCGACATAACGGCGGCGATCTGGTTTACCGCCGGTAGGCTTCCGGCGCTGCGAACCCTAGGCAGCGCCGTGCTGTCGGTTGTGGCGGTCGGGATGGGTGCGTCGCTGGGACGTGAGGGTGCGCCGAAGCAGGCCGGCGCCGTCATCGCCGATGTTCTCTCCGATCGGGCCCGACTCTCGGACGAACAGCGCCGGCTCTTGGTGGCATGCGGCGCGGGCGCCGGCATGGCGGCGGCTTATGGCGTGCCGCTGGGCGGCGCGCTGTTCGCGCTCGAAGTGCTGCGCGGCGTTCTGGCCCTGCGGCTGGTGCTCCCGGCGCTGGTGGCTTCGCTGATTGCGACGTCCGTCTCCTGGATCGCGCTGCCCGACGCGCCGACCTATGTCATCCCCGGCTATGAAGCCTCGATCCCGATCGCCGTCTTCGCCTTGCTGGCCGGACCGATCGCCGGCTTGGTCTCGGTCGCGTATGTACGCGCGATCGCCTGGGCCGATCGCAACAAGCCGAAGGGCTGGCGGCGTGTGATCGCCCCTCCGCTTGTCCTCGGCGTGCTCGGCCTAGTCTCGATCCAATTTCCCCAATTGCTCGGCAACGGCAAGGATGTAACCGCGCTCGCATTCACCGGTGAGGTCGCGCCGTGGCTGCTGCTCGCACTGGCGTTCCTCAAGCCGGTGGCGACCGCGATGTGCCTGGGCAGTGGCGTGCCCGGCGGCTTGTTCACGCCATCTCTGACGCTCGGGGCGATGCTGGGCGGCGCGCTGGGTTATGCGTTCTCGTGGCTCTGGCCCGGTCTCCCGCCTGGGCTGTTCGCGCTGATCGGCGCGGGCGCGGTGCTGGCGGCGACGACGCAGGGACCGATCTCGGCGGTGGTGCTGGTGATGGAGCTGACCGGCCGCGACCGGTCCTTCATCGTGCCCCTGATCCTGGCGGTGGCGACGGCGACGTTGGTGTCGCGGACCATAGAGGCGCGCTCGATCTATGACGCGCGTTTGACGGACGCACAGCTGCGGGCGCGGCTCAAATCGCGCGAGCCGTCGGCGCACTGACCATACGATCGGAGCCTCGGGCGATCCGGTTCGATGCCGGGTTCCTATCAGTCCGTGGGTTCGACGTCGGGCTCGATCAGGCGGCCGTCATGCTCTTCGAGAATCCGAAGCGAACCGCCGCAGGTGGTAACTTGATTAGCGCAAATCTGCGTCACCCAGCCGCGTGCCGACTTGCCGTCGAGGGTCTTGATGTCGACATCGACGAACGTGCCGCTGCAGCCATGGACGTGGACCATCGTGACCTCGTCGGGGCCCGATCCCTCGCCGATGAGGTTCATGATCACGGGCGCCGCCAGCGACGGGCCCGCGCGGAGGTGAGAATCTTCGGTCGCGAAAGTCACGAGGTCGGCCGCTATCCAGCCCGGACCGGCGAAGATTTTGCCCGGCTTGACGTTGTCATATTCGCGCCAGGCGGCGTCGCGGATCAGAAACCACGCGCCGGTGCCGCCGATGACCTCGACATCCGCCCCGAAATCTCCCTTGAGCGCCGGCAAGTGCCCGACAATTCGAGCGGCGGCATTCGGCGCGGCGCGGATGTTGGTTCCGTGCGGGTCCTTGTCGCGAAGGAAGGCCGGGAAATCGCATCGGTGCTGCGCGCCGGTATCGATCGGCGTTGCCGCGGCACCGACGAACGGAGCCGGACAAACCGCCGCCAAGGCCACGACAATGTAGGCAACGCGCCACGGCATTCGCTGGCCCTTCAATCCATGATCTCGAGGAATTTGTATGCCGCGTCGAGGAACATCGCGAGCGAATCCATGTCACCGGCCGCGATAGCCGCTCATCTCTTCGCCGGCGCGGGGATCGAGTCTCGCGCAAATGGGCGAGGCCAGAATTGAGATACTCGTCACCACCAGGAAAGCCACCGAGAAATCCCACAGCGTCACGCTCGCGCGACCGCCAATTCCCACGGACGTTTCGAGCGCGGTGGCGGCGACGCAAATGCCGAGCGACAGCATCAATTGCTGGAAGGTGGTGAAAAAGCTGGTTGCGGCGCTCATGCGCTCCGACGGGATCTCGGCGAAGGCGACGGTATTGTAGGCGGTGAATTGCAGGGACTGGAAGAAGCCGCCCACGAGCAAGACGGCGTAGATCGCCCAGCCCGGCCAGCCTGGCCGAAAGGCGGCGCACACCGCGACCGCGAGGCTGGCGATGACGCCGTTCCAGACCAATGTGTTGCGGAAGCCGAAGCGCCGCAGGATCGGCGCCGCCGATGCTTTCATCGCCAGCGAGCCAGCCGCCGTCATGAACGTGATCGCGCCGCTTTGCGCCGCCGACAGGCCAAATCCGACCTGCATCATCAGCGGCAGGAGATAGGGCATGGAACCGACCGTGATGCGCGACAGCGAGCCGCCGATGACGGCAAGCCGAAAAGTCGGAATCCGCATCAGCCCGAGATCGAGGATCGGGTTGGGGATCCGGCGGGCGTAGAAAATGTAAAGCGTGCCGGTTGCAAGCCCGATCCCGAACAGCGCGAGGGTGAGACCCAAGGCTCCGACGCCGCGGCCCGCGAATTCGCAGCCGAAAATGAGGCAGGACAGCGCTGTCCCCGACAGGACTAGGCCGGGAAAATCGAACCGGCTCGATGCCGGCTCCCGTATATCCTCGATGAAACGCGTCGCCAGCGCGAAGCCGAGGATGCCGATCGGCACGTTGATGTAGAAAATCCAGCGCCAGGATAATGCCGTAACGATGAAGCCGCCGAGGGGCGGTCCCAGCACCGGGCCGATAAGCGCCGGGACGAGCATCCAGGCCATGGCGTTGACGAGCTGCGCCTTGGGCACGCTGCGCATCAGGACGAGCCGTCCGACCGGGACCATCATCGCGCCGCCCAGACCTTGGAGAATGCGGGCGGCGACCAAAAAGGGCAGGCCGCTCGATTGGGCGCACAGGATCGAACCGAAGGTGAAGAGAACGATGGCGGCGCGGAACACGTTGCGCGCGCCGTACCGGTCGGCGACCTTGCCGCTCGCCGGAATGAAGATCGCGAGGCTCAACAAATAGGACGTGAGAGCGAGGCTCATATGGAGCGGCGAGACGCCGAAATCGCGCGCCATGGTGGGCAACGCCGTGGCGAGAACCGTCACGTCGAGTTGCTCCATCAGCAACGCCGCGGCGATGATGAGCGCGGTGGTGCGGAAATTCCGGGACGGCCGCGCGGCAAGCGGCGTCGCGGAATGTTCGATGCTTTCCGTCACGCGGCCGATTCTATCGATTCGGGGGCTGGGCGACCAACGGACCCGACGCACACGTGCAAGAAGCGGGAGATGACCTAGAACGCGAAAGCATATATTCGGCCGTCGCTCGCGATATAGAAGCGACCCGCCGCGGCAAGGATAGTGCCGAAATGATGCAGATTGCTCATCCCGTCCTGGGCGGCGCCGCCGGTGAAAAGCGGCTTGCCATCGGTGCCGCGAAAGCCGTGAAGGCGATTGTCGCCCTCCGCGCCGGCGATCCAAACGATGGGATCGGCCGCGCCGTCGCTGGTCGTCACGATCGGCGCCGCCCGCCCGGAGAATGATTCGCACCAGGCGGTGCCGATCGGGATCTTGGCATCGACGATGCGGAGCATCGTCAGATTGCCGCTCTGACCCCTTGGGCATTGGGTACCGGTGCCTCCGAACGCGACCAGGACGGCGTCGCCCGCGGTGAAGGTAGCGGGAGCGGTGACGATCTCTACACTTGATACCTTGACGACGGCGAGCTGACCGCCGATGCCGCCGAGGTCCGCGCGGTTGAGCAGATAGGCTTCGCCGTCCTTACCCAGCGCGAGCACCCGGGCGAGCTTTGGTCCCTTCGCGGTCGGCACGTCGATCGGCAAGGGACTCGTGCCGCCGAGATCGAGATCGTGCAAATCGAGACGCTTCCAGTTAGCCGGGGCGAAATAGTCGGCGGTGGCAATCGAATGCGCCAAATCCGGCCCCAGGTGAACGACCGCCTCCCCGTCGCCCCATTGGGTCGCGCCACTCGTGTTGCCAGTCGCAACGAACATCGCACCGCCGTCATACGCGATGCCGCCCTGTGCCCAAATACCGCCTCGCAATGCCCTCGTCCCCCAGGCGTGGGCAAGCCTGGGAGGTGCCCCAAGCTCCAAGCCGACGACCCAACCGTGATAGGAGTCGCAATCCCTGCTATTGCCGCCATAGGTGACGTACAACTCTTGGCCGACCAGCGTCAGCGCGCTGCGCTGATCCTGGATGGTGGGGGTGAAACTCTGTCCGAGCTTCTTGATCCCATCGCCGACATCGAGCGGCCAACCGGTCCCGATGACGCCGTCGTTAAGCGATATGGCGAAGATTTGATGGCGCGGCCCGTTGGCGCGGTTGACCAACGCATTCAGATAAAGGGTTCCGCTCGCGGAATCGATTACCGGCGTTCCGGTAACGCCGCTCGGATCTATGTCACCGCACGGGAGCGCGCTCGCTTGCACCGCCGCGCCGAGGGAGCGGTGCCAGATCTGTGTCCCGGTGACCGCGTCGAGGGCATAGACATCGTTCGATTCGGTCGCGACGATGATCTGACCCGTCCTTGCGCCCGAAGGGAGCCAGTAGAGCGGCTGGGCATAGACATGCCCGTTTACCGTGCCGCTGAAGCCCGTGTCGCGATGCATCGCGGGAGCCGCCGCCCACGTCAGGCCGGGAACGGTGTAATGCCCGCTCCGGGCGGCATCGGCGTGATAGGTCGGCACTGTTTGGGCTTGCCCCGGGATCGCCGCCTGCGCGAGAAGTAGCACGGCTGAGGCCGCCCCCCGCCACAGCCGGGGGATGAGACCACGAGGATTCTCGTCGATGGAGCCGATCATGTCCGTGCCCCCGCTGACATCGGTCTATCTTCCGTGATGAGGATTCGGTAGTCGCTTTGTCGCAAGATAATGCTCCTTTGGGCTTCCGCTTGATCTAAGCTCGCGCCGCGACGGGGGCAACGCCATTCGAGGAAAATGCGATGGATTTCGGATATTTCACGCTGAGCGACAATCACTATGAAAACAATCCGCGAACCGCGAGCGAGTTCATCGCCGATATTCTCGACGAGACGATTTATGCCGAGCGCCTCGGCTATCATTCGGCGTGGATCGGCGAGCATCATTTCAATGCATTGGGCGTGCTGTCCTGCCCGGATTTGGTGTTGGCCCATGCCGCCGCATTAACCAAGCATATTCGGCTTGCGCCGGCGGTGACGGTGTTGCCGCTGCACCATCCGATCCGGGTGGCGGAACAGTGGGCGAGCCTCGATGTGCTCAGCGGGGGCCGCGTCGATTTCGCGGCGGGGCGGGGGTACGACCGGCGCGAATATGAGCCTTTCGGGGTCGCGTTCGACGACAATCAGGAAATCTTCAACGAAGGCATGGAAGTGGTGCGGCGGCTTTGGCAAGCAGATGGGCCCATCACGCACCGCGGAAAATTCTATGCGTTCGACGATGTCGCGATCACGCCGCAACCGGTGCAGCGTCCGCTCCCCTGTTACATCGGGTCGTTTTCCAAGCCGTCGATCGAGTTGGCGGCCAGGCTGGGCTGCGGCCTCATCGTGGCGCCGTTCGCGGCCGCGCTAAGCTATGGCGGCCTAAAACAGGTAGCCGATCTCTACCGCGAGACCTGCGCGGCGGTCGGCACCAAGCCCGGCCGCCTGATGTGCAGCTATTTCACCCATTTCGCCGACGATGAGCGGCAGGAGGCCGCCGCCCGCGCGCGGCAAATCCGCTACTACCGTGAATGCGTGATCCCGTCTTTCCCCCGCGATCCCGCGACGGCGCCGCCGAGCTACCGCTATTTCATCGGCATGGTCGAGCGCTTGCAAAAGGTGCGTCCCGAGGATCTGACCGAGAACTCGGTCTTGCTGGGTTCGGCCTCGCGGATCGCCGATACGCTCAAGAAAGTCGAGGCGGCGGGGTTCGACGAGGTGATCCTTTATTTCAATGTCGGCCTCAAGCCGCACGCCCAGGTGCGGGACGAGATGTCGCGTTTCGCCGAGGAGGTCCGGCCCGCTTTCTGAACGCGGGATTCAGCCGGTTGCCTCGGCAAGCGCCGGGCGCGTGCCGGTACGCGACGACACGCCAATGCGAAGCACCATCAGCGCGGCGGCGAAGCACAGGAATCCGCCCAGGATGAAGGCGCTGAAGTAATCGCCGTAGAGCGTGTGGATCAGGCCGCTGCCATAGGCCGCGGCGGCCGCGCCGATCTGGTGGCAAACCATGACCCAGCCATACATCATCGCGGCGCTGCGCGGCCCGAAGATATTGGCGGTGAGCCTTACGGTCGGCGGGACGGTCGCGATCCAGTCGAGGCCGTAGAACAGCCCGAACAGCGACAAGCCCCAAAACGAGACGCCGAAGGCGTAGGGCAGGAACAGCAGCGACAGGCCCCGCAGCCCGTAATACCAGAACAGGAGCTTGCGGCTGTCGATCCGGTCGGAGAGCCAGCCCGAAGCCGAAGTGCCGATGAAATTGCACACGCCCATTGCCGCCATGATCGCGGCGGCGGTTGCTTCTGGAATTCCGTGATCGAGGCAGGCCGCGATAAAATGCGTGCCGACAAGGCCGAGGGTGCTGGCGCCGCAAACGAAGAAGCTTCCGCCCAGCAGCCAGAAATCGCGCGAGCCCAGTGCCGTCCCGAGCGCGGCGATGGGCGCCGTGATCGGGTTGTCGCGCCTCGCCGCTGGCGGGGTGAAATCGGGCGCGGCGCCGTAGGGCAGAAGACCGATGTCGGCGGGTTGGCTGCGCATGAACAGCGCCGCGATCGGAATGACGGCGAGCACCGAGGCGCAGGAAATCACCACCGCCCAGCGCCACCCGACCGAGACCGTCACGGTCGCGAGCACCGGCAGGAAGATGAGATTGCCGGCGGCGGCGCCGCCGGTCAGGAATCCCATCACCAGGCCGCGGCGCGCGACGAACCAGCGGGTTGCGACCATCGCCGCCATCACCATGGCGCCGATGCCGGTGCCGGCCCCGACTACGATGCCCCAGAGCGGAATGAGCTGCCAGCTCGCGCCGACGAAAATGGTCGGCGCGAACCCCAGCAGGAGGAGGCTCAGCGCCACGAGCATCACCCGGCGGATGCCGAACCGGTCCATGAACGCGGCGGAAAACGGGCCGATCAGACCGTAGAGCAGGAGGCCGATCGAGATCGCGAGCGAAATCTGAGCGCGGCTCCAACCGAACTCGCTCTCGAGCGGCACCAACAGGACGCTGGGCGCGGCCCGCACGCCGGCCGTCACCAAGAGGACGAGGAAGGTCACGCCGAACACGACCCAGGCGTAATGCAGGCGGGGCGAGGTCGCGGAACGAACGGGCATGCGGTACTTTCGGCCTAGGCGTGGCGTTCCTGTTTTCGTCATTGTCGCAGCCGGGCCCTCGAAGGCCAAGACGACATCTCAAGCGGCTATTGCATGGGAGGGGTGCTTCGGAAAGGCCGCTACGCTCGCGCGGTGCGCCGCAAGGCTAGCGGCGGCAGGCCGAAGGCGCGGAGGAACGCACGGCGCATGCGCTCGGCATCGCCGAATCCGCTGGCGGTGGCGATGCGGTCGATCGGTTCCGCGCCGGCCTCGACGCGTTCGCGGGCCCATTCGACGCGTAACCGCTCGATCGCGCGGGCGGGCGTCACGCCGGTTTCGGCCGCGAACAGCCGCGCGAAATGGCGTGGGCTCAACGCCGCCTCGGCGGCCAATTTCTCGACGCCAAGCCGTTCATGGAGCCGCTCGCGCGCCCAGCCGAGTAGATGGCCGAAGCGTCCATCCGGGCGCTCCAGTTCGAGCAGCGCCGAGAATTGCGATTGGCCCCCGGGACGCCGGTAATAGACCACGAGTTGTTGGGCGGTACGGCGCGCCACGGTCTCGCCGAGATCGTCCGCGACGATCGCGAGCGCGAGATCGATGCCGGCACTAATGCCGGCCGAGGTCCAGAAGCGTCCATCCCTGGTGAAAATGCGGTCGGGTTCGAGCCGCACCTTGGGGAAACGCCGCGCGAATTCGGCGCTGCGGTTCCAATGCGTGGTCGCTCGCCGGCCATCGAGCAGGCCGAGAGTCGCGAGCACATAGGCGCCGGAACAGACGCTGGCCACGCGCTGGGCGCGCTTCGCGGTCGCTTTGACGAAAGCGAGGAGGCGCTCGTCGCGCACCGCTTCGCGCACGCCGTCGCCGCCCGCCACGATCAAGGTGTGGAACCGCATCTCGCGCGCGATGGGCTCGACGCTCAGGGCAATACCCGAGGAACTCGCGACCGAACGGCCGCGCGACGCAACGACGCGGATCGCATAGGCGCCGGGGACGTAGCGGCTGGCGATCTCGAACGCAGCGATGGGACCGGTGGCGTCGAGAATCTGGAAACCGGGAAAGAGCACAAAACCCAGCGCGCGGGTCATGGCGCAAAAGGTGGGAACAATGTCATTTCGGCCGACAGTTAAATGCGCGACCATGGCGTTGTCAAATCGCCAAAGGAGAGGTGGATCATGACCGCGCCCGAATTCCGCATCGTCGAGGCCTTGTTCCCGGGTCTGACCCAGCTCGACTTCACGGGTCCGCACACCGTGTTTTCCCGTTTGCCGGGAGTCGAGACGATCGTCGCCTCGGAGGCCGGCGGAACAATCGAATCCGACGGCGGGCTGACCTTCGCCGGCATCGCGCGCCTCGCCGATATCGAGCGCTGCGATCTCCTGTTCTTTCCCGGCGGCGCGGATGTAACGGACGCAATGCTCGACGCAGCCTTCATGACGCAGGTAAGGAGGTTGGCGGGTGGGGCTCGATATCTCACTTCGGTGTGCACCGGATCGCTGATCCTTGGCGCGGCCGGATTGCTGCGGGGCAAGCGCGCCGGATGCCATTGGGGATGGCGCCACATGCTGCCGATGTTCGGCGCCATACCCGATGGCGGCCGCGTCGTGCGCGACGGCAACATCATCACCGGCGGCGGCGTCACGGCTGGCATCGATTTTGCTCTCGTGGTTGGGGCCGAACTTGCGAGCGCCACCGTGGCTCAAGCGATCCAATTGTCACTGGAATACGCGCCAGCGCCGCCGTTCGCGGCGGGTTCGCCCGATACGGCCCCCGCGGAGGTGTTGAGCATGGTCCGGAAACGCCTCGACGGAATGCTGCCGAAGCGGCTCGCCGAGGCGAAGATCGCTGCCGCCCGTCTCGGCTAGATCTCGATTTGCCCCCCCAGTTCGATCACGCGGTTGGGCGGGATGCGGAAGAATTCCGTCGCATCGAGCATGGTATTCGACATGAAAATGAACAGGCGCTTCCGCCAGCGCCAAAAGCGCGACGTCTTGCTGGCGACGATCTTCTCGCGGCCAACGAAGAACGAGGTCTCCAGCAGCTTGAAGTCGAAATGCATGATGCGGCATTGGGCGAGCGCGCGCGGGATGTTGGGCTGATCCATGAATCCGTAATGCAGGGTTATGGTGTGAAAATTCTTTTCCAGGTGCCGGATTTCCAACCGCTGATCGTCGCCGACATGCGGGAAATCCTCGGTGATGACGGTCATGAGGATGATGCGGTCGTGCAGCACTTGGTTGTGCTTCATATTATGGAGCAACGCGTTCGGCACCACGTTGATGTTGGCGGTAGTGTAAACGGCGGTGCCCGAGATGCGTCGCGGACGATCGGGTTTGAGCGAGGCGAGGAACGTATCGAGCGGCAGAGCGCCGCGGGCGCGCACCGCCGCGAGGCGCTGTCGGCCCGCTCGCCACGTCGTCATCACGCTGTAGACGAACGCGGCGACCGCTAGCGGAAACCAGCCACCCTCCGCGATCTTGATCATGTTGGAGAAAAAGAACAACAGGTCCACGGCGAGGAAAAATCCGAACAGCAAGATGCAAAGCCAAAGATTCCAGCGCAGCACGCCGCGCATATAAACGAAAGCGAGAATGGTGGTGATGCTCATGGTACCGGTGACCGCGATGCCGTAGGCCGCGCCGAGATTGTCGGAGGAGCGAAATGCCAACACCAGCGTCACCACCGCGACCAGAAGGAATAGGTTGACGCGCGGCACGAAGATTTGTCCGATCTCTTGCTCCGAGGTGTGACGGACTTCGAGCCGCGGCAAATAGCCGAGTTGCACCGCTTGGCGGGTCATCGAGAACGCGCCGGAAATGACGGCCTGGGACGCGATCACCGTCGCGGCCGACGCCAAAATCACCAGGGGCAACAGCGCCCAGGGCGGCGCCAGCAGATAGAAGGGATTTTCCAGCGCGTGGACATCGCGCAGGACCAGCGCGCCCTGGCCGAAATAGTTCAGCAACAGCGCCGGGAAGACGAAATAGAACCAGGCGATTCGGATCGGATGCTCGCCGAAATGACCCATGTCGGCGTAGAGCGCCTCGGCGCCCGTGACGGCAAGGACGACGGCGCCGAGGAGAATGAATCCGCGCACGGGATCCGCCAGCAGCAAATGAACGCCGTAAACCGGATTGAGCGCCAGCAGAATGGCCGGATCGCGGACGATCTGAAGCACGCCGAGGAAAGCGATCACGACGAACCAGATCACCATGACGGGACCGAAGAACTGTCCGACCGAAGCCGTGCCGCGCCTTTGGAAGAAGAACAACCCAACCAGGAGCACGACCGTAATCGGCAGGATGTAGGATTCGAACAGCGGTGTCGCCACTTTCAATCCCTCGACGGCGCTGAGCACCGATATCGCGGGCGTGATCACGCCGTCGCCATAGAACAAGGCGGCACCGATCAGCCCGGCCGTCATGATCCACCTGGCCGCGCGGGTGTTGCGGCCGGTCGCGCGCAGCGCAAGCGCGTTGAGGGCGAGGATGCCGCCCTCGCCGCGATTGTCGGCGCGCATGATGACGACGACGTATTTGAGCGCGACCACAATGAACAGCGACCACGCGATCAGCGACAACACGCCGTAAACGGCCTCCGGCGTTACATTGGAGAAATCGGTGAAACACTGGCGCACGGTATAAAGGGGCGAAGTACCGATATCGCCATAGACCACGCCGAGAGCACCCACGATCAAGCCCTCTCGCGCCTTCAGGTAGGCGGCGGGCGCGATACGGTTAATGCCGGATTGAGCCATTGCTCTCGATTCCATGACGCCGGCACGCGAACGGCACCGGGCCCAAGACCGCCTCCGCGCACTGAAACATCGTTGTCATAACAAGCCAGAAGGCCGTCTATATCCCGACCCCTGCCGGGAAAGGGCGCCAATCTAGTGCGGCGGAGACTGGAAATCCACTGGACACGGGAATCCCGGTTTCAGGTCTTCTCGGACCGCAAGCGCTTTTCATCGCTGGTTCAGGGTCTTATGTTCCGAGGCGCGACTGCCGCGGAGGCACCGATGCGGGGATTGCTCCTAGGCTTGGGGCTGGCTGTGATTCTGGCGCCGAACGCGTGGCCGGCCGAAAAGGTCGATGTCGCGTTGGTCATGGCGGCCGACGTGTCCCGCAGCGTCGATAACGAGGAATTCAAGTTGCAACGCCAGGGATATGCGAACGCGATCACCAGCGATCGTGTGCTGAAGGCCGTTGCGGCCGGACCCCATGGCGAGATCGCGGTTTGCTTCATCGAATGGTCCGGACCGGATGAGCAGAGGATCGTGGCGGATTGGACCGTGATCCGCGACGGCGAAAGCGCCAGGCCCTTCGCCAAGACCCTTATCGAGGCGGAGCGTTCCTTCGCGGGGCGTACCTCGATCAGCGCCGCCCTCGACGTGGCGATGGAAGTCTTCGCCAGGAGCGGCGTCGAGGCCGAGCGTCGCGTCATCGACGTCTCCGGCGACGGCACCAACAATGCCGGCAGGCCGATCGACCAGGCGCGCCAGTCGGCGCTGGCGGCGGGCGTCACCATCAATGGCCTCGCCATCATCAACGAGCATCCCATGCCGGGCTTTTCCGCCCACACCCAACCGCCCGAGGGGCTCCCGGAATATTATCGCCGCAATGTCACCGGCGGGCAGGGTTCATTCCTGCTGGTGGTGCAGGATTTCAGTACCTTCGGCGAGGCCATGATCGACAAGCTTGTAACCGAGATTGCGAGTAAGGACGTGCCGCGTCGCATCGCCAAACGGCATTAGCCGCCCATGCGCGTCCCCGAACTCATCGCCGCGATTTTGGCGGCGATCGTCGCCGTGGTCTTGCTGACGCGCTTCGTCAACGATTTCGCCGACTGGAACCGCGAGCAGGCTTGCGCCACCGCCGGCGCTCGCAATTGCGGGCCGCCGATCGACGATTGACCGCGTCCGCGACGCGCGAGGACAAAGCCGCCCCGCACTTGCGTCCACGTCGCGATCGCTTAAATATTGGGAAAGGCAGGTGCGACATGAGCGATAAAGTAACGAAATCGGACGCCGAATGGCGCGCGGCGCTGACGCCCGAGCAATATGAAGTGATGCGCGAAAAGGGCACGGAGCACGCATTCACCGGGCAATATTGGAACACGAAAACGCCGGGCACCTATGTCTGCGCGGGTTGCGGACAGCCGCTGTTCGATTCCAACACCAAATTCGATTCCGGCACCGGTTGGCCAAGCTTCTATGCGCCGATCGCCGAAAGCAATGTCGCGACCGAGAGCGACCGGGCTTATGGCATGGTCCGAACCGAGGCATTGTGCGGCAAATGCCACGCTCATCTCGGCCACGTGTTCGACGACGGGCCGAAGCCGACCGGCTTGCGTTACTGCATGAACTCGGCTTCGCTCAAGCTCGAGCCAAAGGAATAGGCCCAGGCAAGCCGACCGGCGCGGACGAACGCAGCGCGGGCTCGGCGGGAGAAATTCAGCTCGGCAGCCGAAGGGTCGGGGCCATATCGCTCGGCACCACGATGCGCTCGGTCTCATGGATCCGCCGCAGCACGAGCGTTCCCGCGATCATGTCGTGAAGTCCCTGCTTGCGCCGCGTCCATCCCGCCATCATGTAGCCGACGCAGAGAATAATGCCGGAAATGACCTTGGCAAAATAACGGCCGGTGGCACGGCCGAAGGAAATCTGGTTGCCGGTTTCATCGACCACCACCAAGCCGCAGGCGCGCTTGCCGAAAGTCCCTTTCCAACGGGAACTCTCGCCGAGCGCGTGATAAAGCCACACTCCCACGAAGGCGACCAGAACCAGGAACAGCGTCAGCGTGCCGATCGTGGCTGCGTTGGCGCTGGAAAGGCCAAATCCCAAACCCAGGACGCCGCCGATGATGAAGAAGGCGACGACGATGATCACATAATCGATGAAATAGGCGAGCACGCGCCACCAGAAGCCGGCGTAACGGTATTCCCTGGTTTCCGCCATTTCCCCCTCCATTCGACGCCGCGCTTTTCGGCGGCCCGCCGTTCGAGAGGAAATTATGCCGGAATTTTTGTCGCCATCAAGCCGCGACAGGACGCCCAGGTCGCGGTTAGACTAGCCGCGCCGAGGAGTTCAGCGCGGCGCGGCCTGCTCGTGGGTCTTGAGGATTTTGTCCGTGACGGCGTCGATCTCCTCGAGCCGCACGCCATAGCGCCACAGCTCGGCGAGATGTTCGAGCACCGCCCGGCAGGTCGGCTCATCGAGCGGCACCCCATCATGAACGGCATGCGTCAGAACGAGGCAGCGATCCCCGGCAAGATCGACGTCGCTGATCTGAATGTCGGGCTCGTGACGCGCGAGATCGTAGTGGCGCGATAGCGCGCTGCGAATGTCGCGGTAGCCCCGCTCGTCATGAATGGCGTCGACACGCAGAGTGTCCGCTCCTTCTTGATCCAGGATCTTGAACAGGCGGAATTCCCGCATCAAACGCGGGCTGAGATATTGGAGGATGAAGCTCTCGTCGCGGTAATTCGCCCAGGCGTGGCGCAGCGTGCCGTAAGGGTCGCCGTTGCCGGCCATTTCCGGAAACCAGACGCGGTCCTCGTCGGTGGGCTCGATGCAAATGCGTTTGATGTCGCGCATCATGGCAAAGCCCAGCGCGTATGGATTGATGCCGCCATAGCGCGGATCGTCGAACTCCGGCTGGAAAACGACGCTGGTATGCGAATGGAGAATTTCCAAGAGCGCGCCGTCGGAAATCGATCCCTTCTCATGCAACCGGTTGACGATCTCGTAATGGATGAAGGTGGCGCAGCCCTCATTCATCAGCTTGGTCTGCTTCTGGGGATAAAAATATTGCGAGATGTGGCGGACGATGCGCACCAACTCGCGCTGCCAAGGCTCGAGGCGAGGCGAGCGCTTTTCAATGAAATAGAGAAGATTCTCTTCCGGCAAGCGCAGCTTACGGCGCAGCTCCGCCTGTTTTTTCTGGGCGTCCGCTCCACATGCGTCGGCTGGTTCGGCGAACAAGGCCGTGCGCCAAACATCGTCGTAGTTCTCCTCGAAATGCCGGCGTCTATCTTCCTCGCGCCGGAGTTCCTCTTCCAGGTTCAATTTGGGCGGCTTGGCATAGCGATGTACGCCCTGATCCATGAGCGCGTGCGCGGCATCTATTACGCGCTCGACCGCCTCGACGCCGTGCCGCTCTTCCGCCCGGGAGATGAAATCGCGAGCGAATGCCAGATAATCGAGGATGCCGGCCGCGTCGGTCCATTGCCGGAAGAGGTAGTTGTTCTTGAAGAAGTGGTTATGGCCGAAGGCCGCGTGAGCGATGACGAGCGTCTGCATCGGCATGGAGTTTTCCTCCATGATATAACTGATGCAGGGGCTGGAATTGATCACGATCTCGTACGCTAGGCCCATGAGGCCTCGACGATAGAGCGCATCCTCCCGCGCGAACTTCTTGCCGAAGCTCCAGTGCCGATACATCAGCGGCAACCCGATCGAGGCATAGGCGTCGAGCATTTGTTCCGAGGTGATGACCTCGATCTGATTGGGATAGATGTCTAGTCCGAATTCGGCGATCGCAATTTCCTCGATCGCTCCGTAAACGCGACGGAGTTTGTCAAAATCCCATTCCGAACCTTCGAACAATCGCGGGCCAGCGGCGGTCAGGGCAAGCGGTTCGATCATCATGCGACACGCTCGCGGTTTTTTGCGAACAGATCGTGGAAGACGGGAAAAATCTGGTTCGGTTCGGAAACCCTGCGCATGGCGAAGTTGGGGTGAAGCGGCCCGATCTCCGCATAGGTTCGCCACAAATCGGTGGGCGGCGAGGGAAAGCCATGGCGCAACGTCGCCTCGGCGCCGACTTCGATGTAGGCGAAATACTGGGTGATCGGCAGTAGGTCCTCGATCAGTAGCTGCGCGCAGCGCTGACCGTCCTCGCTGAAATTGTCGCCGTCCGACGCCTGCGCGGCATAGATGTTCCAGCTATCGGGCGGATAGCGGTCGCGCACGATGCGGAGCATTTCCTCGAGCGCGGTCGAAACGATCGTGCCGCCGGTTTCGCGGCTGTAGAAAAACGTCTCCTCGTCGACTTCCTCCGCGTTCGAGGTATGGCGGATGAACACGACGTCGAGATGCTTATAGCCCTTGTTCAAAAAGACATGGAGCAAGAGGAAAAAGCGCTTGGCGAGATCCTTCATCGCCTCGGTCATGGAGCCGGATACGTCCATAAGACAGAACATCACCGCCTGCGTTACCGGCTTGGGCGTGCGCTCGAAACGGTTGTAGCGGACATCGACGGGATCGATATAGGCAAAGCGCCGCGCGCGGCGTTCCGCCGCTTCGAGATCTGCCTGGCTTTGCGCGGCGCCCTCGAAATCGTCGGCGGCATGGGCGAAATCCAACTGGCGGCGCAGCGCCGCGATTTGCGACGGGCTTGGACGGTTGAGGGAAATCCGCCGCGCCAAGCTGTTGCGCATGGTGCGCACGAGATTGAGGCTGGTGGGAGAGCCATCCATCGAAAAACCGGCGCGCGACAATTGATAGGCGTCCGTTTCCTTGAGCTTGGTCTTGATCAGATCGGGAAGTTCGAGGTCCTCGAAGAAGAGATCGAGAAACTCTTCCTTTGTCAGGACGAACTCGAAGGAATCCTGGCTGCCGTCGTCTTTGTTGCCGGGCTTCGAGCGGCCGTCGCCCTGCCCCCCGCCCTTCGGTCGCTCGATCTGATCTCCCACGACGAATTGCTTGTTCCCCGGCACGATGTAGTCCCGCCGGCCTCCGTGACGCGATTGCCGGAAGCTCGGTTCCTGGATGCCGCGTGCGGGAATGGAAATTTTCTCACCGCCTCCGGTCTCCCCGATCTTGCGCCGCTTCAAAGCCTCGACCAGGGAGCGTTTCACTTCGTCCCTTGCTCGCTCGATGAAACGCTGCCTATTCGCCAGGGACTT
>Ga0182024_10009849_pt1 | contig 19633 bp, 19 predicted proteins | sample P32metaG_FD_120480 | JGI IMG/M metagenome (GOLD analysis project Ga0182024, IMG submission 120480) | Permafrost microbial communities from Stordalen Mire, Sweden - P3-2 metaG (Illumina Assembly) | ecosystem: Environmental > Terrestrial > Soil > Wetlands > Permafrost | place: Sweden: Stordalen... | reverse complement strand
TCTCGTTCTGTTCGGGCCGAAGAAGCTTCCAGAACTGGGGCGGACGATCGCGAAGGCGATTACCGAATTCCGTCGCGCTTCGAACGATTTGAAAGCCACGTTTGAACGCGAAATGCAGTCACTGGAGCGGGAAAGCGAATCGATTAAGGACGTGATGCATCCGATTGCGTCTGAGATCCAGAGCCACACTAATTTCGACTATCCGTATTACGACTCGGGCTCTTATGGGACCGATGCGTACGATTCCACCGCAACCAATCCTTCCACAGTAGGCGCTATAGAAGGTCCTAGCGCTGAATCACATGGGGCAATTGAAGCCGCACAGCACGTCGAGGGAACCGTTCCTCGAATTGAAGCTGCTCCGCATACGGATGCTAAGGTCATTGACGTGGCCGTTGAGCATCACGTGGAGACGGCGGTTCCGGAAACGTCCCAGCACAATAGTTAGGTAGCGTTTTAAAAGACAGACCGCTCTGTCCACCAGGGCGGCGATGTATGGGACAGAGTAGTCTGTCCCCATTTTTCGCAGATGAGAAGGAAAACGTGAGCGACGACGACAGCCCTATTGAGAAGATGCTCGCGCGGTTTTCCCAGGGGGGAGGGGGCAAGAAGAAGCTTCCTCCCGCTTCGGGCGGCGGCGACGATGGAGGGGACGAAGAAGAAGAGGGCATGCTGCGCATGTCGTTCCTCGATCATCTAGGGGAGCTGCGTTCGCGGATCATTCGCGCGCTGGTGGGCTTTGGCGTGGTGTTTTTGATGTGCCTCGTTTTTTCAAACCAGCTTTGGCTGATTGTACAGGCGCCCGCGGTGGAAGCGTTCCGGAGGTTGGTGCAGACGGCGCAGCAGAACGACGAGGAGAGAGTCAAGGAGGCTTGCAAGCCTCCGGCCACCGAGGCGACCTCCGCCCCGTGTGCGGACGCGGTGAAAATTGCGAACACTCCCAAGGTCAGCGGGAGCCTGGTGGGCATCGATCCGATGGAGCAGTTTTCGATTCTCTGGATGTGGACGCCTCTTGTGGCGTCGATCTTTCTGGCATCGCCGTGGATCCTGTATCAGATCTGGGCGTTTATCGCGCCCGGACTTTATAAGAGCGAGCGCCGGTGGGCGGTGCCGTTTGTATTGACCACCGCGGGTTTGTTTCTATCGGGCGGCCTCTTCGCGTATTTCATTGCGTTCCGTTACGGGCTGACGTTCCTGTTGGGCCTGGGAGGCTTCGCGGGGATTAAGCCGATGATTTCGATGGACAAGTATTTCGAGTTGTTTGTCGACGTGATGCTGGGCGTATCGGCGATCTTCGAAATGCCGGTGATCATTTTCTTCCTGGTGCTGCTGCGGATTGCGACGCCGAAGTTCCTGATGGAGCACTCGCGGTACGCGATTCTGGCGATCGTCATCATCGCGGCGATTATCACGCCGACGCCGGACGTTTTCAACCTGATGCTGTTCGCGGTGCCGATGTGCCTGCTGTTTTTCGTGGGAGTGTTCGCGGGGTACCTGCTGGTGCTGCATCGCGAAAAGAGAAGGTTCCCGTGGAGTAAACTGCTGCCGTGGCTGCTGGTGGCCCTGGTGATTCTCGCAGCGGTGGTGTGGGTGATGGTGGTTCGATATCACTTCCATCTGGTGAAGCATTGGCCGTTTTTGATTAAATAGATTAGAGAGGCGGCACATGGCGGAAACGCTTTCGGTACGATTGAACGCTGGCGTTAGGAGGCGCCTGTCATATGGAGATATCGAGTGGCAGCGCCGGGAGATCGCAGAGGGTATCAAGGATCTCGACGCAGGCCGGACGGTTTCGCATGAAGAGATCGTCAAGAGAGCTCGATAAATGGGGCAAAACCCGTCAAGTCAAGACTAGCGGCCCTTCGCGGCCAGATCGTTAGCATGTCCCCTCCTTTACAGTCCGGGCTCGGTGCCGGTATGATCCCGCGCAACGGCGTTTGGATCGCGCCCGTAACGATTTCTCCGCGACAGTCACTAAACTGAGGTAATGTACATTCGAAGGACGGCCGATTAAACAAGAGATGATTTATTTCACGCTGACTGCGCTCGCTACGCTGATCTATGCTGGCGCCTGGATGTGCGCGGCGCCTTCCAAAGCTTTGATTGCGGTGAACCGGGTTTCGAATGAAATCAGCCGGTTCGATCAAACGACGCTATCGCTCGGAAGGGAGCCGGTGCGCGAATCGACTGCGATCCGCGTGGCATTTCGGTTCGTGGGGCTGGCGCTGATTCTGCTTAGTGTGATGCGGCTGGCGCAGATTACTTAGAGGCGGACGATTTTTTCCGACACTCGACCCTTCAGGGCATTCCTGGTGTCGACGATCAGTTTCGCGCGGTCGACGATTTTTCCGTAGTCGAAGCCCTTATGATCGGTGACGATGACGACACAATCGGCTTCGGCCGCGGCTTTTTCGGGATCGATCGAATCCATTGCGGGGACCACTCCATCGGCGCGGAGGCTCGCGACGAAGGGGTCGCTATAGCTGACGATCGCACCTTGTTTGCCCAGCAGATGGAGAATATCGAGCGCGGGGGATTCGCGGACATCGTCGATATCGCGCTTATAAGCGACGCCCAGGATGTGGACGCGCGAGCCTTTCAGGGGCTTCGAATGATCGTTCAGCGCGTTCTGAATTTTATCGACGACGAAGTGCGGCATGGAGCCGTTGATATAACCGGCGAGCTCGATGAAGCGCGCTTCTATTCCAGACTGCTTCGACTTCCATGACAGATAAAACGGGTCGATGGGAATGCAGTGGCCGCCCAGGCCGGGGCCGGGATAAAACGGCATGTATCCGAAAGGCTTGGTGGCCGCGGCGTCGATGACTTCCCACACGTTGATTTCCATGCGATCGCACATCATGGCGATTTCATTCACCAAGCCGATGTTGATCATGCGAAAAGTGTTTTCGAGCAGCTTCACCATTTCGGCGACTCGGGTGGACCCGACGGGAACGACGGTATCGAGCGACTGGCGATAGAATAGCGCGCCCACTTCGGTGCACTCGGCGGTGATGCCGCCGACGACCTTGGGAATGTTTTTCGTTTGATATTTTTCGTTGCCGGGGTCGACGCGCTCCGGCGAGAAGCAAAGGAAAAAATCCTCGCCGACTTTCAAGTCGTCGCGTTGGAACATGGGCAGCATTAATTCATCCGTGGTGCCCGGATAAGTAGTGGATTCGAGGATCACCAGCATACCGGCGTGAAAGTGCTGGGCTATGGACTGGCAGGAGCTGACGATATAGCTCATATCCGGGTCCTTGGTCTTGCGGAGAGGCGTGGGGACGCAGATGTTGATGGTGTCGAGATCTGCGACGGAGGCGAAATCGGTGGTCGCTTTGATCAATCCAGCGTCGACCAGGGGCTGGAGCACCGAGGTGGGGATGTCCTGAATATAGGACACGCCGCGATTGAGGCTGTCCACTTTGGCCTGGTCGATATCGATGCCGGTCACGGAAAATCCTGCATGCGCCAGTTCGACGGCCAGGGGCAGACCTACATAGCCGAGGCCTACGACACCGGTCTTGGCCTTGCGGGTTTCGATTTTCCGGCGCAATTGTTCCGAGTGAGTCAAAATTCCCCCAAATGTCTTCTTACTACAAACCAGCATCCCAGTAAAACTCGCCTGACGCTACTATCTCGGCTGGTCCGGCGAGAAGGATGTCATGATTGTCCCATCGTAAATCGAGAGGGCCGGCGGGCGTAAGAACCGTAACGGGATTTAGTGCTAGTCCTCGGGCAAGCGCGGCGGCGGCGGCTCCGGTCGAGCCGGTTCCAGAACTCATGGTCTCTCCGGCGCCTCGCTCGAAAAAGCGGACGTCGAGCGTGTGCCGATCGATGATCTTGATGAAAGATACGTTGGTGCGGTTGGGAAATTGCCAGTGGCGTTCGATCTCGGCACCGAGGGCTCGCCAATCGAAGTCGAAATGCTCGACGAAGATGGCGCATTGAGGATTGCCGACGTTGAGGATGGTCGCGTCGTAATCGAGGATGCTCGCGCGCAATTCCTCGATGGTCGCGGAGCCCATGTTCATCTCGAAAGAGAATCGGCGGCCGTCGCGGGCGAGCAGGTGGAGATGTTTCAGGCCGGCGCCGGTAAGGATCTGGACGTTCGCTGAAGCGCGGCCGGCGTCAATCAGAAACGCGGCGGCGCAACGCGTTCCGTTGCCGGAGATTTCGGAGCGGCTGCCGTCGGAGTTCCAAAGTTCGATGGCACCGTCGGCGGACTCGGCTTGTGAAACGATCAGCCAGCCGTCGGCGCCTGCTCCGGTGTGACGGTCGCAGATGGCGATGGCTGTTGCCGGAGCATCGAATTTGGCGGGGAGTTGATCGCGCCAGGTGAGCAAAAAATCGTTCCGCGCGCCGTGGGCTTTCGTGAATGGGATGTTCATTATGTTTCCGGTTCCTGTTACGGAGCGCAGGCTTGACCAATATATTGCTGGCACAAGGGAGGCGGACGAATGGCTCCGCGGTCGCGGTGATAGATTTCGACTACCGGCGCTCCTTTCACGATGATAGTCGCGACGAGCTGATAGTGCGGGCCGCGCTTCGCACTTCGCAGCATCGCGGTGGCGATGCGGTCGCCGGAAAAGCTCAGCGCCCAGCGGGGTTGGAGGAACAGGTTGGGGCGGTCGAGGGCCATGTCGAAGGCGGCTCCGTTACCGTCATAGAGGCCTTCGCGAATGGGGATGCCCGCTTCGCGGAGAATCCCGGTCATGTCGCCGAAAGGGAAGATGATTCCGTCGCCATGCTGGTAATTCGCGGCGAGAAACGATGCCGCTTGCCTGGTCCACTGGCGGCGGGCGACGGAGTTGACCTCGGACTCCTTCCAGCAAATCGATTCGGGATGTTGGCTCCAGGCGATCGCGGGAATTGCGGCGACGATCAGGGCTGCGGGCCAATGCCAGTACCAACTCCATTGGCGCGGAACGAGTGCGACCAATGCTCCGGCGCAGACAGCAGTGAGAGGCAACGCGGCGAGCGCATAGCGTGTGTTGTACCACTGGTGAGGATAAAGCGTCGGCACGAAGATCGGATTGCCAGCGGAGTGCATCCCCATCACATAGAACACGGGCGAGAGAGCGAGCAGAAGCACGGGCCACCAAGCTCGTTTCCAGAGCGCGGCGAAGATGCCTGCGGCTCCGAGGATCAATGCGGGCCATCCGACAACGAGTTCGACCGCGGTCGAATAATACTCGATCGCTTTTCGCCAGTCGTGATCGCCGGGGTATTGGACCATCCCCTGCGCGAGCTGGCGCCGGTAAATGCCCAGCGCAGACCACTGGCCCCGATAAAATTCCAGCGCGTCGCCATAGTAGAAGCGGTTGTGCGCGAGCCATGCCAGAGGCGCGAGCGATAAGAGCGCCGCGAAAGGAATCGCGAGCCATTTATTTTTCGCGACGATGAGCACGTAGAGCGCGGCGAAGGGAATCAAAAACCAGCCCTCATATCGAGTGAGCGACGCGGCGTTCGAGGCTACGGCGGCGAGCATGAGGGCCCAGATGGATTGGGAGTCGCGATACCACAACGTCGCGAACAATAGCGCGGCGACGGCGGCGGCGAATATCGGCTCGGTCATCGGCGCGGTCGAAAGATACAGCATGTTCGGGTTCAGCAGGAACACCAGCATCACGGCGAAGGCGGCGGGCAGCGATTTGAAGGCTCGCTCGGCGGCGGCGAAGAAGAAAATGGCGGCGATCGCGAGGCAGGCGGCGGGAGGAACGGTCCCCGCGAATCCGGTTTGCCACCAATTGGCGTGCATCACGAAGGGAATCAGCACGAGGTGGAGGAGAGGCAGCCAGCCGGTGCCGATCTGCTCCGGGCCGGGAGTACGGGAATCGAGAATGCGGCGGGCGATGTCGAAATGCGACTCGGCATCGCCATAATAAAGGACGTAGCCGTGCGCGAAGGTCCAGCGCGCGGCGGTGATAGCGATGGCTATCGCAATCAGAGCCGCGCAGGCGAGCGCGATCAGCTTAAAAATACGTGAATCGGCGGAATTCTTCGAAGCGTTCATCGATTTCGGCTCGCGTGAGGGTGCGGAATCGCTCCACGCCAAAGCGTTCGCAACAGAAGCTCCCCATCACGGAGCCAAAGATTACCGCGCGGCTTAATTCGCCGACTGTGACGTGTTCCGACTTCAGGTCAAAGCCTTGTTGGGCGAGGTAGCCGATGAATCCTCCGGCAAAGCAATCTCCGGCGCCGGTGGGATCGAAAACATCGTCGAGAAGATAGCCGGGGACGACGAAGAACGAATCGCGGCGGAACAGCATGGCGCCGTATTCGCCGCGCTTGATCACCAGCGTGTGCGGACCCATATCGAGAATGGCCTGCGCGGCCTTGCGCAGGTTCGATTGGCCGGAAAGCATTTTCGCTTCACTATCGTTGATCAGCAGAAAGTCCCAGTGGCGGATGGTGGAAAGCAGCTCGTCGCGGAAATCGGCGATCCAATAGTTCATGGTGTCGCCACCGGCGAGGCGCACATGCGCCATCTGGTTGCGGACCGCCGATTGCAATGCAGGCTGAATATTGCCGAGCAGAAGGTACGCCGCTGACTTGTAGTTTTCGGGAATCTTGGGGTTGAAGTCCGCGAAAACGTTCAGGTCGGTCTGGAGGGTGGTGCGGTCGTTCATGTCGTCGGAATATTTTCCAGCCCAAAAAAACGTTTTCCCCGGGACGCGTTCCAAACCTTCGAGATCGATCCCGTGACGGGTCAGCAGGTCGGTATCTTTCTGGTCGAAATCGTCGCCCACGACGCCGACGAGATTGGTTTTCGTAAAGAAGCTCGCGGAGAGCGATATATAGGTTGCAGCACCGCCGAGCATACGGTCCACGCGACCGTGCGGAGTTTCGACGCCATCATAGGCGACGGAACCAACGACAACAAGAGACATCCTTTGATTGTAGCCGCGGGCGGCAGGCGATTGTGCCGATAAGATAAAGATAGTGCTTTCCATCTTTCTAAGCGCCGGGTCGCGGAACCTGCCGGACCTGGCGCTGCTTGGGTTCGTGTTGTTGGCGCAGGCGGTAGCCGTCTATCTCCTGTTACAGGGGCCGGCGGCGCGAAGTCCGGAATGGGTCCGGGTGTTGATCCTTGCGTCAGGAGGGGTCTCCGGAGTTTTGCTGATTTTGGGATTCCTGTTGATGTTCGATCGCGTCGCAACGCACTTTTCGGTCTGGACGGGGACGTGGATCAGAGGATCGGGGATGATCTGGGCGATGCTCTCGATACTATGGACAGGCGCGTGGCTGCTGTGGTGTGGGCTGGCGGCGATCGTGAAACCGGCGAGTTCACCCGGCCGGCGGGGATTTCTCAAAGCATCGGGTGCCGCGCTTTTCGCGGCTCCGCTTGCGGTAACCGGCTACGGAGTCTTCGTGCAGCGGCTGAATATCCGGATGCGGGAACAGAAGATCGTAATCCCTGGCCTGGCCGAGGATCTCGAGGGGATCCGGATCGTGCAGTTGACCGATATCCATCTCAGTCCGTTCTTAAGCGAACGGGAACTCGCGCATGCTGTCGCGATGGCGAACGAGACGTATGCCCATATCGCGCTGGTGACGGGCGATATGATTTCGTTTCATCGCGATCCTCTCGATATATGTTTGAAGCACCTTTCCGGGTTGCGCGCGGAAGCCGGGATTTTCGGTTGTCTCGGCAACCATGAGGTTTACGCGAAGGCCGAGGATTATGCCACCGAGCAAGGCGCGCGGATGGGCATTCGCTATCTGCGGTCGGAAGCGGTGCGATTGAAATTCGGCGGGACGACCATGAATCTGGCTGGTGTCGATTACCAGCGGTTCCACAAACCCTATTTGAGGGGCGCGGAGAAGATGATCGAGCCCGGGATATTGAACGTGTTGATGTCGCACAACCCGGATGTGTTCCCAGTGGCCGCGCGGCAGGGCTACGATCTGACGCTCGCGGGGCACACGCACGGAGGGCAGGTGCGAGTGGAGATTCTGAGGGAGGACCTGAACGTCGCTCGATTCTTCACGAAGTATGTCGACGGGTTGTACCGTGAGGGAGGGCGTTCGATTTTTGTGTCGCGCGGAATCGGGACCATCGGGTTGCCGGTCCGCCTGGGTGCTCCTCCGGAGGTTGCGCTGCTGCGCTTGTGCGGTTCCTGATCGTCAGCGATATTCACGGAAATCGCGAGGCTCTGGAGGCGGTGCTGGCCGATGCCCGCGGACATTATGACCGGATCGTGTGCCTCGGCGATCTGGCGGGCTACGGCGCGGATCCGAACTTTACGGTTGAGTGGGCGCGCGCCGACGTCTCGGCCATCGTGCGGGGCAATCACGATAAATTATGCGCCGGCCTGGAGTCGCTCTACTCCTATCGGCCCGCAGCGCGCGCCGCCGCGGAATGGACCGTGAACGCACTCTCCGCCGAAAATCGCGCGTATCTGGAAAGGCTGCCGCGCGGACCGCTCCCTTATGAAGGATTCGACCTGGTGCATGGATCGCCTCTCGACGAGGACGAGTATCTTGTGTCGGAGGGCGACGTCGCGGCGATCCGGGATGAGATCGATACGCGACTCTCTTTTTTTGGGCATACGCACTTTCAAGGCGGGTTTTTGATCGCGCGCCATAACGTCAAAACGATCGACCGCCAGCGTGTACTGGAACTGGAAGGCGACTATACGTACCTGGTAAATCCGGGATCGGTGGGCCAGCCTCGGGACGGGGATCCGCACGCAGCGTATGCGATTTATTGGGCGGAAGACCATGTGGTCGAGTTCCGGCGGGTGGTTTATGACGCGGCGAAGGCAGCGGAAAAGATTCGGGCGGCGGGGCTTCCGGATTCCCTGGCTTCGCGATTGTTGAGCGGGGTTTAGGAGTTGGCTGGCGCTTGCTGACGAGTGTGGTCGGCTGACGCTGCTGTCGACGCTCTAGAGAACGTAGGCGGAGGGCTGGTCGGGGACCGGCCCCACTGGGCGGCAAAACAGAAGAGGGCAGGTCGGGGACCTACCCCACTCGGCTCGACGCTCTCGGAGACTTCAAAAGGGGGCTTGGAAAGCCGTTACACTAAGTCAGAGAATGTCATCAACCGACGGTCGTCTGCCGTCCTTCGCCCCCAAAGTGGTCGTGGCGACAACGGTAGCTCTTTCCTTTATCAGCTTCTGGCGTGGAGCTTCGATTGTCCTAAGCGATCTCGCCTCGTCCGCGTTCTATGCCGGAGGCGCCGCGGAACAAGCGATCGGCAAATCGGCGCCATGGTTCGTGCTGGGCGTGATGCTGTTCAGTTTCGCGGTACGCAGCGTGTACATGGAGAGCTGCAGCATGTTCGTGCGCGGCGGCGTGTACGTCGTGGTGCGCGACAGCATGGGGCCGATCCTGGCGAAATTCTCCGTTTCGTCCCTGGTCTTCGACTATATTCTTACCGGGCCGATCAGCGTGGTCAGCGCGGGATTGTATCTGGCCGCGCTGCTCAATGAGATTAGCGAGCTGCTCCATTCGAGTTACCGCATCGATGTGCACATGTTCGCCGCCACCGCCGCTGTGCTGGTGACGATTTATTTCTGGTGGGAAAACATCAAGGGTGTTCACGAATCGAGCGGCAAGGCGCTGCGCATCATGCAGATCACAACCGTGATGGTGGTGATCCTGATGATCTGGTGTCCACTGACGATTTTGCTGAAGGATCGCTGGCACAGCCTGCCGCCGGCGCCGATCGCTTCCAATCTCAATTTTGCCCCGGAAGCGCAGGGTTGGTTCAAAGGAACGTTCTGGATCCAGATTCCGATAGTGGCGATCATCATCGCCTTCGGACACTCTCTGCTTTCGATGAGCGGATTCGAAACGCTGGCGCAGGTCTACCGCGAAATCGCCTATCCGAAATTGAAGAACCTGAGAATCACGGGGAACATCGTCTGCTGGTACGCGGTGATTTGCACGGGAGTCGTGACGGTTTTTGCGGGAATGATTATTCCGGACGCGGATCGTCCGAAGTACTTCGATAATCTTATCGGCGGACTGGCCATGAGCCTGAGCGGGCCGTATTTGGCGCGGCTCGGATTCCATATGTTTGTCGTCGCAGTGGGCGGTTTGATTCTGGCCGGAGCGGTCAACACCTCGATCATCGGCGCGAACGGCGTGCTGAATCGAGTGGCCGAGGATGGCGTCCTTCTGCCGTGGTTCCGCAAGCCCCACAAGAAATTCGGAACCACGTCGCGGATCATCAACCTGATTGCGCTGCTCCAGATCGCCACGATCATGGGGAGCCGCGGCGACATGACGGTGCTGGCCGAAGCCTACGCGTTCGGCGTGGTGTGGAGCTTCTTCATGAAGTCTCTGGGCGTCATGGTGCTGCGGTTTCACCGATCCGATCAGGAATACAAGTTTCCGTTCAACCTGCATATTCGCGGCATCGAGATTCCCATCGGCCTTGGCCTGACGACTCTGGTGCTGGGCCTGGTCGCGGTTGCGAATCTTTTTTCGAAGCAGGTCGCGACCAAGTATGGTGTGGCGTTCACGATTGCGTTTTTCGTGATGTTCGAAATATCCGAGAAGATCAACAACCGGAATAAGGATTCCGAGAAAAAGGGCCTGGAGCAGTTCAACTTGGAGCATCAGGCGCAGATCGATTCGTCGAGCCTGCATGCGCGGCCGGGATGCGTGCTGGTGGCGGTGCGGGACTACCATCGCATGGAGCACCTGAAGCGCGTGCTCGATAAGACGAACCTTCGGCGGCACGACATCGTGGTGATGACGGTGCGCCCGATCTCGACCGGAGCGGGCGAATACGATCTATCGGAGGCGCAGCTTTTCAGCGATTACGAGAAGGAACTTTTCAGCCACGTTGTCGAGATGGCTGAAAAAGAGGGAAAGCCGGTGGAGCTTCTGGTCGTGCCCGCGGTGAATCCTTTCGATGCGCTGGCGCAGGCGGCGAATGGCCTGAAGGCATCGCGCCTGGTGACCGGCGTGAGCGCGCGCATGGAATCGGACGAACTGGCGCGCCAACTGGGTTTGGCGTGGGAATCGCTGCCGGAGCCCAGGCATCCGTTTTCGCTCGAAGTGATCAGCCCGGATCGGCCGTCGACGTACGTGAACCTGGGTCCTCATCCGCCTCGGATGTGGCCGGAGGACGTGGATCTGCTGCACGAAATCTGGCTGAGGCTGGCCGCGTCGGACGCGCTCGGCTCGCGGCTGCATCATCGCGACGTAGTGGGTGTCGCGCTGCGGCTGCTGCAGAAGGAGCTTACCAAGGAAGGGCATGACACGGTGATCGACGATATTCAGAAAGAGCTGCGGAAGAGTTAGTATTATCCGGTCCTGGCAGGCGAAACCGCCTGCCCCACATGACTTGTGGCGCAGGCGGTTCCGCCTGCGTTTCCTCTACGAGCTCTTGGCTTTCTTCTTCTTCGGCGCGGGAGCGGCGGCTTCAGCGACGGGAATCTCTTCGGCCGCCGGTCCCTCAACCGGTGAGACGCCGGCCAGTACCGCGTCGTACAATTCTTTCTGCTTGAGTAGTTCCTTCTTCGTAGGAGGGGCGATCTCATTTCGATAATCGTGATCGCTATAGCAGGTGCGGCAGCGCACCTTCGCGGCGGCCCCGTTCATCAGGGAAACGATCGCATGGTTTGTCAGCCGTCGACATTTCACGCAAAAATCGTCGATAATGTCGCCTAATCGCAGTTCTCGCATACGACATCCGTGAGTATAACAACAATGCGGTAACCTGACGAGCATGTTCGATCAAAGAGAACGCAAGATTCTCCAAGGCCTGACAACGCCCGAGAAGATCCAGCAATTTCTCGACAACGAAATCCTCTACAACACGGAGCCGGGCGGCGATACCTGCTATTCGCCGCGAACGGTCCTTCGCAAACGCGTCGCGCATTGCATGGAGGGCGCGATGCTGGCGGCGGTGGCTCTGCGGCGGCTCGGTCATCCACCTCTGCTGGTCGATCTCGAAGCGGTCCGCGATTCCGATCACGTGCTCGCCGTCTATCGCACGAACGGATATTGGGGTGCTGTGGCGAAATCCGATTATTCGGGGCTCCGCTCGCGCGAGCCGGTTTACCGGAACATCCGCGAACTGGTGATGAGCTATTTCGAGCATTATTTCAACCCGGCGGGTGAGAAGACGCTGCGCGCGTATTCGCGGCCCGTCAATCTGCGGCAATTCGACCGGCGCGGTTGGATGACTTCCGAGGAAGATGTCTGGGTGGTTCCCAACTACCTCTGCGGGATCAAGCACACTCCGGTGCTCACCAGGGCCATGTTGCGGAAGGTGGCGCGCATGGACAAAAGGCTTTACGCCGCGGGGCGTTTAGGAGGGCTCGCACATTGATATAGTCGCTAAATGTCTGAACAAGTCATTCTGACCGAAGTGCGTGACCGCGTCGCCACGCTAACCCTCCATCGTCCGGAGAAATTGAACGCCGTGAATGCGCAGTTGCTGGTGGAGGCCGCCGACGTGTTGAAAACGTGGTCGCGCGACCCAGGGATCGGCGCGATTGTAGTGACCGGCTCGGGCCGTGCCTTCTGTGCCGGCGGCGACGTGAGCATGATGGCTCGCGAGGACTCGACCTCCACGTTGGAGCAAAAGATCGACGGACTGCGCGACATGCAGGAGATCTCCTGGCTGCTTTACAGCAGTCCTAAAATAACCATCGCCTCGGTGAACGGATTCGCGATGGGCGCGGGACTCGGTATCGCGCTTGCCTGCGATTTGCGCATCGCGTCGAATGCGGCGAAATTCGGAACAGCATACGCGAAGGTCGGCTACGGAGGCGATTTCGGGATCACCTGGCTGCTGACGCATTACGCCGGCGCGCCGAAGGCGAAAGAATTATTCTTCCTCGCAGATCCTATCGACGCGGTCGAAGCTCATCGCATCGGCCTTGTGAATCGAGTGGTCGAGCCCGATGCTCTCGCCGGTGAGACCGCGGCAGTCGCGCGGCGGATCGCCGAAGGACCGCTCACCAGCTACCGGTATATGAAGCAGAACGTGAATCTGGCGGCGACGGTGGATTTTCGCACGCTCCTCGACCGCGAGCCGGAGACGCATCTGCGCTGCGGAGAGACGGACGATCATCGCGAGGGAGTGCGGGCGTTTCTTGAGAAGCGTACGCCGAAATTCATGGGGCGCTGATTCCAGGATGGACCGATTACCAATCGGTCCGCAGGTTGCCAACCTGCCCCACAAAACGCCATCGGAACAATTTTCCACCATGATAGCGTTGTAACTGATGCGAATTGAGAAGATTACCCGCAACGGCCGGGATTTCGCCGTGTTGCCGATGAAGCAACTGAAGAAGCTCGTCGACGATGCGGAGATGCTTGCCGATGTCAAAGCGTACGACGCCGTCAAGGCGCGTATCGCGCGTGGCGAAGAGGAGTTGATACCCATGGAACTCACTGAGCGTCGCGTGGCCGGAGAAAACAGGGTCAAAATCTGGCGTGAGTATCGTGGGCTGACCCAGGAGGATCTGGCGAAGCCGTCCAAGGTATCGCGGTCCATGATTGCGGCGATCGAGGCGAAACACAAGCAGGGTGGAATCGCGACGCTGAAGAAGCTCGCCGGGGCGCTCAAGGTCGATCTCGACGAACTGGCGTAACTGTTTTTACTCCTCGCGCAAGGTGACGATCGGATCCAGCCGCATCGCGCGGCGCGCGGGCAAATAGCTTGCCAGGATCGCGATCGCGAGGAACGCCGCACAGGTCGTCGCATAGGTCAACGGATCGCTCGCGCGGACGCCGAACAGGAACCCTTGGATCAGTCGTGTCGCTCCCGCGGCGCCGGCGAGGCCCAGCGCGAGGCCGATCGCCGTTAATTTCAATCCCTGCGCCAGCACCATGCTTCGGACCTCCGATGGCCGCGCTCCCAGTGCAATGCGAATCCCGATTTCCTTCTTCCGCTCGGCGACCGAGCACGCGATTACGCCATAAATTCCCAGCGACGCGAGTATCAACGCCGCGATGGAGAATATCGCGAGCAACGCGCTGCGCAATCTCGGCTGCGCCACGGAATCCGCCACCTGCTGCGTCATCGTGCGGACGTTATAGAACGCCACATCCGGGTCGACGGCTCCGATCGCGCCGCGAACCGCGCTGAGGACGTCCGCCGTGCTGCCCGCCGAGCGCACCACCAGCGTGTTTCCTGGAATCGTCGTCTGCGAATAGGAGGTGAACAACTCACGGCGCGGCTCCTCGGCGATATCGATTTCCCGGTAACTGCCGACCACGCCGACGATCTCTCCGGTCCACTGGGAGACGCCCAGGTCCATGGTGACGCGCTTGCCCAGCGCATCGCCGCGCGGGAAGAACTCCCGCACGAACGCGTCGTTGACGATCATCACTTTGGCGGAATCGGTCCGGTCGGTCCATTCGAAAAACCTCCCGGCAAGCAGGGGAATGCGCAAGGTTCGGAAATAACCGGGCGACACCACGCGGTTATCCAAAATAATTTTCGTTTCCTCAGAATGGACCGGCTGCGATTCGAGCCAGATGCCGGTGGTTTGCCTATCCTTCCGCAAAGGCAGGCGATGGGTTGTCCCCGCGCTTTCCACACCGGGGGTCTGTTCGAGTTGCGTCACCAACCTCTCGAAGAATTTCTCACACCGGGCCATATCCTTGTAGCGAACGTCACTGAGGGTAAACTGCATGGTGACGACATTGGCAGGGTCGTAGCCGGGGTGGACTTCGGAAAGCTGATGGAAACTGCGCGCCAGCAATCCAGCCGAAGCCAGCAGAACGACGCCCAGCGCGACCTCCGTTACCACCAGGACGGATCGAAGCCGATTCCCGCTCCGTCCCCCGGATCCGCCTCGTCCGCCCGCCGTCAGCACCCCATAAAGCCCCACACGCGATCCACGCAGCGCGGGAACGATCCCGAATACGAGTGCCGTCGCCAGAGCCAGCAGAAACGAGAACGCCAGAATTCGGGCGTCCATATGAATTTCCTGTGCACGTGGAAGCGCATGGGGATCGAGCGCGATCAACAATCGTACTCCGAAGACGGCCAAAGGCAGGCCAAGCGCGGCACCGGCAATCGCAAGCAAGCCGCTCTCGATCATGAGCTGCCTGACCAGCGCGCCCCTGCTTGCACCCACGGCCGCGCGCACGGCCATCTCCCGGACCCGGACCGCGCCGCGCGCCAGCAGCAGGCTCGCCACATTCGAGCATGCGATCAGCAGCACACATCCAACGGCGGCGGCGAAAACCCACAGGGTCTTGCGGACGGAACCGACTTCCTGATCGAGAAATGTCACCACCTTGAGGCCGAAGCCCCGGTCCTCGGGGTATCGCGAGGCGAGATCCGCGGCGATGCGATTCATTTCGTCTTGCGCCTGCCGGGGCTCGACGCCGGGCTTCAAGCGGGCGCAGGTCTGCACCCACCGCCAGGTTCGTCCCGCGGCGTAAGGCGATTCGGGCGGCAGCGGCGCCCACAAATCATCATCGGCGGACGGTGCAAATTCACGGGGCATTACTCCGACGATTTCGAAGGGAATTCCATCCATTGAAATCCGCCGGCCGACGATATCCGGGTCCCCGCCGAGATGATTCTGCCAGAATGAGTAACTGAAAATCGCAACCATTTCCCTCCCGACGCGGTATTCCTCGGGAGAAAAAAAGCGGCCGATCTGCGGCTGGATGCCCAGAGTGGGCAGGAAATCGGCGGTGACCCGCACTCCGGCGAGGCGCAAGGGGTCACCCACGCCGGTGACGTTCCAGGTCCCTGGAAAAGCTCCTCCCAGACTCTCAAAAACTCGCGATTCGCGTCGGATTTCGTCGATATCGGCAGCGAAGAGGCCGCGCAGCCCCGCTGCGGACCGCGGAGGAACATTCCAGATCCACACCAGACGGCCGGGGTCAGGGTAAGGCAGGGGAGACAGAAGCAGCCGCTCCATCAGGGTGAAAATCGCGGTGGTCGCGCCGAGGCCCAATGCAAGGACCAAAGCCACGGTAAAACTGAACGCCGGAGTCCGGAATAACATCCGAACGGCGAACTTAATATCGGAAATCAATGCCGGAATTATCGCACAGATAATACGCGCTCCTATTTTCGGAGCCGCGCCTGCCAGCCGTGTGAAAACCGCTCCCGCAGGTCGCGGCTCTATTGGGAGCGGGCAGACGTTCGACCGCCGCTATAATAAAAAAATCCCATGCCGTCCGACATCGCCCGCGATCCGATCGCCAAATACGAACCCGTGATTGGACTGGAGGTGCACGTCCAGCTCGCAACCCATACGAAGATTTTTTGCGGATGCGCCACCAGCTTCGGTGCGCCTCCGAATACCAACGTCTGCCCGGTGTGTCTCGGACTTCCCGGCGCGCTTCCAGTGTTGAGCCGGCAGGCCGTCGAACTTGGGATTGAAGCGTCGCTGGCGCTGCACTGCACGGTGAATCCAAAGTCGATTTTCGCGCGGAAAAACTATTTTTACCCGGACCTACCGAAGGGGTATCAAATCTCCCAATACGATCAACCCCTGGCCGAGCACGGGTTCGTCGAGATCGAAGTCGACGGCACCAAAAAGCGCGTCGGGATCACCCGCGTCCACATGGAGGACGACGCCGGCAAGAGTATTCACGACGGGTTCAAGGACTCGAGCAAGTATACTTATGTAGATCTGAACCGCAGCGGCACGCCTCTGATCGAAATTGTCACCGAGCCGGATATCCGCAGCTCCCAGGAAGCATTCGCGTTTCTAACGGAGCTGAAGCAGATCCTGCAATACGTCGAGATCTCGAGCTGCGACATGGAAAAAGGCCATCTCCGCTGCGATGCGAATGTCAGTGTGCGCCTGCGCGGCGCGGAAAAATTCGGGACCAAGGCCGAGGTGAAGAATCTCAACTCATTCCGGTTTCTGAAAATGGCCCTCGATCATGAAATCGAACGCCAGGTCGACCTGATTGAAACCGGAGGCCGCGTCACCCAGGAGACGCGACTGTTCAACGTCGAAACCGGTGAGACGGTTTCCATGCGCAGCAAAGAGAGCGCTCACGATTATCGTTATTTCCCCGAGCCTGATCTGGTTCCTTTGCGCGTCAGCGAATCCTGGATGGCTCGTATTCGCGGCGAAATGCCCGAACTGCCCGCGGCCCGACGCGAGCGGTTTATCGAAGTTTACGGCTTGACCGAATACAACGCCGAGGTGCTGACGGCAACGCGCGCGAACGGCGATTATTTCGAAAAGGTCGCGGCGGTTTCAGGCGATGCGCGAGCCGCCGCAAATTGGGTGATGGGCGATCTGGCGGCGCTGCTCAAAGAGCAGGGCAAGGAGATTACCGAATCCCCCGTCAGCGCGGAAAACCTCGGCGGATTGATCAAGCTGATGGCGCAGGGAAAAATCAGCGGCAAAATCGCCAAGGAAATTCTTCCGAAGATGATTTCGTCGGGCGAAGCTGCCGAGACGGTTGCGGAGCGCGAAGGATTGCATCAGATCAGCGACTCGGGCGCGCTCGAAAAAATCGTCGATGAGGTCCTCGCGGCAAATCCGAAACAGGTCGATCAGTATCGCGCAGGCAAGCAGGCTGTCATCGGATTTCTCGTCGGTCAAGTGATGAAGGCCAGCCGGGGTCAGGCCGAACCCGCGGCCGTGAATGCCCTGCTTAAAGGTAAACTGTAGCCACATGATCTGCGTCTCCGTTTTCTATCCACACGCGCCCGGTAAGCGCTTTGACCACGTTTATTATGAGGAGAAGCACTGCCCTCTTGTGATGGACCGGCTCGCGAGCCACGGCATCGCGCGCTATGAAATCCACCAGGGATTGTCGGGTCTGGGGCCCGGCTCCGAGCCGATGTTCGCGTGCACCGGGAATCTCTATTTCAACGCGGTCAGCGACTTTCAGCAGGGGATGGCAGCCCACGGCCTGGAGTTGCAGGCGGATATTCCGAACTTCACCGACATCCAGCCGCAATTCCAAATCAGCGAGGTAGTTTAACTACCCGCATGCTTACGCATGGCCTGCACACTGAGCCGCCATGCGTAAGCATGCGGATAGACGATACCAGGCGTGCCGGCTACGGTTTTTGCGACGACAAGTCCGTATAAATCACGCCTAACGGCGGCGTGAACTTGAACATCGACTCCGCAATCGGCGGATTGCGCTTCTCCGCGGAAAACGCAAAATCGAGCTGCGACCCGTCCCGTCCCTTGACATTGATCCACCGGATCGTGAAATTCGGATCCACCAGGAACGTGACCTCGGTATACAGCATCTTGTCCGACTTCGGCGTCGCCGTTATAAATGTGCTGGGGCCGTCTTCCTGCGTGCGAAATGCCCGGAACTCTTTGTCGAATTGCAGCTTGCCCAAAAGAAACGCCAGCGGCGCCCTCATGTCGTCGGAGCCTTTAAGGCTCATCTTGTCGAAGCGCTTCTCATCGGGAAAATAGGCGTAAGCGAATTTCCCGTCGGTCCCGAACAGCTTGCCCGCCGGAATCGAATATACCCACCTTGTGCGGCCCGGCTTGCGCAGATACAACTCCCCCTGCTCGGTGTGCTTGCGGCCGTGATTCATGGAGGTTTCCGCGAACGCCACCTCCAGCGTTTCCGTGTGGTTGTAGCGCTCCTCTACGCCCTTCAGCATACGCGCGACCTCTCTGTCAGGCGGGGCGTCGGCTGCCTTCGCATCAGGGAGACAGACGATCCACGCTCCAGCTACCATCGCGGCGCCTGCGATAACGCATGCGGTCGTGGAGGCGGAACGGGCCACCCTGCCAAAACTCGATCTCGTTTGGATGGACACGAAAACCTCCCCAGTTTATAGGACGCGGCGGATCGCCCTTTGGATACTCTTCCTCAATCTTCCTTAATCTTTTGAGGAGAACGGCACGCGACGCAATCACCGAGCTTTGTTTCGAAATCGACGCGCTAAGGCGGCTCCCCAAAGCCCGGCTGTGGAAGTATTTATCAGATTCCTCAGCGGTGACTTTCGTTACACGCCCCGTAATCCGGATCTGCCGCTCCAGAGGCTGCCAGTAGAGCACTAGCGCCGCACGTGGGTTCTGTTCCAGCTCGCGACCCTTGCGGCTATCGTAGTTTGTATAGAATACGAAGCCTCGCTCATCGTAACTCTTCAGCAACACAATGCGCGAAGAAGGTTTCCCTTCGCGCGTTGCGGTCGCGATCGTCATCGCATTAGGCTCATGGATCTGCGCGCTCACCGCCGCATCGAACCATTTTTTAAACAACCGTATCGGATCGGAATGTGCCAAATTCCAGTGTAAGCTGAAGGCATGAACAAGACTGACGCGGAATGGAAGAAGGAACTTACTCCGGAACAATATCAAGTCGCCCGCCAGTGCGGCACCGAGCCTCCTTTTACAGGCAAATATTGGAACCTACACGACGACGGCACGTATCACTGCGTCTGCTGCAACGCGAAACTGTTCAGCTCCGGCACGAAATTTGAATCCGGCTCCGGATGGCCCAGTTTCTACGCGCCGGTCGACGAAAAAAATCTCAAAATGATCGATGACTCGAGCCATGGAATGCGCCGCACGGAGGTCCAGTGCGCGCAATGCGGAGCGCACTTGGGCCACGTATTCCCCGATGGCCCGAAACCCACGGGCGTCCGCTTCTGCATAAACTCCGCCTCGCTGAATTTATGCAGAAGCGGACGCCCGTGGGTTTCGGGCCATCGGGGAATACGTGGCCCAAGTGCGCTCCGCATTGCGCGCAC
>Ga0182024_10009848_pt1 | contig 19634 bp, 16 predicted proteins | sample P32metaG_FD_120480 | JGI IMG/M metagenome (GOLD analysis project Ga0182024, IMG submission 120480) | Permafrost microbial communities from Stordalen Mire, Sweden - P3-2 metaG (Illumina Assembly) | ecosystem: Environmental > Terrestrial > Soil > Wetlands > Permafrost | place: Sweden: Stordalen... | reverse complement strand
CTACAACCCAAAACGGCGCCACTCGACGCTCGGATATCTGAGCCCTATGGAGTTCGAAATGAAGGCTGGTGTAGCTTAAGTGAGTGTCAACCGAACCAGCAGCAGCTCAATCCGTAGTTTTCATTTTGCGCGCTGACGCCAGAATTTTCGCAACTTTGGGTAAACTTCATCGTAAAAAAAATCGGTTACGACCGGAAGCGGATCGCCCAGAAATTGACGCAATGCGCGACGCATTTCTGGTCGGCCGATGTCACCCCGCTTCTTAAAGCCGAATGCAGCAGCGAGGTACCGGTCGGGACTCAGGTAGGCGCCACTCTTCAGGCTGATTGGTCCGTCGTACAGTGACGAATTGATCGAGCGAAGTCCTGCTGCAACAAAATTCAACCCGCAAGCTGAAGCCGCATAGATCGATCGCCAAAATCGCGGATTGCATTCGATAAGCAGAAGTTTTCCGTTCCGCTCGTCATAGCGCGCGTCAAAGTGGGCCAATCCCTCGAATCGGCTGAGTGTCAGCGCAACCGAACAGGTTGCCAACAAATTGCTATCCTCGAGAAACTTGGTCACGCCAAGTTCTCGGATCTGAATTGCGGAACATACCGTCATGCCGTTTCTCGCAAGAAGGCTGCAGTCGATATCGTGCCCCGGAATAAACTCCTGGGCGATCAAATTGTCATAGGGATATTGGAGGTTTCGAGAAACCAATGTCTCGACCTCGCTACGAGTGCGCACTATGACGACGCCATTTCCGTCGCCTTGGTCGACCGGCTTGATGATGGCAGGAAAGCCGAGCTCATCTCCGATTTGTGTCGCGTCTACGTTATGTTTTGCACCAATTAAAATAGTCTTCGGCACAGGAAGGGAACTCCTGCGGCAAAATTCGTAAAATTCCCATTTGTCTGAGAGCAAATGCAGAACGCCTGGCGATGATAGAGGAAAAGTCGGAACGCTGAGTCTTGACGCGATCTCTGCAAGCCGCTGTGTCGATTCCGCATCGCTTGGCAGTACAACATCAATGCGTTTTGACGAAATCGCCGCCTCTATGTCGGCAACTAAGGCGTCGGCGGTCGCAGCGGGCGCGACGTTGTTACTGCTTTGAAACGAGCCGCAGTTTCGCGAAATCGCCAACTGGCGTGCCGCCGGTGCACCCAACACGTGCGCTTTGGCGGGCATATCTGCAAGACAGTGCAATATCTGCAGTGCGATGGCCGGCTCTGTTGCCAAAACCAACGCGGAAAGCGAATGGTTATTGATCTTAATCGGTCAATACCCCCAACCGCTGTTACCGGCTTTACCGATGTTCCCGATTGAGTTGTATAGGTCATTTTGTTCTAGCTCGGCAACGTCCAAACCGCTAAGCGCCGGTACGCGCGCTACCGCTCCGTAAGTCCCAGGATTACAATTCCCCAACGTCGGAACACGGGGACGTTGACGGGCAGAACCCCCACACCATATCAAAGCCGCATGATAGGGATCGAGGTCTCTAAGGATAGTCTCAGACAACTCGATCGCCCGTCTGGGTACCCTGACGCCGATCATGAAGTCGTGCGGCCTGATCCGGCTGCACAGCGTGCGACAAATCGTGACGCGCGCGTCAACGTCTTCAAGGTATTATGCTTTGCCACGGTCGCAAGCACGGGCGTGGAACGGCGCGGCGGATGGCTTACCGGCGATGGCTGTCGACTTTGGCCCTCGAACATGCAGCTCAGCAGATCGCATTTCAGGGCTATGGCATGAGCGATGTGACAAAATATAGACAGAGCGATAAGGAGCTGCTCCGAACTGAAGATTTGTTGCGGGTTATACCCAAACGCAGACGCTCTGTCTTGGATATTGGCGCGCGAGACGGACATTTCTCACGACTGCTTACGACCCATTTTGAGGAGGTGACTGCACTTGATTTGGGCCGGCCAGCCTTTGACATTGAGGGCGTTCACAATGTTGCTGGAGACGTGACCAAGCTCAGTTTTGCTGACAATTCATTTGATTGCGTCTTTTGCGCTGAAGTATTGGAACACGTGCCAAATCTCCTGGCAGCATGCAGCGAGATTCAAAGAGTAGCCAAGTACGACATTGTGATTGGTGTTCCTTATAAGCAGGACACCCGCGTCGGAAGAGCGACGTGTAGTAAATGTTGGATGATAAATCCTCCTTGGGGTCATTTGCACAGCTTCGATCAAGAACGTTTGGTGAAGCTATTTCCACAAGCCACACCCGCGTCTACTTCATTCGTTGCTGTAAACAAGGAAGCTACTAATTGGCTATCTTCCGCGCTCATGGACCTCGGAGGCAATCCATGGGGAGCCTATGCCCAAGACCAACGTTGCCTGCATTGCGGAGCAACACTTGTTCGGCCTACGGACCGCTTATTCTGGCAAAGGGCATGTTCGGCACTGGCGGTCCGGCTAAACAAGTTGCAAGGCTATTTCGAGAGGCCAAAGTCCGAATGGATCCATGTGGTTTTTGAAAAGCAACCATTCGAGCGTTAGGTTACTGAAGGCAATGAGCCTTGTGGAACCAATATCAGACGACATCGTACTGCCTAAGCGTTGCACTCTATCTCAAATATCGCAGGGTACGCGCTTCTGTTGCCATGAAGCAGAAACTGTGGAATCCACGATGGCGCGAGGTGGCGTGGCCGCATGGTCCATGCGCGGGTCAGTCACATGCTCAAAGCTATCCATGCCCAGGAAAGCCGAGAAGCCACGGAGGTGAACGCCAAAGCCGTTATCCAAGATTTGGGTGCCGGCAAGATGGGCAGGTCTCAGCCAAAGCGAGTGATTTTGGGCTTCCGGGCGCCGAGAAGGCATGGAGAAAAATTTCGCACCCTCCGCCGTCCGATCGATACACGATGGGCAATTCATCTCTGGGCTTCTAAATATCAATCAGTCAAGAATTCGAACTCAGAGAGGCGGCTTGTCAAGGAGTCTCAACATTGGCGCTGACTTCGGCGGGAAGCCGCTTTGGGGCGCTTAAGGCGAGCAAGTGTCCCACCGGTTGTGGCTTAGCGGCATTCTCGGGTAAGCGGAAGAGGATGATCGGCGCCCCGAGACTTGGGGTTTCTTCGACCTGCTGCCAGCGTGCGGCATAAAGGTGGCTCGCGTCCTCCACCTGGTTGACATGCGCCCAGGCGGCGCTGTCCGGAAAATTCGGGTGATAAAGAACCAGCGGGATCGAATAGGCGTCGATCGCTGCCATCACTTCGGGTATCGTTTGGAAACGAGGCCGGTATTCTGAATTGTTATAGCCTCCGCCGCCGAGCAGCCGGGAGCCCCGCACGGCGAAGATGCTTGGCCGGTTCGGGTCGTACATTGCAAGTGCAGCAAGCCCCGCTGCTTCGCCCCTCCCGTTCGTGACGATCAGGACGGTTCGGTTATTGTCTGGTAAGCTTCGGAACAATTGCGGCGCCATGGTGACGAAGCCTAGCGAGGCCTTGGGTGGCACGGCCATTGCAGCCGGCACGACCCCAAGAACCAGCAAGAGCGCGAGCATCGCCTTCACGCGAACAGCAAGATGTTGGCTCGACCAGCGTGCGACGGCGACGATGCCATTTCCGGCGAGGAGAAGAAGCGGCGGCAGTAAGGGTGCGAGATATCGGTCCTGAATTGCCGCGGGAACGACGCATTGAAAGGTCCAGTCCGCCACACCGAGTGCACACGCGACCGTCAGGACCGACACGTCCTGCCCCCGCCAGGATCGTGCCATAGTGTCGAAAAAGCCGAGCGCACTAGCACCAAGGATCGCGGGACCCAGCGAGTCCCAGAGAAACCGGGAGTTGGCGACGATCGCAGTCGCGACATACTCAAGGCCCCACGTATAGCGAAATCCGGCTGCCACCAATTTAAATGTGAGCAAATACCACGGGCCCACGAGCAGGGCGATGATGAGCAATGGAGCCCAGAAGGATGGCCTACGCAGCAGATCCCATCGACGTGCGAACAATATGCTCAGCGGAGGCACAAATGCGAGGCAGCCCGCGTTCCCCTTTATGAGCATGGCCGCGGAAGCGACAAGCGCGAAGGCGATCGAATGCCGGAGCAGCCCCTCCCTGAGATAGCGCGCATAAGCGTAAAGAGCCGCGAGGCACATCAGTGTGATCGGGATGTCAAGCATGAGCCTGCCGCTACCGCGCTCCACGAGCGGCGCGAGGATGAAGGCGAAAGCCGCGCACAATGCCGGCCATCGCCCGGAAACCTTGCGGGACAAGCTGAGGATGAAGAACGCAGTAACGGTCGTGACTGTAGCCGACAGGGCCATTACGGATGCAAGAGTTGTCGAAAAAACCAACATCCACACGGCCGCGACCCCGTAATAAAAGGGCCCCCAGTGCCCGATGCCTACGAGCGGGTAATGGGCGTGAAAGGATTTGAGGAACGCAAGCGGTGAGGAGCCGATGTTCGATCGCAGATAATCGTGGATCGCTAAGCTCGATATGTAATGCGAAGCTTCGTCTTGTCCAAAATCTGCGGAATATGCATGGAGCCGAATCTGAAGGGCAAAGGTCAGCGCCGCGAGCGCAATCGCGACAATGGGGCTCTCTCCAGCAATGGCACGCGCCCGTTGCGCGCGAACCTGCAGTTCTGAAGGTCCCGCATCAACCATTACCTGATCCAGATTCCGCTAGCTCTGGTGGAAAGGTGTCGTGTTTTGCACTCGTCCGCAATACGGTGGCCGGAATAAGTGCCAATCGGCTTGAGAACCTCGGTGTCTGCCTGCGGCGAAATGGCTGACAAATATGCTTATCTATAAAACCGGCTCCTGTATGGCTGCACGTCCTCCGATCCGAGGCGGCGCCTCTCGGTATAGCTTGAATTCGCGAACGTCTTGGCGCCGCAGCGTGGCCGCGGCCGTCTGGACGGTTACATATTCGCCGTGGTGGGATTTTTTTCCACTAGAAAATAACGCTATCCTTTCGAACGAGGCCGCGTCGCCTAAGGCGAAAAGATATACGGACCAGAATCGGAGCAAGAAACTTTAAAATAATTGCTGTCGCTGCCATAGCTGGCCTCAGCAGCGGCTGATTGTAACGAAGGGGATAGCCCTGCACCGCAAGCTCATTCCGCATGCATGACTCCAGGACAAAGCATTGCAAGCCCGAAAGCCGGTTGCGCCAGCCATTCGCATTGGCTGCGGAGATCGGTTGTGACAGCTTCAAATGGATATGGCGTTCCCTGACCGGCACGCCTCCTATTTGTCTCTGCCAATCGAGCATCTGCGGCTCAAACTCTTCTTCGAGGAATGCACAGATTTTTCGCAGAGAGTGCTCCGGGTTGGAAGTCAGTTCTTCGTAGCGCACCGTCAAAATTCGGTCGGCAAATGTTGCATTAGCATATGAGGTGGCTCTCCGTATGGTACTAATCCAGTCAAAATTGCCACCGTCATAACAGCGGGAGCCGGGGTCGTGAAACCCGGCGTCCACGTAAGAGAGCGCGACGTCACGTCCATCGCGGACCAAATGGATGAATTTCGCGCCCGGGAATAGTCGCAACAACTGGGGGACGATATGAATATAAGGCGGCGTTTTGTCACCAAACCGCGGCTTGCTAGTCCGGTTTAGCTGTGTCTGGTAAACCATCTCAACAATCGCAAGCAGTCTGGGGCGTTCCAACAATTCGACGTAGCGTGCGAAGGCCTCGGCGTCCATTTGCATATCGGGCCAGCGGTAGTTCGACGTGATAAGGTGGGTGGCCCGCTCGACCTCGGCAGTCGACAATTCACGGTCTAGCGGTAGCTCTTTAACGAGATCGGTCAGGAACCAGGTTTCCGGCGGAATGTGGATGCGGGAATGTCCATTCAACAACAGGCGGAGTAATGTCGTACCGGACCGGCCGCTTCCAACAATAAAAAAGGGATCATTACTTGACATGGTCCACTAGCTCTCTCGCGAAATCCAACAGCGTTACCCGCGCAGTACAATCAGAAGGTTGGCAGCTCCGTTAACTTGTTTTGCCAGAAATACCTTGATTAAATCAAAAACTACCAGTTAGCTGGCATAGTCCATGTCGGTCAACGGGTTAACCGAACTAAAGCGTTGTTGCTGTGGTGCTCGCTTCTCTCGTTCAATGGAGCGGGCGGGGCAGCAGTGAAAATTCAGACCATTCCCTTCCACGCCGTGTCTTACTTCCTTCCATTTAGCCCGGTCGTAGACGGAATTGCGCAATAGAAAGCCAAACTCGATGTGCGGAATTGCCGGGATATATGACACCAAAGAATGTTCGCACATTGATCGTTCAACTATTCAGGCTATGGCTGACGCGATTGCTCATCGGGGTCCGGATGGGGAGGGTTTCTTTTCGGCCCCAGGGGTCGCCTTCGGGCATCGGCGCTTGGCGATTATTGACGTTGCGGGCGGCAAGCAACCGTTATTCAATGAGGATGGCTCTATTGCCCTGACTTACAATGGGGAACTATATAACTATCAAGAATTAATTCCGGAATTGAAAGCGGCGGGCCACACGTTTAGCACTCACTCTGACAGCGAAGTGATAATTCACGCGTGGGAGCAATGGGGTGAGGCCTGTCTCAATCGATTTCGAGGAATGTATGCCTTTGCCATTCACGATGAAAACAGGTCGTGTCTGTTTTTGGCGCGCGACAGACTTGGAAAAAAGCCACTCTATTACAGCGTCTTGGACGAGGGAAAACTGATCTTCGGGTCTGAGCTCAAATCACTATTGGTTCACCCGTCAATTAGGCGCCTAATTGATCCAGTGGCTGTGGATCAGTATTTGGCCTTCGGGTATGTTCCGGACCCGCGTACAATCTATAGGAATGTCCGGAAACTACCGCCAGCACATTTTCTCACGGTAACGCGGAAAAAGACGATTCCAGAACCGCAGCGCTATTGGAAAATCTCTTTCGCAAATCAAGCGCTAGACAGACGCGAGATAATTCAGGAATTGCCGTCTCGACTGGCCGAGGCTGTTCGCATCCGACTAATGTCTGAAGTACCTCTGGGAGCATTCCTTTCGGGTGGCGTCGATTCGAGCGCTGTCGTGGCGATGATGTCGGGAGCTCTGGATAAACCAGCTGAAACATTTGCCTTGGGGTTTGGAGCGGGCGGACCGAACGAATTAGCGCATGCCCGATGCATCGCGGAGCGGTATGGGACGGCACATCATGAGGAGATAATTGATATCGATCCTCTCGGTTCATATCGGGCCCAGGCAGCAATTTTTGACGAACCATTTGCTGACCAATCGGCCATTCCCACTTTTCACATTTCGGCGGCCGCCCGTCGTCACGTTACGGTAGCTTTGTCTGGAGATGCGGGCGATGAATTATTTGCCGGCTACAGGCGCTACCGAATGTTCCGGATGGAAGAGAGATGGCGCCGGGTTTTCCCCGACGGTCCACGTCGCGCTTTCTTCTCGTCGCTGGCGCTGCTGTACCCAAAGCTTGATTGGGCCCCCCGTTGGCTTCGCGCCAAATATACCCTTCATGAGATCGCTCTGAACTCAGCAGAGGGTTACTACAGAAGTGTCTGCCGAATTCACGATGACATGCGCCACGCGCTCTACTCAGACTATATGCGGTCTCAAACAGCTGAGAGTGAACCATCGCATATCATAAGCGAAGCTATGAATAGAGCCGATACCGACGATCCAGTAGCCAAAGCACAATTTGTCGACGTTACGACTTATTTGTCAGGCGATATACTGACCAAAGTCGATCGCGCGAGCATGGCCTCGTCTCTGGAGGTGCGCGTTCCTATGCTAGATCAGGAATTCGTTTCATGGGCGGCGCAGATTCCCTCTAGATTCAAATTCGGTAGGGGGGAAGGAAAGTACATTCTAAAGAAAGCTCTAGAGCCATACATTCCGGAGAAAAACCTCTATCGGACCAAGCAGGGGTTCTCGTCTTCATTGGCATCTCACTTTCGGAAGTCAGGCCCGCAGCAACTAAAAAATCTGTTGCTAAGTGACCAGTTCAAGGACTCAGGGTTTTTCCAAAATGACAGAGTGGAGAAGCTCATAGACATGCACATGAGCGGGTTAGCCGATAATAGCCGAGCGCTTTGGACATTGCTGATGTTTGAAGGCTTTCTGAGCCAAGTTCACTACGGTACAGCAATGAGCGATTCGCGACAGCGGCGTCCTCTTGTATCAGCCATTCAGTGAGGGCTTTGCTGTAAATGACGGAGATGGACGAAGCCAAACTTCTTATGCTTGTCGGTGCGCCCCGTTCAGGCACAAGTTGGATTGCAAAGATCTTGGATAGCCATCCGGACGTTCTTTATCTGCATGAGCCGGATACCGTATTACGCAGCTCAGAGCTTGCCACCATTTGTTCACGGAGCATTGTACATTCGCAAGCCCATATTGCTTCAACGCGACAATATGTTCGCAATTTATTGAACGTCCGCACGCTAAAGTCGTCTGGCTCTCTGCCAATATTCAAGAAGAAATATCGCAGTGAGGCGGCATACTGGCTGCGCGTCGCAGTAATTTTCGCGCTAAGAGCTGCGGATGCGGCGGGCTTGGGTCACTGGGCTCGGCGATTGCCTATTCCAGATCTGATATCGCGTTCGCACCATCCCCTGATAGTTCTAAAATCTGTGAGTTCGAGAGGCAGATTGGCGCTTTTTGGGCAGGCAATGCCTTCGAGTCGTATGGCATTTATTCTGCGACACCCATGCGGACAGGTAGCATCGACGTTGGCCGGCATCAAACGCGGAAAATTTGAACGCAGAATACCGTTTGAGGAAGTTTTGGTTTGTGATGAAGCATCCGAGTTGGGCTTAACACCGGAGGGGTTCCGGCAACTTCCGTCAGTGCAACAAGCAGCTTGGCACTGGGCCATTTTAAACCAAAAGGCGTTAAATGACCTCACGAGTATTGGGCAGCCGTTGATAGTTCGTTACGAGGACGTATGTTCGGCTCCGGTCGAGGAGAGTAGAAGGATCTTGGCCTTTGCTGGCCTCGAGTGGACGCCCCAAACGGAAAAGTTTCTGCAAAGCAGTACATCTGCCATTGGTCCCCAAGACTATTACGGAGTGGTACGTAATTCCGCGAAGGCGGCGGAGAAATGGCGAACGGAATTATCTTCTACAGATCAAGCCGCAATCATGGAGATAGTGGCGAGAGTACCCGTAGGTAAATACTACCTGGAGACACAATCCCATATTTCGCCATCAGTCGAGCTGCAATAAGCTTGCATAAGCGCGGAACATATTTCCCTGAGAATACTGTTTACGCGCGACGCCGGAATTTGCCTTACCAACGCTGTCGCGCATCTCCGGACTGTCGAGTAAGCTAATTACACCTCGTGCGATGTCACCGGCGTCCTGATTTACGATGAATGGATTATTCTCAGCCGAAACCAGCGTACGAACATCACCCACATCGGTTGCGACAATAGGTAGCCCCGCCGCCATTGCTTCCAAAATTGAAGTCGGCATTTGTTCCGTGTCTGAGGAAAGGACGAAAACATCGAGGCTGGCGTATATATTTTCCGTGTCCGTCCTGTAGCCGGTAAATTCCACGCTCTCAGCTATTCCGGCTTCCCGTGCGAGAACCTCCAACTTTTCTCTTTCGGGACCGCTGCCAGCGATGATCAGCCGGCATGGCCGTTGAGATCGCACCAAACGGAACGCCTGAAGTAGGCGCGGGAGATTTTTTTCGGGTCTGAGTACCGCAACCGTGCCGATCGCAGGAACGTCATCAAGCTTTGAGCGGCGGCGGATTGAGTACTTCTCAATATCAACACCATTTGGAATATAGGCGACTCGATGAGTCGGTAGCAGCCATATTTTTTTTGCAATGTGCTCTAGGGTCCTCGATGGAACTACGACGGTACTGTTTCGCAGAAGAACATTTCGAGCCACTACTCGGCGCAAGAGTTGTCGCTTCGCTTCAGTAACACCAAATCCATCTTCTATATGAACATGCGGAACAATCGCCGGAAAATTGGCCGCTACCCAGTCCATGCTGCCCCAATTATGCGTCAACATGACATCGGGATCTTTATCGCGAAGAACCTCACGGAACTGGCGCCGGGTGGCCCACAAATCAGCCTTCCTTATGGGCAATTTCAACGTCTCTATAGCTAGACCGGGATGAAGTAGAGACGTGCAGCTATAGTTGCCGTTTATGGCACAGATCTTGTGACGAATTCTCGCGCCAAAAAAATTTGCCAGTGTCGTGAAGCGGACCTGCGCACCTCCGACCTCGAATGACGGAAAAATGCTCAGCATAGTTAATGGTCTTGACGTTTCGCGCATCAGGATTCCGTTTTCGCACTAGGCCAACGTGCAAATGCTAATACGGCATTCGTGTTGATATGTTCAGACGCCTCGTTGGTCAACATTAGCTCGCCTATCGATACTTCCGCTGTCCCTGGAGGGGTGCTAACTTGACCAGTCTAAGTGGGGGAGGCCGGGTCACTATGCGGGTTTCACGTTAAGGTGGCGATTGCCTTTGCCGAGGACTGGAGTGATAGCGCCGCCTGGAATCGATTTGTCGAAGGGCACGATCAAGCTCGCTTCAGTCACCTCTTTGCATATGGGGATGTGGTCGCGTGTTATGGCTATAAACCGGTCCGGCTGGCATTTACACGGGACGGCGCTCTAATCGCGGTGCTCCCTGCATCCATTGCCGGCAGCATTTTTTTTGGTCGAAGGTTGGTTAGCCAACCATTTTCAGAATATGGGGGACTGTTAGTTGATCCTGAGTTAAGTCCTGATGATCTGCACGAAATCGAATGCTTTCTCCGCGAGTATTTAGCCAGGCGGAAATCGCTGCACATGATCGAAATGCACGGGAATCATGGAATTCCGCTGGAGTTAAGAACTACCGCATTTCAACTCCAAAACCCACATCAGGTTGCAGTTCTCTCGTTGGACCGCTCTTCAGAAGTCCTGTGGAAGGACGTCGTACGATATTCGGTTCGAAAAGCAGTTAATAAGGCTCATGCACACGACGTTGAGGCATTTGAAGAGTGCGACCCTGACGTCATTCGAGCCCGATTCTTTCCTCTCTATCTTGAATCGATGAAACGTCTAGGCGTTCCTCCACATTCAATTGCCTATTACGATCGCTGTTCGTCTCTCCTGTCGAATCGGATGAAAATTTTTTGGGCACGACGCGAGGGCAAGATACTTGCGGGTCTCCTCGGATTCGTTTGTGGCAAACGAGTAAACATTATCAATATAGTTTCACACGCTGGCGCTTGGAAGTACGCGCCCAATGATTTGATTCATTGGGAGTTTATAAAGTGGGCAGCTCAGTCAGGCTTGCGGCATTTCGACTTTGGAAGTGTGCGGTATGATGGACAAGAGACTTACAAGAAGAAATGGGGCACCGAGTTCGAAGAGCATGCCTATTACTTCTTGTATGCCAATGGCCAAAACGCAACGCGCGCGACGCTTAACTCGTCGTCGCCGCAAATGGCCAAGCTTTCGAAGGCTTGGTCTGCGTACGTTCCCCCCTTCGTAGCGAAAATGGCCGGCCCGATTATACGAAAGCATTTGGTTCGGTGATGAAGAAACGAGCTTTAGCGTTGATGTGGGCAGCGCTTGTTTTGGCATCAATCCTCTTCTGCATCGCTCTAGTTGATCGACCGCTCGCGGATTTTGCTGCTTCTCACGCCTTTCGAATTCGAGGTTCGCGGTTTATAATTGGAGCACCAGGATTATTGCTCGGAGTGGCATTGGTGTTGCCGATCCTGAGTTGGAGATCACGCCAAAAGCAAGGTGAGGCTGGAAGGCGAAATATAGCGTCACTTTGCAGCATCAGCGTCCTCTGGGCAGCTGCAGCGGTCGAATTGGTGCTCAAGCGAATATTTGGGCGCCCCAGTCCAGGGAGCTGGTTGTATCATCATGAATATACTTTCCATTGGTTTGGAGGCCGAAAGGCGGAATTGCAAACGATGCCGTCCGGCGAAATGGCGCTTTTGACAGCAGCTATAGGCATCTTTTGGGTCATTTACCCACGTTGGCGGTGGCTATACATCTTGATACTTGGCGCTGAGGCCGTCGGTCTCGTTTGGTTGAACTGGCACTTTGCGTCCGATGTCATTGCTGGTGCAGCGGTTGGGGCCTTGGGGGCGATCCTTGCGCTTCAGCTCGGACAAAAGAGGACTTGACGTTCCTCCACCCGCATTCGCGAATGCCTCATGAGGATGTCGCGGTAAGTGACTTAGCGAGCAACAAGACCCGTTGGGCGTTATGATCCCAGGTGAGCCCCCCCGTTACGATGGCTTTTTGTGCGCCTTGACCCAAGCTTATTCGCAGATCTTTATCTTGGACCAATCTGTCTAAAGACTGCGCCAACGCTTGTGAGGACGTAGGGTCAAACAGGAGTGCGGAAACCTCATTGTCCAAAACTTCTCGGATGTTTGGTTGATCTGGGGCGATAATCGCCTTTCCCAACGCCATATACTCAAACAACTTGAGGGGCGATGCGTACGGAACGCAACGCGGCTGGATTGCGATGTCGAGTTTGGCCAAAACGGCTGCGATTGAATGCCGATCAACTAGGCCCGTGAATATAACCCTGTCCATCAATCCGAGACGATTTGCCTGCGCCTCGAGACCTGGCTTCGCGGGCCCATCACCTGCGACCAACAAGTGAACATTTTTGGGTGCAGACGCTAACCAGTCGAGAACCGTGTCGAGGCCATGCCAGCTTCGCATAAAGCCCACAAATCCGACCGAGATCGTTGTTCCTAAGTTGTCATCCGATGCTTCAAGACCGCTTGGACAGAGGAAGCGCCTAGGATCAATCGCATTGCCGATGACCTGAATTCGTGCGTCGGGCACGCCGGCGGCGGAGAGATATTTGGCTAGAACAGCGGTAACCGGCAGAGTAACGTCAGCGTTTCTCCAAATCCACTTTTCAACCTTATTTGCCAATCCCCTCCAACCAATCCCGCCAAATTCCGCCTTCTCAGCTACGAGTGGGGCATTTACTTCCAACATCAAGGGTATCCGTAGCCGCCGCTGGAGCCAAATTCCGGCTATGAGCCCCAAACTGTACCGCTCGTAAATCACGTCCGGTTTGAATTTGTTGGCGACTTCCAAAAGTCTCCGATAGGCCAAGACGTTGTAACCGAGCTCGAGAAATTGGTAGAGCGTCTTTGGTATTAGCCGCTTAAGCCATCCGATGAATTTTGGATCGTACCCGAATGAAGCCTGCGCAAAGCTTTCAGGTCCGACGACGACGACTTCGGCATCTTGCCGTCTAAGCGCGGCGACAAGTTCTTCAAGGTGAACGGCTTGGCCGTCCCGTGAACCGACGCGGTGATGATAAAGAATCTTCACTGAATTGTCGGCCGTTGTCTGGGAAGACCAATATTTTCTATGGGCTCCATGTCTGATCCATGCTCTCTCATTTTATTTGGGTTTCGCCTGTACCATTCCAGCTAAATCTTTCCGCATGCGCCCGCAATTTGGCATTTTGCAGCCGATGTCGCGGGAGGGGGCAGGCATTGGAGCCTTAGGCGCAACTCCAGCTCCCGGCCGCATGTGGCGCAGAACAAGGTTGCTAGGCAGATCAGGGGGTTGCTCCGGTTTCATTAACCTCTTTTGCCAGATATTCCTTGATTTAAACCAAAATCTATCAGTTAGCTGGTATGTCCATTTCGACCAATGGCTTAATGATGAGGTGGGCAGGGTTTTGCTTCAGCTGTTCGATTTCTCTTGATCATGGAACGGGTAGGGGCATCCGTGAAAGTTCAGATTCTTCCCTTTGAGGAAGTGTCTTCCAACGTCCGGCAGGTCTTTCCAGGGACAGGCAGGGCCGAAGCGGATTGGTCATGGTTCGTCACCATGGCGCAATCCGTCATTCGCCCCGATGAAGAGCTGGTGGTAGCGGCGTTGCTGGATAAACAGGGGCTTTGCCATTCTGCGCTCCCCCTCGTTAGGAGCGGCAATCGCTTGCGTGCAGCGACGTCCTGCTACACGACCGAATTTCTGCCACCGTTCCGGGACGAGGACAGCGCGTTTCTACTCGGTAAAGGACTGGTCGGGAAATGCCTGGAGCTTCGTCTCGACTCCCTGCCTGATCGGAGTCCGCTAGCCACCGCCTTTTTTGCAGGCCTGCGCAGCGCAGGATTCGCGGTAGGGACGTATCGTCATTTCGCGAATTGGTATGAAGAGATTTCCAACTTCCCGGCATATTGGACAGGAAGGGATGGGCGCCTGAAGTCGCTAGTCCAACGTAAGGGCAAACGCCTCGTTTCGGACAAGCGGCTGGCATTTGAGCGTGTTGATCTTCGCACCGACCTCAATCGCGGCGTCACGCTATACGAAACGATCTATGCGAAAAGCTGGAAAGAACCCGAAGCGCATGAACGGTTCATGGAAACGCTCATGAAGAACCTTGGGGCAGTTGGGCTCGCGCAATTAGGGGTCGCTTATGTAGATGGTAAACCGGCTGCAGCGCAGGTCTGGCTCGTGCGAGCGCCCCGAGCAACAATCTTCAAGCTTGCTCACGACCCGGCATTTGATCAGCACTCGCCCGGGACTCTGCTCACGCATTGGATGATTGAGCAACTCTGCGAGCTTGATGGAGTACGTGACTTTGATTTTGGCCGCGGAGACGATGACTACAAGAAGCTTTGGCTAAGAAATTGCCGCTTCCGCTACGGCGCCGTTGCAGTTGACCCACGTAGCGTGCAAGGCGCATGGCGGTGTATGACCGAGATCGCGCCGACAAAATTGGCCAGTTCGGGGGTTGTGAAGGAAATAAGGCGAAGGTCCAAGCACCTGTTCCAGCATTCCGATCTTTCGGACGGGCGGGCCAAATGACCATGGTTCTAACTACTGTGTTCTACCAGCTAGGGGCACTCGCCTATGCTGCATTCGCCGGCTTTCTGGTGGCCCGCGGCTCACGTACACGGATCACCGCGTTTTTCGCAATCGCTCTGGCGGGCACCGCAATTTGGGCTCAGAGTTTCATTCTTGCCCGGTATGGTGTGGTTCCTGTCGTAGCCTTTGACATCATGGCTGCTTTGCGAGACGGCGCCTGGCTCGCCTTATCCCTAGCATTGATGTATTTGCGCACCGGCAACCGCGGTTACTGGTGGGTCGCCTTCGTCACGGCTGCTGTACTCGTGTCCTTGCAACTTCTTCTGACCTTCACGCCGGGCCTCATTGGTACCATAGCGGGTATACGCGTCGACGCTGCATTGATGCGCGTCTGCATCACAATCCTCGGGTTTTTCCTTATCGAGAATGTATTGCGAAATACGTCAAAAGCCGAGTTTTGGGCGCTTAAACATTGGGCGATTGGTCTTTCCGGCATATTGCTGTTTCAGCTTGTGGCGCGCATTCCTGAATTCCTGACGCACAATGGCGAGTTCAGTGGCTCCCTGGCCAGCCCCTTAGTCTTCCTGATCGCATTTCCTTTTTTTGTGGTCAGTTCGACGCGTGTCCCCCAGGTGCAGCTTCGCTTCCATTCATCCCGCGCGTTCGTCTTCCATACCGCAACGTTGGTCGGTGCAGGCATTCTTCTGCAGGGCACGGCCCTGGCCGCCTGGTACGTCCGTTCCTACGGGGGCACGAATGCAACGGCGCTCGCCATAGTCGTGGCTTTCAGTGGGCTGGCGAGTATCGCGGCAGCCCTTAGTTCCGGCACGGTTAGGTCCCGCATCAGATTGCTGATTAATGAATACTTCTTCGCTTTCAAGTATGACTATCGAGTCGAATGGGAGAAGGTGATCCGAGGGCTCACCTCAAACCTCAGCACGCCTATCGCAGAGCGGGCGCTGAGAGTTTTATGCGAGCTGCTTGATACGTCCGGCGGTTCGATATGGTTGTACCGAGAGAGCTGGCGGCAATTCATTTCAAGCGCGAAGCTGGGCATGACCGTGCATGCGATGAGCATACGGGAAGATGATGAGAATATTGAAATCCTTCGCAACGATTGCCGCCCACTGGTTCAGTTGAAAGCTGCGGAAACGAGTGAGTTGCGACATTCCGCCTTTTTATCTTGCGTTGATGAGGGCTGGATTATGATTCCTCTGCGCCAACGGTCTTCGCTCGTGGGCTTTGCAATTCTCACCAAGCCGAGAGTGGAGCGGTCTCTCGATTGGGAAGATGAAGCATTGGTCCGTCTTGTTGCGATGCAGGTAACCGCGTATCTGGTCCAGGAGGAAACCTCTCAGTCGCTGGCCGATGCTCGGCAACTGGAAGATTTCAACAAACGCTTCGCTTTCATTGTGCATGACGTCAAGAACACCATAGGTCAGCTGAGCTTGATGGTGCGCAACGTCTCGCAATTTGGCGATCGCAAGGAATTTCGCGATGATATGGTGATTACCTTGGGTAATGCCGTCGACCGCCTTAGCTCACTGCTGACGAGCTTGACGGCTGTTGGGTCACAACCGGCGGGAGCGGGGAGCCAACGTCAAGCCGTCGATCTGAATGAGTTCTTGGTTAGTTTCTGCGATGAAAAACGCAATTTGGGCCACCCCCTGAACTTTGAAAAACTTTCCGTTAGCGCAACAACGCTTACAGATGGCGTTGCATTGCGGCGGGTTCTTGAACACGTTCTCTCCAATGCCCTGGAAGCATCACCATCCGGCAGTCCCGTCGATATCGCGTTGAAACAAAAGGAAAAGTCATTTTTGATAGTAGTAACCGATCGAGGGGTTGGGATGACGCAGCAATTCATCAATGAGGAGTTATTCCGGCCATTGAAAACGACCAAGCGCGGCGGCTCCGGTCTGGGCGCCTTTCAGATCAGGGAGCTCATGCGCACGCTTAGCGGAGACGTCAGCGTCGAAAGCCATGTCGGTGAAGGAACAGAAGTGACCTTATCCCTGCCACGCATTTTGACGCTTGTGGAATCATGAAAAAACCGTCCGTCATCGAAGCGGAAGATCAGCAGGAGCGGCGCGTACTTCTGGTCGAGGACGATCTCGGCTTGCAAAAGCAGATGCGATGGGCCCTTTCGCCATATGTCGTCGATCTCGCGGTGTCTAGAAAGGAAGCGGTTGAAAGGATACTCAGTTTTGCCTATCGCGTCGTCGTCCTGGATTTGGGATTGCCACCCGATGAAAACGGAGCAACTGAAGGGCTGAAGGCGCTCGACGAGATTTTATCTGCGGCGCCGCTGACGAAGGTTATTGTTGCAAGCGGCAATGTCGAGCGCGCGAATGCGGTTCGAGCCGTCGGGAAGGGAGCATTCGATTTTATCGCAAAACCCATAGATGGCGATGTTATTAAGCTTGCAATCGAGCGAGCCATGCGTTTGTTCGAGCTAGAGCAGGAGAACATGCAGCTCCGCAAGCTCGCTGACGGCGGCGCGGATGGCCTGGTCTATGGGTCTTCCAACATGATGGAAATTGTACAGATGCTCCATCGCGTCGGTCCGATGGACGTCAGTGTACTTTTGATTGGTGAAACCGGGACGGGTAAAGAGGTCCTTGCGCAGACGTTGCATAACCTCTCGCATCGCAAAGCACAGCCTTTTGTCGCAATCAATTGTGCGTCCATTCCCGAGAATCTCCTGGAGAGCGAATTATTTGGACATGAAAAAGGTGCTTTTACCGGCGCCATAAAGCGCACGCAGGGAAAATTCGAACTTGCTGATCGTGGCACTCTCTTTCTGGATGAAATCGGAGACATGCCGCTACCTTTGCAAAGCAAACTACTGCGGTTTCTGCAGGAGCGTCGTTTGGAGCGTGTCGGTGGCCGCGACCTAATCTCGGTGGACGTGAGATTGATTACTGCAACAAACCAGAAATTGGCAATTTTGATTGGCGAAGGAAAATTCCGGGAAGATCTCTATTACCGGATCAACGAAGTCCGGATTGAGTTGCCGGCGCTAAGGGAGAGGGGAGCGGATACCATCCTCCTCGCCCAGCACTTTCTTAACAAATTTAACAAGATTTTTTCGAAGAATATCGTCGGCTTCACGGAGGACGCCATAGATACCATTTGCCAGCATCCCTGGCCCGGTAATGTTCGGGAGCTAGAAAACCGAGTTAAACGGGCCGCTATAATGGCAGAAACCAAGCGGATCACTTCTAAGGACCTCGATCTGGGGAAGATCACTGGCAATACACGTGATTTCAACTTGGATAGGCAAATTAAAAGCCTCCAAAAGCACCTGGTTGTCGAGGCTCTCGCCTACACAGATGGAAATATTTCCAAAGCCGCAAAGCTCTTGGGCGTGAGTCGTCCGCACTTATACAGTCTAATGGAAACCAAATGACTTCTTGCAACGGAGCCCGTCATGAAGCTTAAACCTGTTTTGCCAGGCTTTGCACTATTTGCAAGCGCCTCAGCAATATCCTTGATATGCGCGGTGACACCTGCAGCTGCAGCCCTTCCTCCCGCCGGCAGCATTAGTTCCAATGCGGCCGTCACCCAACTTGTCTCCGATGCGCAAAAGGCCCTCAAGGCCGGAAAGTTGCCGCTCGCGATCATAGATCTCAAAAATGCTAGCAGCGCCGACCCCCACAACGGCCAAATTCGCGCTCAGCTAGGTACCGTGCTGACGGAGACAGGCGACTTCCGCTCGGCCGAACAGCAGCTTCGCCAAGCACGTCGAGATGGCGCACCTGACCAGCTTGTCTTGCCCCCTTTGCTCCAAACGATGCTAGCGCTCAAAGAAGAAAGGTTGCTGCTGGATGAATTCCCTGAGCCGAATGCCCCTTCGACCGCTGCGCCTGACATCCTGAAAGCGCGCGCATTAGCATTTCTGAACATGGGCCAGACGGCTGATGCCATCGACGCTATGGATAAATCGTTGAAATTGCGCCGAGATGTGCCTGGCCTTCTCCTTCGCGCGCGCATTGCCCTTAGAGCCGGGACGTCAGCCTCGGCTATGCAATTCACGAACGAAGCCATCGCCATGGCGCCGAACAATATAGACGCACCCTTGTTCAAGGTGAACTTGCTTCTGGATACTAATGACTTGAACGGTACGCTCGCATTAGCGGACCAGATTGTAGCTAAATTCCCGTCGAATCTTCCCGCACAGTTCACGCGTATAGAAGTCCTGATGCGCGTTAAGCAGGATGCCGAGGCGAAAGTGGCGGTAGATGCGCTTCTTGCCAAGAACCCTGGGCTCCCGATTGGGATCTATTATCGCGCCCTGCTATTAAGTCGCGCCGGTGACAGCACGAACGCGTGGCGCATCGCGCAGTCTCTGTCGCCAGAATTTCTGAGTTCGCAACCTAGAATTGCCCTTATGGTCGCGCAAATGGCCAGTTCTGCCGGCAGGTCGGACACCGGCGCGTCCATCCTGGGCTCGGCCATCGGCCGCTTCCCTCAGGACGGACAGCTGCGTTTGGGACTGGCGGCGTTACGGTTGAAACAGAATGACATCAAGGGAGCCCAGACTGCTGTCGAACCAATCAAGGACAACCTCGATCCTACCAGCGCTCAAGCGTTGGTCGAAATCTATTTGCGAAGCGGCCAGCGAGCTCTAGCTCTAGACGTTCTCCAAAAGTTGGCACAGTCCGGCAAGGGAACGGACGCGACGACCGTGGAGCTTGCCGGGCTCGAATCGCAGCTGGGGCAAGGCGATCAGGCGTTGAAAGATCTGACTGCCGCGGTAGATCAGAAGCCTACTGATGGTATATTGGTCGATCAGCTGGTTAATGCCCTGGAACAGCGCGGGCGATTTGTCGACGCGCTGGCGGCTGCCGACAAATTAGGCACGGACCCGGCACAACACGTGACG
>Ga0182024_10009847_pt1 | contig 19635 bp, 23 predicted proteins | sample P32metaG_FD_120480 | JGI IMG/M metagenome (GOLD analysis project Ga0182024, IMG submission 120480) | Permafrost microbial communities from Stordalen Mire, Sweden - P3-2 metaG (Illumina Assembly) | ecosystem: Environmental > Terrestrial > Soil > Wetlands > Permafrost | place: Sweden: Stordalen... | reverse complement strand
CGCTGTCCAGTGCGAAGGTGATCAGGTACAGCGTGTAGGACGCCAACCAGCACCAAGGAGCCGAGAATCCGCGCCCGGTTGGTGTCCTCGCGGAGCCGGTCATACAGGTCGCAGAGATAGATCAAAAACGTGGCGGCGTAAACGACGGAGAGGTATGCGATCACCAACAGTCGCTCGCGGTGCACGTGGAGCCCGCTCGCGATCTCCCCCCCTGCCGTCGCGATTAGCAAGCAGGCCGTTTCGAACAAGCCGACCGCAAAGCGCGACTTCTCGCCGAATCCGTGCCCTGGGCTTTCGGAACGCCGGCGCTGTCGGACGCCTGCTGGGCCGCCTACACCAGCTGGTAGGCGAGGTAGGCGAGGGCGTCACCGACCGTCCGGGTGTCGAGGAGGCGCATGGACTTCTTGCCGGTGGTCTCGCCGAACAGGCGCTCGCCCGTCCCGAACACGAACGGGTAGACGATCAGCCGCAGCTCGTCGACTAGGTCGTGCTCCATCAGCGTGTGTACGAGCTGACGGCTGGCGTAGACGACGATTTCCCCGTCCAGCTCCTGCTTCAGGCTCGAGACCTCGTTCACCACCTCGCCCTTCAGGACCGTCGAGTTGTTCCAGGCGGGATCTATCAGAGTGGATGACACGACGTACTTGGGCAGGCTGTTCAACCTGTCTGCCCACTCGCCACTCCGGGATGGCCACCGCGCCGCGAAGTACTCGTAGCTTCTCCGACCTAACAGCAGGGCCTGGCTGCCCAGCGCCTCGGCGAACTCAACCCTGGCCCACTCTTCGCGGTCCTTGTCCCCAATCTGGCCGAACCAGCCGCCGTGTCTGAAGCCCTCCTCACCGGTCGGGTCCTGGACGACTCCGTCGAGCGAGACGTTCTCGCTGATCACGATCTTTCCCATCTGGGTTCCTCTCATTGGACTGTTCTCTGGCCGCGTTTGTTGAGGCGTCTGCCGCGACGAGAACTGTGCGGCGAATTTCGAGCGGCCCCAACGGGGGTTGTGCGTCTTTCCGGCCGTTCGCCCCGATTCAGCACGCGCAGCGAGACGTGTGCGGCTCAGAACAGGTGTTTTAGAGCGCAGGATGCAGTCGATGGCTGGGCGTGCTCTCGCAGCCCCGGAAACCGCGGGTCCCAGAGCACACCCGCGCTCGACAGCCCACTCGCGCTCTGCTGTCCCCGGTTTCTGTGACGCTGCCGAGACAAACCGCCCCGCCTCCCCGGGGCGTGATGACCAGCCCACGGGAGGACTCGTGTGGCGCGTGGGGATGGGCAGGCCTGAGACGACCTGTCGCACCGGGTCGCAGATGATCATCAGCCGCTTGCGACCGACCCTCATCAGCCGCTTGCAACCGACCCGATCGGGCAGCGCGCCCGCCCGGAGGGCGAATACCGCTAGAGGCAGCCACAGATACCGCTCCTCGTGCGCTCAGCCGCGGGCCTGGCTGACCAGGGTCTGGCGCTGCTCGACCGACGGCCATGGAGGCACGCCGGCTTCGGTGTTCGTTCTGGCGTGCGCGGCACTTGAGGTGGCTGGGATCGCGACGTGAACCCGTTCGTCGCCCAGCGTCCACTTCAACAGCTCGATGGCGTCGAATCGCCTGGCCAACCGCCCGCCACCAAGCGGGCGCATCGCGATGACGCCCAGGTCCAGTTCTGCGGCGAGCGGCAGGATCCGCCGCTCGGCGTCCCGCTCGAGCGGGTTGTACGGCACCTGGATCGCGTCGATGCGACCCGTGCGCATCACCCGCTCCAGTTCGTCGAACGCGCTGGCCGCGTAGTGCGTGGCGCCGAGGAACCCGATCCGCCCGGCTGCACGTTCGTTCTCCATCCATGGCAGATGCTCCCGCCAACCGACGAGGTTGTGCACCTGCTCCAGATCCACGCGCCCGCCGAAGAACTCAAGCTGGGCCTGGAACTGGCGCCCGGCGTCGCGCATCGAACTCGTCCAGATCTTCGTGGCGACCATGGCATCCCGGCGACGCTCGCCGAGCGCTCGACCCAGGACGCCCTCCGCTCGCCCGTACATCGGCGAGGAGTCAAAGAACCGCGTGCCGTCCTGCCAGGCCGGATCGACGACCTCGCGAGCAACTCCCTCCCAGTCCGGGCCGATGTCGAACGTCTGCCAGGTTCCCAGCCCCACGACCGGGACCTTCCACTCGGTACGTCCGAACCGACGGCGCTCCATCGCCAGGCAGCTACCCGATCGCTCGCGTCCGGACCCTCTGATGGACGCCGAGCTCCCGATGACAGCGCTTCGTAGCAGGCGTACAGTGGCGGCACCTGCCCACCACCCCGCGCTCGCTGACCGAAATGCACGCACTCCAGACGGCTATCGCCATCGCCTGGATCATCTTCTGGGTCTACTGGCTTGCGTCCGCGTTCAGCGCGAAGCAGGGCAGAAGTGGTAGGCGCTGGTATTCGCTGCCTGGTCTGAGCGCCCTTTCGGTCCTTCTGCTGTTCCGCGTTTTTCGTGGCGGCGGCGCGGGCATCCACAGCCCGGTCCTCGGGGCGATCGGGGCCGTGGTGTTCGCGTCCGGAATCGCGCTGGCGATCTGGGCTCGCATTCATCTGGGGCGCAACTGGGGAATGCCGATGACTCAGAAGGCCGAGCCGGAGCTCGTGACCTCGGGCCCCTACCGACTGGTCCGCCACCCGATCTACTCGGGACTCCTCCTCGCTGTACTCGGAACTGCCCTTGCGACCAGCCTGACCGGCTTGATCATCGTCGCGATCCTGGCCGCGTACTTCTACTTCTCCGCATCCGTGGAGGAGAGAAACCTCACCCGGACGTTCCCAACTGCGTACCCGGCGTACCGAACCCACACGAAGATGCTCATTCCCTTCGTGCTCTAGGTCTGGTCTCCCATCCCAGCAACTCAAGTTGACAGTGGGCAGATTGTCAACTAAGGTTGACGGATGGTCATTGACATCGATGTTCCCGATGATCCCGCCGATGCACTGGCTGCTGTCGGCGCCTTGCGGCGCATGGCAGATCGCGTCGAAGACACGGCTGTCGGGCAGGCCGTAAGCGACGGTTGGTCCTGGGCGCAGATCGCCGAAGCGCTTGGGGTCACGCGCCAGGCGGTCCACAAGAAGCACGCGCGGCGACTCGGCCCGGCCCGCGGCCGACCCGAAGGAGGCTGACCATGTTCGAACGATTCACCAAGGACGCGCGCGCGGCGGTGGTCGCGGGAGTCAGAGAAGCCGAGGCCGCCGGCCAGCACACCGTCGAGGCTGAGCATCTCCTGCTGGCGCTGGCGGCTCGTCCCGAGCTGCAGGCGCTGGGACTCGACCGTCAGCAGCTCGCCGATGCGTTGGTCCTGGAAGAGGAGCAGAGCCTGTATGCGGTCGGCGTCAGCGCTGCTCATCTACCATCTCGACCGGTCTCTGAAGCTCGCGCACCCAAGTTTGGCGCGTCGGCCAAGCTCGCAATGCAACGCGGTGCCAAGCTCGCCGCGCTGCGCGGTGGCCACCGCTTCCTGTCACGTGATCTCCTGCGTGGCGTGCTCGCTGCCGAGCACGGACGCGTCCCTCGCGCGCTCGGCATCGCCGGTCTCGACATCGATCAACTCCGCGCCCGGATCTGAACCGGTGCGCTTCGATGCCAAGGTCTTACGCCAGCGAGCAGGTCGATCAGAGGTTGGCGGAGCTCTACCAACACCACCGATCGGGGAGCGAGAACGTCGCAAGCTTCTATGAGTCCGGACGCGGCTACTACGCTCCGGCGGACGCAGGGCCTGAGCGCGACTGGTTCGGCCTCGCCTTCGAGACCGCCGTCGGCGAAGCCCACGCGATGGGCGACTGCGACACGCCGTTCGCGCTGCAGTCGCTCTCGAAGGTCTTCGTCTACGGACTCGCGCTCGAGGACCGGGGGCGAGACGAGGTCCTGCGGCGCGTGGGCGTCGAGCCGAGCGGCGACGCGTTCAACTCGATCGTCTTTGACGAGCGGCACCACCGGCCATACAACCCGATGGTCAACGCCGGGGCACTCGTGACCACCGACCTCGTGAGCGGGAAGGACCCGGACGAGAAGCTGGAACGCATCCTCCACCGTCTGCGCTCATATGCCGGCAACGACAGCCTCGCGGTCGACTGGGACATCTTTGACCACGAGATGCGGACCGCCGACCGAAATCGGGGCACCGCGTACCTCATGCGGAGCGAAGGCATGCTGTCCGGGGATGTGGAGGCGATCCTGGCCCTCTATCTCCAGCAGTGTTCGGTCAAGGTCACTTGTCGCGATCTGGCGGTGATGGCGGCAACCCTGGCCAACGGCTGTGTCAATCCGGTGACCGGCGAGGGGGCCCTGCCGCGCGAGCACGTGCGAGACGTGCTCAGCGTGATGTACACGTGCGGGATGTATGACGCCGCCGGTCAGTGGGCCTACGACGTCGGAGTCCCGGCGAAGAGCGGCGTGAGCGGCGGCATCCTGGCCGTGGTCCCCGGCAAGGCGGGGCTCGGGGTGTTTTCCCCGGGGCTCGATGAATACGGCAACAGCGTGCGCGGGGTCTTGGTGTGCCGAGAGGTGTCCGAGCGTCTCGGTCTTCACGTCTTCGCGACCGAGGGCGAGGACGCGTTGCTCGAGGCCGCCGCCGGGGACCCCTAGCTAGCTAGCTATAGCTAGCGGCCCCCGGTGCGGCCTCTCTAGTCGAGCCTCACGCTGGGACCGCCGCGTCCGGTGTCTCGCCGAAGGCCTTCAACGCGGCCAGGATGACCTCGGTGACGGCGTCTGGCTGAGAGATCATGACCACGTGGGAGCCGCCGTCGATCTCGGTGATCGTGGCTCCGGCCCGTTGGGCCATGGACTTCACGAGGTCGGCGCCGATGGCCTTGTCCGCGGCGCCCACGGCCGCCCATGCCGGCAGGTCCTTCCAAGCCGGGTGCGCGTTCTTCTCGGCGAACGCACCCTCTGCGACCGGCCGCTGAGAGGCTCCGAGCACGTTGGACTCCGCTTGAGGCAGGTCGGCGGTGAAGACCTCGTGGAACTTGGCGGGGTCGACGATGACCTCGCCGGCCGTCTCTGAGCCCTACCCGGTCGGGTACTGGCTCTCCAGCAGCGCGGGGTAGAGGATGCTTTCCTTCGAGGTGGCCAGGACCTCGCCGAGGGCCTCGCCCTCGTCGGGGGCGAAGGCGGCGACGTAGACCAAGCCGAGCACGTTGGTGGTCTGGGGGACTGCGTTGGTGATGACCGCCCCGCCGTAGGAGTGCCCCACCGCCCGTACCGGCCCGGGGATCTGACGAATGGCACTGGCCGCATAGGCCGAGTCGAAGGCGACACCCCGTAGCGGGTTGACGATCGCCCGAACGGGCACGCCGGTCTCTTGGAGTCGTTGGGTGACGCCGGCCCAGCTGCCGGCGTCGGCGAATGCGCCGTGCACCAGCACGACGGTCGGGCCAGTGGCCCCGGAGCGTGAATCGGTCATGCGCGGTCCCTTTTCTAATCAGGCGGCGTAGGCCGGCGACACGCTAATCAAACCCGGGGGCCCCTGGCTAGGGCGTTCACCGCTCGAACCCGCGAGAGAAATCGAGGAACCGAGAGTCGCCAACCCAAAACGGCCCGTCCGCTTATACACCCCACCGGACGGGCCGTGGGAGGCCTCCCTGCCCCCACCACGAGCTGAAACGCACGCGGTCGACGAAACTTGCGCAAACTTTCGCAAACCTGCACGGCGATATGCAGACTCGGCGCTTGCCGTGCGCTACGTTGCCCGCGCACGGATGCACGCGCGTGCTCTTGCGCCCCCACCAGCACGCGCACCCCGGGGCCCGCGGCTGGCCGTTCGGGGTTGAGTCGCGGGCCCCCCTTTTTTGTTGCGCCGCCCACCTCACATGACATATCCAAGCGCAAGATCGGCCTCGGTGGGCCCCGGGCTCAGGGCGCACAGGTTCCCGCGAGACTCTTCGTGCAAAGCCTGCGGTCGTTTCCTTGCACGCTGACGCCGGAACGGGCTCGCTACCGTGAGGCTTCGTCCATGGCGCCGCGCGACGCAGTCCAAGCACCCGATCTACCTCGGCTCGAGATCGCGCAGCTCCCGTTGGCTGTAGAGGTCGAGGACTTGGAGCTCTACGGTGCGCTCATCGAGCGCGAAGCCGGCGAGCCGCTCCGTACCCGCCGGGTGCGCATCAGGGAGTCAGAACTGCGCGGCGTCGTCTTGGATGCCCGGGACCCCCCGGGGCTGGAGCTCCTCGACGTCGTCCTGGGCGGCTGCGGCCTGTCGAACGTCGATGGGAGGGAGGGGCTGATCAGGCGCGTGGAGGTGGCGCGCTCGCGGCTGGTCGGCTTTGGGCTGAGCAAAGGCAAGGCTCAGGACCTGAGGGTCGTGGATTCCTCGATGGAGCTTGCCTCGTTCGCGTCGGCGGGCCTCCAGAACGTGGTGTTCGAGCGCGTCAATCTCACCGACGCGTCATTCATGGAAGCTCGTCTGGAGGGCGTCGAGTTCATCGACTGCCAGCTGACCGGGACCGACTTTCGGGGCGCCAGGCTCACTCGCTGCGCGATCCGCGGCTCGTCGCTCGAGGATGTCCTCGGAGTCGACTCGCTTCGGGGGGTGCGCATGCCGTGGCCGGACGTCGTCGCCTCCGTCGGAGCCCTGGCAGCGGCCCTGGACATCGCCGTCGAGACCGAGACGTGATCGCCCCCCCGCGACCTGATAACGCGAAACATGGCGCTACTACAAGACCGGTGACGGCGGGCTCCCCTGGATACGGGCAGTGAACGCCGTCCCCGGCCTAACGGATCGTCAGGGTGCCCTGCATTCCCGCCTGTCGGTGACCGGGAACCGAGCAGTAATAGGTGTAGGTTCCGGGCTTGAGGGTGAGTGTCAGTAACTTCGTGCCCCCCGCGAACGTGGGTGTCGCACCGAGCACGGCCCCGTTGGTGCCCTTCTGGACGGTTACGTTATGCGGCAGCGAGGAGGTATTGGTGAACTCGATCGTCACCTTGCCGGCCTTGGCGCGCAGCTTCTTGGTGCTGTACATCAGCATTCCGGTTGGACTTGCGGCCAGCTTGAGCACCTGACCCGACGGGGCCGGGGCCGAGCTGGCAGCGGCCGAGGACGAGCTGGTGGCTGCGGATGAGCTGCTGGCGCTTGACGTGCTGGGCGACGCCGCAGAGCTGGAGCTCGACGAAGAGCTGCTTGAGCCACAGCCTGCAACGACGATTACGACGGCGGCGATGGTGAACACCGATGTGAGCTTCTTCACGATCTCTCCTGATCTTCTTCACCCTCATGCCTCAAACGAGGGGACGACGTAGGCGGCCATCTTGCGCTCGTGTCCGCCCAGTCGAAGGTTATAGGCAGAAGCGGGTGTCCGTAGGCGTCAACCACTCCGGGCGGCCGGCCCCGCCTCGGGGCCCGGGGCGGGCCCGTCGCGCAGCGGCGGCGTCGCGGCGAGCAGGCCGGCCAGGGCGGTCGGCGTGGCGAGCCGGGCGGGGGAGGGGTCGGCGCCCGCCTGGGAGGCGACCCGGTCGAGGTCGAGCTTTGCCACACAGCCGGCCACGACGGTGTTGCCGACGCGGCCCCCGAGCGTCCACACGCGCGGGTAGGCGCTCGCCAGCCCCGCAGCGACGGCACGCACACCTCGGGCCGCGCGGTTGTCGACGACGTTTACGAGGGCGAGCGGCGCCACCCGCGCGACGTCGCCCAGCGCCTGCAGCGTGATCAACCGTCGTGGCACGGTGGCGCCGGCGAACGCGTCGATGACGATCGCGTCCCAGCTCGCGTCGGGCTGGGTCGCGACGAACGCGCGGCCCTCGGCGCGGCGCACCCGCAGTCCCGGGGCACGCCGCAGGCCCAGATGCTCGCGGGCGAGCTCGAGCACGTCAGCATCGACCTCGCAGACCAGCTGGCGTCCGCCCGGGTCGGAAGCGGCGAGCGCCCGCGGCAGCGCGCATGCGCCCCCACCCACGTGCAGGACCCGCCACGCGTGCGCGCAGCGCAGCACGATGCGCATCCACCGCAGGTAGTCGAACTCGAGGTGCGCCGGGTCGGCGAGATCGACGTAGGAGGCGTCCATGTCGCCTTGGCGCATCAGCCGTCCAGTCCGACGCAGCGGGTCGCGCTCGACGACGAGATCGCCACGCCGAGCGAGGATCCTCGAGACGGCGCGCGTCCGGGGCACCTTCACAGCCTCTCATGGATCCGCGCCCACGCGGTCGCTGTTCGGACCGGTGGCTACGGCGCCCATCGCGGTTTTCAAGGCCGCAGACCCGGGGTAGTGGCCAATATGGAGAAAGAGGAGAGCGTCATGCAGAGCTCGCCGGGATCATCTGTACGCGAAACCAACGAGGAAGCCCGGCTCGCGGCCCGCGAGCAGGAGACCGGGCGGCTCCCGCGGACCGTCTATCTGATCGCGGCCCTCGGAGGACTGGCCGGAGTCCTCTACGGCTATGACTCGGGCGCCATCTCGCTGGCGCTTCCGTTCGTCACCAAGCGCTTCGGCCTCACCGCCTCGACGCAGGGCCTCCTGGTCAACTTCCTGCTTCTGGGCGCGCTGCCCGCAATCGTCGTCTCGGCGCTGGTCTCGCATCAGCTGGAGGAGATCGAGGCCTTCTGGCGTAGCCGGGAGGAGTCCGGGTTCGGGACTGCGAAGGTACCCTCTGGCTGACTCGATCACAGGCCTGGACGTCTCCGACGTCCGCTTTCCGACCTCCCGGGTTCTCGCCGGCTCTGACGCCATGAACCCCGCTCCGGACTATTCGGCGGCCTACGTGACCGTGCACACGAGCGGGACGGGCGAAGGCTGCAGCCTGGTCTTCACCAACGGTGAGGGCACCGAAGTCCAGGTCGCCGCTATACGGGCGCTGGAGCCGCTCATCCTGGGACTCGGGGTCGAGGAGGTGTTCGCCGATCTCGGAGCCTTCGCCCGGCGGCTGACCGGGTACAGTCCCCTGCGATGGCTCGGTCCGGAGAAGGGGATCGTGCACATGGCGATCGGCGGGGTGGTGAACGCCGTCTGGGACCTGTACGCCAAGCACCTCGGCAAGCCGCTGTGGAGGGTGCTGTCCGACCTCGACCCATCGGAGATCGTGGAGCTCGTCGACTTTCGCTACATCGAGGACGCGCTGACGCCCGGCGAGGCGCTCGAGATCCTGACTCGCTCCGTGCCTGAGCGCCAGCGCCGCACCGAACGTCTGCTAGCCGAGGGCTATCCGGCCTACAGTACGGCGCCCGGCTGGCTGGGCTATGACGACGTACATCTGACCGAGCTCTGCCGGGGGGCGGTCGCCGACGGCTTCGGTCAGATCAAGCTCAAGGTCGGAGCCGACATCGAAGCCGACCTGCGCCGGCTGACCATCGCGCGGGGCGCGGTGGGTCCCGATGTGGCGATCGCGATCGACGCCAACCAGGTCTGGGGAGTCAGCGAGGCGATCGAGTGGGTGCAGCGGCTGTCGCGGTTCGACCCCTACTGGATCGAGGAGCCAACCTCGCCCGACGACATCCTCGGGCACGCCACGATCCGGGCTGCGATCGCTCCGATCAAGGTCGCGACCGGCGAGCACACGCACAACCGGGTGATGTTCAAGCAGCTGTTGCAGGCCGGCGGCGTGGATGTGATCAATCTCGATGCGACGCGACCGGCCGGAGTCAATGAGAACATCGCGATCCTGTTGCTGGCGGCGAGGTACGGCATTCCGGTCTGTCCTCACGCCGGTGGCGTCGGTCTCTGTGAGATGGTCCAGCACCTCGCCATGTTCGACTTCGTCTCGGTAACCGGCTCGCTGGAGGGGCGCATGATCGAGTACATCGACCACCTGCACGAGCATTTCGTCGATCCGGTCGTGGTCAAGGACGGCCGCTACCGGGCTCCGAGCTCGCCGGGTGGGGGCGCCCAGATGACGCAGGACACGCTCCGCGAGTACCGGTTCCCTTCAGGAGCGGTGTGGTCTGAGAGCCCCGAGACAGGAGCGCGACACTGATGCCGGACGAATTCGAAGGTCTCGTTGCGCTGGTGACCGGAGGGGGCTCGGGGATCGGACTCGCCACGGGCAGCCTGCTCGCTGAGCGCGGCGCCACCGTGGCGGCGTTGGACCTCGATCCGTCGCAGGTGCGCCCGCCGGTCACGGGCCTGACCGCCGACGTCACCGACCCGGAGTCGGTTTCGGTGGCGGTGAAGGAGACCGCGCGGCGCTTCGGCCGTCTCGACATCCTCATCAACAACGCCGGCATCGGTGCCCAGGGGACCGTCGAGGACAACTCCGAGGAGGAATGGCGGCGCGTCTTTGACGTCAATGTGTTCGGCATGGTCCGGAGCTCCCGGACGGCGATGCCGTATCTGCGTGAGTCACCGCACGCCGCGATCGTCAACACCTGCTCGGTTGCCGCCACCGCCGGTCTGCCCCAGCGGGCGTTGTACTCCGCGACCAAGGGCGCGATCCTGTCGCTCACCCTCGCCATGGCGGCCGACCACATACGCGAAGGGATCCGGGTCAACTGCGTCAACCCGGGCACCGCCGACACCCCGTGGGTGCGTCGCCTGCTCGACGCCGCCGATGACCCCGACGCTGAGCGCGCCGCGCTGGAGGCGCGACAGCCGCTCGGTCGGATGGTCACTGCCGACGAGGTCGCCTACGCGATTGTCGCCCTGGCCAGCCCCCGCGCGGCCTCCACCACCGGCACCGCGTTCGAGGTTGATGGGGGGATGGCGGGGCTTCGCCTGCGAAGCGAGTGATACGTGATCGAGTGCGACGACTACGAGTCGATGCTCAGCTCCCGACGCGGCCCTTCCAGCCGTCTGGGATCTGGAGAATGAGCCCCACGCGTGAGCAGCAGGCGGTCCGGGCGGGCCGGCCCCTGGGGTCCACGGCCCTGGTCCCGTCGGCGCTCGCGTTCGGCGGGGCGCCGCTCGCCGGCCTCTACGAGACGGTGAGCGACGATGAGGCCGAGCGCGCGGTCAAGCCAGCTGCGCTCCGAAGGCGTCGTGGGCGCGATCGGCGCGGGGATGAACCAGGCCGAGATGCTCGAGCGCTTCGTCCGCCGCCTAGACCTTGACGTGGTCCTGCTGGCCGGTCGCTACAGCCTGCTCGACCAGAGCGCGCTTGACGGCCTGCTTCCAGCCTGCCTGGAGCGGGGAGTGGGAGTCGTGATCGGCGGTGCCCTGAACAGCGGACTGCTCGCCAACCCGAGGCCGGGAGCGCATTACGACTACGGCGAGGCCCCTCCAGAGCTCGTCGACCGCGCCGCCAAGATGAGCGAGGTCTGATCGCGTCACGGGCCCCCGCTGGTCGCGGCCGCGCTGCAGTTCCCGCTCGGCCATCCGGCGGTCGTCTCGGTTCTCGTCGGCGCGCGCTCGCAGCGGGAGGTCGAGCAGAACACGGGCGCCTTCAATACGGCCGTTCCCTTCCAGGTCTGGGAGGAGCCCGGAGCGTCGGGGCTGCTCACCGGCGACGTACCCGTCCCAGACGAGCCCCCGAGCCGGTGACCCCGGGGCTAATCGACGCCCACCACCATCTCTGGGATGTCAAGCGGCGCCCCTATGCGTTCCTCGACCCGCCCGAGTGTGAGCCGATCCGCCGCACGTTCGGCCCCTCCGATCTGACCGCTAGCCTGCGACCTCCTGGTCACGCCCCGGGAGATCCCCGCGGCGTGCATGCTCGTCAACCGCCTCCCCGGCGTGCGGTTCGTGATCGATCACGCGGGCAAGCCGCCGATCGAGAGCGGCCCACGGGAGTCGTGGCAGACGATGATCGCTGACCTGGCGAGGGCTCGCAACACCGTCTGCAAGGTCTCGGGCCTGATCACCGAGTCAGGCTGGGACTCCTGGACGGTGGCCCAGATCAGGCCGTTCGTGGAGACCGTCGTGGAGGCGTTCGGCGAGGATCGACTGCTGTTCGGCTCCGATTGGCCGGTCTGCCTGCTTGCCGGCGGCTACTCGGAAGTCCTCACCCTCGCGCGTGACACGCTTGCCCAGGTCTCGGCCGAGAAGGTGTTCGCCGCCAACGCGCGGCGCATCTACGGACTCCCCGAGCCGGCCGCGATGACGTGACGCCGGCTCTGGACGGTCGGGCTGCTCTAACTTAGGAGGATCAGACAGCGCCTGATCTCTACGGCCGACGCAGTCGTGCAGAGCGACCCAGCCATGGCTCGGGTGGCGGTGCTCACCGGCGTCATCTTCGTCCTCGCCGGGCTGGTCAAGTTCGTATTTCACGCCTGGGAGCTGAAGGCCTTCCGTGCGTTCGGCCTGCCGTGGCCGTCCGCCCTGGAGATCTTCGCCGGCGTGGTCGAGATCGGCGGGGGAGCGCTGCTGATCGCCAGGTTGCTCGTAGTGCCCGCCTCGGTGCTGCTCGCGATCACCATGATCGTGGCCATCGGCGCCTCCGGCATCGGACACGGGGATGTGATCCCGAGCCTCACACTCGCGCCGGCGCTTCTCCTGGCCCTGGCCTGGCTGCTGGCCCGGGCTCTGAGGCCCGGCTTCGATGAGGCCCACTAGGAATCCGCCCCGGGCGCTGTTCGGTCGGGGCGATCAGGAGGGCCGATCGATCATGGGGACTCTCGCTTTCAGGGGTGTGCCGAACCAGGAGGAGAGCGCTTCTCCCAGCGGACGGTCGGCGAGGTCGAGGAGGATCGGCCGCGCGGTGTGCATGAGTTCCGCGACGCTGGTAGTGCCCTGGTCGGTGTGCAGCGTGAGGTCGGGTGCGAAGGTGCCGGTCAGCGCGTGTTCGTTGGGGTTGGGCAGCGCGTAGCGGATGTCGCTGCCGGCGATCAGTTCTCCCATGCGGCGCAACGGCTGGTCGTCGACCACGAGCTCCTCAAAGAGTTCCCGGAGCGCTTCCGCTGCTGGGTCCTCTCGGCGCCGCAATGCGACCTGCGCTTGGGTCTGCATCAGTCCACGTCCGCCGGCGAAGTGGCGCTCGTCGTGATAGGTGTCCAGCAGGGCGGCCGGCGCCCAGCCGCGGACGTCAGCGGCCAGCTTCCAGGCTACGTTGACGGCATCGAGCATGCCAAAGTTGATGCCTATGCCCGTGGCGGGAAACTGATGAGCCGCATCGCCGGCCACCAGAATCCGCCCGTCGCGGTACCGCTGCGCCTGCCGCGCCTGAAACCTGTAGCGCGACAGCCGCGTCACTTCTCCGAAGGGAAGATCCGCGCCGAGCACGCGGCGGATGCTGCCCTGGAACTCGGTCAGGGCCATCGGCGCGTCATCATCGACCTCGGCGGGCCCGTCCTCGGTGGTTTGAACCATCACCGCACCGGAGGACATCCGCCCGAACGCGAACACACCGCGGTCTGTCCGAGTGAAGCCTCGGCGCACCGTGCCCAGCCCGGGCACGTCGATGTCACCGTTATCGAGCACCGTCACAGAATCGGGCAAGGTGGCCTGAGCGAGCCGGTTGACCTCTGGATAGGTGGTGCCGGGGAACGCGATCCCGGCCAGGTCGCGGACCCTGCTGTGCCCGCCGTCGCAGCCCACCAGGTATTGGGCGGTCACCCGGTAGGGCCCGGCCGGGCCCTGCACTTCCGCGGTCGCCGTGGTGTCGTTCTGGCTGACCCCGACCACCTCGTGCCCGCGGCGGATCTCGGCGCCGAGTTCCCGGGCGCGCTCGTCGAGCAGACGCTCAAGTCGTGGTCGCGGAAGATGCACTCCCCATATCGGGGGATCCGCCATGTGTGTGAAGTCCAGGTACACGTCACCGAACGGAAGCCGAGGAGCCGTGTGGATGGGGCCGATACTGGCCGTCAGGACCCAGTCCAGCACGCCCCGGTAGCGCAGCAGCTCCGTGATCTGCCCGCCGAAACCGTTCGCCTTCGGGGTCTCTCGGAGCTGCGGTTCCCGTTCCAGTACCAACGGTCGCACCCCGGCCAGGCGCAGCTCAGCGGCCAGCATCAGCCCGGTCGGGCCAGCGCCCGCGATGATCACGTCGGCGTCCCTCACTGGCCACTCGCCGCGCGGTCTTTCGTCGCCTCTCCACGGGACCCGGTCCTCGTCAACACAGTCGTTTTCTGCCCCGAAGAGGCGACCGGCGGTTTGGATGTTGGGCGCAGCGTGGGTGACGGGTGTCACCGACGGCTGCTCGGGACTATTGGATGTGGCCGGCGTCGCGGAGCAGGTCAAGCAGTTCGCCGGTGGTGAGACGTCGAGGCCGGCGGTGGTGAGGTCTTTGTCTTGGGACCAGACGGGTAGGCCGAGGGTGATTGCGAGCGCGACGGTCGGCCAGTCGTTGGGGTCGCGTGCGGCGATGCGATGTTCGGCCTCGTCGTGCTTGCCTTGGTAGTTGGCGGCGGGTTTCCATTCGACGGGCATGACTTGCAGTGCGGCGAACAGCAGTGCGGGGTCGAGGCGGCGCTGTGTTGCGAGGCGTGGGATGTGCCGGGCGATCTCGGTGGCGACGGCTTCGGCGGCGACGCATCGTGGCCCGTGCGGGGAGGCGATCACGAGCCGGGCGCGGCCGCCGATCAGCGCCGACAGGACGACGTTGGCGTCAGCGAGGACGGCGGCTGGCAGCGAAGTCGTCGAGGACCTCTTGCTCGCTTGTGTCTTGGGCCTCGAGCTGCGCTCCGATTTGTTCGGAGAGGCGCAGGAACACTTCGCGGCGGACCTCGACGGGCAGCTCGGGCGTGTTCCAGGGTAGGTAGAAGCCGGCCGGGGCGCCGTCGCGGGTGACGAGGATGACGTCGTCGGAGCGGAACATCTCGCTGGCGCGGTCGCGGAAGTCGCGAACGGTCACGACCTTCATGTGGTCACCTCCGTGGTCACATTGTGATGGTAGCGCTGGGGTGCGCCGGCGGCAAGCGCTGAATCAGGCGGCTTGTGTTGCCTGGAGGTTCGCGTCACGCGCCGCGGGCGATTGCTGGTGGTTTCCAGGTCCCGTTGAGCGCTTCGGGTTTGGGGTAGTAGAGGCGGGCGCAGAGGTTGAAGCCGCCGGCGGGTGTGGGCAGCCAGTTCGAGGTGCCCTGGTCGGGTTTGTCGTGTTGGATCTGGATGTCGAGCGAGCCGTCGTCGTTGAACGCGAGAGTGTCGCGGTCGCCGATCGCGAACCGGTTGAGCTCGTTCGCGACCTGGAACCCTTCGGCGTCGTAGAGCGTGAGTGACCAGAACGCGTTAACCGGCGGGAGCTCGCCGGATTGCATGTGCCACGTGTAGCGGTTCTCGCCGGTGAATGGTTTGTCGTCGGCGTCGGTGTAGAGCAGTGGGTAGATCGCGTCTTCGGGGAGGTTCGCGCCGAGTCCGATCAGCTCGACGCAGGCTCGCATCAGGTAGTCGGTGCCGTAGTTGCCAATGTTCTCGGTCATCATCCGCCAGCCGTTCACGGTCCAGCCGAGGTCTGTCTGCTTGTCGGTGATCAGCTTCTGAGCGGCACCGACGGCGCTCGCCAGCGCGCTCTGGACGACCGGGTCGGCCTGACCGACGTCGAACGTGTCGGCGACGTTGAACCCAATTCGTGCGAGCCGGTCCAGTACCGGGTAGTCCTGAAAGTGCGGGGCGTGCTGGTGCAGCAGCTCGGACGCGTAGCCGAAGAAGGTCGACGCGTCCATCGCGAACACCTGCCGCAGCGGCTCGGTCTCGTTATCGACGGTCGGGTCGACCGTGCCGGTGACCTCCGGAGGTTCGCTGCCCCACGCGGACAGCGGCGTGATTTTCAGGCCGGCTTGGAATGCGTGGACCTTGTCGTAGGTCGCGACGCTCGCCTCTATCCGGCCGATGATCCACACCCAGCTCGTCGGCGCGTTATAGCGCCGCACGCCGGCGGGAAGCTCACCGGACCAGCCGGGGCCGACGATCGCGAAGTCGCCCGCGTCGTTGCCGGTGGTGCGGGTTCCGGGGCACGCGAACACCTCTCCCCACATGTCGTAGAACGGCAGCAGGTAGTAGTTGTCGCCCGCAGCCGGGGCCGACACGATCCTTGGCTCCTGACGTAGATCGAGGAACGTCGAGGAGTAGAGCGTGTCGAAATTCGGCCTGACGACCGCGCGGAACTCCGCCGGCGGGAACGCGGGGATGTGCATGAACACGTCGGGCGGGGTTCGCAGCGGCGAGAAGCTCTGCTTCTCGACGTTGCCGATCTGCCGCCGCGTCACGTCCATTAGCACGAGCGGGTAGAGGTAGATGTAGCCCTCCACAGCGATCGTCTCCGCAAGCTGCTCGTCCATTGCCATCCTCTCGATGCCTTGTTGAACGGGGTGGGTCGGCGAACCAGTCCGACGGCCGGGGCCGGACCGTTGCGCGACCGGTTCGGGCGATCGGTCGATCATCGAGCGTCGCTTGAGCGTCCGCGTCACCCCGAACGGATGAATGCGCGGGTCGATCGCCGCAATCCGGGCGGTCATGCGAGTGCCCCGCCGGGTTCGTCGCCCCCCCTGGTCTGGGGGTCTGTTGCGTCGGTTGGCGCGGCCGCCGCGTGCCTGGCCTCCCTGATTTTCGCACGCGTTCGGGTGCGGTTGGGGCGGCACAGGCCCGCGTCGGACGGGCCCGGTCGAAAAGGAGCCATCATGGCCAAGTCATCGCGGCAACTGTCAGAGCACGAGCGGGCCGAGCGACGCCGGCAGGCCCGCGAGCGCTTGCAGCGGGCGGCCGAAGAGCTGCTCTCATCGGATGGGTGGAGCCGGTGGCGCTCGAGCCGCCGCGTCAGCCGTTGACCGGCGATTCGCACGCGCATCTGCTCGCACCGATGGAGGCGTTCGCGGAGTCGCTGGGGTACTCAGTGTCGTTCGAGACGATCGAGGGTGCGGCGGGCGGCTGGTGCGATCCAAAGAACAAGCGGATCGTCATCGACGCAGATGTCCCGGCGAACGCGCAGCTGCGGACGTTGATCCCCTGGCGGAGGTGGCGTATTCGAACCTTCGGAATGCCCGGTGAGAGGTCGCTGCCGAAATGCCTTTTGCCTGAGTCGGTTGGCGGGGTGCCGCGACTGAGCAGGGGCCTAGCGACCGTCGTCGCGGAGCCTCGCGCGTAGCGGGAGGCGTAGTTGCGATGGTCGCTGCGCGATCGTCGGGAGGGGGGTCCCGTCCTGTGTTCCGCGTGGTGGCGGTGGGCGTCCGGGAGTCAGGCGGTGGGTGTGCTGGCGAGGTGGGCGTAGCGGGCCCAGTCGCCGGCGGCTTCACGTCGCCAGTGGTTGGTGGTGTCGTTGTGGTAGCCGAGTAGCTCGGCGAGGATCGGTGCCGGGACTTTGACGGCGAGCGCGAGGAGCGCGCCGGGCCGGGCTGTCTGTGGGGAGATCCCGAGTTCGCGGAGTCGGCGGCGGATGCGCTCGGGCCCGATGTGCGTGCCTGGTTTCGCGCCTTGGAACAGCCACGGTCCCGTCGCGTGCTCACGTTGGCGGCGCAGCAGCCCAGCGAGCTGTTCGGGTACCGCTATGGGATCGTCACCGAGCCGAAGCCGGACCTGGCCGTTGTCGATCTGAACATCTTCGCTGCGGAGTCTGACGACCCGGGTGATGAGCTGGCCGTAGAGCAGCAGCAGTGTTCCGGCGATGCGGATCGCGGGCTCGGTGTCGCTTTTGTCAAGCAGCCCGCGGGCTTGTTTGAGGCGGGTGGCGTGATCGATCGGCGTGTTGGTTGTGCGGGGCGCCGGGCGCGGGACGTGCAGCGCCGGGACGGTCCCAGTCGCGTTCGCCCAGGTCAGGAATGCGCGGGTTGGGAGCGCGCGGCTCGGCGGCCCGTTCAGCCACTCGTCGACGTGTGCTTGTCGGGTCTGCTCGAGCGTGAGGTTGTTGTCGTGAAGCCAGCGGGTGAAGCTGATCGCGACGCGCAGGTTGGCGTAGTAGCCGCGGTGGCTGCTTGGGCGGGCTCTTCCGGTCCTCAGCTTCCGGGCGTAGTCGGACCCGATCTTCCATCGTGCGTAGGCCGCGACGTGTGCCCGGTCGGGATGATCGGCGAGCGCTTGCAGTGCGTGTTGTGCCCAGCGTTGGTAGCGGGCGAGGAGCTCCTCGCGCGGCGCGAGAACGTGATGGGCGACGAGCCAGGAGCGGAGGTAGGCGGTCGCCTGGCCGACGTCGTGCTGATCGAGAGTGTCGTGGGAGATCGCGATCTCCCCGCGGAGCATCGCGTGAAAGGTCGGGGCGGCCGGGCTTCGCTCGAGCCATGCGATCGCCGACAGCGGCTTCCGATGGTGCTCGAGCTGGCCGAGCAGCCGCGCGAGCGTCACGACAGCATCGGGATCTCCGCGGCCGCGCAGCTCGGCAAGCACCCCGGCGAGCTCGCAGGGAGGGCAGCGTCGTCCTCGCCAGCCCTGCCTCGGCCGCTGGCATCCTGGGCAGCGCGCGATCACGGGTCTCCCGGCGCATTTCGAGCAGACCGGCTCGCCGTCGACCCATGCCGCCGGCTCGCGCGAGAAACGGCACATGCGGCAGCGGGGCCGCCCGCGGGCGGCCGCCCGCTCGCAGCCAACGCACACCGCACCGCGGTCGGTGATCGCCGCGATCCGTTTGCGTTGCGCGCAGTGTGAGCAGCGCGGGGTCGGGTCCGGCGCGCAGCGTCGGCAGACCGACGGTCCCTGGTGGTTGCTGTAGCAGCGGCGCGACTCGCCGCACAACGCGCACACCGCGGGCTTGTTGCGTGCGCATTTGTGGCACAGCTCAGGCCGGCCGTCGCGGCCACGGATCGAGATCAGCTCGTGCTGGCCGCACTCGTCGCGGCGACGGACCGGCGGCGGGTGGTTGCTCACCGTTTCGGCGGGCGGATCCGCGCGCGTTTGGGGACGATCTCGCCAGCGCCGGCCTGCGCGGCCGAGCGGCGTTCAAGCCGCGCGTCGGTGGAGCGCTCGACGGGCTCGATCAGGTCGTTGGGGGTGCACTCGAGGATCGCGCACAGCGCGATCAGCACCTGCAGGTTCAAGCGCTCTGGCTTGCCGGTGACCATCCGCCAGACCTGTGAGTCCGAGAGGCGGATCCCGTGCTCGGCCAGCATCGCGACGAGCGGCTTTGAGTTGAAGATCCCGCGCTCGGCGAGCCGCAGCCGCAGACGCCACTCGTAGTCAAGCTCGCCCGCCATCACAGGTCACCGGGTGCGAGTTGCGCGGCGAGCGCGTCAGCCAGCGCACGCTGCTTGTAATCACCATTGACCGCGGTGTAGATCGCGGTCGTTGACGCGTGACGATGCCCGACCTGCATCTGCACGAACAGCGGATCGAACCCGTCCTCGATCAGATGCGTGACGTAGCTGTGCCGCAGCCCATGCGGGGTCAGTTCGCGCGGCAGCCCGATCTGGTCGCGATAGGTCGCGAACCGCTCAGACACATACGGGGATTTCACGCAGCCGCCGCGCTCGGTCAGCCACAGCGCGGGGTGTTCGCTGCGGCCGTAGAGCGGGCGGATCTCCTGCAGGTACTTCTCGATCACCTCGACTGCCCAATCGAACACCGTCAGCACGTTGCGCCTGCGTGGCGCGCCGCCGCCGATCGCCTTGCCGTAGCGGACGCTGAGCGACCCGTAGGTCGAGAACTCCGGCGCTTGCGGATTGCGCGCGAAGTCCACGACATCGAGCTTCGCGGCTTCCTGTCGTCGCAGTCCCCACGCGTAGGTCGTCTTGAACAGCGCGGCATCGCGCAGCGCCGCGAGCGATCCCTTGCGCTTGAGTGCGTGCCGGCCCGATACCTGCGCGTCGCAGTGATCAAAGAACGCCTGCAGCTCATCGCGCGAGAGCGGGCGGCGGCCGGGGTCGGCCTCGAACTCCGCGACGTGCACGATCAGGTTGCGCT
>Ga0182024_10009846_pt1 | contig 19639 bp, 22 predicted proteins | sample P32metaG_FD_120480 | JGI IMG/M metagenome (GOLD analysis project Ga0182024, IMG submission 120480) | Permafrost microbial communities from Stordalen Mire, Sweden - P3-2 metaG (Illumina Assembly) | ecosystem: Environmental > Terrestrial > Soil > Wetlands > Permafrost | place: Sweden: Stordalen... | reverse complement strand
CGACGCTCTCCCAACTGAGCTACCGCCCCACGCGCGGGCGGCGATTCTAGCATCGCACAGCAGCATGACCAATGCTGGTTTTGAACTGCCTTGCTGACAGCTCGCCCGCTATCATCGGCACTCGCGCCGCACATGAGAAGTGCACATGCTCGACGTCGGTACTCGTGCGCCAGAGTTTACGCTGCCGGACCAGGACGGACGCGACATGTCGCTATCGACGCTCCTCAACCGCGGCCCGCTGATTCTTTATTTCTACCCAGCTGATTTCACCCCTGGCTGCACGCGCCAAGCCTGCTCGATTCGCGATCTGCACGCCGAGATCCTGCGCGTCGGGCTCACCATCGCCGGCGTAAGCCCACAGCCGAGCGCGCGGCACCTAGAATTTCGCGAACGATACAAGCTCCCATTCACGCTGCTCTCAGATCCAGAAAAGTCCGTGATTCAAATGTACGACGTTGACGGACTGCTCGGATTCGGAGTGCGGCGCGCGACCTACCTGATCGATCCTGCGCGCCATATCCGCGGCGCCGTGCTTGCGGGCTTTCGGATCGGCCGGCATACGGCTTTCATCCGCCGTGCACTCGCCACGAGCACCCGCTGATTCGCCCCGCAAATATCAACGCTGCATCAATACTTCATGCGCACGAGGCTTGCCTTGCCAAAGCGCGGCACGCTTAGCACATAGATCTCGCCGAAGTCATCATCGGGGATGGGCTCGATCAGCTTCCCGCTGAGCTCACGTATGAGCTGTGGCATCGTGTTGCTGTGGCCCAGGACGAGGACTGTGCCGCCGCGATGCTCCTTGAGCAATCGCGCGGCTGTGCCCGAAACATCCGCAGCCGGCAGCACGACCGGGACAAGATGCAGTCGCGCCGCAAGCGGCGCTGCAGTCTGCTGCGTGCGGCGCGTGTTGGTGACGTAGATCGCATCCAGGTGTCCTGCCCCCGTGCGTTCGCCAAATATGAGGGCGAGGCGTTCGGAGCGCTGCTCCCCTTCGGGCGAAAGAGGCGGATCATCGATCGTTCCCAGCGCCTTTTCCGCGTGGCGAACGACGACGACCGTCGTCGTGCTGACACAGCGGTAAGCGTAGACCCCCAATGCCACTGCAACCACGCCCGCCAGCGCAGGAAGCCAAATGGGTGCCAGGAACGGCCGTCTGTGCCGAGTGATCGCGGGTGCCTCCATGGCGCCATGATAGTGGCTCGCCACACAAGAAATGCGCCGATTTCACAGTGCTGCGCGGCGCACGGGCGAAGTTCATGGCATTGGACCGACGCCTGCGCCGACGATAGAATTCAATGAGTTGTCTTCCGTCGCAGATTGCTCCCTTGAATAATACCGACGTACTCGTGATCGGTGGCGGGCCGGCTGGGTCCACCGCTGCAACACTTCTCGTGGAGCGCGGCTATCGGGTCGTACTGCTCGAGAAAGAGCATCACCCGCGCTTTCATATCGGCGAATCGCTGCTGCCGGCGAATCTACCCATCCTCGCGCGCCTCGGCGTGGCCGATGAGGTCAAAGCCATCGGCATGCAAAAATGGGGCGCCGAATTCATCTCCCCCTGGGACGGCCGGCACCAGACGTTTGAATTTGCTGACGGCTGGAACAAGGCGCTGCCCTTTGCCTACCAAGTGCGCCGCTCGCAATTCGATGAGATCCTGTTCCGCCGCGCGGCACGCGCGGGCGCGCAGGCGATCGAGGGTTGCCGGGCGCGGGAGGTCGTGTTTCTCCCCGACGGTGCCGGGGTGCAAGTTCATGCGGCCATGGAAGATGGTCACAGCGAGTCGTGGCAGGCCCGGTTCCTGATCGACGCCTCCGGGCGCGATACGTTTCTCGGCACGCGCCTGCAGGCCAAGCGGCGCAATACCAAGCACAGTAGCGCCGCGCTTTACGGCCATTTTCGGGGCGCGCGCCGCTATACCGACAAGCGCGCCGGTGACATTTCGATTTACTGGTTCGAGCACGGCTGGTTCTGGTTCATTCCGCTCGCCGACGGCACGACGAGCGTCGGCGCGGTGGTGTGGCCCTACTACACCAAGACGCGCACGGTGCCCGTGCGCGAATTCTTTCTCGCGACCATCCGCCTGTGCGCCCCGCTCGCTGAGCGCCTGCGCGATGCCGAACTGGTCGCCGACGTGACAGCCACGGGCAATTATTCCTATGCCTGCGACCGCGCCTACGGAGCAAACTATCTCTTGCTCGGCGATGCCTACACATTCATCGACCCCATGTTCTCCTCGGGCGTCATGCTTGCCATGAATAGCGCCGTCGCCGGTGCCGACACTATCGATCAATGCCTGCGCGCACCGGCGCGCGCGCAGCAGGCCCTGCAGAGCTTCGAGCGCCTGATGCGCCGCGGGCCCAAAGCTTATTCGTGGTTCATCTATCGCGTCACCAATCCGACGATGTGCGAAATGTTCATGGGACCGAGCAATATGCTGCGGATGAAAGAAGCTCTGCTCGGGTTGCTGGCCGGCGACATCTTCGGAAAGACGCCGATCTGGACATCGCTGCGCGCATTCAAGCTGTTCTATTACCTGATCTCGCTGGCGAACCTGAAGCGTTCGTTGGGCGCGCTGCGGCGCCGCACTTCGAACATCAAGCCCGTCGAGCCCGAGCAGATGACCGCCAGCTGATGGAATCAGATTCGGTCCTCAAGCTCGACTATTTGTCACTCGCCGAACTTGCCGAACGCCCGGCGGCGTGGTGGCAGAACGTGTTGGGCGTGGCCGCATTTGACGCCGCGGCGCCGGATGCGCCCCGCGCGGATATCCCGATGGTGAACGTGCAGACGCCGGTACTGGGTGCGAACGCGCGGCGCTACGAGGTCTGGGAAAGCCCGCACCCCGCGCAATCGGGCGCGCGGGGCCGGATCCAATATCGGCTGGGTGCGGGCGTCGTCTTTGGCCGCCTGAGCGTCGCCGAGAGCGAGCTTGGCGCTATGCCCGACGAAATAAGCGCTCTGCAGCGCGCGACGGAGCTTGCCTACCGGGAGATGTTCGCCGTTGTCGACGCCCTCGCGATGCCGCATTTGGTGCGCGTATGGAACTTCCTGCCGGACATCAACGGCAAGTCGCATGGCTCGGAGCGCTACTGGCAATTCAACAGCGCGCGTCAGGACGGCTTCATCGCCTGCGAGCGCGCGGTCACGGGCGCGGTTCCGGCCGCATGCGGTGTCGGGTCCCCGCGCGGCACGCCACTCATAATCTATTTTCTTGCAAGCGCCACCGCTCCGACCGTCATCGAGAACCCGCGCCAGGTGAGCGCCTACCACTACCCGCCGGCCTACAGTCCGCGCAGTCCAACGTTTTCGCGCGCCTGCGTAGTAGATTTTCCGAACGGGCGGATGCTCTTTATCTCCGGCACGGCGAGCATCCTCGGGCACGCGACCGTTCACGTCGGCGACGCCGCGGCGCAGACGCGCGAGACACTGCGCAACATCGAGGCTCTTCTCGGCGCGGCCAACCGCCAGGCCGGGGCGCGAGCGCCGTTTGCTATGAGCGACCTGTGTTACAAAGCCTATGTGCGGCACGCGGCCGATCACGCGCTCATCGAGCGTGAGGTGCGCGCAGCGCTCGGCAATGACGCACAGGCCCTCTACCTGCACGCTGACTTGTGCCGGCAGGACCTGTCAGTCGAAATCGAGGCGACAGGGTGCCATTTCGCCAACGGCAGGTCGTAACTCGTGCAAACATCCCTCATGCAGTCGCATACCGACATCGGCCGTGTGCCGCGGCTCCTGAGAACAGCGTACGACTGCGCCGTGTTCTACAGCTCACTCCTCGTCCTGGGTTTGATCTGCCTCAGTTGGACCGTCATCGCGCTGCCTTTGTACGTGCTTCTGCCGCGGCACCTGGGCACCGCCGCCGGCCGCTTCGGCATCATGGCCGGATTTCGGATCTATACGGGTTGGCTCACTCTCGTGCGGGCCTATCGGCTGGATCTGCGCGCCATCGACGCGCTGTGCGGCGAACCGGCCTGCATTCTCGCGCCCAACCACCCGTGCATGATCGATGCGCTCCTCATCCTGACGCGACACCCGAACGTTGCGTGCGTGATGAAGACAGAAGTTTTGAAAAACGTGTTTCTAGGCTCCGGGGCACGCCTCGCCCGATATGTTTGCAACGAGCCGGCGGTGCAGATGATCCGCGAAGCCGTCGCTGACCTGCAGCGCGGCGGCGTGCTTTTGCTGTTCCCGGAAGGCACGCGCAGTATCCAAGCGCCGCTCAACGCGCTCAAGGCGAGCATCGGCGTCATCGCCAAGCAAGCCGCGGTGCCGGTACAGACGCTTATCATCGAAACCGATTCGCCGTACCTTGGCAAGGGCTGGCCGCTCTTGCGCCGCCCGCCGCTGCCCATCACCTATCGCGCACGCCTCGGTCGCCGCTTCGAGCCGCCCGAAGACGTACGCACGTTCATGGCGGAGCTCGAAGCCTATTACCACGATGAGCTCGCAGGCTCCCTCCAATCAAAGTGGCTGGGGAGCACACCAAACCCTTATCCAAGCAGAAACGCGCAGTGAGCGCGCGTTCCGCGACGCACCTCGTTCTCATCCCGAGTTATAACCCCGGCAGGAAAGTATTCGAGACCGTGCGTGGCGCCCGCGAGCACTGGGACCCGGTGTGGGTCGTGGTCGACGGCAGTACGGATGGGACGGGGGAGAAACTTGCGAGCATGGCGGCCGAGGACCCCGCCCTGCGAGTGCTGCGGCGACCTAGGAATTGCGGCAAGGGCGCCGCAGTGCTCTACGGACTGCGCGCAGCGCTCGCGCGCGGCTTCACGCATGCGCTTGTCATGGACTCGGACGGACAGCATCCCGTCGATCGCATTGCGGCTTTCATGGCCGCGTCACTCGCCGCCCCCGAGGCGATGGTGCTCGGCGAGCCGGTGTTCGATGCGCGCGCGCCGCGCTTGCGGGTCAATGGCCGGAAGATTTCCAACTGGTGGGCGAACGTCGAAACCCTGTGGATGGGCATCCACGACTCGCTGTTCGGCTTTCGGGTCTACCCGATTGCGCCGCTCGTGCGCGTCATGCGCTTTCAGCCCTGGATGCGCCGCTTTGATTTCGACGTCGAGGCGGTCGTGCGCCTGTGCTGGCACGGCGTGCGGCCCATCAACTTGCCTGCAAAGGTCGAGTACTTCAGCGCCGACGAAGGCGGCGTGTCCCATTTCAACTATTGGCGCGACAATGCGCTCTTGACCTGGATGCACGCGCGCCTGTTCGGCGAATTCCTGCTGCGCTTACCGGTGCTGCTCCTGCATTCCAGCGGGCCGAAGGTCGCGCGCTAAAGCGCCGGCGCGACGAGCGGCTTGCGCGCGCAGTATGCAGAAAAAATCCCGAGTTCCACATGGCGCGTCACATCCTCGAAGCGTGCTTCCTTGATCGCACTCATGATCGCCAGCGGCGGGGCGCACGCTTCGATCGTGTCCCAGAAAAAACGCATCAGCTTGGGAGTTTCCGGATGGCGCGCGACGATGTGCGCAAACATAGGAATGACGCCGCGCATATAGGCCTTCAATAAGGCACGCGACATCGCGCCGTTAGGCGGTGTGATCTCGAGCAGGCAGATGATCCCGCCGGGCCGCAGTACGCGCCAGAACTCGCAAAATGCCACCGCCAGATCGCTGATATGCCGCAAGGCGTACCCCATGGATACAAAGTCCGCGCACGCGCTCGGCAGCGGAATCGCCTCCGCGCTGCCTGAGATGAGGCGCACGCCAGGCGGCACCTTCGCCTGTTCCACCATTCCAGAACTCGGATCGATGCCCGTCACGCGAGTTGCATCACCGACGAGGAGCGCCGCCTCGCGCGCAACGAGCCCGGTGCCTACTCCAACGTCGACGACATTCATGCCTTGCGTCAAGCCCGCGCGGCGCAGTGCGCGACGCCGATAACGGGAACCGGTGCCGAAGGCCATGGCACGCTCGACGCGGTCATAATCACCCGCGGTGCGGTCAAAAAGTCCGCCTACCCAGCCGCGACGGTCCGCCTCTTGCGAGTAATATTCTTTCATTGGCGAACAGGGAGCCGGCACGGTCGTGCACACCTCAAGGTTTGCGCATCAAGAGGCCGCGCGCGGGCCCTGACTACCATAACATAGGCACACAGAGCCCATATATACTGTTCCATTACCCGGTCGGTCACCCTTAAATCGCGGTCAAAGCTTCGATCACTATGTCCGAAAAAGCGTCGCTTCTCCAACAGACCTCGGCGCCTGATCCTGCCGCGCTCGAACGCGAAATTGCGGGCCTCATTGTGCAGGCGCTCAATCTCGATATCGATCCGCGCGACATCAGTCCCGAAGCGCCATTGTACGGCGAGGGACTGGGTCTGGATTCCATCGACATCTTGGAGGTGGCGCTCGTCGTCTCCAAGCAGTATGGCATCCAGCTGCGCGCCGACAGCGAAGAGAACGGAGAGATTTTCCGCTCGCTGCGACACTTCGCAAAGTATGTTGCTGCGCAGAGGATGAAGTGATCAGGAGACGGTGGCCGCCCCAGCGCTACGGCTGGACTGCGGCATTGGTGCTCGGGTATGCGCTTCTTGCGCATTACACCAACTTGAATCCCAGCGCGAAGCCTCTGGGCGCGGTGCTCGCAATTGCGCCGCCACTCGCGCTTGGCGTCGGGCTCGCCTGGCGATCTGGCTATCGGCTCGTGTCACTCGCAATCGCGGCACTCGTAGCGGCGCTCATCTTTAGCTGTTGGCAGATCCTGGAGCGAAACTTTCCTCTGGTATATCTGCTCGAGGATGTCGGCTTCTATGGTCTCTTGAGTGTGAGCTTCGCGCGCTCGCTCGTGCGCGGCCGCGTGCCGCTCTGCACGTATTGGGCTGATCTCGTGCACGGCCCGCTGCCGGCGCTCGTCGCCCGCTATACGCGTAAGACCACGGCCGCCTGGGCGTTGTTTTTCGCGCTCATCGGGGCAGCATCACTCGCCTTGTATCTGTACTCGCCGCTGCGCGTCTGGTCGGCCTTTTCCTATTTCCTAACGTTTCCGCTCGTCGTCTTGATGTTCATCGGCGAATACGCCGTGCGCCGCAGGGTACTGCCGCCGCTGCACCGCACTAGCCTATTGGATAGTGTACTCGTGTACTTGGATTCGTCGCGCCGCACGAGGATCGTAGGTCAATGATCGGCTCGCCGCAGAATCGCCGCTGCACGTGATGGCCAGTATCGCGCTCATCGCGCACCGCTCGCCCAATGCCGTAGTGGCGTACCGCGCCGGCATCGCGGTGACGGCGCGCACTTTCCTCGCAGACGTCGCCCGCCTTGCGACCTGCATGCCCGAAGGCGAGCACGTTCTCAATATTTGTAACGATCGTTACCGCTTCACGGTGGGATTCGCCGCATCAGTGCTCACAAAGAAAGTGAGTCTCCTGCCCTCGACGCACTCGGCACAATTCATCCGCCAGCTCGCCCAATTTGCGCCGGACGTGTTCTGCATGACGGATGATCCGGGCTGCGACTTCGACCTGCCACAATTTCACTATCCTGACGCGCCTGCCTGCGACATGACGCCGCGCGACGTACCCGCAATCGACGCGCAGCAGCTCGTCGCCTACGTCTTCACCTCGGGATCGACCGGCATGCCCGTGCCTCACAAAAAGACGTGGGGGCGGCTCGTGTCATGTGTGCGCGAGGGTGCGCAGCGCCTCGGCATCGCAGACGGCCGATCGTACGCCCTGCTGGGCACGGTGCCGGCGCAACACATGTACGGGTTCGAATCGACTGTGGCCACGTGCCTGCAAAGCAGCAATGCTTTGTGTGCAGAGCGGCCGTTTTACCCGGTGGACATCTGCACAAGTCTCGCGCGGTTGCCGCGTCCGCGGGTCCTCATTTCAACTCCCATACATCTGCGAACCCTGCTCGGCACGGATATCGAGCTGCCGGCGGTGGATTTGATCGTATCGGCAACCGCGGCATTGTCCCCGCAGCTTGCGCTCGATGCTGAACAGAGATTCGGGGCGCAGCTCATTGAGATCTATGGCTCGACGGAGACGGGCCAGATCGCCTCGCGCCGTACGGTGGCGACGCCCGAATGGCGGCTGTGGCCCAAGGTACGCGTTAACGTGAAAGACGGTTGCGCCTGGGCGCAAGGCGGTCACGTCGAGCAACGAACGCCCATGGGAGATATGCTCGAGGCCAGGGGCGATCAGCGCTTTATCCTGCTCGGGCGCACCGAAGATCTCGTCAACATTGCCGGCAAGCGCGGCTCGCTCGGATACCTCAACCATCATCTGAACGCCATTCCAGGCGTAGTCGACGGCACGTTCTTCGTGCGCGAAGACGAACCCAGCTCCGCAGCCGGTGTCACGCGCCTGGCGGCCTTCGTGGTTGCACCGAGCCTCGACGCCGCGTCGCTCCTCGAGCGGCTGCGCGAACGGATAGACCCCGTGTTCCTGCCGCGGCCGCTGCTATTTGTCGAGCGCCTGCCGCGCAGCGCCACGGGCAAATTGCCGCGCGAGGCGCTGCTGTCGCTCGCCGCAGGCGCTGCGGAATGCGCACATGCAGACTTGGGCCGTCCATGGGCACGGTGAGCCTACAGATCTCGCCCCAGCACCCGGCCTTTGCAGGCCACTTTCCCGGCACCCCCATAGTACCCGGCGCGCTGCTGCTCGATGAGGCCGTGCGCGCGCTCAGTGAGGCCGCTGATCACGGCGCCGTGCAATGCGAAATAGCGACGACGAAATTCCTAAGCGTCGTCCGGCCGGGCGAAGCGCTGAGTGTCGAGCACGAACGATGCAATGATGGGTGGGTTCGCTTTGTGATTCGCACCCCCGATCGCACGGTTGCCTCCGGCAGACTCACCTGGGTGACAAGCGCCCGGGACGCGGATCGTGAAGTCTGATCCCGCCATCGCCCATGCGGCTGCGCGCGCCGCACCGGCCGAGTGGCTGAAGAGTCCGGAGCGCGGCAGCATGACGCTGCTGCGAGTCATGGCCGCCGCCTCGCGTCTCCTCGGGCGTGCACGGAGCCGCATGCTGCTGCACCTCATTGCGACCTACTTTGTGCTGTTTGCTCCCACCGCGCGCCGCCACGCCCGCAATTATCTGCGCCGGGCGCTCGGTCGTGAAGCGCGCTTCGCGGACCGCTATCGTCAGGTGTTGAATTTCGCTTCGACCATTCATGACCGTGTGTACCTGCTGGACGAGTGCTTCGAGCAATTCGACATTTCACTCGAAGGCGAAGAGCTGATGCGCGCGGTGGTCGCAAGCGGCCAAGGGGCGTTTCTGATGGGTGCCCACATGGGCAGCTTTGAAGTCACGTACGCGTTCGGCCTGCATCAGTCGGGACTCGATGTCGTGATGGCGATGTACCCCGACAATGCCGGCAAGATCAACGCCATGCTGGCGGCACTGCGTCCGGCCGTGAAGCCTGAGATCATTCCGCTCGGACACGTTGAGGCCATGCTCAAAGTGCGCCAGCGTCTGGATGAAGGCGCCTTTGTCGGTATCCTGGGCGATCGCACGCTCGGGGATGAGCCGCTGCAGGAAGTGAATTTCCTCGGCAGCCCCGCCTACTTTCCGGTGGGTCCGATGCGCGCCGCTGCACTCCTGCGGCGCCCGATGATTTTCATGCTCGGGTTGTACCGCGGCGGCAATCGATACCATCTAGTGTTTGATCTCGTCGCGGATTTCTCCGCGGTCGGACCCGCCCAACGCGCGGTGGCAGTCGAGGAAGCCATCACGCGCTATGCGGCGCTCCTAGAGAAATACTGCCGCAGCGATCCCTACAACTGGTTCAATTTCTTTGACTTCTGGCGCGACGGGGCCGCGCGTCAGTCGCATCCGTCGTAGGCCATGCGCAACGCGCTGCATTTTGCAATGCTGCTTGGGCTGCTCATGGCAGTAAGCGTGCGCGCCGCTGAGAGCGATCTCGACCGTCTCATGGCTCTTCTTGCCGAACGCATGCACGGCCACGTGAGCTTTGTCGAAGAGGATTATCTGGCGGTACTCGACCGACCGGTGCGCTCCTCCGGAGAGCTCTTCTACGATCGGCCGGACCGCCTTGAAAAGCGCACGCTCGCGCCGCATCCGGCAAGCGTGATTCTGGAACACGGCAGTGTCACGATTCAAGCGCGCGGGCGCAATCACGTGCTGGCGCTGCGCGACTATCCGCAGGTCGCGCCCTTCGTCGAGAGCCTGCGCGCAACTCTGGCCGGAGATCGGCAGGCGCTCGAGCAAATCTTCCAGGTCACATTTGAAGGCAGCCTCGACCGATGGACCCTGACACTCGTGCCTGTGGATGCCAAGCTCAAAGGCGTCGCGCAACAGATCCGCATCGACGGCGCGCGCGATGCGTTGCAGACCTTGAGCATCTTGCTGGCGGATGGTGATCGCTCCGTCATGACGATCGGAGCGTCGATGCCGCCATGACGCGGGCGCGCGTCGTGCGAATCGCACTGTGGCTGAGCGCCATGGTGCTCGCGGCCATCATCGTCGCACGTGCGCACTACACGGCGGATCTGTCTGCGTTCCTGCCGCGTGCACCGAGCGAGCGCCAGCGAATGTTGGTCGATCAACTGCGCGACGGCCCAGCCTCGCGGCTCCTGTTAATCGCCATCGCGGATGGCGATGCCCCGGCCCGAGCGCAGCTGTCGATGGCGATCGCGCGGCAACTGCGAGCCGATACGGCTTTCGCAAGCGTCGATAACGGCGAGCCCGTAAACCATGAACGCGATCGCGAATTTCTTTTCGACCATCGCTATCTCTTGAGTGAAACCGTAACGGCGCAGCGCTTCACGGTAGACGGCCTCAATGGTGCCATCGATGACACGATTGAGCTCGTCGCATCTCCCGTAGGGCTCATCGCCAAGTCCCTGCTGCCACGTGACCCCACCGGCGAGTTTCTGCAGATCCTAAATCAGCTCGACCGTACCGCGCAGCCGCGCTCGCTCGCGGGTGTCTGGGCCTCGCTTGATGGCCAGCGCGCGCTCCTTCTGGCATCCACGCGCGCGTCCGGGTCAGACATCGACGCCGAAGAGCGCGCTGTGCAAGCTGTGCGCGCGGCATTCGCCAAAGCGCAGCGATCGTCCGGCGCGTCCGCCGTTCACGCGGCGCGACTTCTCGTGACCGGGCCGCCGATGTTCGCCGTGGCCGCGCGCGCGACGATCAAGCATGAGGCAGTGCGGCTCTCGATCGTGAGCACATTTCTCATCGTGAGCCTGCTTTTTGCAGTGTACCGCTCGGTGCCAGTATTGCTGCTCGGTCTCTTGCCCGTCACCTCCGGAGCGCTCGCGGGGATCGCAGCCGTCGCCTTGGGATTTGGCGTCGTGCATGGCATTACCTTGGCCTTCGGCATCACATTGATCGGAGAATCGGTCGACTATTCCATTTATCTGTTTGTGCAATCCCGGCGTCCGCCCGATGGCGCTCTGGATTCCGAGCGGCGCGAACGCGTGCTGTGGAGAACTATTCTCCTTGGCGTACTGACTTCGGTGTGCGGCTTCGCATCGCTCCTGCCGTCGGGCTTCCCGGGACTTTCTCAACTGGGTCTTTACTCCATCGCGGGCCTCATCGCCGCCGCTGCAGTGACCCGGTATGTCTTGCCCAGTCTCATGCCGCGATCCTTCCAAGTTCGCGACCTGACGCCACTTGGGAACACGGCCGCGAAAATTCTCTTGCACGTGCGCGCCTGGCGCTGGCTCCTCGGTGTCGTTGCCGTCCTCGCCATCGTGATGCTGTATCTGCAACGCGATGCCTTGTGGAATCGCGACTTGGCGGCTTTGAGTCCCGTGTCGGCGCGTGCACAGGCCCTCGACGCCACACTGCGTGCCGATCTCGGCGCCCCGGATGTCAGCGACTTCGTCGTCGTGACAAATTCGGACCTGCAAACAGTGCTGCGCGCCTGCGAGAGGGTCGCAGGCGCGCTCGATGCACTGATCACCAATCGAACGATCGGAGGCTTTGACAGTCCCGCGCGGTACTTGCCAAGCGTTGCCGCGCAGACTGAAAGACGCGCCAGCCTTCCCGATCCTGAGCAGTTGCGCGTGCGCCTGCACGCAGCCACTGCCACGCTTGCGGTGAGCGCCGGGCGCCTGGAGCCCTTCGTCCAGGATGTCGCGCGCGCCCGCGCTGCGCCGCTAATCACACTCCCAGACTTGAAAGGCACTTCTTTCGAAACGGGCTTTAACGCCTTGATGATGCACCAGCACGAAAAGTGGATCGCGCTCTTGCCGTTGCACGCGGCTCAGGCCGGCGCCGCACCATCCGATAGCGCCATGAACCAGGTTCGCGTCGCAGTCGAGCACGCAGCCCCCGGACAGGCTCTCCTTCTGAATCTCAAGAGCGAGTCTGACGCGCTCTATTCAAGCTATTTATCTGAGGCCCTGCGCCTGTCAGGAGCCGGACTTGCGGCTATCGTTGTATTATTGCTCATAACGCTGCGCTCGCCGGCTCGAGTGGCCGGCGTGGTCGCACCGCTGGTGCTCGCCGTGCTCGGCGTCGCCGCCGCTTTGCTGCTCGGGGGCCGATCCTTGACGATTTTGCATCTGATTGGAATGCTGCTCATAGTGGCTGTAGGCTCGAACTATGCACTTTTCTTCGATCGAACCGAGGCCGATCAGCATGCGGGCACAGCACCGCTCACCCTGGCATCGCTCTTGATCGCCAATGCCACAACTGTCGTTGGCTTTGGCGTTCTCGCATTCTCACAAGTGCCCGTCTTGGCCGCGCTCGGATCTACCGTCGCTCCCGGGGCGTTCTTGGCGCTGGTTTTTTCCGCGGCGCTGAGTCGCGCGCCGCCGCCGCACCTGACCCGCAGTCACTAAATGGCGACCCGAGCTTCGCCACGTTGGACCCCGGCGCCGCTCCTCAAAGCCTCAGCGGCCTTGCACGTGGGCGCAGCGGCACTTGCGCTGGCGCGCCCAAGCCTTTGGCCGTGGGCGCTCGGCGCGGTCATCGTCAATCATGTGCAGCTCGCCGCGACGGGACTGTGGCCGCGCAGCACTCTGCTCGGTCCAAACCTAACGCGCTTACCACCGGCAGCGACAAGCCGCGGCGAAGTCGCGCTCAGCATCGACGATGGCCCGGAGCCCGCGGTCACTCCGCATGTGCTCAATCTTCTCGACGAATACCGCGTCAAAGCTACGTTTTTCTGTGTCGGTAGACGCGTCGAGGAATGCGCGGAGTTGGCGCGCGAGATCGCGCACCGCGGCCATGCGATCGAGAATCACAGCTACCGACATCTCAATTACTTTTCTCTGCTCGGTCCGCGCGCGCTTGCCTATGAGATCGAGCGGGCGCAGGAGGCCATCGGCGCCGTCACGGGCCGGCGCCCACTTTTTTTTCGCGCGCCGGCCGGCTTGCGCAGCCCCTTGCTCGACCCCATCCTGAAGCGCCTCGACCTGTTGCTCGCGAGCTGGACGCGGCGCGGATTTGACTCCGTGAACGGCGATCCGGAATCAGTGTTCGCGCGCCTTGCGAGCGGACTTGCCGCCGGCGACATCCTGCTTCTGCACGATGGACATGCCGCGCGCACCCACTCCGGCACGCCCGTGATTCTCGAGGTCTTGCCGCGGCTTCTCGCTGCCTTTGCGCAGTCGGGATTGACACCCGTTCGCCTGAGCGCGGCGCTGGCATGATAGAAATTATTGTACCGCGCGCGCTCATCGATGCCCCGAGCGCACCGTCCCGCGGCGCCGGCGGATGGCTCTGCCATTATGCGCGCCGCAAGCCCGGCGCAGATTCCGCCTTGACTGCGATCTTGAGGATGTGTCATCTCACTCGGAGCGAGCGCATTTTGGATTTGGGCTGCGTGTCTGTCGGTGCCGGCACACCATTTGCGAACGCGCTGTTGATCGCGGGGCCCCGATGACTCCGCTGCGCCTTACGTGCTTCACCGCGGTCAGCGCCGTGGGGCGCGGCCTCGCCGAGACCTTGGACTCCCTGGAACAGCAGCGCGGCGGGCTTGCGCCTTGCGCGTTTGAAACGGTCGATATCGAGACTCATGTCGGGCAAGTCCCGGGAGTGGACGCGACCGCGCTGCCGGAAGCTCTGCACAGCTTCAATTGCCGGAACAATCGACTCGCACAGCTCGCACTCATGCAGGACGGCTTCGTCGATGCCGTCGCGGCGAGCGCAGATCACTGGGGTCCACGGCGCGTCGGGGTATTTCTCGGCACGAGCACCTCCGGGATCCTGGAGACGGAGCTCGCGTATCGCGCGCGCGGACCCGCGACCGGCGCGTTGCCCAAGGACTTTAATTACGCCGCTACGCACAATTCCTTCTCGGTCGCCGACTTCGTCCTCCAGGCGCTGCACCTCGAAGGCCCTGCGGCCGTGGTGTGCACGGCCTGCTCCTCGAGTGCCAAGGTTTTCGCATCCGCTCAGCGCATGATCAGCGCCGGCCTGATTGACGCTGCCGTGGTCGGCGGTGTGGATTCGCTATGTCTCACAACCCTCTACGGTTTTCACTCCCTGCAGCTCACCTCGCGCATCCCGTGCCGCCCGTTCGACGTGGCACGCGATGGCATTTCCATCGGCGAGGCCGCAGCTTTTGTCTTGCTCGAGCGGCCGCCGTCGCACCTCGATGGCGATGCGATCATGCTCTTGGGCACGGGGGAATCGAGCGATGCCTATCACATGTCGAGTCCTCATCCCGAGGGCCGCGGTGCGCGCGCGTCGATCCAACAGGCGCTCACGGCCGCAAAGCTTGCGCCTGGTGACATCGACTACATCAACCTGCATGGTACCGCCACCGTCAGCAACGACAGCGCCGAGGATCTCGCCATCACATCGGTATTTGGCACTCGCACCGCCTGCAGCTCGACCAAGGGCGCGACCGGGCACGCCTTGGGTGCGGCGGGCGCGCTCGAAGCGGTCATCTGCGCGCTTGCCATTCAACAAGAACTTATGCCGGGCGGCCTCAGCACGACCGAAGTCGACCCCAAATTGAACCTGCACTACCTGTGTGAGAACCGGCGCGGCAGCGTCCGCCACGTGCTGAGCAATTCCTTCGGGTTCGGCGGCGCCAACTGCAGCCTGATCTTTGGCCGCCCCGCCTGACACGATGCCGGCCATGATCCCGCTGACGGCCTATATCGAGGGGATCGGTATGTTGGGGCCTGGGTTTGCCGACTGGCCGAGCGCGGCGGCGATACTCTCCGGGGAGGCGCCGTACGTCGCGGCTGCGACTGTTCTGCCGGCCCCGCTTTCTTTGCCGCCCGCGGAAAGACGGCGCACCGGACCCGTTGTCAAACTGGCGCTCGCCGTGGGCTTTGAAGCCACAACGCGCGTCGGCATCGAGCGGAGCACATTGGCAACGGTGTTTTCTTCCTCCGGCGGTGATGGCTTCAATTGCCACGAAATCTGCCAGGTTCTGGCAAGTTCGGATCGACAACTCTCGCCGACGCGATTTCACAACTCCGTGCACAACGTCGCGGCTGGATACTGGAGCATCGCCGCCGGTGCCACGGCAGCTGCAAACGTCCTGTGCGCATACGACGCAAGCTTCGGCGCGGGACTCCTCGAGGCCTTGACTCAAGTTGCGGTCGAGCGCACGCCGCTGCTCCTGTTGGCTTACGATACGCAGTACCCGGAACCATTAAATGCCAAGCGCCCTATTCCCGATGCCTTCGGAGTCGCTCTTGTTCTTGCACCCGAGGCGCGCGCCGCAACGCTTGCGAAGCTCACCGCTATGCTCACCGCCAGCGGCGCCGACCGCATGAGCGAGCCGCGCCTGGAGGAAATGCGCGCGTCTATTCCGGCCGCCCGCAGCCTCCCCTTGCTGAGTAAGCTCGCACGACGTGAAAGCGGGCGTGTCACCCTCGACTACCTCCGCCACGCGCGTCTCGCGCTCGAGGTTGAGCCGTGCAGCTAGATCGCCGCTGGATCGGAGCTCACATTCCGCACGCCGGCAAGATGTGTCTGTTGGACACAGTGCTGAGCTGGGACGCCAATCACATTGAGTGCCGCACGTCGACGCATCGCGACGCCGACAATCCGCTGCGCTCGCACGGGCGACTTGGCTGCGCCTGCGGAGTTGAATACGCGGCGCAAGCGATAGCCGTGCACGGCGCGCTCCTCGCCGGCCGTGCCGGCGCGCCCGCGGCGGGCTACTTGGTAGGCCTGCGCCGCATCCGATTGCACGTCGCGCGGCTGGATGATATCGAGACCGACCTCGTGATCAGCGGCGAGCGCATCGACGGCGATGATTCGATCGTCGTGTATCAGTTTTCCGTGCACAACTCGCTGCACTCCTTTCTCAGCGGGCGCGCCACCGTCGCGCTCGACGCCGCGGCTCTGACGCGCGCCGCTCCCGCACCATGACGACCGCCGCCAGGCGCGCGCTTGTTACCGGCAGCAGCGGCCAGATCGGCGCCGCAATCTGCCGGCGTTTAGCGCTCGGCGGTCATTTTGTGTACGTGCAGGCGCATCGCGGCATAGCCGCCGCGCACACCCTGGTGGCCGAGATCAGCGCCGCGGGCGGACACGCCCAGGCGCTTGCCTTTGACATCACCGATGGCGCGGCGACACGCGCAGGCCTTGAGACAGTGCTCGCCGACGGCGCGATCCAGATCCTCGTGAACAATGCCGGGATTCACGATGATGCCGCGTTTCCGGGAATGAGCGAACAGCAATGGCACCGGGTCATCGATGTCTCCGTCGACGGCTTCTTCAACGTCACGCAGCCACTCATGCTGCCGATGATCCGTACGCGCTGGGGCCGCATCGTGACCACCTCCTCGGTGGCCGCGCTGATGGGCAATCGCGGTCAGGTCAACTACGCGGCGGCCAAAGGCGCGCTCAATTCGGCCACGCGCGCCTTGGCGCTGGAGGTGGCAACGCGCGGCATCACCGTAAATGCAGTCGCTCCCGGCATCATTGCCAGCGGCATGACCGACGACATGTTTGATGACGAAACTATCGCGCGCCTAGTTCCGATGAAGCGCGCCGGCCTGCCCGCAGAAGTCGCAAATCTCGTCGCATTCCTCGTCTCAGAGGAGGCTGCCTACATCACCGCGCAGGTGATCTCGATCAACGGCGGCATGACCTGATGGGTGTTGCGAGCGCGGTGCCGGCCTTGGCCGTACACAGGAACGAGACGCTGCTCTTTTTTACGCTCCTCGAGCTTGCGATTATTGTCGGCGCCGCGCGCGTGGCCGGTGGCCTGGCGCGGCGCGTCGGGCAGTCACCGGTGGTGGGCGAGATCGTCGTGGGGATCTTGCTGGGACCGTCACTCCTCGGCTGGGTCGCCCCGCAAGTGTTCAATTTTGTATTCCGCTCCGCGCCGCCTGAACCGTTGCAGACGCTCTCCGGGTTGGCACTCGTGCTGCTGATGTTTCAAGTCGGGCTCGAGTTTGACTTCTCGCATCTCACGGCGCGCAACAATCGCGCAGTCGCGTTGCGTGTGGGCACGGCTTGCCTCGTGCTGCCTTTCGGACTCGGCCTCGCGCTTGGCTACTACGCCGCGCCCACGCTTTCGCCGCAGGCAAATCGGCTCAACTCCGCCCTCTTTATTGCGACTGCGTTTTCGATTACCGCGCTTCCGGTACTCGGCCGAATCATGCTTGAGCTACAGATCACGCGCACGCAGCTTGCGGTGATCGCGATCAGTGCCGCGGCGCTGAACGACGTCGTCGGCTGGCTCCTGCTCGCGCTCGTCACGGCGCTCAGCGTCGCAAGCTTCGACGGCGCGCATTATGGGTTACGCGTCCTGCTGCTCGCGGGCTATATCCTCCTGTGCGTGGTATGGCTGCGGCCGCTTTTGAAGAAAATCGTGCGCCGCGCCGATCTCGCCGGCGGCAGGATGTCAGGCACCCTGCTCGGCTTCTTGCTCATAACGATCTTCCTCTCCGCCATGATGACCTACGAACTTGGCATCTTCGCAGTCTTCGGTGCCTTCTTAATGGGCGTCATACTGTTCGATGAGCCGCAACTGGTGCGCGCGTGGCAAGGGCGCGTCGGTGACTTTGTCACGGTGTTCTTCCTGCCAATATACTTTACCTATACGGGATTGCGCGCCTCGGTAGATGCTCTGGCGAGTCCGGAGCTGTGGGGTTGGTGCGGCCTCACCATAGCGTTGGCGACCGTCGGAAAGTTTGGCGGCGCCTATATTGGCGCACGCCGATCTCTGGATCACACCTCCGCGACGATACTCGGCTTCATGATGAACACGCGCGGACTCATGGAACTGGTGGTGATAAACGTCGGCCTTGATCTCGGCGTCATCTCACAGCAGATGTTCACGATTCTTGTGTTGATGGCGCTCGTGAGCACGGTGATTACGACACCGGCATTACGGTTCTATCTGCCGCGTGCTGGCATTGCGCTGCCGGCGCGTCGCTAGGCCCTCGATGCCGCTGGCGACCGCATCAGCACGTGTGGCAGCTGCGCGCAATATGCTTAAGCCGCGCAGGGCAAGAAAACAACTGCAGAGCATCGCCACATAAGCGCCCGCACCAATTGATATGTGCGATGCCACCGTGTCGCCCGCGCGGGTAACGGCAGCCTGGGCGATGCGCGCGAGAAACGCACTAACCGAATGGGTGTCAGGGTCCGTGGGAAAATAGCTTGTAGAGCTCTTGGTATAGAGCACCGCGCAACTGACTGTCATCACCACGAAGGGAATGAGATAGGTGAGCCAAGCGTCATTGCGTTTGTAGAATATCGAAATCGCGGGCGCCAAGACTGCGGCCGCGCATACGAGCCCAAATCCGAGCGTCGTAAGCGCATGCGAGCGATTGATACCACTTAAACGCCCACCGGGGTCCTGGATGACGGCCCACACGTCGTAGAAGCGAATGCTCTCCTGCCACAAGCCGAAGTTCACGACGAGCGCAGTCATCAAGAACCAACCAACGACAATGGCGCCCAGGGCAGCGAGCGCCGCGTGATCTATGTTTACGTCCCGTTGCATTAAGTCTTACCAGTGCCTCCGCCACGCTTTCAGTTTGTCACTATTCCCAGCCGCGTGATAGATTGGTTTCGCACAGGGGTAAAGAATAATGCAACGCACGCACCGTACCGCGGTCGTATGCGGCTTGATCGCGATCATTGCCGGGTGCACCACAATCAACGATCAAAAGTGGTATCAGGACACGAAAGAGGCGTCCGTCAAGGCGGCCGATACCGTCACGGACACGACGTCCAAGACCTTCAAACGCATGCAACATTATCTTGCAGAGAAGGATGTGCTACAGACCTTCCACGACGCAGGGGAGCACAGCGAGGCGGCGGTCCTCGACGTCCTGCACAAGTCGAAGGCGCGCACCAGCACGGGCACGAACAAAGCGACCCCGCACGGGACGGGACCGGCGCCGCCGGCAAAAGGGCAGCCTGCTGCGTCCGCCGCGGCAGTACCGCAGAAGTACGCCGGCAATCTGCGCTGGCCAGTTGATGCAGGCATCGTCAGCTCAGAGTTCGGCGCCCGGTGGGGCAAGCAGCACAAGGGAATCGACATCGCAGCAGACGCCGGCGAGCCCGTGTATGCGATAGCCGACGCCGACGTTATCTACGCGGGCGACGGCCTGCGCGGCTACGGCAACGTCGTGATTCTGCGCCACGACGCGCAAATGACTTCCCTGTACGCGCACAACAGCGAACTGAAGGTCCATCAGGGCGACCACGTCACGCAGGGCACGCTGATATCGCTCCTCGGCAATACCGTTCATTCGCCCGGCCCGCACCTGCATTTTG
>Ga0182024_10009845_pt1 | contig 19642 bp, 20 predicted proteins | sample P32metaG_FD_120480 | JGI IMG/M metagenome (GOLD analysis project Ga0182024, IMG submission 120480) | Permafrost microbial communities from Stordalen Mire, Sweden - P3-2 metaG (Illumina Assembly) | ecosystem: Environmental > Terrestrial > Soil > Wetlands > Permafrost | place: Sweden: Stordalen... | reverse complement strand
GTTGAAATACACCCACACCTGTTGCAGGCTCGCCGCCCCGGCGGTGTCGGAATACTCGAGCGCGAAAGTCTGGCTGGTTCCCGATCCCGAACTCGGCGTCACCGAGACTGTGGCCGGTGTGCCGGAACTCTGATTGATGGTGACCACACTACCGCTATCTGTGATGCTAAGAGAACTGCCATTGCCGTCGGATGCCACGGGACTCACCAGTGAAACCGGCGTCGAAGAGTCCCTGGTCCCCGCCCCGATCTGAAAAGTCACCGTCGCAAGTACGCCGTTCCCAATTGCCGTCGAATTGATCCCCGAAACGATGCACCGGACATCGCCAGCCGAAATGATGTTGCATTCAGCCGACTTCCCTGCGCCGCTCGCGGCCGAGCCAGTCGCATAGTAGGTTCCTGTCACAAGACTGAGGTCCGAAGTGGAGTAGGTTAAGTCCCACTGGACCGACGCCGGCGCAGAGTCTCCGCCAAGATTCACGCCAAGAGTGACAGTAGCGCCAGGCGCTCCCGACGCTCCGGTGAGGGAAAGGGAAGTCGTCTGGGCCGCCGCACTAACCGCAAGCGCAGCTAGAGAACCAATGAGGATGGCGCTCCATGCCCACTTGCACATAACTCTTTTCACCCCTTTCATCTAAGTCGGCAAATTCGAAGTCGTAGCCCCAAACCGGGGTAGCCTTACGATTCCGTGAGTACCATTAGTCGTCTTATCGGTTCGTCAGATGAAAGTGATTACCAGTTTGAGACCTGCGGATGGATGGGAAAACCGCCCTAGCTAACGGGACGGCAAACCTCAGGAGTACGCCCTCCTAGCTAAGCTAGGTTCGTTGATGCGGAAGCGAACTAACGCGATAACCGTTCCTCCAGGACTGACCGACGTAGCCGTCCAGTTCCCATTGCCGCAGCGTCGGTTTTGCCCGTCAGGTAGAGAAAGATGGCGTGAAAATCCCTACATACCTTAGTTAGCCGGAAGCGTTGAAAGCTGCTTAATTAATGAAGAGTCCGCTCCGCCTCATCCATCCGTTTTGCGCCAATCTGGAGCTGTGCGAGACTCAACAACGCGGGTCCGTTTTTTGATCCCGTTGGATAGCTTTCCGGACCTGGGGTTCCGCTTTTTCAGCGTGCCGACGAACGATATAAAGCAGTCCGAGCGCCAATTGGGCTGTCGACGATTCCGGCGCGGTGGCCAGCCTTCTTCAGTACTTCTTCCGCACCGTTCAGAGCATTCCCATCCAACATGATGCGTGCAAGGGCAACAGACGATTTCAGGCGGGAAGGAAACTCGTGCAGCGACTGTTCCAAACGCCGGATCGCGTCTTCACTCTGGCGCATCTGAAGTTCTGTTACGGCCAGCGCGTCGGTTGCTTCTTCATCGTCAGGTGACGCAACCCAGGACCTCTCTCAGGCGGGTTGCAGCATCCTGAAGAAGATCATTCTTTTCGGTCAGGCCGAGCAGTTCAGCGACCTTCTTGTGTGTTCGCGAGTGTTTGGGGTTTAACTCGGTTAAACTCCGCAGCTCGATGGAACGCGCGAAACGCATCAAAAACGTCGCCCGTCTGCATGCAAGCGACGCCGAGCGCCTCGCCGTTTCGTAGACGGAGCGCAACACCTTGAGCGTCGTCCATTCCATCGTGTGACTCTCCACTCTATTTTTAGGCCTTTCTTTGTAGCCTCGCGACCCACAGGATTGCTCTGTAGAGGCTCCACGCCGCCGTGCCCTACAATAGGACTTTCCCCTCATGGCCGAATCTCCCATCACTCAACGCAGCCAAGACTTCGCTGCCTGGTACCAGGACGTAGTGCTCCATGGCGACATGGCCGAGCCGGCCGAAATCGTGAAAGGCTGCATGGTGATCATGCCCAACGGCTATGCGGTCTGGGAAGTGCTGCAGCGCGAGCTGGACGACCGCTTCAAGGCCACCGGGCACCAGAATGTCTATTTTCCGTTGCTCATCCCGCAGAGCTTTCTGCAAAAGGAAGCCGAACACGTCGAAGGTTTTTCGCCCGAACTGGCAATAGTAACCATCGCAGGCGGCAAGAAACTGGAAGAGCCGTACGTCATTCGCCCGACGTCGGAAACCATCATCGGGCACTTCTTCGCCAAGTGGATCCAGAGCTATCGCGATCTGCCGGTGCTGATGAACCAGTGGGCCAACATCATCCGCTGGGAGCTGCGCACGCGCATGTTCCTGCGAACCACCGAGTTCCTTTGGCAGGAGGGCCACACTGCGCACTCTTCGCACGAAGAGGCGACCGAAGAAGTGCTGCGCATGCTGGACGTGTACGCCGATGTCGCCGAAAACGTCATGGCTATGCCGGTGATCAAGGGCCAGAAAACACACGCCGAGAAATTCGCCGGCGCCGTTAAGACCTTCGCCATCGAGGCGATGATGCAGAATGGACTTGCGCTGCAATCCGGCACCAGCCACGACCTCGGCCAGAATTTCGGCCGCGCCTTCGACGTGAAGTTTCAGACCAAGGAAGGCCAGCTCGATTACGTTTGGCAGACCAGTTGGGGCGTCAGCACGCGCCTGATCGGCGGGCTGATCATGAGCCACTCCGATGACAAGGGATTGGTGCTGCCTCCGAAAGTGGCGCCCGTGAAGTCGGTGTTAGTGCCCATCTATCGAAAAGATGAAGAAAAATCGCGCGTGCTGGAGACCGCGCACCGTATCGCCAAGGACGTTGGCGCGAAAATCGACGATCGCGAAGGCCCATCGCCCGGCGCGAAGTTCTTCCACTGGGAGCGCCGCGGCGTTCCCGTGGTTCTGGAGTTGGGGCCGCGCGACGTGGCGTCCAACAACATCGTGCTCAAACGGCGCGACACCGGCGCGAAAGAAGTGTTGGCGCAGGCCGACGTCGCCGCCCGCATCCCTGCGACTCTCGCGCAAATGCAGACCGATCTTTACGCCGCCGCGAAGCAGCGCCTGCGATCCAACACGGTGCTGGCGAATTCGATCGATGAAGTGGAGTCCATCCTGGCCGACGTTACCGCCGAAAGGGGCGGCGGGAAATTCGTGATGGCGCATTTGAAAGACGATCCGGCTTGCGACGCCCGGCTGAAGGCGTTCAAAGCCACGGTCCGCTGCATCCCGCTAGTGGACGAATTCGACGGCGCCGGCAAATGTATCGTGACCGGCGAATCAGTGGACCGGCGCGTGGTGATCGCGAAGTCGTATTAGACAGCGAAATTTCCGGGGATACACGACCACTGGCACAAGCTTCGATTCGACGATTCGCCGATCCGACGTCATCGGGTGTGGTGGTGTACGCGTGCAGTGGCCACAATCGCCTGATCGGCGGGATCTCGCAAGTTGCCGAGCAAAGCGGCTTCGGAGCATAACGTCGCCTCCATAACTTGCTATACTATCGTTTCATGCACTCCGCCCGTCACCACCATCATCGACACGTCTGGCGATCGGCGGCTATCTAACGAATTTCTGAAGTGAACAACCGCCCGCCGACAACCTGGCGGGTTTTTTTATTGGTATGCACATAAATCTCGATTTCGATAAACTCGATTTTAGTAAACTCAGCGGTCTGATCACGGCCGTCATTCAGGATCACGCCACGGGCCGCGTCCTCATGGTCGGCTTTATGAATGAAGAGGCATTCCAGAAGACCGTGGAATCCGGCTACGCGACGTTTTTCAGCCGCTCGCGCAACAAGCTGTGGCTCAAAGGCGAATCGTCGGGACACAAGCTGGTGGTCAAGAACATTTCGACCGACTGCGATCTGGACGCCCTGCTCATCCAAGTGGAAGCGCTCGGCCCAGGCGTTTGCCATGAAGGCTATCGGAGCTGCTTCTTTCGCAAGCTGGAGGGTGGCGAATGGAAAGAATCCGAGCCGCGCGCCTACGATCCGGACGCGGTTTATGGGAACACGCCGGAGAGCAAATCGTGAAACTCAAACTCGGCATTCCCAAAGGCAGCCTGGAAAACGCGACCATCGATCTGTTCCGCCGCGCAGGTTTCAACATTACAACCAGCTCGCGTTCGTATTTTCCCGCCATTGACGATCCGGAAATCGAATGCATGATGATCCGCGCACAAGAAATGGCGCGCTATGTCGAAGACGGCGTGCTGGACGCGGGACTTACCGGGCGCGATTGGATTGAAGAGAGCGAAGCGAATGTTCACGCGGTTGCCGACCTGATCTACGCCAAGCAGAGTTTCGGCAAAGTGCGCTGGGTGCTGGCCGTGCCCGAGGCGTCCCCGTTTCAGAGCGTGAAGGATCTGGAGGGAAAGATCATCGCGACCGAGCTGGTAGCTACCACGCGGCGTTATTTGGCGAAGAACGGCGTGCAGGCGAAAGTGGAGTTCAGTTGGGGCGCCACGGAAGTGAAGCCTCCGGTGCTGGCCGACGCGATCGTGGAAGTGACCGAGACCGGCTCGTCGCTGCGCGCCAACAAACTGCGCATCGTAGAGACAGTGCTCGAATCGAACACGCAGCTCATTGCCAATGTCGACTCTTGGAAAGACGCCGCGAAGCGCCGCAAACTCGAAGATATTCACCTGTTGCTGGATGGCGCCATCAATGCGCTAGGCCGCGTTGGACTGATGCTGAACGTTCGCAAGGAGTGCCTGCCGGCTATCCTGGGCATTCTGCCGGCGCTGAAGAAACCCACCATCTCGAACCTCAGCGACGACGAGTGGGTGGCCGTGCACACGATTCTCGAAGAAATCACCGTGCGCAACATCATTCCGCGCTTGAAGGAAGCGGGCGGGCAGGGAATCGTTGAGTATCCATTGAACAAGATCGTGATGTAACCCGACCGTGAATAACATGCTCCGCATTCTTCCATTGCACGAGGCTCAAAGCTTCATCACGCGCAAGACGGTCCGGCTGGCCGAGGCCGAGCAAGTGGTCGCGCCCATTTTAGACGCCGTCCGCAAGCGCGGCGATGAGGCGGTGCTCGAATACGCGCGCAAGTTCGACGGTTTGGACGGCGTTAGCCTGGCGGTTCCGGCGTCAGATTGGACTGCGGCGGAATCCCGCGTGTCGCCCGAGTTTTATGCGGCCATCGAGATTGCGGCGACGAACATCCGTGAATACGCGGCACTGCAACTTCCGCGTGAGACGTGGACTGAGTTTCCCGATGGGCGCCGCTTAGGCTCCGTGGTGCGTCCGCTCGAATCGATGGGCGGGTACATTCCGGCGGGCCGATATCCGCTACCCTCGACACTGTTAATGACGGTGATTCCGGCGCAGGTGGCGGGCGTGCGGACGATCTGCGTTACATCTCCGCATCCGAGCGCGGAGATTCTGGCGGCGGCGAAGTTTCTGAGGGTCGAAAACATTTATCGGATCGGAGGCGCGCAGGCCATCGCGGCGTTGGCTTTCGGCACGGCCACGGTTCCGAAGGTGGATCGTATTGTTGGTCCGGGGAACATCTATGTGGCTGCCGCTAAAAAGCTGCTCGCGGGCGAGGTAGCCATTGATTTTGTCGCTGGCCCCACCGAAATCGTGATCATTGCCGAAGATGCAGATCCGCGGTACATCGCGGCCGACATGCTGGCGCAGGCGGAGCACGATGTGGAAGCGTCCTCTCTACTGCTGACCACTTCGCGATCGCTCGCCGAGCGCGTGGTCCTGGAAGTATCCCGCCAGCTTGAAACGCTGCCGACCGCGGCGGTGGCCTGCCAGTCCGTTCGCCACAACAGCGCAGTGATCCTGTGCCCATCGATGGATGCGGCGGTGGAAGCCTCGAACCGGCTGGCGCCCGAACATCTCGCGATCTACGATGCCGGGTTGCTTCCGAAGATCCAGCACGCTGGCAGCGTCTTCATCGGACCGAGCAGCCCGGAGGCCGCGGGCGATTACGCAACGGGTCCGAATCACGTGCTGCCTACGTCGGGTGCGGCTCGTGTTCGCGGCGGACTATCGTCGGCTGATTTTGTGAAAGTGATCTCGGTTCAAGAGCTGACGCCGCGCGCGTTGCGGGAGCTTGCGCCCGCCATCACTACGCTCGCTCGCGCGGAAGGCTTGGAAGGGCATGCCCGGTCAGTCGAGGTGCGCCTTGCCTAATAAGCGAATCGATCTGCCGCCAGGCGTTTTGCAGCCGCGAGAAGCCGTGCTGAACATGGCGCCGTATTCGCCGCCCACCGGCGGGCGCAGCGGTAAGCTGCGTCTGGATTTCAACGAGAACACGGTGGGCGCGTCTCCCAGGGTGATCGAATATCTTCGCGAACACCTGAGCGAGGCCGGTCTCGCAATTTATCCGGAATACGGAGAGATCAAGAACGAACTTGCGGAGTTCTTCGGCGTGGAGCCGGACGATTTTATCCTCACCAATGGAACCGACGAAGCCATTCAGGTGCTGGTGAACACTTATATCGACGACGGCGGCGAGGTGTTGCTGCTGCGGCCGTCCTACGCGATGTATCGGTTTTATTCCGAAGTGGCGGGGGCGAGCATCCGCGAGATTCCTTATCGAGCGCAAAAGCTGGCGTTCCCGCTCGAAGAGCTTCTGGATGCAATTCGCCCATCGACGCGCGCCATTTTTATTGCAAATCCAAACAATCCCACCGGCACCGGTACGTCGCGCGCCGGCATCGAGCGAATCCTTGAAAAAGCCTCGGGCGCCGCGGTTTTAATCGACGAAGCTTACTACGAGTTTTCGGGCGTTACCGCGCTACCGCTGCTCAATGATTATCCGAATCTGTTCGTCAGCCGGACGTTCTCGAAAGTGTATGGTATGGCGGCGATGCGGCTGGGCTGTCTGTTCTCGCAATCCGGCAACGTCGATTTTCTTCACAAGGCGCAGTCGCCCTATAGCGTGAATACGCTGGCGACGCTGGCGGCTCACGCTGCCATCCAGGACAAGAATTACATCGAACGATACGTCGGTGAGGTGCTGGCGGCGCGCGAGTTGCTCTACGTGGGCCTGGAGAAACTCGGCATCCCGTACTACGAAAGCAAAGCGAACTTCGTGCTGTTCGAAGCGGGTAAGCGCGCAATTCCGGTGCGGGACGAACTGCGGCGGCGCGGCGTGCTGGTGCGGGACCGCAGTTATGAGATCCCCGGCTGCGTGCGGGTAACCGTCGGCACGCGCGATCAGATCCGGCGCTTTCTCGGGGAATTGGAGCAAATCTGGTGAGCGAGTCTTCTTTAAGCAGAAGCGGGCAAATGTTGGTGTTCGACATGGACGGCGTGCTGGTGGACGTCACCGAATCGTATCGCGAGACGATCGTGAAAACTGTGGAACATTTCACTCATCAAACGATTTCGCGCGATTCGATCCAGGATTACAAGAACCAGGGCGGCTGGAATAACGACTGGTTGCTATCGCAAAAGATCTGCCGGGATTTGGGTGTCGAGATTCCTTACGCGACTATCGTCGAATATTTTAACTACCTGTTTCTTGGCCAGGGCATGATCCATCGCGAACGCTGGCTTCCGCGCGACGGATTCCTCGACCGGCTGGCCGAACGGTTCGAATTTGCCATTTTTACCGGGCGCACTACGGAAGAGGCCGAGATCACGCTGGAGCGGGAAGGTGTGCGCGACCGCTTCCTATTGATTTCGGCCAACGATGTCGAATGTGAAAAGCCCGCGCCCGACGGTCTGCTGAAGATTGCGGCCATGCATCCCGGGAAGAAGCTGCTTTATATCGGGGACACGGTGGACGACGCCCGCTGCGCCAAAGCCGCGTACGTGCCCTTCATCGGAATCGCCGCACGTCAGAGTCCGCGTCGCGAGGAACTGGTGGACTTGTTGCGGCTGGAAGGCGCCATTCAGGTGATCGAGGACATTAATGAGATCGGCTAGCGTGGAGCGGATCACCAAGGAGACACAGATCAAGGGCTCGCTGAAGATTGAGGGCCACGGCCGCTATGAGATTTCCACCGGCATTCGATTCTTCGACCACATGCTGGAGCTGTTCACCAAGCACGGCGGTTTCGATCTGAAGTTGCAGGCGGCGGGCGATCTGGATGTGGATCAGCACCACACGGTGGAGGATGTCGGCATTGTGCTCGGACAGCTTGTTTCGAAGGCTCTCGGCGGCCGCAAGGGAATCAATCGCGCGGGCTATTTTGTGATGACCATGGATGAGACCCTGGCCGTTGTGGCGCTGGATCTGGGCGGCCGGCCGGCGCTGGTCTACGACGACAAGGTGAAGGTGCGGCTGGTGGGCGATCTGCAAACCGAACTGGTGGAGGATTTCTTCGGCGGCTTCGTCAATCATGCGGGCGCGAATCTGCACGCCAAGGTTTTGTACGGCCGCTCGAATCATCACAAGATCGAAGCGATTTTCAAATGTTTTGCGCGCGCGTTGCGTTACGCGTGTTCGAAGGACGCGCGCTTGAAGGAGCAGCTCCCGTCCACGAAGGGGTTGCTGTGATCACGATTCTCGATTACGGCGCGGGCAACTTGCGTTCGGTTCAAAACACGTTGGCGGAAATCGGCGCCGCATATGAACTGATCCGCGATTCTGCCGGGCTGAGCCGTGCGACGAAAATCATTCTTCCCGGCGTTGGCCACTTTGGACAAATGATGCGTGCGCTCGGTCAGATGCAGGTCCGCGATGCGCTGCTGGAGCGAATTCGCGCTGGCGTTCCGTTCCTGGGAATTTGCCTTGGGCTGCAGGCTTTGTTCGAATCGAGTGATGAAGCGCCGCAGGAGCGAGGTCTCGGACTATTTCCGGGCGAGATCCGCCGATTCCCGGCCACTGCGCGGGTGCCGCACATGGGGTGGAACGAGATAGAGCCGCGAAACAGCGCGAAGTTGCTGGCGCATCTCGCGCCGCATCCCTATCTTTATTTCGCCCACAGCTACTACGCGCCTTTGAACGACGCGACGGCCGCCACTTGCCAGTACAACGTTCCTTATACCGCCGTGCTTGAAACCAAAAACATCTTCGGCGTTCAATTCCATCCTGAGAAGTCCGGGCCCATCGGGCTGCGGATCGTGCGTAACTTTATCGAACTCTAACGATGCTGGCCAAACGCATTATCCCCTGTCTCGACGTCACCGGCGGCCGTGTGGTCAAAGGCGTGAATTTTGTCGGCCTGCGCGACGCGGGCGATCCCGTTGAATTGGCCGACCGCTATAACGGACAGGGCGCGGACGAGCTGGTTTTCCTCGATATCACCGCGTCCAGCGATGCGCGCGAAATCATGGCCGACGTGGTCGCTCGCACCGCCCGCAAGGTATTCATCCCGCTCACCGTGGGTGGCGGCATCCGGTCCATCGCCGATGCGCGCAAGATCCTGATGTCGGGCGCCGACAAAGTCAGCGTGAACACCGCGGCGGTGCGGCGTCCCAAGCTGATCACCGAGCTAAGTGAAGAGTTCGGGGCGCAAGCGGTCGTCCTGGCAATTGACGCGCGGCGAAACGACAAAAATACCTGGAATGTTTTTACACGCGGCGGCCGCGACGACGAGCGCATGGACGCCGTGGAATGGGCGCTCGAAGGCGAGATGCTGGGCGCGGGTGAGATTCTGCTCACTTCGATGGACACCGATGGCGTCCAGACCGGCTTCGATTGCGAACTCACTCACGCCGTTTCGCAGACCACGCACATTCCGGTGATCGCCTCGGGCGGGGCGGGGAAGCCGGAGGACTTCGAGCGAGTCTTCACCGCGGGCTGCGCCGACGCTGCGCTGGCGGCCTCCATCTTTCATTACCGGACGTATACGGTGAAAGACCTGAAAGACTATCTGCATCTGCACAACATTGCGGTAAGGCCCGCGCCGTGATCATTCCGTGCATCGATCTGATGGACGGCAAGGTCGTCCAGTTAGTGCAGGGTCGCGAGAAGGTGCTGGAGGGTGGCTCGGCGCTTGAGATGCTCGCGCGATTTGCGGCGTTTCCGCAGATCCAGGTGATCGATCTGGATGCGGCCATGGCCAGAGGATCCAACGACGCGCTGGTGGAATTGGTGGCCTCGCGGTCCGTCGCGCGCGTCGGCGGCGGCGTCCGGTCGCCCGGGCGAGCACGTGCGCTCATCGAACAAGGCGCCTATCGCGTGATCGTGGGCACGGCGGCCTTCGATCGGGAAAAACTCACAAAGATCGCCGACGCCGTTGGGCCGGATCGTTTGGTCATCGCGCTCGATTCGAAGGGCGGCAAGGTGGTGACGCACGGCTGGCAGGAAGCCACCGATTTCACCGCCGAAGAGGTCATCCGGCAACTGGAGCCTTTTTGCTCGGGCTTCCTATGCACCTACGTCGACAAAGAAGGCATGCTGCAAGGCACCGATCTCGATTGGTTCCGGCGGCTGCGCGCGGCCACCAGGCACGAACTGACAGCGGCCGGCGGCATCACCACCATCCAGGAAATTCAGGAACTGCACAAGCTCGGAATCCACGCGGCGCTCGGGATGGCGATTTATACTGGCCGGTTGAATTTGGAGGAACTCGCGGCGTTCACACGAGTGTGAACGCGGCACGCATGAGTGCGTGCGCCACATCCAGCGCTTGACCGGAGGGTCAGATAAATAGGTCGCTGGGGTGCTCGACCCAGTAGTCGGGCTCCCAGCGAGCCATGTCCTCGCGCTTCCCGTAGCCCCACAGCACCGCGCAAGTTTTGACGCCCGCGCGCCGTCCGGCCTCCATATCGGTGGGCGAATCGCCGACGAACAAGCAATCCTCCGGCTTGGCGCCGAAAACGTCGAGCGACGCAAGGATCACGTTCGGTTCGGGCTTGGCGGGGAATCCATCGGTCCCCTGCACGTGATGGAAGTAGGGAAGCAGTCCAAACATTTCGAGCACCGCGCGTGTGGTCGGGGTGCCTTTCGTAGTCGCCGTCGATTTCCTGCCCGGCAGGGCCGCCAAGGCTTCCGCGATGCCGGGATACGGCTTCGTTCCCGCGTGACTACGGGCCAGGTAGCGCGTGCGATAGTCCGCGATCATTTCGTCCATGTACTCGCGCGTGCGATCCGGGAAGAGATCCTGGAACAGATCGTACAGGTGGCGGCCGATGTAGAGGCGAAGGAACTCGTCGGTGACGTTGCACTGGCTGGTCTGGCCGAGAACGTCCTGGATCGCGCCGCAAATGTCTACAGCGGAATCCACCAAAGTCCCGTCCACGTCGAAGAGGTAGACGGGAAATCGCGGGATCACTCGGGTATCAAGCGGATCAGGCGGGTTGCGGCGGTGCTCCGCCGAGTAATCCAGTGACCGGGGGCTTGCCACCCTCGGGCCGAATCACTTGCTGCTTTTCGCCATCGCTGGGAGGCATCGTTTTGGGGCGCACGGGTGTGGTCAGCACCTGCCCGTCGATGAGCAGACGGACTTCGGCGCCATCCAGGACTTCGCGTTCCAGCAGCGCTTCGGCGATGCGCGCCAAACCATCCGAACGTTCTTCGATGAGCTTGCGAGCACGGTCGTAACCTGCATCCACCAGCTTGCGAACCTGCTCGTCGATGAGAATCGCAGTGGCTTCGCTGTAGTCGCGATGCTGCGCAATCTCGCGGCCCAGGAAGATCTGCTCTTCCTTCTTGCCGAAACTCATGGGACCCAGATCGCTCATGCCCCATTCGCAAACCATCTTGCGAGCCATGTCGGTAGCGCGTTCGATGTCGTTGCCCGCGCCGGTGGTGATGTGGTGCATGAAAATCTCTTCGGCGATGCGTCCGGCCATCAAAATGGCGAGCTGCGCTTCGAGATACGCCTTGTTGTAGGAGTGCTTGTCGTCGAGCGGCAACTGCATGGTCAAGCCCAGGGCCATTCCGCGCGGGATGATGGTGACCTTGTGCAGCGGATCGGCTTCGGGAATCATCGCCGCCACCAGCGCATGACCAGCTTCGTGATAGGCGGTGTTGCGCTTTTCCTCGTCGGTGATCACGAGCGATTTCCGTTCCACGCCCATGATGACCTTGTCCTTGGCCAGTTCGAAATCGAACTGCGTAACCACCTTGCGATTCTGGCGGGCCGCCACCAGCGCGGCTTCGTTCACCAGGTTGGCCAGATCGGCGCCCGCGAATCCCGGAGTGCCACGCGCCACCACCGACAGATCCACATCGTCGGAAAGCGGCACTTTCTTGGTATGGACGCGGAGAATCATCTCGCGACCCTTAACGTCGGGACGGCCCACCACCACGCGCCGGTCGAAACGGCCGGGGCGTAGCAGCGCCGGATCCAGCACGTCGGGACGATTGGTGGCCGCCACCAGGATCACGCCTTCGTTCGATTCGAATCCGTCCATCTCAACCAGCAACTGGTTCAGGGTCTGCTCGCGTTCATCGTGACCACCGCCCAGTCCGGCGCCGCGATGGCGGCCGACCGCGTCGATTTCATCGATGAAGACGATGCACGGCGCATTCTTCTTGCCTTGCTCGAACAGATCGCGCACGCGGCTTGCGCCCACGCCCACGAACATTTCGACAAAATCCGAACCCGAAATCGAGAAGAAAGGAACGTTCGCTTCGCCCGCGATGGCCCGCGCCAGCAAAGTTTTGCCGGTTCCCGGAGGGCCGATCAGAAGCACGCCCTTGGGAATGCGTCCGCCCAGCTTCTGGAACTTCTGGGGTTCGCGCAGGAATTCAATGATCTCCTGCAGCTCTTCTTTGGCCTCTTCCACGCCAGCCACGTCTTTGAACGTCACTTTCTTTTGCTGCGAGGAATGTAGCCTGGCGCGGCTCTTGCCGAAACTGAGCGCCTTGTTCCCGCCGCTCTGCATCTGGCGCATCATGAAGATCCAGAACGCCAGCAGGAGAACAAACGGAATCGCGTTGATCAGAATCGAGACCCAGCCGCCGCCCGCTTCCTTGTTGTAGTGAATGTCCACGCCCTTGGCGAGCATGGCGTCATCCAGATTTTGGTGGACGTTGGGGATGACGGCGTGCAGTTCCTGGTTGTCGTCTTTGTACACGCCATGCAGATCGTTGCTACTGATGCTCACCGACTTGATCTTGCCCGCGTTCACATCGTTCATCAACTGCGTGTACGAGAGTTGGGCGTCCGGACGGGCCTTGGTGCTATGCACCACCGTCCAAAACAACACCACAACCACGATGATGACCACCCAAAATATGGCGGTCTTAAAATTTGAATTATTCATGCCTTCTCCCTACACGCGCGGCGCCACAATAGTCAGCGACAAAGCAATACCCAGTAATTTGGACGCTACAGCCGGCCGGATTGATTCGAAAGTTCGTCTGTTTCCGCGACCTGTAGTACTGAGCGGGTCTCAGGCCCCGTCGCGAACTCGGCGGCGGCCCCAAAGCGTCTGGCCCAAACAATGGTTTCATTATAGGTGATAATCGGCCAGTTCCCCCGTTCCCACAAGGGTATACGGGATTCCTGGAAGAAAAACTTGACCTTTTCCGCTTTGGATTGCCCCACTCTTCGGTACTGGTCACCTGGTCTCCAGTTACGCAGTTCAAGGCTGGGCACGTTTCTGCCCCTCTCGAAACGCTGCCAGTCCAGTTCATTCACCACTGTAGCACAGGGCTGGGTTGTTCCTTGTTTTGCCCCATATTTCTCTAGCACCTGCAACGTAATACGGGTCCCCGATCCGGGGAGTTCCACCGATCCTGGTACCTGCATGGCGAAAGAGAACTCGCCTCGGTCACGCGGCGCGGTGAGGGGGGGCGCCAGCCGGATTAAATCGAAAGACCGGAAGATGTCGAGACCCGGCGCCTGAAAGCGGTCGTGCCCCTCCCGGCATCGCGCCATATCGAGCACTCGTTCGACATGGCCAAATTCGATCCCCCGGAGATCGCCCTTCACCGCTTCGAGGGCTTGACGGATCCGTCTGCGGGCGAGTGCCGGGGGGCCGGTGAACTGTGAGACGGGGAGAACCAGGGATTGGGGATTGGGGGTTGGGGGTTGGGGGTTGGCAAGTTCGGCATCCCAGTAGGCCTCTTCATCGCGGGCGAGGGTGGCCAGGTGCGCGAGCGCTGCGTCGAGCTGCGGGTTGAACTGCTTGCGTAAGAGTGGCAAGACATCATGGCGCAGCCGGTTTCGCGCGTAAGTTCGATCTTGATTGGACTCGTCTTCGCGCCAGGCGATTTCATGCTGGCGCAGCCAGGGTTCGATTTCGCTCCGATCAATCTCCAGCAGCGGCCGGACGATCCCTTCGCGTGTCACCGGCAGAATCCCCGAGAGTCCGGTTAGGCCGGACCCGCGCAGGATCCGGTAGAGGACCGTTTCGGCTTGATCGGATCGGGTGTGGCCTGTTGCCACCAAGTCGATGGCGCCCGCCGCGATCAACTCGGCGTAGAAAGCTTGCCGGACGTTGCGCGCCGCCTCTTCCAGGTTGCCGTCGATAGCTGGAACGTCGGTTTGTCGAAAATGGAACGGGAGCCCGAACGTTGAAGCCAAGTGCGCGACGAAGTCGGCATCGGCAATCGAGGCCGCGCCGCGAATCCCGTGATCGATGTGGATCACGCTGAGTTGCAGTTTCCACCGAGGAGCGAGTTCGCGCAGGGCATGCAGCAGGAACACCGAATCCGCGCCGCCCGATACGGCGACTCCGACGCGGTGCCCGGCGTCGAACATGCGGTGTCGGGCGATGAATCCGGCTAAGCGGTCCAGCATTCGATTTACGCTGAAGTTGCGGCGCCAGCGGACCGGCGACGGCGGCCGCTGATTAAATAGATGGCGGCGCGCAACTCCAATAGAGGATCATCAGAGGGATCGATTCCATCCACCCGCGGGATGGGGTCGAAAATGGTCTGCTGCTGTTCATGCGCGTTGTCTGCGACCGGTGTGGTCAAAGCGACCGTGCCTAAATCCATCAAAGTCCGATCCTCGGGCCATTGCTCGCTCGCATCGTTCACCTTATCGCCCTCATGCGCCAACTGAACCACCACGCGCAGCTGGATCGGCCCCTGGGCAATTCGTTCCGTGAGTTCATCGAACAGAAAGTTCGCGCTCTTGGCTGCGGCGGCCGCATCGCTCAGGTGATCGACGCCGGCTTCCGGGACGATCCGGTAGCGCCCATAGCGGCTCTGACCAGCCTGGTTGGTGAAGCGCATCGCCGTGATGCCGAAGTACGATTCTCGAGCGAAGCTGGACGGAGCGGGCTTGGGTAGCTGTACGAATGCGAGTGCTTTGGGGTGGCTGCCAAGGAATGCCTCAAGAGGAGACCCCGCCAGCTTGGCCGGATCGCTCGCAGCCAGCGCGCGAAAGAACTCCAGGAACTCCTGCCCGGTCCTGGTGGGAAAGCCATTGGCCGAATGAGCAAGGATGTCGGTGTGAACGCGCTCGGCGAGGTGGAAACGAATCGCGCAGCCGCGCGGATTCGCATGGGGGTCGTTATCGGGAACTAACGGCAGGCCCGTGGAATCTGAGAAACGAACCCAGACGGGCGTCGACTCCCGATTCATGTGCGGCGCACGCGTGAGTGAAGCCGCGGCGGGCGAAGGTTGAAAGGTTCCCGCGAGCATGAAGCCCTTGGCGTGCGCTGGCCGGAAGCCGGGATGCAAACCGAAAATCTTATCGAATTGCTCGATGACGTCCTTACTCAGCGCTAGCAGCTTTTCGTCAGTGGGTAGTGGCATGATTCCACTATTGTCCCACCACGCCCCGCAGTTGATCCGCCGACAACCGCACTTCCGCGCCGATGGTGAGCCATAGCCGGCCCGCGCCTCCGTCGGCGAACTGAACGGATTCGATGGAGACCGCATTTCCAATCGCAGGAGGCAGCGTGGATTTCAGATTTATCAATTTCGGAACCGCGGATTCCACGGCGCCCGAGATCTTGTCACGGATCGAATCGCCCACAGAATCGGAGCGCAGCACGTCGCCCAGCGAGCCGTCCGCGTCGATCTTCCGCACTTCGGCGGTAAGTGCGATGTCGTTCTCTTCCAGCACCGGCGTCAGATTCACTTCGATAATGGCATGGCCGCCCAATAGCCTTTTGGCGATCTGCTTGCCGAACGCCTTGACGCAGGCGAAGCGCTCGAAGTTCACATTCGCGGTCAGCAGGCTCGACGGCGCGGCGGGCTCGATCGTGGCTCGATCCACCGAGAGCCGGTCGCCACAGCGATCCGACTTTGCGAGTTGGGCGCTCAGCACAGGCGTGAGGCGTTCCTGAAAGTCGCCGAGATCCACCGTCAGGGCCAGCGCGAAGCTCCCCGAGGGCTTGGGCGAAAGGGTTCCCCAGAGCGTGATTTCCACCAGCTGCTCATCCAGTTTGATGGAGGTCTTGACCGGCGGAATTTTGAACGCAGCGTTGCCGGTCTGTGCCCCTGCCTGTGGCGCCGCGAGCGCCGCATAGACCACCGCAATAGATATTCGCGTCAGCAACCGTAACCGATCCTGATGCTAGTATGTCCGAATAATGGTTCGGCTGGAGACCCCGCGCCTCGAGTTGCGGCCACTGGAACTTGCCGACGCGGAGCAGGCGCAGAGGTTGTTTCCGAAGTGGGAAATCGTGAAGTACCTGGCGAATCGTGTTCCGTGGCCGTATCCGGAAGACGGCGCTTTGACTTATTACCGCGACGATGCGCTTCCCGCGATGGAGCGCGGTGAGGAGTGACACTGGTCGCTGCGATTGAAAAGCGACCCTGAGCGGTTCATCGGCTGCATTTCGCTGCACAGAACGGAGAACAACAATCGCGGGTTCTGGCTCGGCCTGCCGTGGCAACGCCAAGGCCTGATGAGCGAAGCCGCCGACGCCGTCACCGACCATTGGTTCCAGGAGCTGGGTTTCTCAGTGATGCGTGCGCCGAAAGCGGTGGTGAACACTGCTTCGCGCGAATTTCCGAAGAACGAGATTATGTCAGCGGGCGGTTTCTCACCGAGATATGGGAGATCACCGCGCAGGAATGGCGCGCTCGGCCTGGCCCACCGGCTCCAAACCGCTTTTCGTAATCGCCGGGATGGCCGCGGGCGACGCCAGGAATTCGATGAGCGCCCGAGCCGCCGCCGGGTGCTTTGAACGTATGGCCACGCCGGCCGAAAAAACCGTGACTTTCTGCACCTCCGGCGGCAGCGGTCCGACATAATCGATGCCCGGCACCGGAAGCAACTCGCTGATCTGTTGGAAGCCGAGCTCGGCGTCCCCGCGCGCGACCACGGCGCCCACCGGCTCACCCGCGATTCTTTTGCATCGGTCCGCAATCTGGCTGGCGATCCCGAGCCGCTGGAACATTTCAGTGGAGAGATAGACGCCGCTGGCACTGTCGGAATAGGCGATGGACTTCGCTTCCAGCAGCGTGCGCTTCAGGGCGGCGACAGAACCGATATCCGGCTTGCGCGCTCCTGCCCGCACGGCGATGCCGATACTGGATCGGACCAGATCGACGCGGCTGCCGGGGACAACCTCGCCCTGGTTGACCAGCTTGTCGAGCGCCGGGCGAGCCAGGATCACGACGTCCACCGGCTCGCCGCGCTCGAGGCGCATCGGGATGGAGTCCGGGGCGTTGCCCATCGACGCTCCGTAGGAAGTAACGATTTTATATTGCGTGGTGCGTTCGAACCGCGGGACGATTTCCAGATACGGAGCCGTAAACGCTCCGGAGGTCATCACTTTGATTTCTTCTCCGGACGCTGAGCCCAGACAAAACAGCAGCGCCAGGAGCGTAGCTTTCTTCCAAAGCATCGTCATCGATGATTCTCTCCCGCCAGAGAGAAGTTTACACCCCAAATTGCCGCAAATGACGATCCACTTGCCGGTAGCCCCACGCCAGCCAATCACGCCGGCACTCCCGGCGGCCAACGCAGAGGCACACACTGCGGCCCCTCCAACTACAGTCAAAACGGAGGCCGACGGGGCGTCGGGCCGCAGTCCAGGGGATCGTCCCCACGCGGAACGAATCGTTCAAATGGCAGACCATTTGAGAGGGGCTCTGACGCTCTTGGCTCTGCCGATCGGCGACCTCCTCTCCAGCCGATTCACTTCGCCAACCAACCGCCTCCGTCCGGATTTCGAACTGTTGTGATAGCATCTCATTCGATCCCCAATCGGAGGTTTTCCATGCGTGCAATCGTAGCGAGCTCTGCTCTAACAATCGCGGCTTTGACAATCGGCGCGGCCTGGGCCCAGCAACCGGCCCCCGCCACGAAAACTTACTCTTCCGCCGCCGACGTGGCCGCTCTGATGGCCAAGGCGAAGGCCGAGCACAAAGACGGCCAACCCATCGTCATCGAACACATCTTACAACTGGCCCCCTACGGCGCGAATCTTGAATACCGAACCTCGGTGGGTCCGGCCGCCGTTCACGAGAAGGAAGCCGAGATGTTTTACGTCATCGATGGCTCGGCAACCCTGATCACCGGCGGCAAGCTGGCGAACGAAAAGCCCAGCACCGCCGATAATCTGACGGGCACCGGCATCGAAGGCGGAAAATCCCAGGCCGTCGCCAAGGGCGATTTTGTGATCGTCCCGGAAAATACGCCGCACTGGTTCAGCGCCATCAATGGAACCATCGTGCTGATGTCGATTCACGTGCCGCGCTCCGGCGCGCCTACGCCCTGACAGCCTGCGTTCATTGCCGTTGCGATCGGCTGCAAGCGGACCGTGGGTTACCATGAAGAACATGTCTGCGCTGAACGAAATGGCAGCTAACATCCGGATGCTTCTCATGGACGTCGACGGTGTCCTCACCGACGGAAAGGTATTCGGCGTGCCAGACCCATCGGGCGCAATCGTCGAGACGAAAGGCTTCGACACGCAGGACGGCATCGCGCTGCAGTGGCTCTCCTGGAAGGGGCTAATCACCGGCGTCATCAGCGGCCGTGTCTCGCCCGCCACCGAGGCCCGCGCCAAGCAGTGCAACATGACCTACGTCTACCAGGGCCACATTGAAAAGATTCCCATCGTCGAAGAGATCCTCAAACACTCTGGCATTGCCGCGTCGCAGGTGGCTTATATCGGCGACGATCTCACCGACGTCGTGGTGATGAATCGCGTGGGGCTGAGCATCGCGCCGGCAAACGCACGTCCGGAAGTGAAGCGCTCGGTCCAGCACGTTACGGAAAGCGCGGGCGGCCAGGGCGCGGTGCGCGAAGTGTGCGAACTGCTGCTCAAGGCGCAGGGCCACTGGGACGAACTGCTGCGAAAATACGAGGTTAAAGCGCCTGCGGCGGTTGAAATACAAAAATGAGCGGGGACCCAACAGGCATCGTAGTGGTGGCACGGTCGGGCCCCGGAGTGCTCCACGAACTGACCGGCGTGATCGCGGGTCACAACGGAGACATTGCTTCGGTCTCCATTATTGAGGAGCAGCCGGAGTCGCGAATCTATTTCGAGATCAATCTGCCGGAAGCGCCGGAGATCCTGCAGGCCGATCTCGTTAAACTGCCCATTGTCCGCCAGGTCGATATTGTCAAGACGCTCCAGAAGGTCTACGGCAAACGGATCATCATCGTCGGCGGCGGCGCGCAAGTGGGGCAAGTGGCGATCGGCGCCATCTCGGAGGCGGACCGTCACAACATTCGGGGCGAGCACATCTCGGTGGACACCATTCCGCTGGTGGGCGAGCAGGCCCTGGCGGACGCCGTTCGCGCGGTGGGACGATTATCGCGCGCACGCGCCTTGGTGCTGGCCGGCGCGCTCATGGGCGGCGACATTGAGAAGGCCGTGCGCGAAGTGCGCGCCCAGGGATTGCTGGTCATCAGCTTGAACATGGCGGGCAGCGTCCCGGAGGCTTCCGATTTGGTGGTCTCAGATCCCGTGCAAGCCGGTGTGATGGCCGTGATGGCGATCGCCGATACCGCCAAGTTTACAATCGCGCGTCTGCACCGCAG
>Ga0182024_10009844_pt1 | contig 19644 bp, 15 predicted proteins | sample P32metaG_FD_120480 | JGI IMG/M metagenome (GOLD analysis project Ga0182024, IMG submission 120480) | Permafrost microbial communities from Stordalen Mire, Sweden - P3-2 metaG (Illumina Assembly) | ecosystem: Environmental > Terrestrial > Soil > Wetlands > Permafrost | place: Sweden: Stordalen... | reverse complement strand
TAAAAAGAAAACGACTAAAGAATCCGATAAAGCATTGCTCGGCAGGATCACTCGAGAAATGGCCAAACCACGTGTAGCGGAATCTGCGCAGGCTGAAGGTCGCAACCGTTACAGGCTCGCGCACGCAAAACAACTAAAAGGAGAACTTACGATGCCCGACAATACGGGTAGAGACGGCAAGCTCTAGACGAGACTCAGTCGCCAAACGCCGGCGCGCGTCGTCGCGATCTAAGCGCCTATCCACCATGGAATAGACGAGCCACCGATCGCAGTTTAACGCCTCGCCCTCACCGGGCAGAACACTCGTGGCTTGATTCCACGCGGAGGATCACATGATTTACGGATACGACGTCTTCAGAACGCTCCAGGGCGGCAGCCCCATATGGCTAGGCACAGTTTCTAATCTGGCTGACGCCGCGAAGTACATTCCAATTTCGTCGCTGGGCTCGACCGATCAGTATTTCTCTCGCGACGCAGGCACCGGCCAAATCGCCCACATTTTGGGCGTTCCCACACCTCAGTGAGCATCCAGCCAGGGTACGCCTACGCGTCAACCGCTGCTGTGAAGTCAGCAACGATCGCGTCGTGAACCATGCTCGGTAAACAAGCAACGGCACTCGCGGTGTCCCTGTGTAGCCTCTCTCGTTCGACAAGCCGATACTGATTCGGGTAAGCGCCTGGCGCCTCGCGGACCGCACTAAACTGCATCATCGTCGGCGAATCGAAACCAGCCGAGCACTCGCATTGCGATTTTGGGAGCAGGATGTTTTTAGGCGATTACTTCTGGCCGTTGAAGAAGTCGCGGCACTCGTAAACCGAGGAGAGTTACCAATGTTTATCCTGCCGCGTGTGCTCCCGACACAACTGCGTCCATTTCCGCTTTGTAAAACCGGTAGTTATCGCGCCCGTTGGCCTTCACCCAGTACATCGCGCGATCCGCATTCCTGATCAGGGTTTCAGCATCCTCTCCGTCGTCCGGGTAGGTGCTCAAACCGATGCTCGCGCTGACCGTGAGATTGTGCCCATCCACTTGGTGCGCCAGCGGCAGCGCAGCCAAAATCTTCTTGACGCCGGTGGCCGCGTCCGATAGCTGGGACATTTCTGAAAGCAGCACCACAAATTCATCTCCGCCCAGACGCCCCACCGTGTCGGAATCCCGCACGCAGCCCGACAGACGCGCAGCAACCGATTGGAGCAGTTTGTCACCCGCGGCATGGCCGAAGGAATCGTTGATGTGTTTAAATCCATCCAGATCCAAAAAAAGAACAGCGATTTTGTGCCGGTTGCGATGAGCCAGCGTAATGGCCTGGCTGAGCCTGTCGATCAGCAGCAGCCGATTGGGCAGGTCCGTCAGCACGTCGTGCTGGGCCAGGTGCGACATCTGCGCGGCAACCGCCCGGGCCGTGCTCACGTCGTGAAAGACAATCACCGCACCGGTAACTTGGTCGTTCCGGTCGTGAATCGGCGCCGCGGAGTCTTCAATGGCGGTTTCATATCCATCGCGCCGGACCAGGATACAGTTTGCCGTCAGCCCCACGGTTTTGTTTTGCTGTACAGCTAAATCCAGCGGGTTTCGCAGGGGTTCGCGGGTAGCACCGTCAATGATCCGAAAGATCCGGCCGATAGGTAGGCCGCAGGCGTCGTCCCGGGTCCAGCCTGTCAACTTTTCAGCCACAAGGTTCAGATAGGTGACGTGGCCACTCGTATCCATACTGAGTACGGCATCGCCAATCGAATTCAGCGTAACCGAAGCACGTTCCTTCTCCGTGAATAATACCTGTTCCGCCTTTTTGCGTTCCGCCATGTTCCGTATGGCCCGCCGGAATGCGTATGCGTCAATATGGCTTTCGAGCAAATAGTCCATCGCCCCGTGCCGCAATGCCTCGGTACACAGCTCTTCCTCTTCATCGCTACCGATCACCAGGATGGGTACGTCCGGCGCCGCCTTCACCAGCTTTTCAAGCGTGTCGGTACCCTCGCTGTCGCCCAAGGGCATCTTAACGAAGACCGCCCACATCGTTTTTTCGCGCAATGGTTCCACACTCTGCGCCAGAGTCTGCACCCATTCACCGTGGAACGGCCCGTCACTGGAATTCCGCAGCGCTTCCTGAAACGCTTGGGCGTGAACCGGGCTCGTGTCGATCAGAAGCAGGTTCCGTATAGCATCCATAATAAAATCGCCCCTCAAGCACTATGGGCGCATATGGGAATCGCAGACTGTTCAAATCGGGACAGTTGTCCATTTCAGCACTCCTGGCAGCAGAACCACACGATTAATATCGGATATGGTACCTGTCCTGTAGGGTGAAGGCCCAATTCGGGAATCGCGGCTCGTTCGCAAGGCTGTGGGAACATTAGTAGGCAGCTAGAGAATGACACGCCTGAGCTGATCGTGACGTTGTTGCAGCAGCTTGATGCGGAAATCGTGGGCGGTAAGAGCACCGCGCGAGACATACGCTTGCTTTTGGCAGGATGCGAACCGAATAAAACAAGGGGTGGCGCTGCGGCCAATTTGGCGCGAACTGGCTTCATCAGGCGCCAGCGCTATACTACTACTACGATACCGCGGCCCGGTGGAGCGTGCGCTCGCGCGCACTCCTACGAGCAAAACCCAATGGGCAAAACCCGGTGAGTAGAACCAGATGAGCGAAACCGTACCGCCACCGACGCAACCTGCTTCTCTGCCGCAGCGCGCCACCTCGGCGGCTCCGAGCACCGGGATGCTGTACGGCTTCTGGTATCCGGCGGCGCTTTCGCGCGACCTGGGTGCGGGTGCGCTGCGTGCAACCACGCTGCTCGAGTTGCCGCTCGCGATTGGCCGCGACGCCGCGGGACGCGCGTTCGCCCTAGCCGATCTCTGCCCGCACCGCGCCATGCCACTTTCGTTCGGGCGCATCGACGGCGATACCGTCGAGTGCTGTTATCACGGATGGAAATTTGAGGCGCATGGCGGCCAGTGCCGCGCGATCCCATCGCTCACGGCCGATGCCAATGTGAAGATCGAGCGCATTTTTGCGAAGAGCTATCCCTGCGCCGAACGCGACGGATACGTCTGGGTCTACCTGCCCGATCCCGAATCACGCCATGCCGAGCCGCCTCCTGTGTCCGAACTCCCGGTTTTTAGCCCGCGTTACCGCACTACGCACGTTGCCGTGGAATTTCCTTCGGACGTCGATCAAGGTGTGCTCGGCCTGCTCGACCCGGCGCACGGTCCCTACGTGCACCAGTCGTGGTACTGGCGCTCGTCGCACAACTTGCGCGACAAACAGAAAACGTTTGAGCCCATTCCCAACGGTTTTCGCATGATCCCGCACGCGCCGTCGGCCAACTCCGCCGCGTACAAGTTGCTCGGCGTCTACGGCCAGCCCGTTACCACTACCATCGATTTCGAGTTGCCCAACCAGCGCACCGAAATTATTCGCTGTGGCCAGCTGTGGTTCACCAATCGCACCGTGGTTACGCCGGTTCGCCGCGATTTTTGCCGTCTCGATTTTTGTGCGGCGTGGAACCTGTTTCGCTGGGTCCCCTTGGTTACCCCGATTTTTAATCTATTCGCGCGCAGGTTTATCGCCCAGGATCAGCGCAACATGCAGCGCCAGGCCGTCGGCCTGCGCCAAAATCCGCCCGACGGCCCGCCGATGATGCTGGTTGGCGATGCCGACCGGCAGGCGCGCTGGTATTTTGATTTGAAGGAGGCGTTGCTGCACTCGCGGCGCACCGGTGAACCCTTGGTGCATCCGCTATCGGGGCCCGTCACACTGCGCTGGCGATCGTGAACGCTAAACCGGAGCCTGCTTGGTCTCGCCGGCAGTCGTGGCCGCCGTGGAAGCGGAGGAAGTGGAAGGAACCGGCGGCAGCGGCTCGCCTGAGGAGCGCGCGTCAGCTGGACGGCCGGGCCGCCCACCAGCCTGATCATCGACGCGCCCGTCTGCCCTCCCCTCTGGCCGCCCGTCTGCCCTCCCGTCTGGAAGATTGAACGCTCGATCAACCAGGCAAAGCACCACGCCAAGGGCGCCGCCCTCAACCGGCACTTGCCAGAGACCCGCGTGCCGCAGCGCGTCGGGAGCGGCCAGGAGCGCACTCAGGAAGAACGCGATGGTGCCGTTCAGAGGGCCATTCCAGTTGATCCACGCATCATTCGCTTCCGTCAGGAGCAGGATCAGCGCGAATCCCACACCCGCGCCGGCGACGAGCCACAGCGCCATGGCGTGCGTTCTTCGCCAGTGCATCAATCTACGCAGCAGGAAAGCAAACAGCAGCGCATCCACCGCGCCAAAAACCAATGCAAAAAAATATGTCGTCAGCAGCAGCGAGGCTCGTGCCGGCTGCCCGGCCATTACCGCGATCAGCCAGGCCAGCAGCGAAACGATGAAGCATCCAATCACCCAGGCCGCCAGGTAATACGCGAGGGTTCCGTGCCGCGTCATATGCGGCGCTCGATATTGGGAAACTCCTGCCACACCTTGATGCCGCAGAAATGCGATCCCTCGGTACAGATGGGACTGGCGATGCCGGCGCGCACGTAGCATGGCGGCCCGATGAAGCGCCCCAGTTGCGGCAGCGCTGCGCGTACTTGCGCGACTTCTTCCATCGAGGCTTGGTAAATCTCCTCTTGCGCGTTGAAACAGGTGCGCATGGTCCACTTATGCAGCAGGTGCAGCAATGATCCGGACTCGACCAGGCGAATGGCTTTGGCATTGGGCAAAAGATAAAGCGCGAACTCGCGCGGCACGCCGCGATCAAGCAATTCGTTCTTTGCCGCCCAGGCATCGGACATGGCGCGTTCGTAAACTTCGCGGGCGCGTGGATTTCCCTTGATGAGCATAGGCGTAATGAAGTCGGGCGCGCGTGTATCGGTCAGCACCAGCAGCGGACGCGAGCCGGGCACCATGCGGTGGCGCTGGTCCTGGCTATCGGCCGTATGGCTGATTCTTTTTGCGAAGGTGAAATTCGCGTGCTGCAGCGGCCGCATCAGCGGCGCATGCACGCCGACATTGAGAACTTCCAGGCGATAAGGATTGCGCGCCGGGTTGAGCATGCGATCGAGTGCTTCGGCGTCGGGACACGCGTTTTCGGTAAGGCCCATGACGGCGCGGTACGCTCCCCCCAGGACGTGCGTCGCGTGGGCGGGATAGTCGAGCAGAAGAGAAGTGTGGCTGCCAAGTCTCGCGTCGAATTCAGCAGCCTGCGCCGCTGCATCGTCCCGCTCCGTCCGCCATTCGGGAGGATCCTCGAGCGGTTCGGCGGCAAAGCGGTCGAAAAATTGGGCATCCACCTCGCGAACGCGCGCCACCATTTCGCCTATCACCATGCGCGCTTCGGTTGGCGTATCGGAGGCCGCCTGCATCCGCCACAGACGGTGGAGTACGATGCCGGAAAGCGTGTGTACCATGGTCGTCGCCGCGGCAACGGGCAAAACGTAGCGAGCCACTTCAATTGCGCGCTTTTCGGCCTGCCGCGAGACTTTTTCCGCGCGGCGCGGATGGGACATCGGTCCCAAATGCCAAATATCCGCAAGGATGCGGTGCGCATCGTTCTCGAGCAATGCGGTCAACTCGCGATACGCGTCCCAGGCGCGGGCCACGGCTCGCTCGAAGATTTGCCGTTCTTCGGCGCCAAAATGATCGCCGGTGGGAGGAATATACGCTTGCGCGTGATCGAGGCGCACGTACCGCTGGCTTTGCTGCTCCGAATTGTAGAACGGATGGGCGTGCAGGAACGACCAGACGAATTGCCGGCTGACGTTCTCGAGCCCAAATTCGAAATGCGCGTGCTGGTAAACGGTGTGGTGGCCGGCGAAGAAAGTGGCCGCGCCAATAGTCGTGCGCTGTTTGTCGGTAATTTCGGCAGCCGAGATCAGACGGGGCGCGTAACAGGTCCGCGCCGCGGCAATCGCGGAGTCAAACGGATGCGCAAACGAATTGCGCAGCGTGACACGCGGCACCGCTGGCTCAACAAACGCGGTCATCGCCGCTCGGTTGTCCGAATCCTGGGAAGTGGATGGCGAAGGCGTGGCCATGCTCCGCGACGATTCTACACCGCCGAAGTCCCCGCTGAGTAGCGCGGGGCTGGCCGCTAAACGAACCGCTACTTTTTGGCTTTTGCGACTTTCGCGGCTTCCACAGCCTCGGCAGCCTTCGCGTACTTACGATTGAACCGCTCGACGCGGCCAGCGGTATCAAGTAATTTCTGCTTGCCGGTAAAGAATGGGTGACAACTCGAGCAAATTTCGACTCTCACCAGGTTGCCTTTATGTGTGGACCGCGTCTTGAACGTGCTGCCGCACGCGCAGTGTACGCTGACTTCGTGATAGTCGGGATGAATGCCGGGTTTCATAGCTGCTCCTGTGCGCCAGCCGGTCTGCGCGGCATCCCGCCGGGAGCGGGGCATATAACCGCGTCGCTAGGCTAACGACAATCTTTTATGATACGCGCAACGGACGCATTTTCCAAACGCGCCCTCTTCAGGTGCGCGAAGATCTTGCAGTGACACGCATAATAATATGGGTCTCGGGCGAAACGACTTCGTTCATGACTGGACCGTCATGGCTCGCGACTCCTGGGCGACAGCCCGCAACTTGCCACGTTAACCGTGCTTCGCCGAACTTTTGCTTCTTCTCTGATAGGGGCCTGATTGGGCCGAGGTATAGTTACCAATGATGTACATCGCGGTGGTGTCGGATCCTGCAGAAAGCCCGCCCGTGAAGGCCGCCGGTCGCTTTGACCTGCACTTGGACGTGAGAGCCATGGAACGCATCGAGGCCGCCCGAAAGCACGCCCCGCTCCGCGCCTTTCTCGCAAATGTGAACGCCAACGACTCTATCTTTTCTACGATTGGCTGCAAGGTTTGGCGCACAACGGAGGCGGCCGGCGACAAACCTTACGTCTTCGCTTCACGCATCGACCTGACCTTCCTGCAAGAGGCTGCTAACTTCGGGCGGGGCCCGCACCAGAATCTGGCGAACCGGCTGAGTCAGTTGCTCACACGCGAGCCCGCAGAGGCGCTGCGCGCGGAATTGCGTATATCTCCGGTTGAATTTGCCGGAGAGGATCGCGGATTTTGCCTGCGAGTCATTCTCTGCGCGCGTGGAGCAACGCCAGAGCAGGCCGAAGTACGGTGGGGACTAGGACTGGCGCGGCTGCAGCAGGCACTGCTTTTCGTCGCGCGGGGGCTGCGACACCAGACGGAAGCCGGCGACCACCAAAAAATGGACACAGCCGGGTAAGCGAGCGCAGCTTTGAAAATGGGGCGCTTAGGTGACGAAGGCGCAGCCGACGCGCATCTGCCCGCTCTCGCTGCGTATCTGGTAGAGCCTTTTCAGGCTCACGCGTAAGGGCGGCAGTATGGGCACGCGCAACAGGGCGGGAAATGTTGCGCCCAGCTCAGCGGCAACTTCGATCTCCAGCGCTAAACCTCCATATCCCAAGTCGAGAACTTTGGCGGTGCCCGCACGATTGTCGACAAGTTGTGCGTGCGCTCGCGTGCCCGCGAAAGAGACACGCTCCCATTTGCGCCGCTCGCTTCCCGCGAACGGCCGTCTCTTTATGTTTTCCTGCTCGATGGGAGGCGAGACCGGGGCGTCGCCAACTTCTCCGGCCGGGGCCGATGACGCCGCAGGATAGGCCAAAGGCCGCTGCAGCGCAGCGCGGAGAGCGTTTTTCATTTCATATAAACGCTGGTCGGCGATGCGCACCAGAATCTCTCGCTGATCCCCATCGTTTGGATATACCGAGACACCATAATCGAGACCGAGCGTAACCGTCATTTGCATCGGTTCAATGGCCGCGGCAAAATTCGTGCGCAGTCTGCGCGCGAGGGTATCGGCCTGGTCGGTGTCCGATTGAACCAGAAGCAGGGCGAATTCATCTCCGCCGATGCGGAAGGCGTAATCGGAAATGCGCAATGACTTCCGCAAGGTGGTCGCAGCCATCTGCAGGAGGGCGTCTCCGCGCGGATGGCCGTACAAATCATTCACTTCTTTGAAGCGGTGCAAGTCCAGAACCACCAGTGCCAGATGCTCGCTATAACGCAGAGCACGATTCAATTCCTTTTCAAACTGCTCTTCAAAGAGACGGCGGTTGTAAAGTCCGGTCAGAGGATCGGTAGCGGCATTGATTTGAAGTTTCTTCAGCTCTGCATACTCCATGAGAATCGGCAGCCGCAGATCGCTGAGCGACGCTAGAACATCCACCATGGCCGTCTTAAGTGAAATGGGCTTGCCCAGACCCTCGCTGAGCTGTCGCTGCCGTTCGAGAATCTGATCCCAATATTCCAGACTTGCCAATTCGGTCAAATCCAATTGGGCAACGGTTGCAAAGAAGCGCTGGAGAAACTGGCCGCGGGGGGACCGGTCCAAGTTCTCAAGAGTTTCAGCAAGCAATTCAAGAAACGGATCACTGGGGTTCGGGGTAGGCACGGTCGGACCAAGACTCCAGGCTGCGCCAAATTGGGCGATGAGGATAGAAGTATCAAGTCAGACGAAAAAGAACGCGCGTGTGGCCGTCGGGGACGATGCCAAAAATAACTGAAATTGACGGATAAGGACAGGAGAAAGTTGCGTAACCCGAAAGTCTTTGACGCGGTTTCGGCCCACAAAACAGAAAATCGCTTAATCGCACAGGAAAATATTTTCCCATGCCTCTGCTTTTGATGTCATCCTAAATACCACCGATACGGAACTGGGTCGGTTCGACAGATCAAATGAAGGCGCGTGCGACACGGCTTAAAGGAGCGGTCCGGCATTCGCCCAGCGAATGGGAACTTTTTTACCATCAGTTGATAGTACTTTAATACTAGTACTTCTGGCTGCCACGCATGTGCATTTAGTGGCCCGCCTCGAAGTATCGTCGTATCTGCATCAACTGATTGTGCTTAGTGTCCTAGCGTAAGCGATGATGTGCCGCAACTGTGCAAGCTCTGTGCCGACCATGTAAGTAGAACTTATTTACCATTGACAGCCCCATGGCCCTTTGACAGTATTTCCAGGTCCCGGCACTGAACCAATCCGCACCCTGCGTGTGTGTGCGCAGGCACGAACCAAATCCTCCGCGAGAAGGTACAATTTGCGACGCGCGACCACTGTGGACGCTCAAGCGGGGGATTCGCTGTCAATCAGCTTGGTTTCAGGTCTGCTTGACCTGCTGGACATCCCGGTCCTGGTGTCTGATCGTACCGGCAAAATTCTGATGAGCAACCTGCGCGCCAAGCAATATCTGGACGAACCCCTGACGTTTGACGGCATCTCGCCGAATTTATTTCACGATCTCCTGGGCATGGATCCCAAGGTGATCATCGGTCAAATGGAAAGCGGAGAACGCGAAGTTGACCTTCAGATCACTCGGCCGTCCGGTAAGATGCGCGCGCGTATTCAGGGTGTTCCGGATCTGGACTGGGTCATGGTGCAGCTCGAGCGCGCCGGCGGACCGCAGTCCGATTCGCAGACCGAGGCTGGGGCGCAACCGACGGTGCAGGCTTTGCTCCAGGAGCGGGAGATTACCTATCGCAATTTGCTCGCCGCATATTTGCGTCTGCAAGAAGTCAACCGGCAGAAAACCGTCTTCCTCGCTTCAGCTGCGCACGAACTGAAAACGCCGCTAGCGGTCATCAAAGGTTATTACGACCTGTTGCTGTCAAGCTCGCTGGGTAAGCTGAATGACAAGCAGCGGGAGATTCTTCAAGAATCGAAAGACAGTTGTGAGCGGTTGGTGCGGCTGGTTTCGATGTTCCTGAACTACTCGACTCTCGAGAGCGGCAAACTAGTGTTGCACATGCGCGACAACGACCTCCGCGATTGCTTGCTGGAGCTGGCAACGCGGTGGAACGAGGCCTTCCAGCGCAAGCATGTCCGCCTGGAGATTTGCTTGGATGAGACGCTGCCGGTGTTCAAGTTCGATTATCAGAAGGTGCAGCAGGCAGTGGCCAATCTGCTCGATAATGCGCTGAAGCATACGCCCGCAGGTGGCGGCGTCGTGTTGCGGGCCGAACGGCACTTCTGGGAGCGGCGCAGCGGCAAAGATGTGGTGGCTTCAGCGGATCGCCGGCAGTCTCGCAACCCGGGACCGAACGCGGCGCGCGTGTCGGTTACCGATACCGGGCCGGGCATCGCATCCGAGCACCACCAGGAAATTTTCGAGGATTTCGTGCGCGTGGATCGCACCTCATCGGGCATGGGCCTGGGGTTGGCCATTGCCAAGCGGCTCGTGCAGGCGCACCGCGGGAAAATTTGGGTGGACAGCGAGCTGCGGCGCGGATCCACGTTTACTTTCTTGCTGCCGACGGACAATCCTCAACATGTGGGTACGGGGTGAAGGGTGAGTAAAGGTATGGCCAGTAGCGAGGAACACGATCGGGTATTAGTGGTGGATGACGAGCCGAGCATCCGCAAATATTTGCAGACGCTGCTCGAGGTAGACGGCTATAAGGTGACCGCCGTCAGCTCGGGCCGCGAGGCGCTCGAACACATTCAAGACGGTGAGCGGCCGGACTTCGTGATTTTGGACGTATTGATGCAGGAAATGAATGGGCTGGAGACGCTGCGCAAGATGATGCAGGTGGACCGCACGTTGAGCGTGATCATGCTGTCTTGTTCGAATGAGGTAACCACCGTAGTCGAGGCCATCCGTCTGGGCGCGCAGGATTACCTTACGAAACCGTTCGAGAAGGCCGAACTCGACGCAGCACTCCTGAAATGCCGGCAAAAGATGGAATTGCGCAGGGAAAATACCGCTCTGCGGGAATACTGCGATCACCTAACGGAGGATCTTTCATTCCTGGCGTCGAGCCCGCAAATGGTGCGTATCCGCCAGCAGATTCTGCAAATTGCTCCGGTGGATGTGCCGGTGTTCATCTGCGGCGAAAGCGGCGTGGGCAAGGAAGTGGTGGCGCGCATGATCCACATGCGTTCGACGCGCCGTAACCAGCCATTTATAAAGGTGAATTGCGCGGCATTACCAGGCGAATTGCTCGAATCGGAGCTGTTTGGCTACGATCAGGGCGCCTTCACTGGCGCGGTGCGGTCCAAGCCCGGGAAGTTCGAATTGGCGAACAAGGGCACTATCTTTCTCGATGAAATAGCGGAAATGAGTCCGCATCTGCAGGCCAAGCTGCTGCACGTACTGCAGGACCATCAGTATTCGCGGCTGGGCGGCCGTCATCTGGTGGATGTGGACGTTCGCGTGCTCGCGGCCACAAATATTGAAGTTCAAGAAGCCATGAAGTCGGGCCGGCTGCGTGAAGATCTCTATTACCGGCTGAACGTGCTGTCCATCAACGTGCCGCCGCTGCGGGAACGCACGACAGAAATCCCGTTGCTCATCCGCCATTTCTTGAACAAGTACAGCGAGAAATTCCAGAAAGTTCTGCCGACGCCGTCTGAGCACTTGATGGAAGCGGCCATGCGCTATCCGTGGCCCGGTAACCTGCGCGAGCTCGAAAACTTCGTGAAGCGCTACGTGATTCTGGAAGATGACGAAGGGAGTTTCCGGGAGCTGGTGGAAATGGCCGCGGCGCGGCAGCGCACATCGCCGCGCGAGGAACCGGCGCCGGTGCGTGAACAAGGCTTGAAAGCTTTGGTGCGGGGATTGAAAGACGAAGCGGAGATGGAAGCTATTGCCGACGCGCTAGAGAAAACGCATTGGTGCCGCAAGGACGCGGCGAAAATGCTGGGCATCAGTTACAAGGCGCTGCTCTACAAGATTCGGCAGTTTAATCTTGATGCCGGACGGGCTTCACGAACACGCGTCGCGGCGCCTGCGGTTGCTAAAGTTGGATAATTGCTGAATATGCAATCAATTTCCCATTCGAGATACCAGAATGGCGTATCTGCGCCCGGCCGCCAAGACGTTACTGCATGCGCAATGTCACAGGAAAATTGCTTCCACCTGTCAGCTGGGCTTCCAGGCGAACCGTTCAGCTCCTGACCGCTCATTTCAAGTAGTTTATGGCTGAGCGCGATGTCCTCGGGCATCCCGCCTCGACGGGAACCGAAGGATGGATCTCGAGAGATGCTGAGTAATTGACTCAGGTTGTTTGGAAGCGCAATTGCACCATATATGACGGGTTAAGGACAGGAACCGGTGCGTACATACGGCCGGGAGTTCGGGGGCAAATGACAGAACGCCGCACGGCACGCCGCTACGACCTTTCGCTGCCAGTGATCATACGGATCCCCGTAGAACTGCAGCCCACATCGCGCAACGGAAAAACCCGCAACATCTCCACGCGCGGTGTCTATTTTCTGGTTGATAATGAACTCAATGCTGGTTCCGAACTCGATTTGACAATGACCCTGCCGGCGGAAGTGACAGGCGGGACTGAAGTCTTCATTCGCGCTATTGGCAAGGTCCTACGCACCGAGAAGCACCAGGACAACGGGAACCCACGCGTCGGGGTTGCCGCCGTCATTGAGCGGTACGAAATTATCCGCAATGATATGGCTGCTTCCTGAAGCGCCTTCCCGGCTAATTCCAATTTTCAAGACTCGCCCGTCATAGTCCTCGCTCGCCAGGACTGGACCCGCGGCAGCGTGCCTGGCGCAACTCAGCCTGACGTAGCTTCCCCTGTCGCCCTCTCGCCTGTGCCCTCTCAGCTGTAGTTACAATAATTCCCGAATTGGCACTCGGCCACGTGCTTCGGTTCCCCGCATTTTCCCAACATCAAGAAAAGGGACAGCTGTCCTTTATCTGTCCATCTCACCAGTCGAGGCTGGACTTGCCGAAAACCTAAGGTGTGCCGATATCGCACAGTTCGCGGACCGCCCTGCGGCACCCGGCGAGTCTGCGGACCCTGCGAAAAAGCACGCATTAGGGGATGCAAATGAGATTCCTCGGACTGAGCAGCGATAAGCTTTTCACCACAGCGGCTGTCCTGGCGCTTCTATTTGTGGTGAACGCATCGATACAAGCGGCAACGACCTTAGTGGCAACCCCCGCGAGCATTAATTTCGGCCTACAGACGATTGGCGGAAAAAGCGCTCCCGCCCGACTGGCCATGACCAACGACGCGCTAAGCTCGATTACCATTGACAGTATCGCGGTCACAAACAGTCAATTTTCCTATTCCGGACCTTCGCTGCCAGCCACCCTCAAGCCGGGCCAGACCTGGAGTGGTACGGTGAGCTTCACACCATCCGCGGCGGGGCGCCTGACCGGGTCTATCGTGTTCCGGGTCGAAAACCGCGGTGCGCAGGCTGCCGGTTTGAGCGGTACGGGGGTCTCACCTGCAACCCCCGCAAGGTCACCTTCAACATCAAACGCCGCGCCGGCTCCATCGGTCCCACCGGTCAGCAAGCCGGTCACAGCAACACCTGTGACGGCGCCTGCTGTGACCACGACGGCGATTGCTCCTGGCCAAATTTCAGTAAACCCCACCGGGATCAGTTTCGGTAACGAGAATGTCGGCACCAGTGTCACGCGAACAATCAGCGTCACGAATTCGGGCGGTTCAAACGTCACGATTTCAAATGTAATCGTTGCCGGAGCCGGCCTTGCTGCGAATGGCGTCTCCTCCGGGCTGATTTTAGCCCCGGCCCAGGCAGCCGCGCTGAATGTGAGTTTCGATCCGGCAACTGCTATGAGTGTGGCTGGAAGTATTGCGGTGGTGAGCAACGCCTCGAATTCCCCGACATCCATTTCTGTGGCAGGCACCGGTGTTGCCGCTCCGGCGCCGACATCCCTGCTGCTAGCCTGGAATCCCAGCACCTCGACCGTGGTCGGGTACAATGTTTACGCAAGCTTCATCTCTGGTGGGCCGTACACGAGGCTAACCAGTTCACCCGTGGCAACGACGAGCTATTCGGACACCGTTATCCAGGCAGGAGAGACGTACTATTTTGTAGCCACGGCAGTAAATTCCAGCAGCATTGAGAGTGCTTATTCCAACGAAATTTCTGCCACGATCCCTTAACCGTTGCCGTAAAATTCCCCGACCCTGGGTAGGCAGTCTGGTCTGCCGTCAAATCACGAGCAAGCTCTTGGGCCGCACCGTTAACTGCTTGGAGGAATGCGCGGCCCAAGGATACAATGCTCACGCCGAGGGTACCCCGGATCGTCCCGGCACAATCGCAGATGAATTCGCCTCCGCTGAAACTTTCCATCATTAGTTCTTGCATTTAATGAGCATCGGCGTCTTCCCAGCACGCTCGAGTCAGTTTATGGGCATCTGGGCATGGTGCGGACTGCGCGCCGAACTAGTCACCGCCGATAACGGTTCCACCGTTGGGACGATGACGTTTTGGAGAGCGCGTGCGGCCAGGGCGGCACTGTCTGCACCACCGATAGGCTCGATTTACACGTTGGCGCTGATGTGTCCCGTTCTGCGTGAATCGCAGGACAGCATAGACAGCGGGCCGGTCGGCCATGCAGCACAATGAGGGCCTGGCAGCGACAGAGAATGCGGCGTTGTCCCCGAGGAGCGTGGAGTATAAATCCGGTATGAAGGTTTCTGTGGTCATTCCGGTTTACAACGAACGCGCTTTCATCGAGGAAATACTTTTGCGCGTTCAGGCCCAGGAAACGAGCAAGGAAATACTGGTCATCGACGACGGCTCAACCGATGGGACACGCGCGCTGCTGGAAGGTCTCCATAAGGACCAAGCGGCAGGAAGGCGCGATGTGCCGGTGCAGAACGGCCAAGCCCTATTGCCGCTCGAAAATATTCGTTTCATCTTTCAGGAACGCAATCGGGGGAAAGGCGCTGCACTCCGCAGAGGCTTCGAGCTCGCCACCGGCGACATTGTGCTGGTGCAAGATGCCGATCTGGAATATGACCCGAAGGACTATGACAACATGCTCGCTCCGATTTTGGATGGCCGCGCCGATGTTGTGTACGGCTCGCGCTTTCTGGGCGGTCCGCAACGCGTTCATTTTTTTTGGCATTACGTCGGGAATAAATTTCTGACGCTGCTCTCGGACATTCTTACAAATTTGAACCTGACCGACATGGAGACCTGTTACAAGGTGTTCCGACGCGAGGTCCTGCAGGGCATTCATTTCGAATCCGATCGCTTTGGGTTCGAGCCCGAATGCACCGCTAAGATCGCAAAAGGACACTGGCGCATCTATGAGGTGCCTATCTCTTACGCCGGCCGGTCATACGCAGAGGGGAAAAAGATCACCTGGAGAGATGGTGTTTCGACGCTTTGGTGCATACTCCGTTATAACCTGTTCCCCTGAGCACCCATCGCATCGCTATCGGCCGGCAAAGCTCGATTCGAAAACCGCCTGCTCAAGAGCGCTTCCATCCATCCCCTACTTTGCCTGAGCTGTCGCGTTTCGTTATACTAAGCAACCAGCTGCCCTCCCTTACGTTTCATAAATGTGAAAATCGGCCGCTGTCGGCGACTGGACCGATAGCCAGCCTAATGGTCGGACGGGTTCGCGGAATCGCAAGACAAACCAGGACGCTTGCGCGGAGCAGACCGCGTGCCGTCACGGGAAGGGTAATCTGGCGAAAACTATCGAAGGTAATCAGGGCTATGACTCCCGCTACCCGATTGCCGTGGTGGGCGGCTCGGCGGCCGGGCTGTTCACCGCATCGCTGCTGGCGCGGTCCAAGCGCTCCGTACGGGTATTTGAGCGAGCCGAACGGCTCGATCCCGCCCCCCGCACCCTAATCGTCACCGACCGCGTGCGCGATCTGCTCGGTCCGGTGGCACAGCGATCGGTGGTCAATCAGATCCATCAATTTGAATTGTTCACCGATGGCCGCACCGCCACCATCCCACTCGATCGGCCGGATCTGATCGTGGAACGATCGGAGTTAATTCGCGGGCTGGCGGAGGAAGCCCGCGGGCACGGAGCAAGTATCGAGCTGGGCCGGCAATTTATGTCGCTCGCGGCAAATGGCCGCGGCATGGAACTCGTCGTCAAGCGCTCTGAAAGCGCCACCAGCGAGACGGTTTCAGCCGCGGCCATTGTCGGAGCCGATGGTGCGCAAAGCAGGGTGGCCCAAGCGGGTGGCTGGCGCCGCCAAGTTACCGCGCCACTCATTCAGGCTCTGGTGAGGCTGCCGAGTGGAATGCCTCGAGATACCGTCCGCGTGTGGTTTATTCCCGACGATACACCTTATTTCTATTGGCTCATTCCGGAGTCGGCCGACCGCGGTGTTCTGGGCTTGATCGGGGTAGAAGGCCAGGAAACCCGGCGAAATCTCGAACGGTTCCTGCAAAAGCGGCAGTTCTCCCCATTGGCATTCCAAGGTGCGCGCATTCCCATTTACCAAGGCTGGGTGCCGGTCGCGCGCAGAGTGGGGCAGGGGCAGGTTTATCTTGTCGGGGATGCGGCTGGACAAGTAAAGGTTTCCACCGTCGGCGGAGTGGTCACCGGATTTCGCGGCGCGCTTGGCGTGACCGAGGCGATTTTGAACGGCGGCCGAAGCCCCGAGCTCCGCGCACTCCGGCGCGAACTCGACTTGCACCTGCTCATCCGCCGGTCCATGCATCATTTCGAGCAAGCGGACTATAGCCGCCTGGTGGACTGGATGAACGCTCCCATGCGCCGGTCACTTAGCAGCGTCACCCGTGACCACGCTGCCCGCGTTCTGTGGCACATCTGCCGCAACCAGCCTCGCCTGCTGTTGATCGGCCTGAGAGGCCTGCTGGCAGGGGGTTCGCTGGTGCGTCGCGACCGCTAATTTTTGACATTTGGTCACCTAACAGAGCCGGCTGCCGTGTCGTTCCGATCTTGGCCTGTTTGCGAAGAAAGAACCGATGGCACACAGGAGAAGTGTTTTCTCTTGGCGGTACCGTGCCCAGTGAGCGAAGATGTTCATGGACCTGTTTACAGTAGGAAACTAACGAGGAATCAGATCATGCGCCTGGCAGTCATAGGTTGTGGATACGTAGGCTTGGTGACAGGAGGCTGTCTCGCTGAGGCCGGGCACGACGTCATTGCCACGGATACGGATGCAGCCCGCATCGACACGCTCAATAGCGGGAAACTGCCTATCTATGAGCCTGGGCTTGAAGGCGTCACCGAGAGGGCACGTCGCGCCGGCCGCCTGCGTTTCACTTCCGATTCCGGAGAGGCTGTCCGTTTTGGAGACGCTATTTTCATATGTGTAGGAACTCCGCCGCTCGAATCGGGCGACGCCGACCTCTCTGCGATTGACAATGTGGCACGGCAGATTGGCGCGAAAGCAGGCTCGTTCAAGCTGGTCATCGAAAAAAGCACCGTGCCCGCGCAAACCGGCGAGCAACTGCGGCGTGCGTTAGCGGTGTATGGCCGCAGCGGAGGCGCGAAGTTCCACGTCGCGTCGAATCCCGAGTTTTTGCGGGAAGGCACAGCGGTCGGAGACTTTTTTCACCCTGAGCGCATCGTCGTGGGCGTCGAGGACGCGGAGAGCGAGCAGCAATTGCGTGAGATCTACCGGCCCATACTCGAAGGCCAGTTTCATTGCCCCGTTCATCAGCCTACGTGTCCGGCCGGACCGGCTCCCGCGTTTCTGGTGACCACCATCGCGAGCGCCGAATTGATCAAGCATGCCTCGAATTCGTTCCTGGGGCTCAAGATATCCTACGCCAACATGCTCGCCGAGTTATGCGAACGGCTGGGCGGAAACGTAGAGGAAGTCACGCAGGCCATGGGACTGGACCCGCGCATTGGTCCACAATTTCTCAATGCCGGTTTGGGTTTTGGAGGATTTTGCCTGCCGAAGGATATACAGGCATTTTTGCGCCTGGCCGAGCGTAACGGTGTCGATTTCGGAATGCTGCGGGAAGTCGAGCGGGTGAACAAACGCCGCATCGACCTGTTCCTCGAAAAAGTGCGTCGCGCGCTATGGGTGCTGAAGGATAAGGAAGTGGGAGTGCTGGGCCTAGCGTTTAAGCCGAATACCGACGATATCCGGTTCGCACCCGGGATTGAGGTCGTGCGACGATTGCTGGGCGAGGGAGCGAAGGTTCGCGCGTCTGATCCGGTGGCTATTGCGCGAGCCAGCACCGTGCTTGCGGGCGTGGATTTCTTCGAAGATCCGTATGACGTGGCGCGCGGCGCCGAGGCCCTGCTTTTGCTTACAGAGTGGAAAGAATACCGTCAGCTTGACTGGGCGCGTGTGCACAAGGAGATGGCGCGGCCACTAGTGCTCGACGCACGGAACATGCTGCCTCCGGCACAGATGAAAGCTCTCGGTTTCGAATACCACAGCTTTGGCCGGCCCGACCTCACCAGCGCTCCGGTATTCGCATAAACGTAAGCCAACCGTCCTTAACTCACCCCACCCGTCCTGCGCACTACACATGCGCTGTCATTCTGAACGAAGTGAAGAATCTCTCTTAATTTCCTTGGACGCCGCAGCGCCGCATCGCCAGGTCGCGGCGCCCTCCTGTCATTAACTAGGTTATGGGTAGCGCGGCGAAAATTGACCTGGCGCACTAGTTCACTTGGTGCGCCAGCAAATTTGCTGGGATCAAGTCACCCAACCGAGTCGCCGGTGCCAGCGGGTAGGTAGCCATGGCGAAGCCGAGTGACGCCGACGTTTCGAGGCCCCCGTGCGTTCCCGCCAAGTCAACGGCGTGCCCCAGAGATGCGGCGCCATGGTAGTAGCCCGGCTTGAGCGACACGACAATATCGGCGCGATTGCGCACATGGTTCGTGGCCCAAAGCCGTATGCGAGCCGCCGAATCCGGAAGCAATGCCAATGATGTGGCGGCGAACAGATCGGCGTCGCTGGCGAAGCCCGCTTCGTCCAGCTTGCCAGCCGCGCGCAATACGTGGAATACCGGGGTCAATCCCAGCGGATCGCCGTCGCGTGCGTTGTATTTATATCGCTTGCCGTCGCTCGACCAGGTAAGGTCGGCGGTCGCGTGCGATCCCGCCGTGCGAATCGTCGCTCTACCGTTCCCATTAATAGCCGCATCGATGCCTGGCCGTCCATTGGGCTCTGCATCGTCATTGGTAACCGGGTGGCGACTGACAATCACATCGGCGCCGTCAAGTGCTCGCAAATCCTCGGCCAACGTATCGATCGCTGCAGGCCGGCAGTAAATGGCGGCGAACCCCACGAGCCCGTACGCAGGGATTGCGACATCGCGCGGACCGTCCACGGATCCACGAATTCGCCAGCCCTGCGCGGCGAGCAGGGTCTCTACAGGCGCCGGCTGGCTCAGCGTTAACGTATTGCCATGATCGCTGAAGACGATCACTCCCAGAGTGCCGCGAGCGTCGAGATAGAGTTCGCTCAGGGCCTTCTCGAACTCGGCGAGCAGCGGCTCGAACTCCTTCATTGTTTCCACGTGCAGCAGGGCGTCGCTTGAGGCGATGTGCGCCACAAACACGGACGCGGAACTCGCGAGAAATCGCCCGCGGAATCGGCCCACGTCGGCAAGATAGGTCTTGCGCGGCAACACATAGGGCAAAATCTTCGCCCATCCGGGCGCGTCATAATCAAGCGCACGAATATAGGGGATCCCCGAGCCAGTGAGCGTGATCGCGACTCCTCCTCGCAAGCGATTTGCCGCGCGATCAAAGTAGCGATGCTCATAACCCGGCACCGGCGGAGCGTGGAGCACTTCCGTCAGAGCTGTTTCGGTATCGGATGGAAGCGTGCTGATGGTAGCGGTGGGGCGGAAGAACTCACGGAAATGGCCGCGATCCCACATCGATTGCATCGCTGCGAGCGGCACGCCGTCCAGGCAAACCACCAGCCATC
>Ga0182024_10009843_pt1 | contig 19644 bp, 18 predicted proteins | sample P32metaG_FD_120480 | JGI IMG/M metagenome (GOLD analysis project Ga0182024, IMG submission 120480) | Permafrost microbial communities from Stordalen Mire, Sweden - P3-2 metaG (Illumina Assembly) | ecosystem: Environmental > Terrestrial > Soil > Wetlands > Permafrost | place: Sweden: Stordalen... | reverse complement strand
GGGTTATAGGCGGCATTACCGTAATCCAGCCTGGGATTAGCGCTGGTTTCAGTCGCCAGGGCGCCGAACTCACCATCCACCACATCGAGCGAATGCGAATAAACGTACGTAGCGGTGAAGCTGACACCGTGAGAAAGGCGCTTATTCACGGTCACTTGCAGCGCATCGTAGTTGGCATTATCGCGGTTGGACTCCCACCGAATCTGATTGATCCATGGGTAGGTGCTGTAAAAAGGCTCGCGGACCTGCTCGATGAAACTGCTGCCATTCAGCAGGCCGGCCGCAAAAGGTGATTTATTAGGGAGACCCGGCGTGGGTTGGTTGAGATTGGTCTCCTGGATCAACCCCGAGGAGTGATTGCCTACATATCCGATATCGAACGAGAGATTATTTCCGAGCGTATGTTGGATGTCGAGGTTCCAGTAATAAACAGGCGGCGTTCTCATATGGGGGTCGAATCCGCCCACCCCGCATTGCTGCGGAGAGACTGCCATACCTGGCGGTGGAACAACACCCGGTGCGCTTCCTTCTCCACATGCCAATCCGAGTGCGTTAACGTTGAAAACAGGTTGATTCGCCGCCCAGCTGAGCGCCGTGTTCGCGATGCTCAGTATTGCAGTGTTGATGTTACCGCCCGGCGGCCCGGGGACGGTCGTACCGTTGAGCGCGTAGAACGGTACCCCTGTGGGGGTACTGTTGGGATCGATATTGTTATTCCCTATCATTCCACTCGTCGCATTATAGGCGAACATGATACCAGACCCGGCACGAAGCACCGTCTTGCCCTTGCCGGTTATGTCCCACGCAAGACCGACGCGAGGCATGAACTCCCGATAATCGCCCTGCCAGAGGGAATCGTAACCCGGGGTGCTGCCGATCTGGACGACGCCCGACGGCGAAATCGCCGGGTTATTGACGAAGTCTCCGAAATGGTTGTTGGCCTCGCCGAGCGGCGAGGTGTACTCCCAACGCAGTCCGAGATTTAGAGTCAGCGTCCGGGTGGCTCGCCAATCATCCTGAACAAAGGCCGCATAAAAGGACTGCACCGTCGTCGTGTCCGGGCTTCCTACCAGAAGTTGCCCGGAACTCGGCGAACCTACCAGGAAAGATTCGAGGGGCGTGGCGCCACTGAACGCGTTGATACCGGCGGTTCCGAAATTGATCGCTCCCTGCGCGAAGCCGTGAGCCCCGCCAATGAGTCGGCTGTAACGATATTCCACGCCAACCTTGAATACATGAGGGCCGCGCGTGTAGGACACGGCGTCTTCACCTTTGTAGGCATTCTCGAGCCTGGGCTCATAACCGCGCGACTCGTCACCCAAGGCGGTGAAAGTACCCACCGTCAAAAATGGCATGCCGCATGGCACAGGTGTCCCGGTATTCAGGCCGAATGTTGTGGGATAGTTGGGCGAGCCATCCGTGTAGCCGACAATAGCTGATTTGGTAGTTTGTGGCGGCGCGCCGTTATTGGCGCACTCTCCAATTCCAATAATCTGGTTATACCGATGGTAGCCGCCTCTGGCTTCATTTACCCAGCTGGAACTTGGAGTCCAGACGTCGACTACGGTAAACCCTTGCCCCCTCACAGGGGTTGTGGATCCCCAGTAGGGCTGTACTGGCGTGCCTGTATTGGAATACGTGTTGCCTGTACCCAAAAAGTATTCGCCGTTCAGCGAATTCTTATCGTTAATATGATAGTCAATCTTCGCGAGCATGTTGTCGGTGTGCTGCAAGTTGGGGATTTGCACGGGATGACTGCCCGCCACGGCACCGGAATAATTGAACAGGCCCTGGGATACATTGCACGTGGCTGCTCCGGTCAGGCCTGGTGCAAGGGTGCACCCCGCCAAATTCAAGCTGAGCTGACTCAATGGCTTGGCACAACCTGCGGCGGAAGGGTTGCAGTAGCCATTAGTCTTTTCGAGGGCCGCGATAGCGTCAGGAAAGCTATTCGCGATGCCCGTGGCGCCTCCCCCGAGTGTAGCGGTCGTTGGCTCAGTGCTAACAGCGGTCGTCGATGAGCTTACCCGTTTGCCTTCATAACCACCGAAAAAGAAGATTTTATTCTTCTTGATGGGGCCGCCGAGACTCATGCCCGGCTGCACGAGCTCCGTACCCGCCTTCTGCGTAGCGAACGGGTTTTTTGCATCCAAGGCGTCGCTGTGGCCATATGCGTAAGCACTGCCGTGAAGGGTATTCGTGCCGGACTTAAAGCCCAGGTTCACGATGGCGCCCGTGCCCCAGCCGTATTCCGCCTTGGGGTTTTCAATAAAGGTGACGTCCTGAATCGTATCCAGCGGCACAAGCGTCGCGCCCTCACCGGCGAGGTTGCCGCCCCCGATTACGCTGTTGCCGCCATAGGTGCCTTTGTTAAACAGACCATCCAGCAGCCAAATATTCTCTTCGGATTGCTGCCCGTTGGTGAAACGAGCATCGGTTCCGCCACCCGGCTTGGTCTGCACGCCTGGGCGGAAGTCTGTCATGGATTGAAAATTGCGCCCGTTCAATGGCAGCTGGGTAATATCCTGGTTGTCAATCGTTGCAGTCACCGCCGCGCTGGTCGTGTTGACCAAGGGGATCTGCTCGGTGACGGTGATGGTCTGGTTTTGCGCACCGGGTTGAAGTGTGAAGTCAACGCGAGCCTCCTGACCGACAAGCAATTCGATGTTCTGCCGCTCGACCGCCTGGAAACCCGCGGCCTCCGCGCGGACCGTGAACGCGCCGGGAATCAGGTTAGGGGCGTTGTACTCGCCCGAATCATCGGTCGTCAAGGTCCGGGTGATTCCTCTGGCGACGTCGGTAACCGTCACCATGGCGCCAGCGATGGCGCCTCCGGTTTGATCCGTAACAGCGCCGGAAATGCGGCCGGTATTGGATTGCGAGAATAGGGGCAAACAAAGCAGCAGGGCCGCGACACTCAGACCCAATACCTGAACTGCCTTGGCGATATTCAAATCCACCGCTCGCTTGCACCCTGCATGGTAATTACTCATCAAGACCTCAATGGCATTCTGACCTGTGAATGGAAATTTGAAGGTCTGCGGCTGAAATTGCCACGAGGCAGACAAAACACCCTTGACCCCCGCCGACGCACCACTCCATTATAGTTGTGGGCAAACGTATACTTTTCCGGCCTTTCACTGTCAAGGGAAATCTTCCAGCATGGCTGGGTTAGTCAGAAAAAGTGAACGACGAAAAAGTAAAAATCGGCAGAAACTTCGAATGATCCGTCGTCGGTCACAAACCCCGCACAAACGAATTCAGCAGCCGCCCAAACGTGACGGGAGCAAACTTTCTGACCAGCCCCCATGCGCCCCGGCCCACGCGCCACGGGAGTGACCGGGCATCGAGATAGGCCATAAATCCCTCCGGGTAATTGGCGTAGTACGTTAAGGGAGGCGATGAACCGCCCAAAAAAACCAACTCCCGGTATCCTCTATCGATCAGCATCTCGATCAAGTAGGACCGCAAAACGATGGAGAGCGACTCGCGCTCATAGGTGCGATCGTTTAATTGCATGATGAGGAAAGCGCGCTGCCCGACATGCCACCCGCCTGCAAGACCAATCCACTGGCCGCTGGCTCTGCGGATACCCACCAGCATCGGCGATGGCATCGCTTCAATCATAGCCCGGTGCCGGGTTTGCGTATGTTTTGACGAGCGTTTCGCATAGGCCGCCTTCGGTAAAAGGTCTTGGGCAGCCATGAAGAATTCTTCCGGGGCGAGCGTCGAGACGAATTCATTGCCAGCCTGCTCGCTTTTGCGACGGTAATAACGAAAATTGCGCCGCGTTTTGGGGCCCAGGCGAGCAAGAAATTTTTCAAAGGTTCTGGGTAGATCCAAATGCGCGTGGTCCTTACACCGGTAAAAACTGAAATCTGTGTCGGCCTGGACACTCTTCAAGACCGGAAGGTAAGCTGAGGAAACAACGAACCGGAGTGCAACCATGTGCTTCAGCAGCGCGCTCACGCCGCATGCCATGACGGACTCTGCATCCTCTGGGCGAGCGACTACCATCGCGCCTAGCTCATCATTTCCGAATGCCATGCGTATCCCAATGCCCGCCACCACGCGCTCTTTACAATAGAGCAGTCCTGCAATCCGCTGCTCCTCCCAAACTACGACCAACAGCGGTCTCCAACCGGCCGGTGATACCGACGCCAGAAAAAACGCAGGGGAAAGCATTCCCGGCTCTGCCGCCAGACTACGTACGAATTCCTCGTATTGCGCGATTTCAGAGGTCGATGTAACAAGATTAGCGGTGAAAGGCGCGGCATCTGTCACAGGCAATTGCGTCGCGTGTCGCGTAGGGTGGGGGTTCAATTCCCATTCCTCGGCGATGTTGCCAATGGCATGGAAATGCAAAACGCCCGACTGCCGCGAGTGGTGGTGAACTCTTCAGCGGCAACGCGAAGGGTTTGAGGTCGAGACATAATCGTCATTTCTTTTGCCATTCGCCGTGTTTTGGGCCTTGATCGCTGAAACAGAATCCCGGCAGTCCGCGTAGCCCGCGAATAGTGCACAGCATCATGCCACCAAAGCAATCCTCGAAGCTGCAAAAAAATGTCGGAGAGAACTGCAATTTTGTGTGGGAAACGCTTCAACATCCGGGCGTGGCCCGAGGCGCGCCGATCCGCGATTCGTTTAGATCAACCGTAAGGGCACTTCGTGGGCAGATTTGTCCCGCGCGCAGGAACTAAAGGGCCAGCAGCTACTACAATTGGCGAAGACGTTTGCGTAACACGCGGTTCCACCACATGAGAATACCGGTCACGGACAGGATAGCCGGTATCAGGCCAACAATCGTCCAAACGGCCTGGGGAAACCAACCCATCCGACCGAAGTGAAATCGCGCAAGCCAAAACAGAAAGCGGTTTCCGAATATCCCGAACACCCCGGGGAATGAAAAATAAATACCCGAGATGCCCCACATCAAAACGAATAAGAAACACCAGAATCCGAGAGCGCTGTGGAGACCCCAATTGAAGCGCACAAGGTTCGGTGTCCACGTAATACTGAGGCTGCGCCGCCAATGTTTGATTCCCGGCCACCAGACAATGGCTCCAGCCAGGGAAAGCACCGTAACGATAATGGCGGCGATCCCGTTCGCCAGGCGACCACGGTCTCCTGTGAGCAGGTTGTCATGGAGATCCACGAGCCATTCCTCAGTGCGCTGTTCGGGTGACAAAGGATCGCCCAGATCCTTCCCCCCGTACGGATCAAATAGCCGCACGATTCGCTTCTGACCGCGCACCAACACAACTTCGACCGACCGATTCGGCTTTCTGGATTGAAAAACTTCCACGGATTGGTACCCGGGATACATTCTTTGCGCGTTTTGTTCAAGATCCTGGACGCTCATCTGCGGCCCCGACGGCGTCAGAATACTGTCCTTGCGCGCAAATTTTTTCCCTATCTGGGGACGATAAACAATCATGGCGCCGGAAAGGCTGATTAGCAGCACGTAGAGCCCCACCCCGACTCCCAGCCAGAGGTGAATTTGGAAGACAGCCCTGCGGAGCCACAAACGGTGCGGGAACTTCACCCATTGCTGCCAAACGGTCATTTCCCGGTTCATCGAATTGCACACGAGTCGAGCATCGGACGCAATTAGAAGCTATAGAACAAGCCGGCGGTACTCGCTGGTCCAGCGCATAAATTCTTGCAGGCGACGCCGCTCGCGCCATAGCAGACGAAGAAAAAGCCGCGCGGTGAGCGGGTCGGCTTCGGGTCCAAAAAACGTTTCCATCCGCCAGCGCACGTAGGGGCTATCCCAGGGCTGCAGGCGAAAACCTTTGGAAGCCGTCCAGTAGTACCGCAGCGCTTTCAGCATGTGTGATTGCCGTCCGTGGACCAATGGATCATTCGTTCAAGCTACGCGCCATTGGGCGGCGAACCAGCCCAACACAGAATGGCAGCGTAGGTGTGGGATTGGCAATTGAAAAACTCAAGGAGCGCCGCAATCAAACGCAAATTCATTCCGCTTCTGCCCTAGTGGTTCAAACCTCGTGGTTCAAACCTCGGGCTCACGCAGAGACTTCCCGCCCCCAGATGCGCGTGGTGGCGGGTTTGCCGAGGTATACCTTACGGCCGGAGACCGACACCGTGGTCGTCTCGTCGTACTCACGGCGCAGCACGCGCACGCGTGCCCCTGGATGCAGTTGCCGATAATCGAGAAATTGCAAAAACTTCGGGTCTTTCTCGTAAACACAGAGGATCTCGATCGTGCGGCCGGCAGGCACTTCCGCAAGAGGCACGGCGCCGCGCACACGGCGCAGACGTGCCAAACCTCCGCGCAACGGCAGCCCGTGCGGGCACGAGCTATCCGCACCGAAGCGCTTCAGGAGCAGTGCCTCGACTTCCGGAGAAATGCCGTGTTCGAGCCGCTCGGCGGCATCATGTGCGCGCGTCCAATGAAGACCGATCATGTCCGTGAGCAATTTCTCCGCAAGTTGATGGCGCAGCTCGAGTCGTGCGGCCGCGGTTCGCCCCTTGCGCGTCAAGCGAATCTGGCCATCGCGCTGAACACGAAGCAGACCGTCACGCGCCATGCGCTTGAGGGCGGCGGTCACGGCGGGCGGCGTGACGCGCAATTCCTCCGCCAGACGTGCGCTGATTGGTACCTGTCCGTCTTGCACGAATTCCCAGATGGCCTTGAGGTAATCTTCGCGCGATACGCTGGTAGTTTCGCGGGGCAAGGCATCTCCTTCAGCGTCTTCCTCGGGTTATTGTGTGGCCAGTCGGCCTGCCAGTTGGCCTGCCAGTTCGCTTGTTGGATGGGCCGCTGGCGCCAGCTACGCACGCTATAAGCGGACGCCTAGGCCGGCTCTCGGCGGATAGCAGCGGCATCGTCCGCAGCGCGCAAGTGCGCCGCAAGCTCGGTGACACGCCTCGCGATCTCGTCGCGAATCGCGCGGTAGGTGTCGAGGTCGGAGCCAAACGGATCACCAACGTCCCAATCTTCCACCGGCAACGACCGATCATCAAAGAGAATTTTGGCGGGCCGCCCCGTCATGTTGATGATGAGATCAGCGGCGTAAAGATCGGCTTCGCGCAGCACCTTCGAGGTTTGACCCTTACAGGGAATATCGTTTTCCGCCAGAACGGCGAGGGTAGGCGCGGCTATGTATCCCAAGGGATACAATCCAGCGCTGCTGGCCTCCATCACGTCGGGCGCGAGATGTTGCGCGAGAGCTTCCGCCATCGGGCTGCGACAGGCGTTCCCCATACACAAGAAAAGCACACGTTTGAGCGGCAAGCCAATGTCTCCAGCCGGCGGCTGGACCCGCGCGGCAAACGTAAGGCTTCCAAGCGACTCTGTTCCGTCTAGTGCAACAACGTACCGGTGCAAGAATAATCCTTGCGCAAAGCCGCAAGTTCACGACACGTCTTGCACCCTGCACGCCATCGCGTCAGGGTGCAAGTTCGTAAGCAATCGTCGTGAGCAATTACCGTGAGCAATCAGGGCGATCAGTCACTGCGCCGTAACCACCACTCAAGATGACAGCGAAGGTTTCGCAGGCAGTGGCGCCCAGGCGTGCGACGGAACCGTTCCGAAAACGGGTTCGGCGGCCAGCTTCAGGAAATATTCGTGTACCGTGGTGTCGTCGGTGAGCTCCGGGTGAAATGTAGAGATCAACAACTTACCCTGCCGCACCAGAACCGGGCGGCCCCGATCTATCGCCAGCACTTCCACGTCAGGGCCGATCGCCTCGATGATGGGCGATCGAATAAATACCATTTCCATTGGTTTTTCAGGATCGATGGTGGAGGTGCCGCTGCGCACTGCACTCGATAATTGCCGGCCGAAAGCATTTCGCGTGACCACGAGATCGGCGAATCCGAGGGAAGGTTGTGCAGGTCCGCGCACCTCCCGCGCCAGCAGTATCGCTCCTGCACATGTGGCCAGAAACGCACCGCCGCGAGATTCGAGACTGCGCAGCGGAGCTGTGAGCCCTTCTTCGTCGAGAAACTTGAGCATCGTGGTGCTTTCGCCGCCGGGGAGAATGATGGCGTCGAGTTGCGACACCTGCGCAGCCGTGCGCACCAGCTCGTAGTGCACACCCAGCCGGTCCAGCACGCGGGCGTGAGCTTCGAAATCACCTTGTACGGCGAGAATACCGATACGCATTGAATCCCGGGTATGAAACTAGACGGAAGCTGTGGTGACGGCCGGATGCCCCCAGCTACCAGCCGCGGGTCTGCATAAGCTCTTTGGGATCGAGTTGGCGCACGTCCAAACCCTTCATCGCTTCACCCAGCTCCTCAGACGCTTCGAGAACTGCTTTCGGATCTTCGAAATGCGTAGCGGCCTTGACGATGGCCCTGGCACGCTTATCGGGATCGCTGGACTTGAAAATGCCGGACCCCACGAAGACCGCCTCGGCGCCCAACTGGCGCACCAGCGCGGCGTCGGCAGGTGTCGCGATACCGCCAGCAGAAAAATTCGGCACCGGCAACTTGCCGGCACGCGCAACTTCGCGTACCAGATCCAGTGGCGCCGCCAAATCTTTTGCGGCACGCCCCAGTTCGTCCTCGCGCAGGGTGGTCAAGCGGCGCATCTCAGCCACGATGGTACGCATGTGACGCACAGCTTCGACAATGTTGCCCGACCCTGCCTCTCCTTTGGTGCGAATCATGGCCGCACCTTCGGCGATGCGGCGGAGCGCTTCACCAAGGTTGCGTGCGCCGCAGACGAATGGCACCTGAAAATCGTGCTTCCAGATATGATTTTCCTCGTCGGCGGGGGTCAGCACTTCGCTCTCATCTATGAAGTCGACCTCGAGCGCCTGTAGCACCTGAGCCTCGGCGAAATGACCGATGCGCGCCTTGGCCATCACCGGGATACTGACCGTATTCATGATTTCTCGAATGATGCGCGGAGATGCCATGCGCGCCACGCCCCCATCTTTGCGAATATCCGAGGGCACCCGTTCCAGTGCCATTACCGCGCAGGCACCGGCTTGTTCGGCGATGCGCGCCTGCTCGGCCGTAGTGACGTCCATGATGACGCCACCCTTGAGCATCTCGGCAAGACCCACTTTTACGCGCCACTGATTTTTGGCTGCGTTCCCATTACTTGCATCCATGTTTATCTCCTGATTGCCGGTTCCGCGGATTCCATGATTCTCGTGCCCACGTAGGCAGTCTTATCTTCAACTCGGGTGTTTATTCGGGTCTTCACATGCGGCCCGCACTCTCCCGGTATCGTTGCAAATCTACCACCACGAAACGGCCTCGGCCACGCGCCAAAAGCACCCCCGCGGCGTTGCGGATTTCTCCCTCATGATACAACTGCTGGCCATCACGACGAGTTGAGAAACCCTCGACGATGATTTCCTGATCCACGCGGATGGGCTTGAGGTACTCAACGGTAAGCTCGGCGGTTACCGCACGAACGCCACTGAACCGGGACACCTTGCTCATAACCTCGTCGAGAACGGTGGCAATGATACCGCCATGCAGGAATCCCGTACCGCCTTGAAAAGCGGTACCGATGCGAAAGCGGCCCATGACGCGCTGGCGCGACTCGTCTTGGTCAAACGTAAGATGCAGGCCCTGCGGGTTTGCGCGGCCGCAGCCGAAACAGGGATTCGTGTCGTTGGTGTCGGTCATCTCGATACCGTCATTTGTCATCGGATGCTGTCCGCCACGCGGCTTCCCTACTCTCCGATACATGGCGTCTCGGCTGCCTGGACGTTAGGGGTGGTCACAATCTATGACGGCCCAGCGGCGAAGGGATCGGTGGCCTGACGGTATGGCTATTATGCGCGGCGAATCAGTGAATTGTCCATGCGGGACGCGGAAGCCGAGTGGGGCGAAGCAGGCCGAACTGCCAACTGGTTATTTCGCCGCAGCCGTTTCGCCGAGCTTGCGAAGGCGTTCCTGCAATTTGCGGCGTAACACCGAAGGTGTGTTGGGATTAAACGCCACGAGATACCACAAGGGCTGGCTAGGGTCCCGGGAAAGCGACGCCAAGGTTGTCGGATCCGCATTGGGATGGCGCGCCACGTTCTCGCGAATAGCACCATAAGCGTGCTTCGCCAGGCGGCCGAGGGTCTTGGAGGAGACCTTGGGATGTTCGCTGATCAGGCGGAGCAGATAGAAATCCGATTTAGGCGCCTGCTTGGCAAGCTTTTCAAGTTCCTCGGCGCTGGCCTCGGCGCTAAGGACCATGCCCACCTTTTCGTCCCACGAGGCATTGACCTCATTGAGTTCCTTGGTACGCGCGTGAATTAGTTCCTCGAGGACGCGCCGCTCGTGCTTACGGCGAGCCGGAGGTAAATGTGAGCCTTCGAGTGAATCGAGAACGCGCAGCAGATGTTGGCGCTCTCCAAAGACAATTTGCGTCGTCCGTGCGGCCGCGGTCTGTTCATCATTTTGTACCAGATCAGAGCGTCTCATCTACCCCCCAAGGCCGGGATCCCCAGTAGACCAGCGAGTTCCGCCAGTTGGGCATCGCGGATAAACAAAGCTTGCGAATTGAGCGCCAGTCCCGTTTCCAGCTGCCGTTTCAGCAGCAGTCCGGCAACATCGATTTTCTCTTCGCGGTTCAGGCAGCGACGCCCGTGTTCGAAATCCTTCAGTGCGCTGCCAGAGATACCGACGGCGATGTCTTCATTCTCCCCAGCCACGCGAAAGAAATAAAGCTCGGGCCGATCTCCCACCGACAACGTGCCTGCACGTAGAAATTGCACCGCACGCTGTTCCCCTGCTGGACCGGTAACATCGAACCGTTCGAAGCGAGGCTCGTAATTCATCGGGATTATCCGCGAGCGCAAACGCCGAGTAAAGTCTAGCGCTCCACAATGATTCCAAGGTGTCACTACTCCCGTGGTAACCGCAACCCCTTCTGCGTTGCTGCTTGCTGGCCGCACTGCCGAGGGTTAATCTCGCTTGGGAGGAATCCATGGCTGCCTTCGACGAGCATAAGGAAGAACTCGAGCACTATGAACAAATGATGGGGGCCTGGCGCGGGCGACTCGCGGTAACGCTCGACCGGCTTACCGACGCCATGATATTAGTGGGTCAGCACGGGGTCTATTGCCACTCAGCCCGCGATCCTGAGAAACCCACCCTCGACATTCAGACCATCACCCGAGAACTGCGCAAAGCCAAAGAGTTGATCCAGAGCGTTATGGAAGGATTGCGTGCCGAACGGGGCGACCGCGATTTGCCCTTGCAATAATCTCCCTAACTCCTGCAATAATCTTCCTAACTGAAGATCACCGGACTCTGCCTCGGCTGCCGTTCATGTGCTTCTGCCTTAACCAATTACGCGCTCGCGTTCGAATCGGCACGCATCAACGGAACTAGCGCAGGAACGGGTTGGTGGCACGCTCCTCGCCAATCGTCGTGACCGCCCCGTGGCCCGGAAATACCACCGTTCCCTCCGGCAACGCCATAAGCTTCTGGTGTATCGACCGAAGGATATCCTTCGCTGAGCCGCCCCACAGATCGGTGCGGCCAATGCTTCCGGCAAATAGCGTGTCTCCTGCGAAAAGTATGGACGCGGGCGTTGCCGAGTTTTCCGCAAGCGACGCCGACACTTCGGGGCCGCTGCCCGCCGGTGCTTGTGCGTCGATTTCGGGAGTGGCGGGAATCGCCCCAGGCTTTCCAGATTCACCAGATACACCAGAAATGCTCGATACGTCTGCTAGGTTCGCCAGGTACAACGAGATGCTGCCGGGCGTGTGGCCAGGAGTGTGCAACACATTCGCCGCGAAAGGTCCCCAGCGCACTGTATCGCTTTCTGCAAGCAGGCGATCGACGTTCGCCACATCGGGAGCGGCGACACCCAGCCATGCAGCTTGCATATCGAGATGGCGATACAGGTCTAGGTCGTCGCCATGCATCATCACGGGAGCGCCTGTGGCTTGCTGCAGCTTGCGGAGTCCGCCAACGTGATCGATGTGTGCGTGCGTGCTGACGATGGCCTTCACGGTAAGTGAGTGGCGCGCGAGCGCTTTCAGTATGCGTTCCACGTCATCGCCAGGATCGAGCACCAGGGCTTCGCGCGTCACTGGATCGCCAAGAATGGAACAATTGCACTTCAGCCAGCCGACTGGGATGATCTCGTGAATCATGCGTGGATGCATCCTGCGCGGAGTGGCGAGGGCGGCCATGGTTCAACTATAGCCCCAACTACGATGTTGCGGAGCGGGATTGCGTGCTCTTCCCAAGTGTGCTTTGCCTCAACTCGCAATCGGCCCGGCCTGCGTCGCTATCTTCTGCTACGCTGGAATGGCGCGAGGAGGTATGTGAGTGGAGAATCTCTTTCAGGTTTCCATGAGCGGCTTCGAATGACCGCTGTGAGGACAGTTGCCATATGAACGAGATCGAGATGCAATCGCCTCTCATTGACTTCCACCGTGCGGCGGGAGCCGAGCTGGCAAATTATTTCGGTGTATTACTACCCGCCGCGTTCGCCGACGTTCGCGTCGAATACCGTAGCGCACGTCAAGCCGTAGCGCTGCTGGATACAAACTTCCGCAGCGTGTTTTCCCTTACCGGCCCAGATCGAGCTCGTTACCTGAACGCCGTGCTGACGAGTAACGTGCGTGATTTGCAACCCGGGCAGGGCACGATCGGGCTCCTGCTCAACGCGCAGGGACATATTCTCGCTGAACTCGAGACGCTGGCGTGTGAAGACCGTATCGTGATTCTCGGCCATGCGCTCGGACGCAAAAAAACTGCGGAGATTCTCGAGAAGTTCATCATCATGGATGACGCCACGCTGACCGATGACACCGCGGATACAGGCACGCTGGCCATCGAAGGTCCTCTGGCTAGCACGATTGTGCGCCAACTAACGGAACTCGATCTCGCAGCAGTGCCATTGCGAGGACATACAGCAGTTAGTATCAAATCTGCCTCGGGGGCAGCGATTCCCTGCCGCCTGATTCGGCACTCACTGTTCGGGTTTCCGGGCGCTGAATTTCTGGTTTCGCGCCAGGCATTGGGCGCGCTATGGGGCGTTTTCGCTGCTGCGGTTGTCAGTGGCGGAGCGCCAATCGGGTATCACGCGTTGAACTCATTGCGTCTCGAAGCAGGCATCCCGTGGTTCAGTGTTGATTTTGATGAGCGGCAAATCCCACACGAAGCCGGACTCGAAAACACGCACATCAGCTTCACGAAGGGATGCTATACGGGCCAGGAGATTGTCGAGCGAGTGCGTTCGCGCGGCCACGTCAACCGGCGCCTCACAGGCGTGCAATTCAACACGTCGGAGGCCCCTCTTGCCGGCGCGGCGCTTACCGTGAACGGGGCTGACGCGGGTCATGTCACTAGTGCCGCCTTCTCCCCGCTCGCAAGCAAGGCCATAGGCATGGCTTATCTGCGACGTGAATATAGCAAGCCCGGAGTGCCGATTCAGTGTGGAGACATCAGCGCGGAGTTGCTGGAGTTGCCGCTTCCCCTCGCCGCGCCGCCTGCTCCGACTGGATAGATCGGCCGTCGAACTCGCGCTCGGGTTCCGAGCGGGTCAATATTTAAGCCGTCTGCGATTTAAGCTATATGCAATTTGCGGTATCTGCAGAATGCTACTCGAGATTCATCGCTCTGCGGAAGCTGCCGTGATCGTTCTGTATCTTTCTCTGTAATTGCAGGATGCTGTACAGCAATGCCTCGGGGCGTGGCGGACATCCGGGTACGTACACGTCCACCGGGATTACCTGGTTGACGCCTTGCACCACGGCGTAGTTGTTGAACACCCCTCCAGAGGTCGCGCACACCCCCATGGAGATCACCCATTTCGGTTCGGGCATCTGGTCGTAAAGCTGGCGGATGACCGGCGCCATCTTCTGAGAAACCCTTCCAGCGACAATCATCAAGTCGGCCTGCCGCGGTGATGGTCGAAAAACCTCGGCGCCAAATCGCGCCACATCGTAGCGGTCGGCGGCCATCGACATCATCTCAATCGCGCAGCAAGCGAGGCCAAAGCCGAGCGGCCAGATGGAACTCTTCCGAGCCCAGTTCACCGCCTTGTCGAGTTGCGTAAAAATAATGCCCTCGTGAGCCAGAACATTCGTCAGGTCGCCGGGCTTCTCGAGCGTCACGCCCGGGGCCAGGGTCTTGGCATCCGGTGTTACGCCACGTCCGCCGTTGGTACTCCCCTTAATGCTCATGGATACAGATCCTTCCGGTATCGCATCCGGATCACTACATCTCTATTTTCGCACATCCCACCAGTGTGTGCCAAAATGTCAGGACCAAAGTGTCAGCGGGACATCGTCGCAACGCAGCGACGCGGTGCCTTTCTGACTCGCCGCAATTGACAGGTACAGGCGCCCGCCGTACCCTTGACGTTAGCGATTTCAATGTCTTAGGGAGCTTCCCATGGATCTTTTCGAGGAAGTGATTCGCTTGCGCCGTGAAGGCAAGCGCGCCGTTATGGCGACCATCGTGCACACCAACGGCTCGATTCCGAGCTTTGAAAGCTCGCGCATGCTCGTCCGGGAAGATGGCTCCATCATCGGCACGATTGGCGGCGGATGCGTCGAAGCGGAAGTGTGGGCTGCGGCCAAAGACGTTCTGAAAGCGGAAGCGCCGCGCAAGATGGTCTTCAACCTTAATAATGAGGCGAGCTACGATAACGGGTTGATCTGCGGCGGAACGCTCGAGGTTTTCGTCGAGCCCATTTTGCCGCGGCCAACATTATATATTTTTGGCGGCGGCCATGTTTCGATGGCCCTGGCCCAAGCCTCGCATAACGTCGGTTTCGAAATTGGCGTGATCGACGATCGCGAGCAGTTTGCCAACCGCGAGCGGTTCCCGATGGCGACCGAGGTTTACACCACCTACGAAGACGCTTTCGAGAAGGTCAAACCAAACGCTTCGAGTTACCTGGTGATCGTCACGCGCGGACACCGCGACGATATGCGCGTATTGGGCTGGGCGGTGAAAACAGATGCCCGCTATATCGGCATGATTGGCAGTAAGCGCAAGGTGATCTCTGTTTATCAGGCGCTCGAGCGCGAAGGGATTCCCGCAGAGCGCTTCGAGCACGTTCACGCGCCCGTCGGGCTCGAGATCGGTGCTCTGACTCCCGAAGAAATCGCCATCAGCATCACTGCCGAGCTAATCGCCACACGTCGCGGCGCAACTGGCGTCACGCATAAGGCGGTCGAGCAACACGCCAAGGCTGTCCCGTCCGCAAGCCGCTGAGCCGTACGTGCTGGCTGCGGTCATACTTTCGGCGGGCGAATCTTCTCGCATGGGTTCGCCCAAGGCCCTGGTTCCCTTTCGGGGACGTACCTTCCTCCAGCGCCTTCTCGATGTCGTCCAGCACGTCCAGCAATCGGCGGGTCAAATCGCAAACGGCCACGCGCGTTGTGACACCGATGAGTTCGTAAGATCGTCAGATGCGGGCATTGGATTTACGCGCGTCGTGCTGGGGGCGAAGGCCGATGAAATTCGCGATCAGCTTGGGCTCGATCCCTCCATCATCATCGTCAATCCGCACTGGCAGAATGGGCAGCTTTCCTCCATCCAGGCGGCAATTTCAGGTCTTTCCGAGAAACAAACCGACGGTATCCTGCTGTTTCTGGTGGATCATCCATTGGTCGGCGCAGAAGTGGTCAGTCAACTGGTCGAGCAATTCTACGATTCAGGGCGGCCCATTGTTTTGCCGAAATATCGCGGCAAACGAGGACACCCGGTGATTTTCGCGCAAAGGTTGTACCAAGAATTGCTCGCCGCGCCTGCCGACCAGGGAGCCCGCACCGTGGTTTGGCGGCATAACGAGGAAGTCCTCGAAGTTCCGACCGAGGATGAAGGGGCGGTGCTAAATCTGAACGATCCTGAAGCGCTACGGCGAGCGCTAAGTGACTCATCTCTTGGTGCCGGCCAATAGTGAGTTCGAAAAGTTGATGCGGAAAGTTTATTTTCAGTCGGTGACTGCAGCGCTCTCATCCCGTTGCAAACACCAGCAAACCTCTGAATGATGTTGAAGGTGCAGGATGAGCAGTTCGCGGCTACCCGTTGGCCTCGCCGCTGTGGGAAAGCGGCCCGAGATCCGCGTCGTGCAAAAGTCTTTTTTCTGCTGGCTTGCCACCCTGCCCGCGGGTCAGTAGACTTGCGCAAAGGAATGGGCAGCGGCGCAAACCCGTCGGAGCTTTTTTCCAGAAAACATGCACGACGCGACCCACACGCACGAAACGACGCTCGATCATCGCCCAACACGTGAAACTACATCCGACGGTGGGCCCTCGCGCGGCAATATAGGCTTCTGGAGCCTGATCGTCACCCAATTCCAGGGCGCATTCAACGACAATGCCCTGAAATTCCTCGTAATCTATCTCATCGTCGACCTGGGACTGCCGCAGCGTGAACGCGATTGGCTTGTTCTCGTAGTGGGCGCGCTCTTCGCTATCCCGTTCATTCTGTTTTCGATGACCGGCGGCTTTCTCGCGGACCGTTACAGCAAACGTTCCGTCACGATTGGCACCAAGGTGTTAGAGGTTGGCGCGATGACCTTCGCACTGGTGGCGCTGGCCCGCGGCAGCTTCCTCCTCGAGACGATCGGCGTCTTCATTATCAGCTCGCAGGCCGCTCTTTTCGGGCCCTCGAAATACGGCCTGCTACCGGAAATCCTGCCCGAGAAAGATCTGTCCTGGGGTAACGGAGTCATCGAGCTAGGCACATTCCTCGCCGCCATCACCGCCACGGTCGCTAGCGGGTTTCTGGCTTTCTATTTCCGCGGCAAGCAGGAATGGTCCGGCGTGTTCCTCCTGGCATGCACGATTGCCGGACTTGCAGCCAGTCTGGGAATCACGCGGGTGCCCGCCGCCAATCCCACCCGCAAGTTCAATCCTAATCCTCTGGGCGATCTGTTCGAGCAGTTTGGCGTGATTCGCGCCGACCCCGTGCTGCGCTGGGCATTCGTAGGCAACATGTACCTGTGGTTCCTCGCCGCCCTGCTGCAATTCACGATTGTCGTGTACGGACACGATGTCTTGCGCATCGATGAGCGCCATATCAGTTATCTGCAAGCCGCTGTCGCCATCGGCATCGGAACCGGAGCCTTAGTGACGGGTTATTTATCGAGCGGCAAGATTGAATATGGCTTGATTCCGCTCGGCGCCGTGGGGATGACGGTATTCGGCTTTCTATCGGCAGGCAAGGGCCTGTCGCTCGAACGGGTGGCCGTCTATCTAGGATTGCTGGGATTTTTCGGCGGCTTTTACGCTGTGCCCTTACAAGCCTTGATTCAGCACAGGCCCGACCCAGCCCGCAAGGGCGGCGTCATCGCCGCAGCCAACTTGGTCTCTTTCGTCGGAGTATTTCTGGCCGCAGGCGTTTACTTCTTCCTCGCGGAAACCCTGCACCTTCGCGCCGACAAAGTTTTTTTCGCAGGTGCCTGCATGACTCTGGCGGCCACTTTTTATGCCGTCGTGTTGCTCCCGGACTCGCTGCTGCGGCTGGCGCTGTGGACACTGACCCACACGCTTTACCGCATTCGAGTGCAGGGTCGCGACAACATCCCCGAGCGGGGAGGCGCACTATTTGTCACCGGCCGTCTTACCCTGCTCGATGCAGTGCTCCTCAGTGCCTCCACCGACCGCCGCATACGCTTCCTTGTTGGCGGACCATCGCGCGCTCCTGGCCCATCATTCGTCGAACGAGTGCTGCGCATCACGGCTTTTCCAATGCAGGATTCACCGCGGGATGTAGGCAGCGGGCGAGCAGACACAGCGGCTGCGAGCAATGGGGGTGCAGGCAAGAGGAGTGCGGGCAATTCCACAGCTCACTTTAACGATGGAACTAGAAATGTGTCTGCACAACGATGGGAACAGTTGCGAGCCATGGTCGTCGCCGCTTTTGATGCCGATGAGGTGGTATGTCTCGCCGGCGATCAATCCATCGCACTGCTCACCAGCGATAGCCCGGGAAGAAAGCCTCTCGATAATTTAATGCTGGAGACAAACGCACCAATTGTGCTGGTTTCGCTGGCAGACACCGAGGGCGGTGCACTTTGCGGAGAGGAAGGACGGCTTTTCTGGGAAAAGCCTGCACACGTCCCGTGCCAGGTCACCGTGCGGTTTGGATCGCCCCTGCCGCCTGCGCTTCGCCCGACCGACTTGCGTCGGGCCATCGCAGCATTTACTTCACAAAACGTTTCGCACGACCCTGCGCAATCCGTTCCAGCCGCCCGTAGTTAGCCCGCAGTTCCCCGTTGTTACGCAGTTGCCCGAACTTAGAAGATCGAAAACTTCACATGCAGAAATTTCTTTGGGTCGTTGCGGAAGTCGCCAGCTAACAGGCGCAGGTCTCCCGCGAGTCCCGTCAAATTATCGTAGAATTGTGGGTCCGAAAAAATCTTGCCGGCCGTGCCTTCGTTGGAATTGAGTTTGGCGGTCGCGTCCTTCACGTCCTGGGCAGCCTGTCGCAAGGTCAAGAACAATGAGTCGTCGGTGGTCAGTTTACCCAGTGTGCCCTTGCCGGCACGAATGTCGGATATCATCCCATTCGAATTGGCAATGAATTGCGTCGCGCTCTCGTGCATGGATGGGTCGTACACGAACTTCCCGAGCGAGCCTTTCTGTTCCTGCACTGCAGCCAGCACGTCGTCCACCCGGCCGGTAACTGTGTTGACCTTGCCGTAAAGCTCGTCGGAAACCACCAGCTTGCCGAGCGTTCCTTTGCCTTGCTGGACCGATTGCGCCAACTGGTCAACGTGCTCCAATGTGGCGTTCAGGTGATCGTAAGCCGTCGAGTCGACCAGCAATTTGCCGATCGTGCCCTCGCCTTTCTGCATGTGGTCGACAATGCTGCCGAGCTGCGTTGATAGGGCAGTTAAATTTTGCATCATATCGGCACCGCGCTCGACGATTTCCTTCATTGCTTTCTCTTCAACGCCGGGTACCTCTTGCCCGTCCTGGAGCACCGCGCCCATATAGCCGCGCTGCATACTCACCACGCGGTTTCCCAGGAAGCCCTCGGTAAAAAGGCTGGTCGTCGAGTCGGTGCGGATATCGTTCTGAAAAGCCCGGTTGAGCCGCATGATTACTTCCACGCTGCGGTTCTTGTCAGGAGCCTGTCCAGGTTTGAGGGGCGCCACGCGGATCGTATCCACGTTGCCAACTTCCACTCCATCCAGAGTTACCGGCGCGCCAATCGTTAGCCCATCTACTTCGGGCAAATACGTCACGAGGCGATATTTCGCGCCCCACGCACCCGTTCCCGTCACGTAGAAAATGCCTAACCCCACCACAACGATTCCCACGAGCACGAAAATGCCCACTCGCAGTTCGTTCCACGATAATTGCTTTCCCTGCGCCATAGCCACGCTCCTACGAAGATTCGTTTTCCCCGGATTGACCGGGCCCTCGGTGTAGTCAAATAAAGTATTCGACTAGACCAGTCGCCTAGACCAGGAAGCGTTTCAGGTATTCGTCCTGCGATTCCAATATGTCCTTCTGCCCACCTTCGAAATACACTCGGCCGTCGCGCAATACCACAATATTTGTAACTGCCTGCCCACCGTCGGAATGCACGGCATCGGCGGGCGTAAAAAGCAGTTTAACGACGCGATTTTCTTGGACATCGAACCGGTAATTCGCCAGGCCGAATGCGTCCTGCAACCGGTTCGTAGCCAGCAACGAGGTCACTCCCAGACTGTCTCGCAACCGCAGTATCAGCGTG
>Ga0182024_10009842_pt1 | contig 19645 bp, 15 predicted proteins | sample P32metaG_FD_120480 | JGI IMG/M metagenome (GOLD analysis project Ga0182024, IMG submission 120480) | Permafrost microbial communities from Stordalen Mire, Sweden - P3-2 metaG (Illumina Assembly) | ecosystem: Environmental > Terrestrial > Soil > Wetlands > Permafrost | place: Sweden: Stordalen... | reverse complement strand
CCTACCGTACATCGAGGGCGGCGCCATCTACGTAAGAACACCTTCAGCGACTCCCGCATGGCCGGCATCAACTGGAACGCGAACAACCCCGGCGCCGGCCAGTTCTCCTATCAGAGCATGAACGTGAAGTCCTACCTCAGCCCCGGCGACCCCACCGCCCCCGCAAACGGTCTCGCCGACAACGGTTGGGGGAACCGCGGCGGCGAGTCGAACCTCGCCCTCACCAGCTACGCCCCCAACTATTTTGTGTTCGGCCGCGGCTACTCGGGCCCCACGCCGAACCTGGGGAGCATTCCGCGCTCCTTCCCGGACGGTACGTCGAATACCATCGTCTACGTCGAAATCTATTCCAACTGCAACGCGGTGAACAACAACAACCTCGGGCAAAATGGCCCGATGACGACACCTACAACCCCGGCGACGGGTACCAGTACACCCCGTCCGAAGATAGCTATGCTCTGCCACAGTTCCAGCCGGTCCTGGCCAACTGCAACCCACTCGTACCCCAAGGCCCCTACGCGGGCGGCATCATGGTAGGCCTGGGCGACGGCAGCGCCCGTCTGGTCAACTCCGGCATCAGCCTTGCCACTTGGGACGAGGCGATGAACCCGTCGGACGGCATCCCCCTCGGTTCCGACTGGTAAGCCGGGTTTGGTTCGTTGGATCGAGCGTTTCTCCCGCCCAGGGGCGGGAGAAACGTCCTACCTTTTTTGGCCATTCCTTCCGACCCCGTGTCGGCGGCGGCGTTTAGCCGCGACCCGGAGGGAAGCGCGGGGGCAAGCGCTCTCCTTCGGGTCGCGGCTAAATGGACCCCATCATCCAAATCACATAGAAGAAAGTGGAGCAGCCATGAACACGGTTCGATCAATGGGGGCGTTACGACCCTTGGCGTTCGTCGGAGCCTGTTTGGCCCTGACGGCCCTGGCGGGATGCGGCGGCGACAGCAGCAAGGCCACGATCAGTGGCAAGGTCACTTACAAGGACGCGCCCGTGTCCAACGGCAGCTCAACCTCTACCCCGCTTCGGGAGGTCCCTATACCGTCCCCATCAAGGCGGACGGCACCTTCCTCTCGTCCGACCTGCCCCTCGGGCAGATGGGCGTGGGAATCGCCTCGGGCGCCGCTCCCGGAGGAATGTCGATGCCCGCCGGCACGGACATGAGCCAGCTGCCGAAAACGGTGGCGATCCCGCTGAAGTATAAGGACCCCAAGACCTCCGGGTTAACGTGAGACATCAAGGGCGGCAAGAACACCAAGGACTTCGAGCTGACCGACTGACCGAATCACGCCCCGCGAACGCCCGCGCCGGCGTCCTCAACCGCCGCACCCCGCCGACCGTAGGCGGGATGCGGCGGTCTCCGTTTCCTGCCTCCGATAAGCCGGCCGCCGCGACCCGCCGCGGCGAAACATGGCCATGCCCTCCCTGCGGCGGTTCAATCGCTCAGGCGGCGGCCCGCGGCTTAAAGGAGATTTCCGCGCCGGTCAGCGGCGGGCTGGCCTTCATGCCGCTCACGGAATACTGGAACGGGTCGCCGGGCCAGTTGTTCAACCCGGTCCAGAGCACGGTGAACGGCTGCCCGTCGGCCCGCGGGGCGATGACGACGTCCAGCACCTTGCGCTCCGTCCGTTTGGGCGGTGAACCGCGATGGAGCAGGCGGTTGGCGTCGAACACAAGCAAGGTGCCGGCCGGCCCGGTGACGGATCGCCGTTTCTTGTCCGCGTCCAGGTACTCAAACGGGCCGGCGTCGGCGTCCACGTCCGTCAGGTAGATGACGGCCCGGAAGACGCCCGGCGGACAGCCGTCCTGGTGCCACGACTGCGGGCCGACGCCCTTGTCTTCGTGCGGCAAGGACATGAACGGCCGGAAATTGAGGAACGTGACCAGACAGCCGAAACAATCGTGGAAGAACCGGGTAAAGCGCTCCGAGGAGAAGTGGTTGCGGATTTCGTCCAGAAATTCCGCCGACGGCTCGGCGGTGCGGATGTAGTCGTTGTAGGGGGCCAGGCCGTTGCCGGCCCAGTCCAGGCGCGCGTGACGGTTGGCGAGGTCCAACCGATAATCGACGCTGTTTCTCCACTTCTCCGCCAGCTCGCGCCCCAGGTCGAGCGAGCAGACCCACTCGGCTTTGAACTGGCGCGCGGCGCGCACGAAGGGGTCGGCCGACTCGGCTTCGGGGGCGGCGGCTTCCACGCGGGGCGCCGGGACCGTGAGGACGACCGGCGCCTCTTTCGGGACCGAATCGTTGCGGGATTCCGCGACGGGCGCGGCGACCGCCTGCGGTGCGGGCCGGGGCGCCCATCGGAGCACAAGACGTTTGACCCGTCCCAGGGAGGAGCGCAGCCGGCCGCGTTTGGCGGGGGCGGCGACCGCCGCGCGAACCGGCTCCGGGGCGGCCGGCGCGGCGGGGGCCGCTTCCGGCTCGGGCGGCGCGGGCAGGCTGGTGTAAGAACTCATCCCGGTCGAGACGTCATAAACGTGGTCCGTCCTGCCGGTGGCCATCTCGTGCAGCAGGCGATAACGCTCCACATTGCGGATCGGCGGTGTATTGTTTAGCGCGTGCTCCACCAGGGCGCGCAGCGAGATCGGGTTCGCCTCGCGGGCCAGGTGGACGCCGTCCAGCTCGTATTCCGGCAGCAGATACCCGTCGCGCGTGACCTCCGGCCAAACGTCCAGCACGGGGACGCCTAGTTCCTTGCACCGCCGCGTCAGGAACCGGTTGTACATTACCGCGGCCTTGTAGCGGGTCGCGGCCGGGCAATCGAAGCCGTGGACCTGCCGGAACAGTTCCGCGTTCAGGGTCGGGGGGGCGATGGTGTGCAGGTAGGTCCGCACCAGGCCGAGGTCGTGCAGCGTCTTGAGGCCGGCGACGAGCGGCTCCAGCCGTTCCTGAACGAGTTGGAGGGCCACGTCGTAGGGCAGCGGCGGCTTGCCCGTGGCCGGGTACGGCGCCTCGAACGGCAATATGAGGTCGCATTCGTCTTTGAGATACTGGAGGAGGTTGCCGCGCAAATCGATGTCGCCGCAGAAGACGATTATCAAGGGCGGGACCTGGGCCGACCCGGAGGCGTAGGCGACGGCCAGGTCCATCGGCCCGACGCGGAGGTGGGCGGCCCTGCCCTCCTTGAGGAGGCCTTCGTACTCGAGCGCCTTGACGAAGGCGGGGACGAGGGCGCCCCCGGAAGAGACGCCGCCCGCCGCGAAGCCGGAGTAGTAGCGGGAGACGGTGTAATAGTCGCCGCCCGTGTAGGAGTCGCGGAAAAACAGGTCCTTGAAGCCGAGGACGTGGCTGTCGCCGAGGACGTAGATCGGGGTCGGTTTCGTCACCGCGTCGATCCGCACCGCGCGTCCGTCTTGCATGGTCAGTCCGCCTCCTTGCGTCGCTCGGATGTCGTTTCAGAACCAGCCCGGAGCGCGAGCGACGGGTTTCGCCTCAACCCGTCGCTCGCGCTCCGGGCTGGTTCTGAAACCGCTTCTTACCCAGCGCCTCGAACATGGCCAGCTCGTCGCAAACCAGATCGTCTTTGGGGGCCGCCCCCGGCGCCGGGGTTCCCGACGAGGGCGCCGCCGCCCGCCCCTCGCCGACGTAGGTCTCGAAGAAGGCGTCCATGACGTGGGCGACGCCGTCGGGGGTTACGGACCTTTTGTCGGCGGCATAGTAGCGGTGCGTGTTGCGCGTCGCAACGGCAATTTCATACGAGGCGAAGTAGTCGGCGTTCGGGTGGCGCCGGACCATCTCCTCCGCGGCGACGCGCAGGACGGATTTGGAGTAGACCGTGGCCTGGAGGACGTGCCGGTCGGTCATGGTCGCCATGAGCGGCACCGGCGACACCGTAAGGATCACGCGGGCGCGGGGGTTGACGCCGGCGAGCAGTTGGAAGAATTGGTCGAGGTGGTCGATGACTTCCTGGACCGAGAAGTTGTGAAACTCGTAGGCGTCCGGCGAGAACCGTCCGGCAACGCACCCCGGACAGATGGGGAAGACCGCCCCGTCGCGGCGGGCGCGCCAGGCCTCGGTCATTCCCAGGGTGAAGATGAACACGTCGAGGTTTGCCAACAGGGATCTGACCGCCCGGAGATGGTGGTCTCGATCGGCCGCCAGCTCTTGCGCCGAGGAGAAGCCGTTGGGCTGGATGCGCGGGCGGAACGGGTCGAACCACCTGCCGCCCTCGCCGGGCCAGGGGGCTTCCTCGGGGGCGAACGTCCCAAGGGCGCGTTGAACGAGTTGGACGAGTTGTAAAGACGTGTATACGTTGCCGTAGCGGGCGGAGTAGACGCCGTAGTTGTATGCTTTTACTCGGTCGGCCGGCAGCCAGCGGGGGGCCGCTTCGGTGACGTGGTAGTTGAAGCCCCTGGCGACCAGGGACTCGGAGATCCGCTGCGCGAAGCAGCTGCCGGCCGACGCGACCTTGGCCGTCCTGTCCAGTCGGAAGCGGGCCGCCGTGTGCGGGTTGATCCGGTCGTCGGCGACGTTGGCGACCGCGTCCACCCACTTCTGCGCCTTGGGGACGGCCTCATAGGGACAAGCGCACGGGTCCGCTGGCGGGTGCATCCATGCTCCTTTTTCGGACCTCGAACCCAGGCGCGCCGTCAGGCGGCCCGCACCTGCACGTTGACCTGCTTCTCGTGCAGGAAGAACGCGGCCCCGTTGTAGCCGTAGGTGAAGAACGGCGTGCTCTCGAACCGGCCCTGGCCTTCGAGAAACTCCCGGAACGCCAGCCGTTCGCCGGCGTACGGGCTGGCCTTGAAGCAGTTGTAGTCGTCGAACAGGACGATGCTGCCGTCCTGCAACACGTCCATCGCGGAGAGGCGGGCGAACACTTCCTTGGTCGATTGGTACAGGTCGCAGTCGATGTGAATCAGGGCCGCCTTGAAGGGCAACGGCCTTTGCAGCGTTTCCTCGAAGTAGCCGCGGTGGACGAAAATGCGCTCGAGGCTGATCACCTCGCTCAGGCTGGACAGGACGTGGACTTCGATGGGGACGCCCAACTCGCGCACCAGCCAGTCCGGGATGCGCATGCGATCCGCCCAGACGTTGCGGCCCGCGACCTCGTAACTCTCCGCGTCGATCGGCGAGGTGTACTCGGGCAGGCCGTCGAACGAATCGAACAGGTGGATTTGCTTGAGGATGAGCATGTCGCGCATCGTTTCGCAGGCGATTCGCGCCGTGTAGCCGCCCAGGACGCCGAACTCCAGCACTTCCCCGGTGACGCCGGCGCTGGCCACGTACTCCAGGGCGCGCAGGAAGCTTTCCCGGTACATCTGCTCGCCGCGCTTCCGGTCGGGGTAGACGTAGCATTCCTTGGTGAGGTCCCACCGCTTCTGCGCCTGCACCTGTTCCCCCAGGCGTTCGCGGGCCGGACGGTTCGTCGGGTCGTATTCGACGGCCTTTACCAGACGGGCGCGCGCCTCGACGTAGTTGCCGGCCGCCAGCAACGCCAACCCTTCGCCGAAATACCGCTTGGATAGCTGCTGGAGGTCTTGCCGCGCAGGTTCGTAGCGGTGGATCAGGGACAGGGCGTTGGCGTAATAACGGAGGGCGCCCGTCTCGTCTCCCTCCGCGGCCAGCTGGCGCGCCCGGGCGACGTTCGCGTCGGCGTCCAACTCGAACGGCCTGGGGGAAAGCGTCCGCGCCCCGGCGGCCAGGTCCGCGATCCGCGGCGCCAGGGCGGACCCCCTGCCCGCCGTCTCCGGTTGCGCCTCGTCCTGTCGGCGACTCTCCGCCAGTTGTAACTTCGCCTGACAATCGAGGAGTTGCCGCTCACTTCCCTCCGCCCGCGCCAGACTCAATTGGAGGTCCCGTTCGGCCTGCTCCAGCCGCGCCTCGCGGTTGCGGATCCGCAGGCCGGCCTCCGCCAGCAGCGCCTCGCACTCGCCGGCCCGTGTCAGCCGCGCCTCCATGTCGCGCACGTGGCGGTTCCGCATCACCGACAGGCCGCAGCCCTTCGCGATCGACTTGAGCACTTTTTTCCACATGCTTCGCACCTTGGGGAGGCCGGCCGTCGTTCGGAAGCATTCGGCGGAATGTGCGGGCGGCATCCAACGCCTTCAAGAGGCCACCGGGCGGTTCACGCCGCCCCAGGGGCGGCGACCTGCTTCGTCTCACGCGGCGGCAGGCACGTGCAGCGCCGGCGGGGCGACGTCCGGCAGGAGACCGCTCTGCTTGTGTAGAAACGCCTTGGCCATCCGGCAGTAGCCCTTGTGTCCGAACGCCGCCAGGACCCGATCGAAACGCTCCTGCAAACGGCGATCCTCCTCGGAATCCGCGCGGGTCCCGTCCAACTGATCCATCATTTCCAGGACGGCGTCGCGGATCTCGGTAGACTCGTTATCGACCACCTCTAGGCCGTGCTGGAGGAGAAGGTAATTGTTGCAGTTCAGATTCAGCGCCGAAGGGTCGTACATTTCGGCGAAGGGGATTATCCGGTCGTCGGACCCGGATCGGAACAGTTTGGGGATGAAGACGTCCTTGGCGGAGTAGGCCGGCAGGACGTTGGAGATCCAGTTGACGTAGACGCAGGGGACGCCGAAGCTGACGGCCACTTGTGATAAGCCCGACGCCAGGCCGACGAAGAAGCGGCAGCGGCCGCACAGGAACACGTCGAGCCAGTCCGCCTTGGCCGGCGAGTGGGCGTAGTCGATCACGCGCTCCATCTCCGGCAGCGGCGGCATGGTGGGGTCGCCCATGCGGAACACCCAGCCACCGTGTTCCGCGACCTCGCGGATGGCGAGCTGATAGTCCAGGACGTCCGCGTCGCGGTGGGCCTGGTGCTTGCTGTCGCCGGCCTTGTGAAAGCTGCTGCCGCGGACGTGGAGGCAGACGAACCAGGCGTCGCGCGGCACGCCCATTTTTTCCAGGGCGTCCCGGCCGCGCCGCTCGTCCGCGTCGGAGAGGGTTAGCAGGGGCGCCCGGCCCTGCGCCTCCCACTCCTTCTGGACGACGCCGAGGGCCTCGCAGAAGTAAAGCAGCTCGGTCGAGCCGGGCAGATAGAGGCCGCTGGCGACCGGGAAGGCATGGGCCTGGGCGAGTGGGGCGAGCGATTCGCACACGACGGGGTCGGTAATGACGGTCAGGTGGCGGTCCCAATAGGTCAAGTAGTGGCGATTGGCAACCCGCCCCGGCGGCGCCAGTAGAAAGACCTTGCGCCACGACCGCCAGCCGAGCAGATTCATCTTGAGCCAGGTGTCGAGGAAGCCCATGTGGCCGATCTGCCGCACCCAATCGGCCGGCAGGATGAGGGCGCCGAGGTCCGTCAACGGTCCCGACGGGGCGAGCCGTTCCTGCAAGTCCAGTTTATTTCGGAAGACCTGACGGGCCGCGTCCAGCGCGCCGAACCAATTCATCAGGTCGGCGGCCAGGACGTCGTGCGCCAGGACCAGCCGGGCGTGGTCGAGTCTTCCCGAGGACCGGCCGGAGGTCCCCCAGTGGACTCGTCGCGTTTTTTCAAATTGTTCGCGCATGCCCAGCGCGACGAAGTAGTAGGCCACCCCTTCCTCGACGCCCCCCTCGCAGGCCAGCAAACGTCCCAGGGCGTAGAGAAGGCCGATCATTTGCCACTGGTCCGGCCGGTGGTTGAGCGCCGTCAGGTAATCGTCGAGGGCCAACTCCGGCAGGCCGGCCGCGTGCCGGCATTCCCCGCGGCGAAGGTAGAGGATGCCGACGTCGGGTTGCAGGGCGAGGGCGGCGTCGTAATGTTCTAACGCCGCGGCGGGTTGGCCGTCGGACGCCAGCAGTTGGCCCAGGGCTTCGTGACAGCGGAACAGGTGGTCGCGTATTCGAGGGAGCAGATGGTCGCCGCCGGCCCCGGCCGCGCAAGCCAGGGCGCGTTGCAAGTCCGCGACCGCGGGGGCATATTCGTCCCCGCCGATGTACAATTCCCCGCGCAATAGAAAGGCCATGGTCAGCGACGGACGGCGTGCGATCGCCTTGTCGCAGAAAGAGATCGCGCCGTCGCGGTCCCCCGCCACCCCTTTGGCATGGGCGATCCACAAGCACAAGCGCGCCGCCGCGCCCGGATGGGGAATGCAATCCAGGAACCGGGCGAAGGCGTCGCCGAAAAGGGGCCACCGGATCGCCAGACGAATGAACAGGTTTCGGACGACGGACTTGAGGGCCGGGATCATAGTTTCGGCAACTCCCTACAAGACCCTTCGGGGCCACGGAGGCTTGGGGCGGGTGAATTCGCTTCGGTCGAAGCAGTCGCGCGGCGCGTCGATTGCTTCAAGGAACGGCGATGAACGGCCGACGACCGGGGTGCGGGCTGGCCCCTGAAGCGACATTAAGGGAAATGCTTAATCGAACGGAACGGGCGGGTCAATGCGGGGTTGGGGTGTGCCTCGCCATTTAGGCGCCCCGCCGTATACCCCAGGAGAATTGCAAAGTCCGTTTGGCACGCCATAAGTCGTTTAGTGATCGTGGCCTCCCGACCATCGCTCAAGGACTTACGGCGACGGCAGGCGACTTTGCAATTCTCCTGCCGTATACCCCGGACTCACGAGTACCTTCGCCCGGGGCTTTATTTCAGTCGCACCGGGTGCTCCGGCCCTTGAACCTTGTCTTCGGAGCCCGCTTCGGGCGACCCAAATAAGACCCCGGGCGAAGGTACTCGTGAGTCCGGGGAAGGAGGAGGCGCCTAAATCGGGAGGCGCCCCCGCGGGGTTATCGGTTGCACCGACGCGGGCTTGACGGCCATGGCGAAGCCTCCTATGGTGGGAAAGACGGGCGCTTAGCTCAGTTGGCTAGAGCACCAGCTCGACACGCTGGGGGTCACAGGTTCAAGTCCTGTAGCGCCCATTTTTCTAAGTCCTTAGCCGAGTGAGAGTTACACACCTTCCGACCGTTCGGAAGTGCGGCACTGAAAACCCAAAGAATTCGGAAGTCTTCCGAATTACGAAAGGGTGTGCCGCATGGCCCGTCGTCGAAAGGGTGAACTCCCCCGCTACCGCCTCCACAGGCAATCAGGTCAAGCCGTCGTTTCCCTGCCCCTGGGCGGGGGAAAATATCGTGACATCCTCCTCGGCCTTCACGGCAGCGAAGAGAGCCAGCGGGAGTACACTCGTGTCATCAACGAGTGGCTGGCTGCCGGTCAGTTCGTTCCGCCCTCGCTCGCCGGGGGCCGGTCCCTCGACCTGTCGGTGGCGGAAATTTGTTTGCGTTTCTGGAAGCACGGCGAGAGCTACTACCGCCTGGTCGATGGCTCCCCTTCTGGTGAACTGGACAACTACAAGCACGCCCAGGCCACTCTCGTGGACCTGTACGGCCATACGCCCGGCTGCGAGTTCGGCCCCCTGAAACTCAAAGCCGTCCGCCAGAAGATGATTGACGCCTGCCGCTACTTCGTCCGCTTTACCGAACAGGACCGGACGTGGGAGCGCTGGGTGCCGGAGGGTCGATTCCGCAAGCAGGAAGGCGAGGGAGACGGTTGGGAGGCCGAGTGGAAGGGGAAATGGAAGCGAGTCCAGCTTGTGCAGAAGAAGAAGGCTGTGTGCCGCAAGGAGATCAACCGGCGCATCGACCTCATCAAGCGCACGTTCAAGTGGGCCGTTTCCGAGGAGTTGGTCCCAGCTTCCGTCTTTCAGGCACTCGCCACGGTGCGGGGCTTGCGGCGGGGCCACCCTGGGACTAACGAAAGGCCGAAGGTCAGGCCGGTCCCGCCGCAGCACGTCGAGGCTGTCCTGCCGTTTTTGTGCCCGCAGGTAGCGGCGATGGTCCGCCTCCAACCGTTGCTCGGCGCACGAGAGACGGAAATCTGCCTGATGCGTGGCCGTGACCTCGACCGCAGCGGCCCGGTCTGGTGGTACAGGATCGACCCGAACGACCTCGCCCGTGACGGCCAGCCCGCCAATCTGCACAAGACCGCCCATGTCGAAGGAGCGGACGGTGCGGCGTCGGTGAAGGTGTTACCCATCGGCCCGAAGGCCCAGGCGATCCTGAAGGAATGGCTGCGTGACGACGAAGACGAATTCCTATTCCAGCCAGGGGAGGCCCGCAAGAAGAAGTACGAGGACCGCCGCAGAGAGCGCAAGACCCCGCTCTGGCCGTCCCACGTCGCCCACCAGACCAGGAAGACGAAGGCCAAGCCCAGGAGAGCGCCTCGGAGCCATTACGACCGGCACAGCTACGCTCGTGCCATCGCACGGGCGTGCAAGAAAGCCGGGGTGCCCCACTGGCATCCCCACCAGTTGAAGCACGTCTGCGGAACTGACGTTCGCAAGAAGTTCGGCCTGGAGGCGGCACGGGCGTACATGGGGCATTCCAAGGTGTCTACCGCCGAACTGTACGCCGAAAAGGACATGGGCATGGTGGAACAGATAGCCCTGGAAATGGGATGAGGCGGTTGGTCGCCGGACGAACGGGCCGGGCGGCGAAATAAGGGTGCCGCCCGCCGTTCATCCCACTGAGCCGTCCGGTGTGTCCTTTTTTTCTTTCCCTGATCTTTTCCACAGCCTATCCAGTTCTTCCTTCGCCCGCTCCGACTCCCGCTCACGCTGGAGAGGAGTTCGAGGCGTGGCGGTCATTTGGGAAGAAGACGACAACGATGGGTTGATGGCCTCGATAAAGTCCTGTAACCATAGGCGGGTGGTACATCGCTGACCTCCGATCATCACCGACTTCAGCTTGATGCCGTTCCGTATGCCACGAATGCACCATCGCCACACGGTCCCGACCGAAACACGCTCCCCCGCCTTCCTGCCAGGTATCAGTTTGGTCGCTTCGGTAAGCGTTAGAAATTCCAGACCGAGCAAGTCGCTCTTTGTGGGGTCGCCCCCTTTGCAACCCCAAGGTCTAATGAATTCAAGAAAGTCGTTCGCCCGAAGTCGGCAGTCGAGGCTGGCCGAACTCCCGTTTACGAACGTTGCTGCGTCGTCAGGTATGTTGAAGGCGTCAATCAGTGACAACTGGACGCTGCCCACGGAAACCCCGACCAGACCGTGAAAAACGTCGTGGTTCGGGCCGTGGATCACCTGTACACGCCCCGGCAAGCACGTTGCGAGAGTCATTCGATTCCCCCTTTCCAGCCGAGCAGCGAGGGGGATAATACTACCGGAATCAGGGTTTGTAAAGAAATGAGAAAAATGGCTGCGCCTGTGCCCTTCTCTGCGGAATTCGGATGGAGGGAGCGGGACGGCTGGTCCGGGTGGGTCATAGCAACACCGGGCAGATTTCAAGTCGAACCTAACGAGCGAGAGGCCCGTGGCACGAGAAGAAGAGAAGCTGAAGCTGGGCAAGGGCGCTGCCTTCGTCAAGAGCCGTTTCAAGCGTCTGCGCCAAGGGGACGAAACCTGGGAGGCCGACTTCCGGGCGCTGCCGAAGCCGATCACGCAGAGCGAGACGCACTGTCTCGGCCTGGTCGTCACCCACCCGGACGGATTCCTTCTGGCCGATTCGCACGTCGAGGGCAGACCCAGCGTCAACGACCTCGCCACGCTGCTGGCCCACGCCATGCGCCGCCCGTTGACCGAGGGGACGCACCGGCCCCGTCGCATCCACGTCAGGGGCCATCACCAGTGGCGGGAGCTATTCCCGCACCTGGCCGAACTCGGCATCGAGGTCGTCGTGCAGAAGGAACTGCCCCAGGTCCAGGAAGCCTACGAGGCCCACCTGCGGCAGTTGCGAGAGGCCCATCGTGTCGGCGTGGTCAAACCGACCAAGGCGCAAGCCGGCGTCGAAGAGATGTTCCCCGCCATCGCCCGCTGGGTCCGGGGGTACGGCCATGTCGAAATCGGCGACCAGGAAATGTTCGGCTTCGTCGTGCGGGCGCTGGACTACGGCGGGCTGATCTTCGAGGACGACAAGCCGGACACGCTGGCGGAAGCGATGGCTGCGCTGGAGAAGGGACTGACGGAGTATTTCGAGCGAGAGGGGATTGAGATCGAGTAGTCGCAGGGGAGCGGCATCCTCCTGGCAACTACCGGCTCGGACCATCCTTTCGCCGCCTCAGCGTGGCGTGTACGGCGTCCCACAAGTCCCGGCGTGCCTCCAGTGCCGTCACCGCCGCCTGTTCTGCTTCCTGCCAGCGGGCCTCGTCGGTGCCGCACAGGGATGCCACGAGCCTGACCGCCATCGGCCCATGCTCCCCGCCGTCCAGGCCTCCCCGCCGTCCAGGCCGATGTGCCGGCGCAGGTAGTAGCGGAAATCCTCCAACCCGCCGCCCGCTTCAACATCCAACTCGTCCACGATCCGTTGGAACAAGGCCGGCAGGAGGTCTTCCCTGCCGAACGTGAACGCCGAGGCCAGTGACCAGAGGCTCCCTCGCTCGATCAGGTCGAACGTGTGGCGAACGAAGCGCCCGACGCAGGCAGGCACCCCGACCGCTGCGAGGGCGGCGGGGACGGGACTCCCCTTGCGGAGTTCTTCCAAGAAGCTGTCGATGGCCGTGGTGTTCGCCCCGCACCGGGTCATGGCCCGCTGGTACAGTCCGAAGTGGCTGAGGAAGCCGCCCTGGCCGTCCTCGTCGCTCTCCTCTGCCAGCACGATCTCGTTGATGAACCGGGTGGCTTGGGGGTCAGCAGCGGGCAGCCACGGCACGCCGACGCAGCACAGGCGGGCCTGCAACGCCTTCAGCAGCGACATGAAGTCCCACACGGCGAAGACGTGGTGTTCCATAAAGAGGCGCAGCGCCCCCAGGCTGCTGATCTCCCGGTAGATGGGGTGGTCCAGGAGGGCGTTCTTCAAGGGCGTGAGCCGTCGCCGCAGTTGCTCCAGTCGAGCCGCTTCGTGCGTGCCCCCTTCGCATCGTTTGTTCACCATGCGGTAGTCATAGCCTGGCGGCACGGTCACGCCCACCGGGGATGCGACGAGGTTGCCGGGCCGGAAGGGCAAGACGTGACCGCCTGCGGCCAGGAGGGTGAGATACACCTGCGCAGCGGGCTTCTGGACGTTGCTCAGGCCATGCGCTCTGGCGAAGGGGCTGGCCGAGCGATTCAATGAACAGGAGATCGAGGTCGGCTGACCGCCTTTCTTGCGTCTTCGGCGACATCGAGGAGTGACCTCATGAAACCTCTGCCCGGCGACCACCGGCACCGCCTGCGCATCACCGGCGACGAACTGCGGGCACTCAAACGGCACACCGGGGCGATGGCGGAAGCCTTCGGGCTGGATCGAAAGATCGAGAACTACAAAGGCAGCCGTCCCATCACCCTCTACCGCTGGGATTTGGACTGCCTGATGGACGTGATTGACTTTGCGCTCAGGGACGAGCGTGACTACCCGGATCGGTCGGCCCCCGGCTATCTCGCCCTCAAACGGCTGGGCGAGCGGCTGCATCAAGAATACGACGCCGTGTACGGGCACGAGAAAACGCCGTCGTCGTTGGTCCGCAAAGAGAAAACGGGAGGCGGCAAGACCTCCAAGAAGGCCGCCGTCAGCAAATCGCCGAGGACGCCGGACGCCGTTTACCAGATCAAGATCACGCTGCTCGACACGCAGCCGCCGATCTGGCGCAGAATCCAGGTCCAGGACTGCACTCTCGAAAAGCTGCACGAACTCATCCAGACGGCGATGGGCTGGACAAACAGCCACATGCACCACTTCAGGAAAGGGGAGCAACATTACGGCGACCCCATGCTGATGCAGGAGAATTTCAAGGAGATGGAGTACAAGGACTCGACCCGCACCAAAGTCAGCGACCTCCTGCCGAAGAGCGGCAAGCGGTTCCGGTTTGAGTACGAGTACGACTTCGGGGATTCCTGGCATCACGAGGTACTGTTCGAGAAGTGTGTGGAAGCCGAAGTCGGTCAGAGCTACCCGCTGTGCCTGGAGGGCGCACGGGCCTGCCCGCCCGAAGACGTGGGCGGTGCCTGGGGCTACCCCGACTTCGTGGAGGCCATCCAGGACGAGGGCCACGAGCGGCACGAGGAGTTGCTGGAGTGGGTCGGCGGTTCGTTCGACCCGGAAGCCTTCGACCCGGCTGCTACGACGAAGAGAATGAAGAAGGGATTGCCGGACTGGCGGAGGATGTAACCCCTCAATACACCTTCTGATTGATCTTCTCCGTGGCGACGAACTCCTGCTGCTGTTCCCGGCTGATCTCGTCCGTCTCGCTCACGACCAGCATCATGGAGTTCACGATGCGCCGTTCCGCCTCCGTGGGGTTGATGATCTCGGCCTTGTGCATCACTCCCAGCGGGTTCGTCCGGGCCTCGCTGAAAGGCAGCGAGCTATTGTTGACGAGCAGAATCCGGGAGTGGCCCTCGGCGGCGGACGGCAATTCCGTGACGTAGCCGCTCAACGCTTCTTCCCCTCTCCGGTACATCGGGTTGAGGTCGTCCAAGAATTTCTGTGGGGTGATGCCTCGGTTGAAGGCCGCACAGGTGTAGTCGCCCAGGTACATCCCGCTGCGGACCTGCGACGGCTCGTAGCCCAACATCAGCAAGGACTCGGCGGGAGCGCCGTCCAGGTGAAACTTCGTCGTCTCCTGCTGGTCGAAACGGCCCACCGACCGACAGACAAGCCGCCGCCCGGTTCTTCGCTCGGCGATCTCGCTCAACCGCTCCTTGAGCGTGAGCATCCGGGACCGCAGGTCGTGTGAGGCCACTCCCGTCCCCATGTCCAGCAGGCAGAAACCAGGTGCGGTGAAGTCGAATCGCCAGACGAGATTGAAGACCTTCTCGGCGATGGCCGCAGGAATATGCTTGTCAGGTGTGGCAGACAGGTCCACCAGGTAGTCTTCAGTCTTTCGCATGATTGCCCTTCTTGAAATCCTCGGCTGCCTCATTCTCCCTGCCCAGCGCCTCCAGGGCGTAACCCCGGTGCAGAAAGTAGGCGGGCTGGTTCGGGTCCGACCGGATCGCTTCCGTGAAGTCCTTCCGGGCGTCCTCGAACTCGCCCAGGTTGAAGCGCCGACTACCTCGCTTGTCGTGGTAGTCGGCGCTCTTGGGGGCAAATTTGATTGCCTCGTCGAAGTCGGCGACGGCCTCCTTCCATTTCTTCGCCTGCGCCTGCTCAAAGGCACGCCGGGCATACGTCTCGCCCAGCACCTTCTTGTACGGCTCCGGGTGGTCCGGGTCGAGTTCCAGGGCGTGCTTCAGGTCGGCCAGCGCCTCCTCGAACCGCAGCAGGTTCAGATAGGCGATGCCCCGGTTCTTGAAGACCTCGGCTTTCTTCGGGTCCAGGCGAACGGCCACGTCGAAGTCGGGCAACGACTCCTTGATCTTGCCGGCGTTGAACCGGACGCCGGCCCGCCGATGGTACGCCTCGGCGCACTCCGGGTCCAGCTTGATCGCCTCCGTGAACGCCGCCTCGGCCTGGTCCCACTCCTTCTTGTTGGCGTGCAACCTGCCCAGCGCCAGGGCCGCTTCCAGCGTGCCGGGTGCCGGCTGTTCTCCTTCATCGTTCTTCGTGATGATTCCCGGATCGTTGGGCTGCTTTGGTGCCGGCTTCTGCTGCTGAAGGACGACCACGAGGCCCACGACTGCGGCGAGCAGCAACAACCCGGCCATGCCGACAAGCAGGCGTCGAGTTTGAGACGGTGAGCTACCACTTCTTCTCAAGTCGGCAGCCAGCTTGTCGGCATCCTGGTAGCGGTCGCTCGACTTCCGGGCCAGGCACTTCAGGCAGATTCTTCCCAACTCCTTCGAGACGGCGGGCAGTTGCGCCACGTTGCCAGTGACGATCTGTCTCGCCAGTTCCACGGGATCGGTGGCCTGGTGCGGAAGCTGGCCGGTCAGCAGTTCGTACAGGATGACTCCGAGGCTGTAGATGTCGGCCCGGTGATCCGCCCGCCTCGTCGGCAGGCTGGCCGTCCGTGTGATGCTTCGTCGCCTGGCCGTGCGGCCCCAGGTGATGCTTCGCCAAGTCCAGGAGTGTTCGCCGGATCATGACAGCAGCCAGGTTGAAGAAATGGCGAACGGATTCGGGCTTCACTTCCGACAAGGCCCGGTGCAACCGCAGCATGGCGTTTTGGAACACGTCGTCGGTCTGCTCCCAGCGCCGCAAGTCCTGGCGGGCATGGAACATCTTCCTCGTCAGCCGCAAGAGCCGGTCGCAAGCGTGGTCGAGGAGGGCGTTCCTGGCTGCTTCGTCGCCGGCCAGAACCTTGTCAATCAGCAGTTGCAGTTGCGTGTCAGAATTTTTGGGCACAGACACCCCTGGTCAGGCGGTCGTTGCTGGAGTTCCGCCCATTCTACCAGGGGTTGCAGGGGCCGGCTCCCAGGCACGGCCTCCGCACCACGGCTTCCTACACTGCCATGCGAGGGTCAGGCGGAAAACGGGCCACTCCTCTGCCGTGCGGTGAGGGGAGGAGTCGCACCGGAACTTTCATGCCGCCGGCCCCTTGCTTTTGCCGATTCGGGGGATTAGACTGGCCCACGGCTGGGACCGCCGTGGCGGCGGCTCCACGCATTTCGCCCAAAACGAGGAGAAAAATAGCAATCAACCCGTGGCCGGACGAAGGCTGCGGCTACAACCTGATGACGCATTCTGAAGTGCGTCGAGTATCTGCTTCTCGCTAAACCGCCAAACTGACCCGCAAGGGTCTTTAGACAGTAGAGGCAGTGCTTGGCCGCTCCCGAAAGGGAGCGCCGCCAAGTGCTGTTCTACTGTGCGCCTTGGCGGGCGTTGCGAGAGCGGCCTTGGTTGGCGCTCTCGTTTCTTTTCCGGTCCCTCTTTTTCAGCGCCTACACTTCGCCGCTCGGCAGATTCTCAAGAAATAAATGGCCCTTTCCAGCCTCGACCGTCGCAAGGCGGAATAGGTACGAACCGTCATCAGGTCGCTTACCCGAACGGCCTGGTTCGCTTGTCCTGGCGGAGCAGTTCGTGAACCAGAAAGCATGAGCGCCGTCGAACCTTCGATGCGAGTTTCAGCCAGGTTCACCACGGGAGGATCACACGATGAAACGACTCGTTCTCGCCCTGATCGTCTGTTTCGGGATCGGCGCTCTGTTCCTCATGTCCGGCTGCGGCCCCAGGGCCGAGGTCGCCAAGAAGAAGGCGCTGGACCGGCTGGATGACATGCTCGGCAAGATGGATGTCCAGCGCCAGGAGATCGACGACGGGATGAAGGCGACCAAACAAGCGGTCGAAGGAATCCGTAAGGCCAAGATCACGGCCCAGGTCAAACAGGACCAGATCGACGAGAAGGCCAAGCCCTACGAGGACAAGGTGGCTCAGTGCGACGAGACCTTGACCCGGCTGCGTGATCTGCTCAAGGCCGACGTGCCCGCCGAAATCGCCGGAAAAACCTACTCCGTCGAGAAGCTGAAGGAGATGGCGAGCCAGGTCATTCAGGCCCGCAAAGAGGCGGACGCCCAACTCGCCGGCTTCCAATCGGCCCGTGACAACATGAGGAAACTGGTGTCGAGCCTGGCCGAACAGCAGCAAACCCTGCAAACCCGCCTCGGCGGTCTGCAAACGCAGGTCGCCAAGCTGGACGCCGAGATGGCTGCTGCCAAGGCCATGAAGGAGGCGTCGGCGTCGATGGGGGACGGGGACGCCACGCTGGCGGCGAACCTCGACGACCTGGAAGAGAAGGTCGCCGGGCTGGACGCCGACGTGCGTGCCCAACTGCAAGGCGAGTCGGAGAAGTGGTCGGAGGCGAAAGCGGACAAGTCCATCAGCGAGGTCGATGCCTTCATTCGGGACTCGCAGAAGCCCGCCGACACGGTAGGGGAGATCGACAAAATCCTCGGCCCGGCCAAGAAGTGAGGTCATCAGTCCGCCAGGCGGCACTGTTTGGGAGGGTCGGCGATGGCGAAGGGTAATACCCCTGCTTCCCCCTGGCAAGCACTTGGCGGCTGCGGCTGTCTGATCGTCTTGATAGGGGTATGTGGGGCGAGCGGGTGGGGGATTTGGACGGCGTGGCCAAACCAGGGCAGGAAGCCCAACCCGTCCGCCGATCAGTCTGAGCCGAATAACCTCACACTACCGCTGCCGCCCAAGCTCAAGGGCGACCTGTCGAAGAGCGAAGCCCCGCCGCTACCGGGTCAACCCCTCGACTTCACCGGCCTTCGAGGGGTTCTGAGCGGGAAGTGGCAGGGCAAGGAGGATGGATCAGAGAAACCTCCCATCATGGAATTCACCGGGAAGAGCATCGAGTTCAAAGAGCTTGGCTTCGTCGATGATGTCGGCAAATATGAGATGAAGGACGATCTGTTGCAAATCACAGACCGAAATGGCGTCGTCAACATCTATGGTCTGGAGTTCCTGTCAGACGGCGAAATCGCTCTCCGTCCTGAGAAATTGAAGAACGGAACGGACTTCAACGACCTGCAAGGGCGATGGCAGCGGATTTCCCTTCCGACAGGGCGTGACCCGGCCCCTCTTGGTAAGGGTCCACTCGCCGACGCCAAGCGACAGGTTCAGCAGGTCGAACAAAAGGAGTCGAAGCTCGAAACCCTGTTGGAAACTGCTAACGCCGACCGGGATGAATTGGTCGCCAAGCTGCGTGCCGTCGGCGTCGAATCAACAGCCGACTTGAAGGGCAACTTCCGAGGTCAGCGATTGGCCGAGAACGTCGCCAAAATCGCCGCAGAGATCGACGGGCTGGAGCGGCAACTGGCGTCCATCGACTCGGAGCTTCTGAAAGCCAAGGCGCTTGTCCGCCGCATGGAACGGGAGGAGGCGGGCGTATCCGAAGACGACATGCGAAGATTGGCCGAGCAACTGAAGGAAGTCGAGGAACGCACGGACGGGATGGCACCCACCCCCACGACTCCCCTCGATGTCGATTCGGCGGTGGAGAAGGCTTTGAAGGCTCCGCCAAGACCGGCCACACCCAAGAAAAAAACCTGAAGGACGGCCTCAACCGAACGGAGACGTTGACATGGCAGACGAGTGGTACTACGCCAAGAACAAGCGGAAGGTCGGGCCGCTGACGGAGGCTCAGTTGAAGGTACTCATCCGTTCCGGGGAACTCAGCCGCAGCGACATGGTATGGAAGGAGGGGATGGCGAAGTGGGTACGGGCAGGCCAGGTGCAAGGGCTGTTCGAGGACGGTCCTGCACGGGCAGTGACGGGTTCCATCCCGCCTCCGCTGCCAGCGTCCCCGGAAGTCGTCCCGGTCGCTGCACGCTCTACGCCGACCCTTCCGGTTTCGGAACTGGCGACCGACCCGAAAGAGCCGTGGTGGAAGAGACTGCTGCACGAAGTCCAAGAGGGGCGATTCGGGGGCAAGCAGGTGTTGCCCTACGAACTGGACCCGGCCACCCGCTTCCCCTGGCCGATCAGCGAGCGTTCTTCGACCAACCCGAAACGACAGTGGGCCAAGATAGCGGCGGGCGTCAGCGGCGGCATCGGCGTCTTGTTGACCCTCAACACATGCCCTTTCGGTGGGCCGGGCATCGTCGTCAGTTGGTGGTTCTTGGTGCTGTCGGTCCTGATCCTGGTTCTCGGCGTGTACAACGGCGGGCGACTGCACGGCAGGTGGCTCCCGGTCGATGACCAACCCGGATGGGTCGAATTTCTTTCGGGGAAGGTTTTCAAGCGGGAGGACGGCACGGTTGGCTCCTTCTACCTGCTGAAAAATCACCTGTTTATCGACATCCTGGTTTCGGGCCACCTTGTCGATTCGTGGAAAATCCTGTCGTGGGGAACGAACAGCCTCGAAATCCAGGACATGGCGGGCAAGGCAAGGAGCTACAAGAAGGGCAAGACGTTGGAGGAGAAGAAGGCAAGTCTGTTCCACAAGGACCGAACGGACGATTTGCCTGG
>Ga0182024_10009841_pt1 | contig 19647 bp, 20 predicted proteins | sample P32metaG_FD_120480 | JGI IMG/M metagenome (GOLD analysis project Ga0182024, IMG submission 120480) | Permafrost microbial communities from Stordalen Mire, Sweden - P3-2 metaG (Illumina Assembly) | ecosystem: Environmental > Terrestrial > Soil > Wetlands > Permafrost | place: Sweden: Stordalen... | reverse complement strand
TCCGGTAGAGCTCGGCGAACTCGCCGTCGAGCTGCGCCTTCGTCTTTGCCGGCTCGCTCACGCACTGAGCCTACCCCCAGCAGTTCAGGCGGCGTGAGCGCCGACGCGATCATCTGCATTCACAAACACCGGGCACTGCGGCATCGCCCCGCCAAGCCAGTCCCATTGCAGCACGACACGGGCCCATATCCGTTCCGTGACGGCAGCAGCGAGCGCCGGCGAGGGATTGTCCTCGCGCGGAAAGCTGAGCGGACGCCCGCAGCGGAGCCGTACGCGATGCGGGCGCACGCGCCAGCCACGCCGAACGGCCTCCGTCCCCAACACGGCAACGGGTACGACGGGCGCGCCCGTCTGCAGCGCGAGCCGCCCGACGCCGCGGTGCGGGCTGCCGAGCGGCCCGGGGCGCGTGCGCGTACCCTCGGGAAAGATCACGACGCAGTCGCCGCGCTCGAGGATCCGACGCGCGGTTTCCATCGCCTGCACGTCGCCGCCGCCACGGTCGATCGGAAACCCGCCGAGTCGGCTCATCAGCCAGCCCGCGACCGGGTGCAGGAACAGCTCCTTCTTTGCGAGGTAGTAAACCGGCCGCCGTGTCAGCGTGCCGATCACGAACGGATCGACAAAGCTCCGGTGGTTCGCTGCGAAGATCACCGGCCCGCTTTTCGGCACGTGCTCCATGCCGCTTCGCCGCATGCGGAAGTAGACGTGGAAGAAGGGCTGCAGGATCGCCCGTGCAGCCCAGTAGAACGGCCTGTTAACGCCCCGCTCGAGCGCCCGCGTGTGGTACTCGTGCGGGTTGTAACCCGGCGGCGCGGGCCGATTGGTCGGATAAGCGCTCACTGGTGGTGATACCCGCGTAGCGGCCGCACGTTACTGGCGTGCAACGCACACGGACGAACGGCCCAGGCGCCGTCGATCCCCGTTGCGGAGCGACGACCGGCTTTCTCACGGGCGTCCGCTATCGGCTAGCGTCCAGCAGCACCTCCGCCGGAGTAGCTCAGCTGGTAGAGCAATCGCCTTGTAAGCGATAGGTCAGGGGTTCGAGTCCCCTCTCCGGCTCTAAAATAGCCTGCAAAATCGCAGTTTTTGGTGCGAGGATGGTCCGGTGAACCGGGGTCCGTCGTCGGCCGTTGGCCTATTCGTTGGCCTTAACGAGGACCTCCCTACCTCACAACTCGGCCGACTAGCAGGGCAAACCTGCTAGCTCAATGCGGGGATATATCGCTTCGATCAGTGTTTCCCTGAGCACGTCCGAAGCATCGCGGGCATCAGCCTGCCAGCGCTCACTGCCATCCCGCCGACACAGATAGACGGACACCCTCACGTGCGGTCGAGGCCTGCCTCTAGCCTCGTGAGTAGGCGATCCCGCTCGTCGCCGGCGATCACTTCGGTGCGGCCGTTTGGTGGCTTGACGGCGTTGGCTGGCGTTGTGAGCGTCGGCTGCTCGTTTGAACTCGTGACCGGTCAGACTTGGGTGCCTTGAATGGTGGCTGTCCGGGAAGGTCAAGTAATCCTGGAAGTCAAATCAATGAACGATTCCCGTCGACTCATCGCCCGCCTCGCGCCGCTGCTGCCACAGCTGGTGTTCGCGTTCAGGCGCCGCCGCGGCGAGATCCCGGATGTGCTCAAGCAGGCTGGTAGCCATGGCGAGCGTCACATTGGTGTGCTGATCTCACTCGCGATCATGGGTCCCGCGACTGTCTCCGAACTCGCGCGGCGCACCGAGTTGAGCACCGCGCATGCCAGTCTTGTGGTCGGAGAGCTCGCGCGTGCGGGCCTCGTCGACCGCGACCACGACGAACGTGACCGGCGACGGATCGTCGTGTCGCTCTCCGGTGCCGCCACGCCCGCCGTCGCTGAGATGCGCAAGCGCAACTCAGCCCCGCTGCTGCAATTCCTTTCAGAGCTCGACGACAGCGAGGCCGAGCGCTTCATCGACCACCTCGAGCGCCTCGTTGCGCTTCTACGCGCCGAGAACTCCAGCGCGAACAGCCCTGAGCCGACAGTCACATCGCCGTGACCAACCGCCCACGCACTCGAATGCAGCCCGTCTTGCATCGCCAGCTGCTCACGCTCTGGGTTTGTGCCGCGCCCAGTTCATCCGGCGTTGCGGGCGGGTGGCCGCGACGCGAAGCCTCGCCGGCCGCCTCCCCAGTGTCCGCGCCACCAGAAAGTCCGCAGGAGGATGAACGCGAGTAGCCAGATGGGCCATACGCCGTGCAGCCAGCCAACGCCGAGCCCGCCGGCCCAGGCGATCACTACAAACACGAGGAGCGCCGCCGCCGGCCACGGCAGCCTGCGCTGCGACCGGGCTCCGCTGGTAAGGCCCGCAGAGCGGTTACGCTGCGGCAGGTCCGCGACCAAGGCACTGAGTTCGCGATTGTGCTGAGCCGCGTATGCCGCAGCGAGCCGGTGCTCCGTCGCCTCGACGTTCAGCGAGCCGTCCACGAGCGCTTGGCGCAGTGTGGTGGCTGTGCGCTCGCGCGCCTCGTCAGTCGCCCGTAGATCCTCCCAGTCGCCAGGCACGGCGCCCCGCCCCTCTGCGACCTCGCCGTCGGCGCTTCGCTGCGGCGCCGCCGTTTGAAGGCGACCGTGTGCGCGCCATCCCTGGGAACTGCATCTGTCGTACAAGATCACTCCCGGCGTTCGATTTTGGCTGACGGCGACCCGCTAGCTGCCTGGGTGCATGTGCACCCGAGCTACAATCTAGCAAAGAGACTTGACTATCTAAGTTCCTTAGGTAATCTCCTCGGTCATGGCTCAAGCCAATCCAACGGTCGCGTGAGTCATTTGATTTCCCGGCAACGAACGCGGCGAGTGCGACCAGCGTCGCAGTCAACGACTCGATCCGATCCGGCTTTCGGATCATCCGCTGGCAGCGCAACCCAAACGAGTTGCCCAACCCGCGTCGACCGGCACTCCGGTAATGGCGGTGATCGGTGAGCGCCGAGATGACAGGGAAGGTCGCGGTCGTTACTGGTGCCAGCCGCGGGATCGGAGCCGCCGTCGCGCGCGCGTTCCGCTCGGCCGGCGCGCGGGTCGCGATCGCAGCCCGAGATGCTGAGGCGTTGGACCGGCTTGCTGACGAACTCGGGCGCAGCGACGGTCACGCACTCGCCATCCCCACAGACGTGAGCGACCCGGTCGCCGTCGCCCAGATGGTCGAGCGTGTGATCGCGCAGTTCGGCCGCCTCGACTTCGCCTGTAACAACGCCGCCGGTAAGGGCCATCCCCCGACCCCACTTGCCGAGGTGCCGATCGAGGCGTTCGACTCGGGGCTCGCCGTGAGCCTGCGCGGCGTCTTTCTCTCGATGCGGGAGGAGATCCCCGCGATCGTGCGCTCAGGTGGCGGGGCGATCGTCAACATCTCGTCGACCGCCGGACTGCAGGGTGTCGGCGGGCTCGCGGGCTACGTGACGGCAAAACACGGCGTCGAAGGACTGACGAAGGTCGCAGCGCTCGACTACGCCGGGCTCGGGGTGCGCGTGAACGCGGTCGCGCCCGGACCGATCCTGACCGACAACCTCAAACGCGCCGGCGCCGCCGCCCAACAGGCAGCCGCGGCCGCGATGCCACTGCAGCGCGTCCGCCAGCCCGAGGAGGTCGCGGCCGCCGTCGTCTGGCTCTGCTCGAACGCAGCCGGCTTCATTACAGGCACCACCCTGACGATCGACGGCGGCAAGCTCGCAGGGACCCCACCATTCCGAGTGACCGTCGGCCCACAATGAACGCCCTCGCGTCCCCGAACGCAACACCGCGAACCAGAGGACTACGCGCCAACGCACTCGCAGCAGTCGTGATGCTGCTCATTGAGTACTGCCTTGGCATCTCGGTCAACCTCTACTCGACCCTGCCCGCAACCGATCATGGCAAACCCCTGTTCGCGGGCTTCACATCGGCAGTCGGGAACGGTCCGCTACTCCTGAGCGTCCACGCACTCCTCGGAACGCTCCTCCTCATCACCGCCTCGGGAGCTCTCATACGCTCCCTGCGCCTCGGCGCAACACCACCGATCGCGCTCACCGCCGTCGCCCTCCTAGCGATCATCGCCGCGTGGCTGGCCGGCGCCGAATTCGTCGGCCAGATGAAGAACACCGCATCACTCACGATGGCGCTCGCCACGGCGATCGCGATCCTCTGCTACACGCTCGTGATTTTCGTCTCCGGCAGCTCGCCACGATCACCGGCGAGTTGAGGCGAGCATTGCGCAGCGCTCGGCTTCGGATCGATCAAAGAAGCGTGGCTGATGGCAACTTCGATCACTAGCTGGAGCGTCAGTGTCGGAGGCTGGCGTGCGGGCTGCCCCGTTTCGTCCAGGCAGCGCCGAAGGTCGCCCTGGAGCCGGCGCCGGTTGCCGGCGGGAATGAGACTTCGATCGTGAGTCCGCCCTGCGGTCGCGCGCGTGCGCTGAGCTGGGCGCCGTGCGCGTTGGCGATCGCGTGAACGATGGAGAGTCCCAGTCCGTGTCCGTTGTCGTGCCGGGTGCGGGCGCCGCCGAGTCGTTGGAAGGGTTGGAACAGACGCTGGATCTCTTCGGGCGGGACGAACGGTCCGGTGTTCGTGATCGTCACGAAGGCGTGGCGATCACGGGTCCCGGTCGTGACCTCGATTTCTCCGTGGGGAGTGTTGTGACGGATCGCGTTGTCGATCAGGTTCGCGATCAGGCGCTCGATCAGTCGCGGATCACCCGACGTCGCCGCTGGCGCCAGCGTGGCGCGAATGTCGAGCTCTGGGCCTCCGAGTTCTGATTTGCGCGCGACCAGGGCATCTGAGGCGATAGACGCGAGGTCGAGCTGCTCACGTCGCTCCGGCTCGGCTTGGCTGCGCGTGAGTGTCAGCAGCGCTTCGATCATCTGTTCCAGCCGCTGCTCGGATGCGAGCACGCGCTCGTGGGCTGAGCGCAGCGAGGAGAAGCTGGCTTGCGGGTCGGCGAGCGCAACCTGGATCAGCGCTCGCTGGCGCGCCAGCGGCGTACGCAGCTCGTGCGAGGCGTTGGCAGCGAACTGACGTTGCGCCTCGAACGCAGCGTCGAGCCGCCCAAACAGGTCATCGAGGGTGTCCCCGAGTTCCTTGAACTCGTCCTGCGGGCCGTCGAGATCCAGGCGCTCGTGCAGGCTGGTAGAGGAGATCCTTCGGGCCGCGCGGGTGATCGTCCGGATGGGTCGTAGCATCCTGCCGGCGACGAGCCAGCCGGCCAGAAGGGCGAGAACAGCCACGATGGCTAGGGCGATTCCCGCGTTGACCAGAAGCTGGTGCGAGTCAGCAGCGCGCTGTGCAGCCTGGACAGACCCTGCCCGTGCCAGCTGATGCACGGCCGCTGCTAGCTGATGCACGGCCGCTGCTAGCTGATGCTGATCCTGTGCCAGCTGATGCTGTTTCTGTGCCAGCGGACCCACAGAGAATGACAGCTGATGCTGGTCGTGTGCCAGCTGCTGTTGGACGTTGTAAAGCTGAGGAAGGGCCGCTGCCGTTGGAAGCGAAGGCAGGAGATCGTGGATGGCGGCGGGAGTGTGAGGGATTTTCGGTAGGTGTGGCGTCCTGTATTCGGTCGCTCGTTCAAAGAGGACGTAGGTGATCGCGACCAACGCGACGCCCGAGAGCAGGAAGAGGCCGCCACAGAGAGCGGTCAGCCGGAGACGTGCCGTACGGCGAGGCAAGCGCAGCCAGGGAGGTCGTGCGAGCCGCGTGAAGCGCTTGTTGAGCCGCGTGCTGACGCTCATATTCGGTAGCCGGCCTTGGCTAAGGTTTCTATTACGGGCGGCTCGCCGAGCTTGCCACGCAGGCGGTGGATCGTGATCTTGACCGCGCCTGTGAAGGGGTCGGCGGCCTCGTCCCATACGCGCGCGAGCAGCTCCTCGGCGGAGACGACCCGGCCCTGGGCGGCGAGCAGCTGCTCCAGCACCCCGAACTCCTTCGGCGTCAGCTCGAGCTGCCGGTCGGCGCGGCGGGCGCAGCGTCTGGCTGTGTCGAGCACGACATCGCCGCACGCCAGCACGGGCGGGATGCTCGGCTGCGCACGGCGCGCCAGCGCACCGATCCGCGCGACCAGCACCGGGAAGTCGAACGGCTTGGGCAGGTAGTCGTCGGCTCCGAGCCCGAGTCCGTCGACGAGATCGTCATTTGTTGCCGCGGCGGTCAGCATCAACAGCCTGGCGCGCCCGCCGCCGTCGACGAGCCGGGCGCACACCTGATCGCCGTGAAGGCCGGGCAGGTCGCGGTCGAGCACGATCACGTCGTAGTCGTTGACGAGCGCGCGTGCTAAGCCGGCTTCGCCGTCGAGTGCTACATCGACCGCCATTCGCGCGTGGCGAAGACCGGCCGCGACGGTCTCGGCCAACTCCTCATCGTCTTCGATCACGAGCACGCGCACCGATTCTCCTTACGGTAGCCACAGCGAGGTTTCGACACGGTTTCGAACGCCTTCCCCTGTGCAGGCACGGCTGGTGGCCTCGAGAAGCGAAACCTTCCCGAAACCTGGCGCCGGGTAGAACCGGTGCGCAGACTCGAAGGAGACCATAAGGAGATCAGATGCAAGAGCGCATCCGCCCTAAGCGGCTGACCCGCTCGCCGCGAACGCGCCTCCTCGCCGCCACAGCACTCGCGAGTGGGGCCCTGGTCACAGGATGCGGCGGAGGATCAGGCAGCCCGGGTGTGGCGACTCTGGGGGGCGCGACCCACGCGGGGTCGAGCGGCGTAGCCGGCGGCGGCGCGGCGAGTTCTGGCTCGAGCGCGCCGAGTCGGGCGCAGTTTGAGAAGGACGAGATCAAGTTCGCGCAGTGCATGCGCGCCAACGGCGTGCCCAACTTCCCAGACCCGAAAGCCGGCGGGGGCTTCCGGGTCGCGTTCCCCATAAACGGACCTGCATCGAGCATGTTCAATGCGGCGCAGGCGAAGTGCGGGAAGCTCCTGCCCGGCTTTGGCGCCGGTCCTGGCTCGGGCCCGCCGCCCTCCGCACAGACGCTGGCGCACTGGGTGAAGGTGGCGCAGTGCATGCGTCAGCACGGCATCCCCAACTTCCCCGATCCTGCGACCACGGTCCCCTCCCACCCACCCGGCGGCGGCGTGATCAGCGATCGCGACGGTGTCATCCTCGTGTTCCCGTCTACGATCGACATGCAGTCGCCGTCGTTCACGCGCGCGGCGACCGCCTGCGGGTTCCGCCTGACCAACCACTGATGGGAACCGGCGTCGACGTGGGTCACGCCGTGCCTGTGCGTGCTCGTTGAGCGCGGCCACTGAGGTCAGGCTCGGTTGGGAGGCGGAGCGTGAAACTGGCTCCGTTCGATGTGGGGTCGCAGGTGAGTTCTCCCTGGTGTTGGTGGGCGATGCGCCGGGCGATGGCGAGGCCGAGTCCGTGGCCGGGTTTGTTCTGGTCGAGTCGGACGAAGCGTTCGAAGATCTGTTCCCGTTGCTGTTCGGGCACACCGGGTCCGTCGTCCGTGACATGCGCCTGCACGTACCCGTTGAGCTGTCGAAGTTGAACGTCGATCCGGCCGGCAGGTCCGATGGCGGCGACGGCATTGTCGAGGAGGTTGCGCAGCACCCGTTCGAGCGCGTCGGGGTCGCCGCGCACGGTGGTGTCGCCACTTGCGCTGAGCGTGATGGTCGCCTGTCGCGCGCGGGCCTGCGCCTCGTCGACGAGCGGGCGTGCGATCGAGGCGAGATCGACCGGTGTTCGAGTCGGGCGTGCTTCGAGGCGAGCGAGTCCGAGGAGGTCGTCGATGAGGCGGCCGAGTCGTTCGCTGTCGCGGGCGACGGCCGCTTCGAGGCGGTCGCGCTCGGGCCGCTCGGGTTGTTCGCGCAGGAGGGTCTCGACGCTTGCCTGGAGGGCGGCGATGGGCGTGCGGAGCTCGTGGGAGGCGTCGGCGAGGAAGTGGCGGGTTGCCGTGTCGCTGGCGCGTGCTTCCTCGATGGCTGCTTCGAGGGCGTCGAGCATCTTGTCGAACGCGGCCGCCAGGCTGCCGAGCTCGGTGTCGGTGCGGCTCGGCCTGAGGCGCAACTTGGAGTCGCCATGGGCGATGCGTGTTGCGGTCTCGATGACGGCGGAGAGGGGGCGCAGGGCGGTGCGCGTGCCCTGCAGGACGAGGAGGGTAGCGAGTACCAGGGCGGCGGCCGCGACCACAAGCTCGACGAAAAGCAGGTTAGTCACCGCGCGGTCGATGCTCGCGCGGCTGGCGCTGATGGAGAGTCGCGTTCCGTCGGGGAGGGCCTCGTCGAGGATGAGCAACGATCCGTGTGCCTGGATCGTCGCGCCGAGCTTGGCCGGCGAACCGACCTTGGCCGGCGCGGCCGCGGAAGCCCCATTGCCGGTGGGAGGGTGCGCCGCGGCGGGCTCAGCGCGCACGGCGATCCCCTCGAGTGCGAGGCCCGGCAAGAGTAGCTTCAGCGCGCGGCCCGAGCCGAGGCGTTCGACAGCTGCGCCGGCGTTGGCCAGGCGGCTGCGAAGGTCGCCGTCGAGTTTGGCGCGGTAGGCGAGGGTGACAGCGGTCACGACGACGACAAGGACGATCGCGAGCAGGGCGAGCGCGGTGAGAATGACGCGGGCTCGGAGCGAGCCGGTCTTCATCGCGGATCGAGCCGGTAGCCGAGGCCGCGGACGGTCTCAAGGATGCGTGGGCCGTGTGCCTCGAGCTTGCGCCGCAACGCGCTGACGTGCACCTCCACGACGTTCGGGTCGTAGGCGTCGTAGCCCCAGACCTGAGTGAGCAGCTGGTGCTTGGAGAGAACCAGACCACGCTGGCGCACGAGATAGGCGAGCAGCCGCAGCTCGGTCGCGGTCAGCTCGAGCGGCGAGCCGGCCCGAGTAGCCAGGCCGATCTGCTCGTCGACGACGACATCGCCGGCCTCGATCGCCGCGCCAAGACGGCCCACTCGTCGGAGCACGGCGCGAATGCGGGCGAGCAGCTCTTCGAGTGCAAACGGCTTGACCAGGTAGTCGTCGGCGCCGAGCTCGAAGCCGCCCAACCGATCCTCGACCGTGTCGCGGGCGGTCAAGAAGACGATCGGCAGGTCGCGCGCGGCGCGTAACTCTCGCGCCAGCTCGAACCCGTCGCCGCTGGGAAGCAGCACATCGAGCACGGCCAGATCGGGGGCGGCAGCGAGCACCAGGTCAGGGCCTGGGTAGTCGGCGAAGGCGGTGACGGTGACCCCTTCGCGCCGCAGCGCGCGCTCGACCGCTTGGCGGACGGGCTCCTCGTCCTCGACGAGCACCACTCGTGGTGAATCCGAGCGCACGCAGGCAGTATCACCGTCCGATCCTGAGCGCTAGCTGAAGACCGCCCGGCCTTCAGGTCCAGCACAGCAACGGTTGCGACCCTGGGCGAACTGGCACAACCCAGAGGAGGGCATGATGAACCACAGTAGCCGCGTCATACGCCGACCACGGCGGGCATGGCCGCCCACAGCGCGAATCGCGGCCGCGATCATCGCCACGGCCAGCCTCGCCCTGCCAATGGCGGCATTCGGCGCCAGCCAGTCAACGAACACCCAGAAGGCGATCGCTTACTCCCATTGCATGCGCTCCCACGGCGTGCCGCAGTTCCCCGACCCCAACAGCAGCGGAGCGATCCCGAAGGAAAGCCTGCAGCAACTCGGCGTCAGCAGCACAGTGCTCCAAGCGGCCGAGAAAGCCTGCCAGCACTTGCTCCCGAACAGCAGTCAGTCGTCCCAGGCCTGGGATCAGATGGCGTTGAGCGACATGTTGAACTTCGCCCGGTGCGTGCGTGCCCACGGGGTGCCGAACTGGCCCGACCCCCTCGCCGAGTCCGACCCGGGGCAGCCGGGGACCCCTGGTTTCCCCCGCAATCTGCCTCCAGGCATTAACACGAATTCGCCGGTAGTAAAGAACGCCCTGCGCAAATGCCAGCACTACCTGGCGGGCATCGGCTATGGGTCCGGGGGTTACCCGTGAGCGGTATGAGGTGACATGACGTCGACCTCAGCGAGGTTTGGGTGGTGGGCCTCATAGCTCCAGACCTCGGTGAGCAGCTGGTGCTTGGAGAGCACCAGGCAGCGCTGGCGGACGAGACAGGCGAGCAGTCGCAGCTCAGTCGCGGTCAGCTCGAGCGGCGAAACCGTCCCGAGTGGCCAGGCCCGCCTGCTCGTCGACGACAGCCTCGCCAGCCTCGATCGCCGCGCCGAGGCGGCCTGTTCCCGAAGCACCGCGCGAACGCGAGCAGTACCGCCGCCCGATCCTGAGGGCTAGCTGAAGACCGCCACGTCTTCAGGTCCAGCACAGCAACGGTTGCGACGCTGAACCCCGGCACGATCTCTAGTCCTGAGGAGGGCATGATGAACCACAGCACCGGCGTCATACGCCGACCACGGCGGACATGGCCGCCCACAGCGCGAATCGCGGCCGCCATCATCGCCACGGCCACCCTGGCCCTGCCGGTGGCGGCATTCGGCGCCAGCCAGTCAACGAACGCCCAGAAGGCGATCGCTTACTCCCATTGCATGCGCTCCCACGGGGTGCTGAACTTTCCCGACCCCAGCAGCAACGGTGCGTTCCCCAAAGTCAGCGCGCAGCAACTCGGGGTCAGCAGCACCGTGTTCCAGGCGGCCCGGAACGACTGCCGCCACCTGCTCCCGAACGGCGGCGGCAGCCCGTCACAAACGCAGACGCAGCAGATCCTGAACGGAATGCTGAAATTCGCCCACTGCATGCGCTCCCACGGGGTGACTAACTGGCCCGACCCCGTCATCGATGCCGGAGGGAACCCCGAGTTCTACCTGGACGGCAAAATTGATCAGGATTCGCCGCAGATCAAAAGCAAGATCCACGACTGCACACACTGGATACCCTCCGTGGCCATATCGCCGGGGAATCCGATCGCGTGTCCTGGCAGCAATCCTGGCGGCGGGCCCGACTGTGGTGGATGCTCGTGCACGAGGCGATCGTGACGACGGCCGCAGCGAGCCATGTCGGACGGAGCGGGTACGGGCGTGTGCGGCCCGAACCCGTCGACCTCGCTACGACTGCAGCCGTAGTCCTAATGCGCCGGCCGACATGACATCCGTGCAACATCGCCCGTTGCACTGATGTCACCCGCCCGGGCGTAGAACTTGCACGGACCCGCATCGCACGGGCGGCCGCCGCGGCCGCGTGCCGCTTCCCGCCGTACAACCACTGATGGAAACCAACAGGGGCAACCCGAAGCGCAAGCTACCCGCCGCCGTCGCGGCCTTTTTCACGCCCGGCCGATGGGCTGGAGGACTGTAACCGCCCTGTAACCGCCCGTCGCGTATACCGGTGCGCGGGCCCGAGCAGACCACAAGGAGACCAGGTGCCGCAAGACAAAGACTGCAACAACCCCGGCGGCGTCGTCCCTGCCTCGCCAATCTTCCAACATGCCCAGAGTGCCTGCGAGGGCCTCTTACCGGGAGTCCCGCCGCCGTGAGCGCCCCAAGCAGCACTCTGGCCGAAACTTCGGTCGCTCTCGACGAGCGGCCGCCTTCGCGTTTCTCGCGTCCCCGGCTCGCCGCCGTCGGGGCGTTGGTCGTCGCGGTCGTCGCGGTGATCGTCGTCGTCACCGATCCGTTTGGCGGTGGTGGCGCGCCGGGCGGTGGCGCGGTCAACGATGCTGGCACGAGCCTTCAGCCGGTTGTGCGCGAGTCGTTGACTGAGCAGTCGGACCAGTCGGGCACGCTCGGCTTCGCCGGTTCGGCGACGATTCTGTTGCCGGGCGGCACGCCGTCGTCGAGTGTCGCACGGTCGCAGCAGTCGGTTGCTCACGATGACAGCACGCTGAGTTCGGCGCGGGCGTCGCTCGTGGCGGACGAGGCGAAGCTCGCTGACGCTCGCGCGACGCTGTCAGCCGACCGGGCGAAGGAGGAGGTCGATTGCGCGGGCGACGGCAGCGGCTCGTCGGGGAGTGGCGGCGGGTCGGGTATGTGTGCGAGCGACGAGCAGCTCGTCAGCTCCGATCAGCAGGGCGTGGCGAGCGCAGCGGCGAGGGTTTCGGGCGACCGGTCGATGGTCTCTGCGAGCGAGGGCGCGGTCGTCAGTGCGCAGGCGAGCCTATCGTCGTCGGGCTCGGCCGAGGTTTTCTACGGCCAGGGTGCGACGTACACGGAGCTGCCGCACGCTGGTGAGGACATTTCGCGCGGCCAGACCCTTTACGTGGTCGGCGACCAGCCGGTGGTGCTGCTGTATGGGTCGGTGCTCGCCTCACGCGCGTTCGTGGCGGGGATGTCACCGGGGAGCGATGTCGGGGAGCTGAATGCCAATCTTGCGGTGCTCGGCTACGCGCCGGGGCTGAGCGGTGACGCGTTCACCGCCGGGACCGCGGCTGGGATCCGCGCGTTCCAGTCTGCGCGCGGGTTGAGCGCGACGGGCGAGCTGCTGCTGGGGTCGGTGGTGTTCCGGCCGGGGGCGGTGCGCGTCACGAGCGTGATGGCGACGCTTGGCGCGAGCGCCGTGAGCGGTCCCGTGCTGTCGGTCAGCTCGACCGGCCGGCAGGTTGTGATTGCGCTTGACGCCGCCCAGCAGGGAAGCGTCGCGGTCGGCGACCAGGTGACGATCACGCTGCCGAGCAATGCGACAACGCCGGGCGTCGTGTCTTTCGTCGGCGGCGTCGCGAGCACGCCGCAGGGCGGCGGGTCACCGACGATCAACGTCGACGTAACGCCAACCGATCCGACTGCGACCGGCAATCTCGTCGCGGCGCCGGTGACGGTGTCGATCACGACCGCGAGCGTGAAGGACGCGCTGGTCGTGCCTGTCGACGCGCTGCTGGCACTCTCAGGCGGGGGCTACGCAATCGAGGTCGTCGGCAACGACCGCATCCACCATCTCGTTGCCGTGGGCCTCGGCCTGTTCGACGACGCCTCCGGCCTCGTCCAGATCAGCGGCAGCGGTGTTTCCGTCGGCGAGCGCGTCGTAGTCCCGAGCCTGTGAGCGGCTCGACTCGCTTCACTCGTCTTGCCGGCTCTTGGCGCGGGCGGATCGCGTGCGCGTGCGCTATCACCGCGGTTGGCCTGCTCGCGACAGGTGGCGGCGCGGGCGTCGCCGACACGAGCGCCTGCCCGTCGTCGAACCCACCGGACACCCTGACACTCGCGTCGGGGACGCCGCAGACAGCACAGCTCAACTCGGCGTTCGCGGCCCCGCTTGTCGTAGTGCTCGCCAACAGCAACGGGTGTCCGGTGACGACCGGCGCAAGCGGCGAAGCGGTCGCGTTCAGCGCGCCAACCAGCGGCGCGAGCGGGCTCTTCTCCACCACTGCCGCGGCCATGGCGACGGTCGGCACTGACGCGACTGGCAGCGCTTCGGCACCGTCGTTCACCGCGAACGACACGGCCGGGAGTTACACCGTGACCGCCAGTTCGCAGTACGGGTCCGTGTCGTTCTCGCTCACGAACACCGCCGCCGGGGTCCCGGCGAGCATCGTCGAGCTGTCGCCGGCGAGCGAGTCGGCGGCTGTCGCGACGAGCTACGCGCAGCCGCTACAGGTCAAGGTGGTGGACGCGAACGGCAACCCAGTCGCCGATGCCAGCGTCGCGTTCACGCTCAGCTCAGCGGATCAGACCATGTGCGGCACGACATCGACCGCGAGCGCGACGTTCGCCGGCAGCGGCGCGCAGGCGACAGCGACGACGAACGCGGGCGGCGTCGCGACATCACCGGCGTTCAGCGCAAACAGCGGCAGCGGCTCGTTCACGGCGACCGCCGCGATCTCGAGTGGCGGCGGGGGCGCGAGCGGTGGTGGCGGCGGCGCACCGAGCCACGCGAGCCCGGTGAACTTCCAGCTCGACAATCTCGCCGGCGCGCCGGCGTCGCTCAGCCCCGGCGTCGCCGCTACGGAGTCGGCCGTAGCGGGCACCCGTCTTGCCATCCCGCTCGCGGTCAGCGTCACTGACGCCGAGCACAATCCGGTCGCCGGCGCACCGGTCACGTTCACGGCGCCGGCGCGCGGCGCGAGCGGACGCTTTGCCGTCCACACCGGCCACAACCGCTGGGCGCATCGGCGTCAAGCCACGGCTAAGACCGACGCCTGCGGTGTGGCCGTCGCTCCGTCGTTCCGCGCGAACGACCACGTGGGCGGCTACATCGTCAAGGCGACCGTCGACGCCGCAAAACCGGCCGCGTTCGCACTCGTCAACCAGCGACAGCGATGAGCGTGGCGCCGGAGCTGGCGCGCCGTCGTCGCGATGCGAACGCGTCGCCAGACGACGCGCGCGTGCCGGTACTCGAGCTGGAGAACGTGACCAAGACCTACCCGACCGAGCCGCCGGTGACGGCGCTCGCGGGCGTCTCGTTCAGCGTCGCGCGCGGCGAGCTGGTCGCGATCGTCGGCCCGTCCGGGTCTGGCAAGTCGACGCTGCTGCATCTGATCGGGACACTCGACCGGCCGACCAGCGGCGTCGTGCACGTGACCGGCCTTGACGTCGCCGAGCTATCCGATCGCGAGCTGGCGGCGCTGCGCGCGACTCGCATCGGTTTCGTCTTCCAGCAGTTCTTCCTCGCCGAGCACGAGACCGCGCTCGAGAACGTCGCCAACGGCCTACTCTACGCCGGCGTCGAGCGCGCTCGCCGCCGCGCTGCAGCGTCGAGCGCGCTCGCCCGCGTCGGCCTCGCCGCTCGCGCGGGCTTTCGCCCGACGCAGCTGTCAGGCGGTGAGCGCCAGCGCGTCGCGATCGCCCGCGCGCTCGTCGGCTCACCGGCGATCGTCCTCGCCGACGAGCCGACCGGAAACCTCGACAGCGTCTCCGGCGCAGGCGTCGTTGAGCTGCTCGAGGCGCTCAATCAGGAGGGCGCGACGATCGTCGTGATCACGCACGACCGCGATCTCGCAGCGCGTTTGCCGCGGCGGATCGAGATGCTCGACGGCCGTGTTGTCGCCGACACCACGCGGGGTGCCTTGTGAGCGCCGACAGGCCGCTCGCAAGCAGTCATCCGACGCTCACCGGGTCGAGCCTGAGGCTCGGCGACCTCGCGCGGCTCGCGAGCCTCGGCCTGCGCACGCGCCGCATGCGCGCGACGCTCTCGGCGCTCGGGATCGCGATCGGCGTCGCCGCGATCGTCGCCGTGCTCGGCCTGTCGTCGAGCTCGCAGGCCGGCCTCTTGTCGGAGATCGACAGGCTCGGCACCAACCTGCTTGACGTCACCAACGGGCAGACGCTGTTCGGGCAGACCGCCGAGCTGCCAGACGCGGCGCCGGCGATGATCGCGCGGATCGGCCCGGTGACCCAGGTTCAGTACACGGGAGCAGTCAACGGCAACGTCTACCGCAGCCCGCTGATCCCGTCGATCGACACGAACGCGCTCGGGATCAGCGCGTCGAGCCTTGGCCTGCCGCGGGCCGTCGGCACGAGCCTGCGCAAGGGCCGCTACCTCAATGCTGCGACCGCCCGCGAGCCGGTCTGTGTGCTCGGCGCCGCCGCTGCGCAGCTACTCGGGATCGACCGCATCTTCAGCGGCGAGCGGATCTGGGCCGCTGGCATGTGGTTCTATGTCGCCGGGATCCTGCGCCCGGCGGTCCTCGCGCCCGAGATCGACAGCAGCATCCTGATTGGATTCTCCGCCGCACAGCGCTACCTCGACTTCGACGGACATCCTTCCGAGATCTATGTGCGAGCACAAACCAGCCAAGTCGACGCCGTCGACAACATTCTCGCCGCGACCGCCGACCCCGAAACACCAAGCAACGTCGACGTCAGCCAGCCGTCGGCAGCACTCGTCGCACGCGCCGACGCCCAAGGTGCCTTCAACGACCTGTTCCTCGGCCTCGCCGCCGTCGCCCTACTTGTCGGCGCCGTCGGCGTCGCAAACATCATGATCATCGGCGTGCTCGAGCGCCGCTCGGAGATCGGCTTGCGCCGCGCACTCGGCGCGACCAAGGGCAACATCCGCACCCAGTTCCTCAGCGAAGCGATCCTGCTCGCGCTGCTCGGCGGCGTCGTCGGCGTGCTCGCCGGGATCGCCGCGACCGCGATCTACGCCTCGACCAAGGGTTGGATGGTCGTCATCCCGCCGCTTGCCTGGGGCGGCGGGCTCGCGGCCGCGATCGCGATCGGCGCGATCGCCGGCCTGCTCCCCGCGATCCGCGCCGCCCGCATGTCGCCGACCGAAGCGCTCCGCACTGTCTAAACGCGCACCCCAGGCCTCCAGCGCAGCGCCTGCCGGCGTCTATCTGGCGGCCTTAGGCATCGGCAGACATGTGCTCAGTGCGTCGTAGTCGTCGTTGGTCAACGGCGACGGTACTTGTGACCAGATTGTGTTGTCGTAGAAGCTGTTCGGTGACCCGCGCGCGTACGAGGCGCGGATCGCCGCCTCTGCGTTTGGGAAGAACGTCAGCTTCATGAAGCCAGGCTGACCCTTGAATCGGACGAGGAGGTCCGCGCCCGCGGAGCGCACCGCGCTGACCGCCGGGGATGCCTTGAAGCAGGTCGTCGCGGCGCTCTGGTTCACCGGAGGGGCCTGACTCCCGCCGAGATCCTCGGAGAGGCCCGGCGGCGAGCTGGAGCCGTGCAGAAGCGAGACGGCGAGGGCCACGACCGCTACGAGCAGTAGCACGTCGAGCGCCGACCAGATCGAGCGACGTCCGAGGCGCGCGACCGCGATGGACTTGTGCATGAGCGAGTCACCGGCGTGCCAGAGCGGATCGAGTAGCGCGCTCCTCGAATCTCATTGGTTTCTCGTTTTGTGCTTTGGCCGGCTCCGAGTCAGCTCGGGCTTGCGGAGACCGTGACCGATACTTCGAGTCCGCCGCCGGGTCGCGAGTCGGCGGTGATCGTGGCGTTGTGGGCGGCGGCGATCGTGCTGGCGATCGAGAGACCGAGCCCGACGCCGTCTCCGGGGTTGAGACGCTGCTTGGCGCGGGCGAAGGGCTCGAACAGCGTTCGGATCTGCTCGCCAGGGACGGTGGGCCCTGTGTTGGCGATCTCGAAGGTCGCGCTGTCGGCTTGCTGGATGGTGCGGATCCCGATCCAGCCGCCCTGGTTGTTGTGGCACGCGGCGTTCTCGACGAGGTTGGCGATCATGCGCTCGAGCAGCACCCGATCGCCACGGGCGAGCGCGGGCGCGAGCGCGGCTTCGACCCTGATCTGGCGCTGCTCGATCATCTGGTGCGAGGCGTCGAGCGCGTCCTCGGCGGCTGTGGCGAGATCAACAGGTTCCTGAGCTGTCGGGCCGAGCTCGCTGGTGGCGAGCGTCAGCAGCGCCTCGACGGTGGCTTCGGCCTGCTCGACCGACCGCGCGACGCGGACCGCCATCGCCTCCAGTTGTTCGGGTGTCTTCGTCGGCTTGGAGAGCGTGACCTCGATCGCGGTTCGCATCGCTGTGAGCGGCGTGCGCAGCTCGTGCGCCGCGTTGGCCACGAACCGCTTCTGACTGGTAAATGCTGCATCGAGCCGCTCGAGCATCACGTCAAAGGTGTCGGCCAGCTGCTTGAACTCGTCATCGGGCCCGGTGAGCGCGATGCGTTCACCAAGGCGCAGCTCGGAAGCCCGCCGCGCGGCGTCGGTGATCGATCGCACAGGTCTGAGCGCTCGTCCAGAGGCCAGCCAGCCCAGAGCCGCCGAGGCGATTGCCAGGACGCCGAGACCGATCAGCGAAGCGTCGCGCAGCGCGCTCAACGTGCCCTGGTTGGATCCGCCGCCGAGCTTGGCGAGCGTCCGTTTGCAGCTCTCCCGCAGCGGCGCAGACGTGGGGGTCGGCTTGCACAGCGCCAGCGCATGCGCTTGTTGAGCCGTAATCTGCTTGATCGGGATGGCCGGGGCCGGGACGAGAATGGTGACTACCAACGTGTACGTCAGCGCCAATAGCGCCGCCCCAGCGATCAGGAAGAGGACGGAGTAGAAGACGGCGAGCCTGGTTCGCACTCGCCGCGGCCAAAGCCGCCGCACGACGACGAGCAGGGCGCCAGGCGTCATCGCATGCGGTAGCCGGCGCCGACCACTGTCTCGATCACCTCCGGCTCGCCCAGCTTGCGCCGCAGACGCGCGAGCGTCGTCGCAACCGTGCGCGTGAACGGGTCGGCGTTCTCATCCCAGACCCGCTCCAGCAGCTCCTCGGCGCTGACCACCGCGCCGTCGGCCGCCAGCAGCACCTCGAGCACACCCAGCTCCTTGCGCGTCAAAGAAAGCTCCCGCCCCGCCCGCGCAGCGCGCCGTGCCGCCCGATCGACAGTCAGATCGCCCCGTGCCAGTAGGGATGGCGCAGAGGGCGCTCGGCGCGCGAGCGCATGCACCCGCGCGAGCAGTTCTTCGAGCGCGAACGGTTTCGGAAGATAGTCATCCGCGCCCAGGTTAAGACCCTCGACGCGATCGCCGATCGCCGCGGCAGCGGTCAACATCAGGATCCGTGCGTCCGAGCCGCGATCGCGCAGCGCCACGCAAACGGCGTCGCCGTGCACGCCAGGCAGGTCGCGATCGAGCACGATCACGTCGTAGGGGTAGAGCAAACCCTTTTGCAGCGCGGCCGCCCCGTCATACGCGAGGTCGATCGCGATCCCGCGATCGCGCAACCCCTCAGCGATATCGCCGGCGAGCTCCACGTGATCCTCGACCACCAATACGCGCACCCGGGCATCGTGCACCACTGCACGTCACAACGCCGTGACACGCCGAGACCACGTTCGGCCCGCCCTCATCAGCGCCGGCGCGTTGCACTGGTGTAACCGCCGCCCGGATACCACTTGCTCCATGTACACACTGACCTCAAGACTCCCACTCATCGCAGCCACGATCGCCGCCGCGACGCTGATCGCCGCCTGCGGATCAAGCTCGCCCAGCGCGTCCAGTTCGGGCGGCGGTGCGCCCACCCAGGCTCAACTACAGCACGATCAGCAGGTCGCGGTCAGGTTCGCCGGCTGCATGCGCTCACACGGGGTGCCCAATGTCCCCGACCCGACGCTCTCCCCCACCGCATTCAAGTCGGCGGTCGGCGAAGACCTGAAATCGCCCGCGGGCCAGGCCGCATACACGGCCTGCCAGCACCTGCTGCCGCCCCGCCAACCCAACCAGAGCGCGCCCAACAGTCCCGCGCGGACCACAGCATTTCTGGAGTTCGCCCGCTGCCTACGCAGCCACGGCTTGCCCAACTTCCCCGACCCGAACGGCAGCGGCCAGATAACCCACGAGATGCTCGCCGCCGATGGGATAAACCTGCAACAGCCAGGGTTCCTGACGGCGGGCGACACGTGCGTCAGTGTCACCCACGGGCTCCTCACCAAGGCCGAGGTGGCCCGCTTCGCCGCGGGACAATAGGCTCTCGGCGCCCACGGGACGACGCGTGAGGGTTCGGCGTGTCAGCTGCCGTCGGCCGCGAACGTGAAGCGTCATAAAGACGTCGTCACCATCCTGAAAGGCAACCTGAAACTGCTTGAGCGATTCACGGAACTCTTCCGGATCGACGCTTGACCGCGCTCCGGCACCGTAGCGACCGATTGGAGCGGAGATGGCCAAGCTGATCTATGCGGCGATCGCTCCTTGAGCGGGCGCGGTTGGGACTCTGCCGCGTTGAACTGAGAAGCTCAGACGGGGGTCGCGGCGGCGGCGCTGGCTGCGCGACGAGCGACCTCTGTCCGCACCACGGGAGCGACCTCGGTAGCGAAGAGCTCCATTGAGCGCAGTACGTCGCGGTGGGTGACTGCGCCGACGCTGATCTGCGCGATGTAGCGCTGATGGCCGAACAATGCGTGCTCG
>Ga0182024_10009840_pt1 | contig 19648 bp, 14 predicted proteins | sample P32metaG_FD_120480 | JGI IMG/M metagenome (GOLD analysis project Ga0182024, IMG submission 120480) | Permafrost microbial communities from Stordalen Mire, Sweden - P3-2 metaG (Illumina Assembly) | ecosystem: Environmental > Terrestrial > Soil > Wetlands > Permafrost | place: Sweden: Stordalen... | reverse complement strand
CGAGTGTTCGATCCTCAAAGTTTGGGGATCGGAGTTCATCGACTATGTCGTCGATGAATCGGTACAGATCTACGGTGGGTACGGATTTGTCGAGGAATATCCTGCCGAACGCAACTACCGGGATGTGCGCGTGAACCGGATCTTCGAAGGCACGAACGAGATCAACCGCCTGCTTATCACCGGCTTTTTGCTGAAACGGGCCATGTCTGGACAACTTCCGTTGATGGCCGCGATCAAGAAGTTGATGGATGAAGTGCTGTCTGGAACGTCTGACGAGGTCGAGGAGAGGCTTCTGGCCCAAGAGCGGAAGCTGGTTGCCACGGCTAAAAAAATTGGCCTGTTCGCCGCCGGTATTGCCACTCAGAAATACATGCAGGCGATCCAGGATCAACAGGAGATTATGGGCGCGATCGCCAACATGACGATCGAAACCTATGCCATGGAGTCCGCCGTGCTACGTGCGCAGAAACTGGCCGCGCAGCACGGCGAAGCGGGCTGTGCGCATAGTATTGCCATGGCCCGCGTCTACATTTCGGGTGCGATGGAGAAAATCGAAAGCGCGTCGAGGATGGTGATTGCCGCGTGTGCCGAGGGAGACATGTTGCGCTCGCAGTTGGCGATTCTGAGGCGGCTGTGCAAGTACGAGCCGTTCAACACGGTGGCGCTGCGGCAGGCCATCGCTCAGAAGGTCATTGAAACCGGGAAGTATGTTGTTGCTTAAGCTTCGCGTCGTCTAACCGGACCGCGAGGATGGTGCTGTATGGCAACCCGTAGCCCCAAATTCGATTTCGACTTCGACTTCGACTTCATTGTGATCGGATCGGGTTTCGGAGGCAGTGTTTCCGCCCTTCGACTCGTGGAGAAGGGCTATCGGGTTGCCGTGATTGAGATGGGGCGCCGCTGGGCGCCCCTTTCTTTTCCGCGCACGAGTTGGTCGATTCACCGCTGGTTCTGGCGGCCGAAGGTCGGCCTGCGCGGCTTCTTCAACATGCGCTTCTTCCGGCATGCCACGATCTTCCACGGCTGTGCCGTTGGTGGAGGATCGATCACGTATGCAGCCACTCTGCTTCCTCCGCCGGACAAAGTCTGGCAAACCGGATCATGGGCTGGTTTGACCGACTGGAAGACGGAGATGCTTCGCCATTATCAGACGGCGTCGCGCATGCTGGGGGTCACACAAAACAAGATCCTCGGGCCCGCCGATCAACTCCTGAACAGAACCGGAGAAGTAGCAGGCATTGGCCATACCTTCTACCCGACGCGTGTGGGTATTTTCCAGGCCGCCGAGGGAGGAACACAGAATCAGACAGTGCCGGATCCATTCTTTGGCGGGGAAGGTCCGCCCCGAACGACCTGCACCGGCTGCGGTGGTTGCATGATGGGCTGCCGGTACGGCGCGAAGAACACGCTGGATCTCAACTATCTATACTTGGCAGAAAATTACGGGGCTGTGGTGATTCCGGAAACGAAAGTGGTGAACGTGAAACCGCTACAGGGTGCGGGCGATGGGAGTTCCGGGTACGCAGTATATACCGAGAATTCAATGGCCTGGATGTCACAGCCACCGCGGACGCTCACTAGTCGCGCAGTAGTGTTCTCCGCGTCGTCACTCGGCACGATGGAGTTGCTCTTTCGGCTCAAGGACAACGGCTCGCTGCCGCGCATCAGTGATCGACTGGGCAAACATGTACGCACGAACTCGGAATCGATCATCGGCGCGCGCGTGCCCAGGTGTGCTGAGGATTTGTCGCAGGGCATCGCAATCGGCTCCGGCATCTACATCGACGAACATACGCACGTTGAGGTCGTGCGGTATCCAAAAGGTTCGGACACGATGGGTTTGCTCACCACGATGCTCACCGACGGCCGCCCTGGCTTGCTGCGCATTGGGCTGTGGGCGAAGAATACCGTGAGCTCTCTGCTGCTGCACCCGGTCAAGACTCTACGTCTGTTTCGAATCTGGGACTGGGCGCGTGAGGCTACGATTCTCCTCTGCATGCAAGCGGTTGAGGGACATATCGAGATGCGGTGGCAACGGCCGTGGTTCTGGCCGTTCTCGAAGACTCTGGTGAGCCGCGGGGATAAGGTGCCAACCTACATTCCAAAGGCCAACGAGTTTGCCCGAAAATTCGCCGATGTCGCGGGCGGCACTGCGATGAGCATGCTGCCCGAAATTCTGTTTGACATTCCCGGTACCGCGCACTGCATTGGAGGGTGCGTCATCGCCGATTCACCGGAACACGGCGTAGTCGACCATCGCCATCGGGTCTTTGGCTATTGCAATATGTACATCTGCGACGGCTCGGTGCTGGCCAGTAATCTCGGAGTCAATCCGAGCCTGACGATTACTGCGCTAGCAGAGCGCGCGATGAGTCTGATTCCTACTGCGAGAGAGACGCAGTGGAACGACGTGGCTGCCAGTTCGCCGGCCACGCGTTCCCTCGCCCGGTGAAGGCGCGGGAAGGCTTGCGAGGCCCGTGCCGTAGTGTTTCTGCCCGAGAAAACCGTGTGACGTTCGTCACAGCCCCACGTGACAGTGGTTGCTGACCACGCCCATTCTGGGAGTTCTACTTTGGGACGAGGCTGAATCACAGTGCCCCCCGGATCCCAGACAGCCGACACCTCCGAAGTTGTTCTCACACCTGACGCGAATCCCACGATGGTTCCATTCCCCATGCGATCGAGCGATTCGTGCGGGCGGCAGAAGCGGTAGGTCCCGACTCAGAACTCTTATCCGGCTGATGTTATCCAGCCATACGTATTCTTGCGACGGCTCCTGGCGCAACGGAGGAAGCGATGATCGTCACTGACGCGGTAAAAGAACGGGTTCAAATTCCGCTCGCCGTCGAAGGCGTGAGTGCGGAACGGATCGCTTACCTCGAAGGACTGGTCAGTCAGGCCCGAACCGCCGCCGCCGTTTTCAGCCAATTCACGCAAGAGGATGTCGATCGCATCGTGAAGCCGATGGTCCTGGCTGGCCTGGAACAAGCGCAACATCTCGCGCGTTTGGCAGTTGAGGAAACCCGGCTCGGCGTAATGGAAGACAAGGTCATCAAAAATATGGTGGCCAGCGAGTTCGTCTACAACTACGTCAAGGACAAACGCACCGTGGGCGTCATCCGCGAGATTCCGGAACGCAACCTGATCGAGATGGCGGAACCGATCGGTGTCCTCTTCTCCCTGACGCCGATTACGAATCCCACTTCCACCGTCTTGTTCAAGTGCATCATGGCCATCAAGACGCGGAACGCCGTGATTTTCAGTCCTCATCCAAAGGCGTGGCATTGCTGCTCAGAAGCGGTACGGATCATGTACGAGGCCGCCGTGAAGCACGGTGCGCCCGAAGGAGTGTTTGCCTGCCTGGACTCGCCTACCCTTCCGGACAACGCATACCTGATGAAGCACAAAGACATCGGGCTGATCGACGCCACGGGTGGACCGGGCGTGGTGAAAGCCGCATACAGTTCTGGCAAACCGGCTCTGGGCGTGGGGGCAGGGAACACGCCTGTCTATTTGGAGAAAACGGCAGACGTGAACACGGCTGTCGTGGACATTATTGTTTCCAAGACCTTCGACAACGGGACGATTTGCGCGTCCGAACAGACAGTCGTGATCGACGATGAGATCTATGACGTGGTGCTGAAGAAATTCGCCGAACTGGGCGCGCACATTTGCAATGAGAAAGAAACCAAGTTGCTCGAGCGCACGGTGATTGATCCGGAGACCGGATTCATGCAGCCCATGGCGGTCGGCCAGACGGCCGCCAATATCGCACGGTTTGTCGGCCTGAAGGTGAAGCCCGACACCAAACTGCTCATTGCACCGATCCAAGGTGTGGGGCGCGAGCATCCACTGTCAGTTGAGAAGTTGTTTCCGGTACTCGCTGTCTATCGAGCGAAATCCGTCGCTGAGGCGCTTCGAGTCTGTGTGGACGTAAACCATGCGGGGGGCTTGGGACATACGGCGGTTGTGTTCTCGCGCAACGAGGACGTCATCCGCAAGTTTGGCGAAGTAATCAATGCCGGGCGGATCATCGTGAATTCACCGGGATCGATCGGGGCGCTGGGAGCGGTCTACAACGATCTGGTGCCGACGTTCTCTTTCGGATGCGGAACCGGCGGAGGCAACAGCACCACCGATAACGTAAACGTTTTTCATTACCTCAATATCAAGCGTGTGGCTCGGAGGACACAAAACCATATGTGGTTCCGGGTTCCGAATCAGATCTACTTCAACATGAATGCGGTGGAGAATCTGCGCCAGTTTCCGTCACTCTCCACCATTATTGTGACCAGTCCCCTCCTGGAGCAGATCGGTCATGTCGATATAGTTCGGCGCCACATCTGTCCCAAGACTCACGTGCATGTGCAAGTGATTCCAGACGCAGAGCCCGAAGTGAAGGTCATCGCTCTGGGCGTGGAGGCGCTCAATTTCTACAAGGCGGATCAGATCATCGCTCTTGGTGGAGGGTCGGTGATCGATGCGGCGAAGATCATGAAACTCAAGTACGAATCGCCGGAGGCCGACTTGGAATATCTGGCAGCGCCTTTCCTGGATCTGCGCAAGCGGGTGGTGCAGTATCCAACAGAGAAGGTGAACCGGGCGCGACTGATTGCGATTTCCACCACCAGCGGGACTGGCAGCGAAGTCACACCGTTCGCCGTGCTGACGGATAAGGAGAGCGGGCGCAAGGTGACGCTGGCCGATTACTCGCTGACTCCGGATGTGGCTATCGTCGATCCGCAGTTTGTCATGTCCATGCCGAAGGGCTTGACCGCGGATACCGGGATTGATTGCCTCACACACGCATTGGAAGCGGGCGTTTCGAATTACGCTTCGCCTTACACCGACTCCAACGCCATGCAGGCTATCCGGCTCGTGTTCAAGTACCTGCCGGTTGCCTACGAGCATCCGCGAGATGAAGAGGCACGATGCATGATGCACAATGCGGCGTGCATTGCGGCGATGGCGTTCTCGAATGCCTCGGTAGGGGTGAACCATGCGCTGGCGCACGCTTTCGGTGCGCGCTTCGGCATTGCGCACGGACGTGCCAATGCATTGATGCTGCCGCACGTGATTGCTTATAACGCCGCGGTCCCGACCAAGTTCATGCCGTCGCCTTACACCAAGGGATACACGGCACACAAGAAGTATGCGACAGTCGCGGATCTGCTGGGCCTAGGTGGGCACACTGTCGAGGAAAAGGTAACGAACCTGATCGCGGCGACAGACCAGTTGCTCGACCAGTTGGGATTCCCGCAGTCGATCGCCGAACTTGGGATATCCAGGGAAGAATTCGAAAAAGCGGTACCCGAACTGGCCAGCATTGCGTTTGAGGATCCGTCGTGGCGATCCAATCCACGCATGCCGCTCATGTCAGAACTCATCGAACTGTTTTGGAAAGCTTATGAAGGGCGAGGTGCGGCGAAGGTGGCCAGCACCGTCGAGCACTCAACTGTTTAGGGAAGGGCGAAGAATATGGCAATCGTTGCTGTGTTTCTGACTATTGATGAAACGCGCCTGGTCGGGGCTCTTCGGGAGACTGGCGAGAAGCTGGATGGCACCGAAGTCGAGTCCATTCTGGACTTCTCTTCCGTGTCCCGCATCGATTCCGGTGCGGTGCGGGCGTTGGAAGAGCTTGGCCGAGTGGCCGATGAGAAGAATGTCAAGGTTGTTCTCCGCGGCGTGAATGTCGACGTCTACAAAGTTCTCAAGCTGATGAAGCTGACACGGCGGTTTTCGTTCGTGAACTGAGCCCTCGCCGGATGAGTGATGGAGGAGAGTAGCGATGCAGAACCATCAACAGAGTGACCGCCTTTCCTGGGGTGATACGGTCTTCCTGCATCTTGAACGGGAAGGCATGCCGCTCAACGTAGCGAGCGTATGCATCTTCGAGGGTGAAGTTGGATTTGAAGAGTGCGTCCATTTCATCGAGACGAAGCTGCCGCTTCTTCCCCGCTATCTCAAGCGTGTCGTGCCGGCTCCGTTCGGACTGGGCCTTCCGAGTTGGGAATACGATCCGGAATTCGATCTGCGCCGCCACGTGCGCGAGGTGACGCTCAAGCACGGAACCGAGACGGAGTTGAAAGGAATTGCCGCAAAGCTTTTCGGCACGGTCATGGACCGGCAGCACCCGTTGTGGGATCTCACACTGATTCGCGGACTCAAGGGTGCTCGCAGTGGGCTCATCATCCGACTGCATCACTGTCTGGCGGATGGCATCGCCGGCGTGGGAATCATGAATGCGCTTCTGGATGCGAGCCCAGACGCGCCACGCTTACCAGCGAAGAAGATTAAATTCCACGTTCCGCCGCCGCGCGACCCGTTGACCACGCTGACGGCCGGGTTCGTCGAATCCTATTCTGATTTTGTGAAGCGGATTCTCTCCGCACTCACCGATCTTTTGAGCATTTCGGAGCGTGCCGCCGCGAACGGCAACAGCGTTCCCAGCGACGAGTTTGTGGGCCTGCTTCCCGAGATCACGGCTTTCACCGAGCGACTGCGGTTCAACGTGATCTACACTGGGCCACAGAAATTCGCCACCGCTGAGCTGCCGCTGGCGGAAGTCAAAGCGATCCGCCACAAGAGTGCGACCAGCATCAATGATGTGATTCTCGCTCTGGTGACCACAACGATCCGCCGTTATTGTGAACTGCATGGCGACCGGGTGAAGGGCAAACTGCTGCGGATCATGGTTCCCGTGAACCTGCGCGGCGATGTCAGCACGACCGAGTTGGGGAACCGCATTTCGCTGGTTCCCGTCACTATTCCGCTAGACATTCGGCAGCCGCGAAAACTGCTGGCGGCCGTCCACCAGAGAACCGAGTTTCTGAAGCGCGTGCACGCTGCGGAACTGGTCAGCCTGGCGGGAGGATTGATTGGGATGTTTCCGACTTCCCTACAGGGCATGGCCGGGCCGATTGCGAGCCAGTTGCCCATCACACCCTTCAACCTGGTCTGCACGAATGTGCCGGGGCCGCACTTTCCGCTCTACCTGCTCGGACACAAGATGTTGCATTGCTATCCGTATGTTCCGGTCGGCGGCGAGATGGCGGTGAACTGCGCGATCCTGAGCTACAACGGAACAGTGTACTTCGGCTTCAGCGGAGACGTGCACGCCGCGCCAGACCTGCGACGGCTCGAGACCCTATTAATGACAAGCTTCACCGAATTGCGGGACTCGGTTGGAATCAGGCCGCCGCGGAAGAAGAAAGCGCGCCGGAGACGGCTTGGGAGTTCAATCGCTGCGTCGGCAACAACAAAGACCATAGCTGCGCCGGTTCCAACAACGACCAATATTGCTCTGCTGGAGCCGAAAAGAGTGCTCGAACCCAGTCCAGTGACTATGCAGGAGAATCCGCTGACACAGTTGATTGTCGCGTAGGCACACACGCGGGGATGTAGACCCATATGGGAAAGGTTCGGAAGTCTGCCAGGGTATCGGAAGATCCCGCCTCGAAGTGGTCATCTGTACTTCAAGTCTTTTCTGCAGTGCGAATCCATTTTCTATATCAAAACTCCGAGAAAGGTGGAGTATGAGATCGATGAGACGTTTAATATTTTGCGGCCTTATGTTTTTTATTTGTCTGCCAGCTTTGGCGCAGCAGACCGACATTAACCGCTACACGCTCTTTACCGGGTTCGATTACATGATTAGCCCGGCGCGTAATCTGACCGAGCGCGGATTTGAAGGCGATTTCGGAGTTACCGTCAGACCATGGCTTGGTCTGGGCGGTGATTTCGGCATCCTGGGGGACGGCATTATCAGTGGCGCAGGGACCATCAGCGGGGGCGAAACGGTCTATGCGCCACTGCTGAGCAGTTTCGGAATCCCTCCGAACTCGATTCAGGTGGCGTTCAAATCAACCACGTACACCTTTGCCGTAGGCCCTCAGTTTTACCTGCGTAAGTTCGAAAAGGTCACTTTTTTTGCCCGCCCCGGTTTCGGAGGGATTCATGAAACCGCGAACATCGCTTTCCCGCCGACCTTGGGGCTGATCTTGCCCTCGGTCCCGAATCCGCACCAGACGGATACAACGTACTTTGTCGGGCTGGGCGGCGGTTTCGATCTGAACGTGTCGCGGAAGATTGGCGTGCGGTTCGCGACTGATTGGGTGAACACTCACCTGTTTTCAAACTTGCTGGTACCCCGGCAGAACTATATTCGCTTCTCCGTTGGCCCGACTTTCCGGTGGGGTCACTTGCACTAGCGGATCGTGGACTTAAAGGAGTTGTTGAATTGGTTGTTCAGGGATGGCGAAAGATCTTCCTTTCGCGAAGTGAGGAGGAACCTTGCCTATGAAGCCTCAGACCCTTAACGACATTTTCTTTGCCATCGTGGAGCGCCGGCAAGATCGTGTAATGCTGGTTCGCGAAGGCTCCGAATGGGTTCCCGTCAGTTCGCAGGAATTCTACCGTGATGTGGCAGGCGTGGCCCGAGCGTTCAGCCAGTGGGGATTAGTCAAGGGCGATCGCCTGGCCATCCTCAGCGAAAACCGGCTGGAGTGGGCCGTCACGGATTTTGCCTCTCTTCTGCTAGGCCTTGCGGTTGTGCCCATCTATTCCACGCTCACACCTCAGCAAACGGCCTATATCCTGCGTGATTCCGGGGCGAGCGTGGTGGTGGTCTCGACGGAAAAGCAACTGGAAAAGGTCCTCTCAATCAAGGATCAAACTGCTATCGAAAAGATCGTGTTGATGGATCCTGCTGAAACCCCTGACGCGGTGCACATGCAGCGCCTGATGCATAAAGGCCCGGCTGGACGCGACCCGGAACTGGACGCCCGTGCGCACGCCATCACTCCCGATGATCTGGCATCCATCATTTATACGTCGGGCACGACAGGCACATCGAAGGGCGTGCAGCTGACGCACGGCAATTTGACCTCGAATGTGCTGAATTCGTTGCACGGTTTTGAACTTCATCCCGGGCACGTGAGTGTTTCCTTTCTGCCGCTGTCGCATGTGACAGCGCGTCATGCCGATATCGCGCTGCTGCATCACGGCGTGACCTTGGCGTATTGCTCATTTCTCGAAGAGTTGCCTCAAGTTCTCCTGGAGGTCCGGCCCACGATCTTCGTCGCCGTGCCACGCGTGTACGAGAAGATCTACGGCCAGGTGGAACAGAAGGTCAAAGGCCTTGCTAAGAAGACGATCTATCGCTGGGCGCTCTCGGTGGGACGTGCGCACTGTCCCAAGATTCTCGCGGGCGTGGAGCCGGCGTCGCTGGCTTGGAAACTGGCACACAAGCTTGTGTTTTCGCAGGTGAGGGCGCGCATGGGCGGCCGAGTTGAAATATTCGTTTCCGGCGGAGCGCCCCTCGGCAAGGAACTGGCGGCGTGGTACGCGAGCATCGGAATTCGCATCCATGAAGGCTACGGCCTGACGGAAACCTCCCCGGTTATCGCGATCAACACTCCACGCGCTCACAAGATGGGCACCGTCGGCCGTCCCCTGCCTAATGTTGAGGTCCAGATCGCGCACGACCTGGAAATTCTGGTGCGGGGGCCCTCCATTTTCCGTGCGTACTGGAACCGTCCCGAGGAGACGAGGGACGCGTTTGTGGATGGCTGGTTCAAGACCGGCGACATCGGCAACCTGGACGAAGACGGATTCTTGTCCGTGACCGATCGGAAGAAAGATATGCTCAAGACGTCCGGCGGAAAATTCATAGCGCCGCAGCCGGTCGAGAATTCGCTGAAGCTCAATGCGCTGATCGGAACCGCCGTGGTGCTGGGAGACCGGAGAAAGTTCGCGTCCGTGATTATTTCGCCTGCGTTTCCGTTGCTGGAAGAATGGGCGCGTGCCAACCATATATTGTTTTCATCGCGCGAAGAACTGGTGGATCATCCCAAGGTTAAGGCACTCTATCAAGGCATCGTGGGAGAAGTGAATCGAGGTCTGGCGCGCTACGAAACGCTGAAGAAAATCCTACTAGTACCAGATGAATTCACGGCAAGCGACGGTACTCTAACTCCGACCTTGAAACTTCGCCGGAGGGCCATCGAGGCGCGTTATCGCAAACAGATCGATGAGCTATATCGGGAGGCGGAAACTTCTGTCGTGGCATAACGGCGGGCCGCACCGCCTCCTCTAATTTTGACCTTCTTTTGTAGCCTAAAACTTCAGCCCGAGCGCGCTGCTGAGAAATCCAGCGACCGGCGACATTGTGCGGCACGCTTGAACGAAGATCGACATAAACCTGGGGCTGCAGACTTGTTTGTCCGTGAAGTTCACGGCGGTGCCGAGATCACGCAGCTTGAGGTCGTCCACAAATTCGTGATCAGCGGGGAAGCCGCGGGGCGGGCGGTGGAGTTTGCCGGCGTCATCCCAGTTAAGCAGTTTGTGGACGGCGCGCCATTCCTTCGGACGCGACACGATGCCATTGCGAACTTTGAGCAGCGTCGTCGGCTCGGGATGCCACAGTCCCGAAGCGGCGAAGCAGCCACCGGGCTCAAGATGAAGATAGAAGCCGGGGGAGTGAACGTCTTTGCCGCGGTGGGAAAAACGCATGGCGACGTGCGTCTTATAGGGTCGCTTGTCGTTGGAGAATCTCGTGTCGCGGTAGATGCGGAACATGGAGCCGCGGGAGGGACGGGGATCGGCGATCAGATATGGCGAGATTTCATATAAAGGTGCGGCGAAGTCGGTGATGAAGCGCAGGACTGGCTGGCGCACGTGACCTTCCCATTCGTCCTGGTGGGCGAGAAACCAGTCGCGCTTGTTGTTGCGTTTGAGACGAGTCAGAAACTGGAAAAGCTCGGGAGTAAAGTAAGCAGGCATTTGAAGATACGTTAAGAAGAAGGTAAGAAAAAGTAAAGTGCGACGGTCGGAGACCGACGCGATTTGACGCCAGCCGAAGCGCCATGTTTCGATGGGAAGTGCCGATCCGCAATCCTCTTCCGGTGGATGCCATACTGCCGGAGATTCTTGATTCCCTAAAACTGCACCCTAACCTGGTGATCGTTGCCGCCCCGGGGGCGGGAAAGACCACCCGCGTGCCCCCCGCGCTGCTGGGGTTGGTGAGAGGAGATGTAGTTGTGCTCGAGCCGCGCCGGATTGCGGCACGCCTGGCGGCGCGTCGAGTCGCGTCGGAACTCGGCGAAACGGTCGGCGAGACCGTCGGATACCAGATTCGGTTTGAAGAATCGATCGGCCCGCAAACGCGTCTGCGATTTGTCACTGAGGGCATTCTGACTCGTCGCCTCCTTTCGGATACTCATCTGCAGGGTGTCGCAGCCGTGGTGCTCGATGAATTCCACGAGCGCCATCTGGAGAGCGATCTCGCGCTCGCGTTGCTGAAACGATTGCAGCGGACGCGGCGCGATCTGCTGGTCGTCGTCATGTCGGCAACCCTCGATGCTGATCCTGTGGCGCAATTTCTTGGCGGTTGTCCCATCGTCCGTTCGGAGGGCAAACTGTTTGACCTTGCGATCAAACACCTGCCGTATTCACCCGAGCCACTCGAGGTGCAGGTGCAGAATGCGGTGGAACTGCTAGTCGACTCGGGACACTCCGGTGACACACTGGTTTTCCTGCCTGGGTCGGTGGAGATTCGTCGGGCGATGCGAGCCTGCGGTGATGTTGCGCGACGGGCTGGAGCATTGGTCCTTCCTCTGCATGGAAGCCTGCCGCCCAACGAGCAGGACCGGGCGCTCTCACCAGCGTCTCAAAGAAAGCTGATCCTGGCCACGAATGTTGCGGAAAGCTCGATCACGGTCGAGGGTGTCACGGCCGTGATCGACAGCGGTCTGGCGCGTTTCGCAGCGTACTCGCCTTGGAGTGGGTTGGCGACGCTGCACGTGGGCCGAGTGAGCAAGGCTTCGGCGAAACAACGAGCGGGGCGAGCGGGGCGGACTGCGCCGGGCCGTGTGCTGCGACTCTACACCGAAGAGGACTACTCGCGTCGCCCGGAGCAAGACGCGCCTGAGATTTTGCGCAGCGATCTATCGCAGCTTTGTCTTGAACTGCGAGCCATGGGAATTGCCCACGTCAGTGATATCGCATGGCTGGATGCTCCAGCCGAAGTGGCTGTGGAACGCGCCGAGTCGCTGCTGGACCGTCTGGGTGCCCGCGGAGAGATGGCGCAGCGTCTGGCGCGGTATCCGCTTCCTCCGCGGTTGTCGCGAATTCTTGTGGAGGCCGTGGAGCGGAGCGTGGGCGAGCATGGGTGCGTAGCTGTGGCGCTGCTGGGGGCAGGGGTTCGTGCTGAGAAGAATGACCTACTCGCGGCTATGGATGCGCAACTTGACCGCCGGGTTCTGCAGCATGTCGCACAACTCCGAAGAATCGCGCGGATCTCCGGAAAGAAGAAACACGATGACGTCGCCCTGCTGATGTCGGTACTGTCCGGATTTCCAGATCGCGTAGCGCGCCTGCGGGCTGGAAAGCAGGTGCTGCTTTCGACCGGCGGGTCGGCGGAGTTGGAGGGTGAGTCTCCGCGTTACGAATTCATGGTTGCGGTAGATGCCGAAGACCGTAAGGAGAAGCCTCTGCCGCTGATCCGCATGACTGCGCGCATCGAGCCGGAGTGGCTGATCGATCTGTTTCCCGATCATGTGAAGGATCAATCCAGCGTGGTATGGAATCGCGTGGCCGAACGGGTCGATGCAGTGAGCGCGTTGTTGTATGACGAGTTAATGATTCAGGAATCACGAGGTGCGGTGCCGGACCCGCAAGCCGCGGCCGAACTGCTCGCCCAGAAAGCTCAGGAAGCGGGCATCGAGCGGTTTGTGGATGTGGATGATCTGAATGAGTTCCTGGGGCGTGTTGAATTTGCTGGTCTTGCTGTGCCGGATATACCGCAGGCACTGCGTGAGTTATGTGTCGGGCTACGAAGCTTTGCTGAACTGAAGAAGGCAGCGGTGGATTTGGTTTCGGTGCTCGAACAGAAGATCGGTGCGCGGCGGTTTCGCGAACTCGCCCCGGAGAGCATCCGGCTGCAGAAGGGCCGCCAAACCAAGGTTCACTATGAGCGTGGGAAGCCGCCCTGGATCGCGTCTCGACTGCAGGATTTCTTTGGAATGCACGACACGCCGCGGATCGGCCCTGAACGTACGCCACTTGTGGTGCACTTGCTGGCTCCGAATCAGCGGGCGGTACAGACGACTACAGACCTGGCTGGATTTTGGGAGCGGCTCTATCCAGAAGTGCGGCGGGAATTGATGCGGCGCTATCCCCGGCACGCTTGGCCGGAGCGGCCGTGAGGCTCTTAGTCTTCCAACTTAAATACCCGTTCCATCAGCAGCCATTTCTCGCCGGGCCTGGTTTGGGGTAACAACTTCTGGAAAGTGCCCATGAGCGCCTCCCACTCCCGCACCTTCGGGTTGAGTCGATCTGCTTTGCTCTTGGCCTCAAACGAGAAAAACTCGTTCACTTCCATGATCATGAACATCCGTGTGCCGAGCAGATAGATTTCCATATCCTCGATGCCGGAGTCTTTGATGCTGCGGGTGATCTCAGGCCATATCTTCTCGTGGTAGCGCTTGTATTCGGCGATCAGCTTGGGATCGTCTTTCAAGTCGAGGGTCAGGCAGAAGCGTCGTTTCATTCGACCTCAGTGGCGGGAATAGCCAAGGGTGTGCCCGCGTTTGCGACGGCGGGCCGATATCCCCACATTGCAAAATAGAATACGAAAGCGTGACAAACGAGCGGAACCACAAACGCACGTTGGATGCTCCAGGCATCGGAAATCCTGCCCATGACCCAGGGGCAGACCGCGCCTCCGATGATGGCCATGACCAGCAGGGAAGATCCCAGCTTCGTGTACGGGCCTAGGCTCTTCAGGCTCAGGGCGAAAATCGTGGGGAACATGATGGAGTGAAAAAATCCGATCAACACAATAGCCCAGACCGGCGCTGCGCCCGAAGCGAACAGGACGACCAGAAGGCAGAGCAGCGATCCGCCAGCAAACAGGCTGAGTAGGCGTGGAGCCGCGACCTTCTGCATGATGGCAGAACCGGCGAAACGCCCGATCATGAAGCCTGCCAGGTGCGCTTGCAGATAGTGAGCGGCATCTTTTTCATGCACACCGGGGAGAGTGAACTCGGTGAAGCGGATGATGAAGCTACCGACACCAACCTGCGCTCCAACGTAGAAGAATTGGGCGAGCACGCCCTTGATCAAGTGTGGAAACGCCAGGGTGCCGCTGAGCTTCGTGGATGAAGTTGTCGGCCCATCCGTGCTGGTCTCGCGGATCTCCGGCAGTTTCGTCAGGAAGATGAGCAGCGCGACGAACAGGAAGACTCCGGTAATTACGAGGTACGGAGTCTTCACCATGTTAGCCTCGGACGCCCGGTAGGACAACAACTGCGTGGGGCTCATGGCCGCGATTTCTGCAGGCGTGTGCTCGATGCCCGAGAGAATAAATCTGGAGCCGACCAGAGCGATCATTACGGCGCCCGCTGCATTGAAGGACTGGGCCAGATTCAATCTTCGTTCCGAGCTGTCGGCGGGACCCAGCGTGGTCACATACGGGTTGGCGGCGACTTCCAGCACCGACTGTCCACACGCCATCAGGAAAAGCGCGAATAGGAAGAATCCGTAGATTCTCACGGAGGCTGCAGGAATGAAGAGGATCGTGCCTGTGGAGCAGACCAGCAGGCCGATGAGGATTCCGCGCTTGTAGCCCACGCGCTGCATCAGCCATCCCGCGGGCAGAGCGGCGAGGCAATAGCCGCCGAAGAACGCAACCTGTATGAGCGACGACCCAGAGTCTGTAAGACCAAAGGCCTTCTTGAAATGCTGGATCAGGATGTCGTTGAGGTTGACACCGATCGCCCACAAGAAGAACAAGCTGGTTACGAGGACCAGTGGCACGACGTAACGTCGCTCGGTGATGGTTGGGGATGGCTTGTTCGCCGATGTCATGTGAGTGCACGGTCCAGGTGAACGTATCCGCCGTCGACGAACAAGTGCTGGCCCGTGGTGTGGCTCGATTTCGCCGAGATCAGGAACACAACCATTGCAGCGATCTCCTCCGACGTAGTCATGCGCTGCTCGAGTGGAATCTTGGTGAGAATGGTCTTCAACTTATCTTCGGGATTCGGAAAGGTGTCCAGCCAACTGCGATATAGCGGAGTCATAACTTCCGCGGGGATGACGGTGTTGACGCGAATGCCGTAGGGCAGCAGTTCGGCCGCCCACTCGCGGGTCAGAGCCATGATTGCGCCTTTTGAGGATGCGTAGCCCGAGGTGCTCCCCTGTCCGGTGACCGCGGTCTTGGAGCCGACGTTGACGATGGAACCGCGGGAACGTTTCAAATGGGGCAGGGAATAGTGGGCCATGCCGTAGTAATGCACCAGATTGCGGTTGAGCGAGGCGACGTACTCGCTGACGCTTCCATATTCCAAGCCGACTTTGTCGTTGCGTCCTGCATTATTTACGAGCGCATCGATGCGCCCAAAATTCTTCAGAGTTTGCTCGACGGATTGCGCACAGCTTTCCGGGGTGGCGAGATCGACCGTGATGAGCCCGCAGGTTGCGCCGCTGTTTTGCAATTCACTCTGCAGTTGCTTGCCGGCTTCGGCGTCGCGGCCGATGATCACGGGGATCGCGCCTTCGGCGGCGCAGGCATGGACAATCGCCGCGCCAATTCCCTTGGCTCCGCCGGTGACGATGACGACTTTACCTTTCAGTTGCAGGTCCATGTGCTAGCCTCGCAGGTTGAAGAAGCCGCCATCGATCGGATAGTCCACGCCTGTAATGAACGCAGCTTCGTCCGAACACAGGAAGAGGGCAAGGGAAGCGATTTCCGCCGGTTCCGCCATTCGCCCGATCGGTTGCGACTTTGCCAGCTTCTCGAACATTTCCTTCTCGTGTCCCGGATAGTTCTTCTGCAGATAGTCGTCGACAAACGGAGTGTGAACGCGGGCCGGCGAAATGCAATTGCAACGGATGTTATGAACGAGATAGTCTCTCGCCACGGAATATGTCATAGCGACGACCGCGCCTTTGCTCATCGAGTAAGCGAAACGGTCGGGCAAGCCTGACGATCCGGCAATTGATGCCATATTCACGATGACTCCGCCGCCGGAGTTCTTCATGTGCCCGACGACCGCGTGCATGCAGTTATAGAACCCTTTGACGTTCACTCGAACCACGCGATCGAAGTCTGCCTCGGTAGTGCTCTCAACTGTGCCGACATGCGAGACTCCGGCGTTATTGATAAGTATGTGAATGCGGTCTCGTCGGAAAAGTTGGTCGAATAGAGCCTTCACGTCGGGTTGGCTGGTCACGTCGCAGAGGTGCGCTGAGGCGGTGCCGTCAGCTGCGGAAATTTGTTGGCAGGTTGCGGCCGCGGCGGATTCGTTCAGATCCAGAACGCGAATCACCGCGCCGTGCGCCGCCAACTTCAAAGCAATGGCCTGACCAATCCCGCTACCGCCTCCCGTGACGACTGCAACTTTGCCGTCGAGGCGGAAACTCTGCGCGCCTGGATTGCTCACAGAGAAACGCCTCGTTTCCAGGGGATGAAATCTTCCTGAGCCCTCTGCTCGGCCTTGGTGCGGACTTCACCGTTCGCTACTTGGATTACGAGATCGAGGATGGCTTCTCCCATCTCCTCGATTGTCTTCTCCCCCGAGACGACTGCTCCGGTGTCGATGTCGATGATGTCGTGCATGCGCTTCGCTAAATCTGAGTTTGTCGAAAGCTTGACGACTGGCGCGATTGGATTCCCGGTGGGCGTGCCGAGACCGGTGGTGAACAAAACGACGCTGGCCCCGGCGCCGACTTGTGCTGTGACGCATTCGACGTCGTTGCCGGGCGTGCACTGCAGATTGAGTCCGGGCTCAGCCGAGTACTCCGGATAGTCGAGTACCGCGGTTACGGGAGATGTGCCGCCTTTTTTTGCTGCACCGGCCGATTTCATCGCGTCTGTCAAAAGACCGTCGCGCATATTTCCCGGTGAAGGATTCATGTCGAAGCCGGAGCGCACGGCTGCGGCGCGCGCCGCGTAGTCGCGCATCAGGTGAATGAACCGGTTGCCGACTTCCTTGTTCTTGCCGCGATTGATGAGTTCCTGTTCCACACCGCACAACTCTGGGAACTCCGAGAGGATCGTCCGTCCTCCCAGGGCGGCGAGCAGGTCGGCTGTGTGCCCGATAGCGGGATTCGCGGAGATGCCAGAGAAGCCGTCTGAGCCTCCGCACTTCAGGCCAACACACAAATCGGCGAGAGGGGCAGGAGTGCGCTGAGCCTTGTTGGCTTCGACCAGGCCGAGAAACGTCTGGCGGATTGCATCCGACATCATTTGCGCTTCGGAACCGCTGCGTTGCTGCTCGAGGATGACCAGCGGTTTGTCGAACTTGGGATTGCGTTTGCGAATCTCGTCGCGGAGGATCGGGATCTGCGCGTGCTGGCAACCGAGGCTTAGCACCGTGGCTCCCGCGACGTTGGGGTGGTGGATGTAGCCCGCGATGAGGCCGCAGAGGTTGTTCGAGTCTTCCCGGGTGCCGCCACAACCGCCTTCGTGGAGAAGAAACCGGATGCCATCGATGTTCTCGAACAGCCGGCTGCGCGGCGTCAGAGCGGTCTCCGTGGGGAGCGCGCGAACGTCGATCTTGTCCACCTGTCCTTCTCGATATAGTTTTGCCAGTTCTGCAACTTGGTGGCGGTAGAGTTGGGGGGCAGCGAAACCCAGTTCTTCTTCCAGTGACTGCTTGAGAACCTCTATGTTCTTGTTCTCGCAAAAAACCAGAGGAACGACGAGCCAATAGTTTCGGGTGCCCACTTGACCGTCGGAGCGGCGGTATCCCATGAAAGTTTGTTGCTTCCGGTGCGAGACGTTGGGGGGCGTCCAACGAAATTCACCCGACTGCTCCTGGAACGGAGCGGCCTGATGTTGGATGTTGCCAGTCGTCAGGAGTTCTCCAGCCGCGATGGGTTTGACGGCTCGGCCCACCAGAACTCCGTACATGAGGACATCGTCTCCCACGGCGAGGCCGCGCATCGTGAATTTGTGTTTGGCAGGAACGTTCTTCGGGAGAATGTAGATTTCGCGGTCGAATTCGACTCGATCGCCGGCTTTCAAGTCGGTGAGTGCGATCAAGACGTTGTCGCGGGAATCGAGTTGGAGAACGTTGAGATGCATCGCAGTTTCGAGCCCGCCTATTGTAAAACATCGGTCCGGCGAAGCTTCTCGATGATTGTCAATGACCGGCCAGTCGCCAGAACCGTTGGGCGTTGCCGCCGAGCACGGCCTCACGAGTTTCCGGTTTTTGTCCACTCAGGTACTTCTGCACGACTCGGACAGTCCGCTCATACGAGGCGGCCACGAGGCACACCGGCCAGTCCGAACCAATCATCAGGCGATCCGGTCCGAACGATTCAAAGGCGACTTCGAGGAATGGGACGATCTGCTCGGGCTGCCAATGCTGCCAGTCAGCTTCAGTGACCAGTCCCGACAATTTGCAATATAGGTTGGGGAATTCGGATAACTGTTTGATCCCGTGTGCCCATGAATCGATGTGGCCGCTCTTGATCGGCGGCTTGGCGAGATGATCGAGGACGAAGCGCTGGCGTGGGAAACGCTCGACAAACTCAGCGGCTACTGGAAGATGTTTGGTGTAAATCAGGATATCGTAAGCGAGATCGAACTCTTCGAGCGCGGAAATTCCCCGCAGAAACTTTGGCTGCAGCAGGAACCGGTCGTCAGGCTCACTCTGCACGATGTGGCGGACGCCGACCAGTTTGGGATTTCGAGCCAAGGCTTTCAGTTGAGACCGAATGTCCGGCGACCGCAAGTCAGCCCAGCCGACCACGCCGAGAATCGACGGAGAGCGCTCCGCCAACTCAAGAAGCCAACGTGTCTCTTCCAGTGTCTGGCGCACTTGAACGGCAACCGAGCCCTGAAATTCGCTGCGGTCCAACTCCGGCTTCAGATCGGCTGGTAGAAAATCGCGGCGGAGTGCGGACATGGAATCATCGATCCAGTCATATTCGGCCGGGTTGTAAATCCAAAAATGCTGGTGCGCGTCAATGTGCATGGAAGGAATTCATCAGCGCCACACGCTAGCGCCATGGGTGCGCCTGATTATAGACGAGGCGCGCCTTTTGGACGGTTTTCTGGATTGACGGAGGCCTAACGCGGGCGCACCTCCAGTTGGACCGGTCGTGCGATCGAGCTGACTTCCGGGTCATAGTACTCATAGACGCGCGACTGAAATGTTCGCGCGCGGATGGGATACTTGGCTCGCAGGCGAAAATGCAGAGCGACCGAATCGCTGGGCGCGATGGAATCGAAGTAGAGGATCGCCTGCGTCGCAGTGAGGCTGAACTTCTCCAGGCGAGCACTCTTAGGGCTGGCGCTTTTCTCAATGTAGGTTTGCAGGTCCTCGCTGAGCAAGTCGAATCCCGGCGGAATTCCGATGTCAACCATCACCATGTTCGCGGCTTTGGGCAGATTATTTTTGACGGTAGCGGTGGCAGTCGCGATGTCGTCCTGAGCGAGGTGAGTGCGATCGTAGGTCACGTTGATCGACATCGGTTCGTTCGCCGGTTTCTCATCCCAAGGAAGGAAGTAACTGCCGACCACCTGGTACGCCAGGCCGCCCTTTCCTTCGAATCGGATTTCGACGGTGTTGGAGTCTTCCGAACCGATGGCCTTTGCCCCGACGCCCTTGAACACGAACTGATGGAGCAGGTCATT
>Ga0182024_10009839_pt1 | contig 19649 bp, 18 predicted proteins | sample P32metaG_FD_120480 | JGI IMG/M metagenome (GOLD analysis project Ga0182024, IMG submission 120480) | Permafrost microbial communities from Stordalen Mire, Sweden - P3-2 metaG (Illumina Assembly) | ecosystem: Environmental > Terrestrial > Soil > Wetlands > Permafrost | place: Sweden: Stordalen... | reverse complement strand
GTTCCCGGTTCTCAGTTCTCAGTGCAAAACGCATAAAATGAATTTCGTCCAATTCGGGCGGGATTCTGCGTGAGTATTCGGGAGCTGCGATCGGAATCGAGGATCAAATCCGCAACTGAGAACTGGGAACTGAGAACCGAGAACTCGATGTTTGAACGACTCGACCAAATCGAAGCCCGCTACGAAGAGCTGACCAATGCTCTGGCTTCGCCGGAGATTGTGAACGACTCGGCGCGATACCAGAAGACTGCCAAGGCGCATGCCGAAATTGCGCCCATGGTGGAGAAGTATCGCGAATACAAAGATCTGACAAAGGGCATTGCTGAGAGCAAGGCGCTGCTAGCCGATGAAAAAGATCCCGAGATGCGCGCCTACGCGCAGGACGAACTTACGCAACTCGAAGGTCGAGTGAAAGCGGTTGAGGAGGAATTGAAGGTCCTTCTCCTTCCCAAAGATCCGAACGACGAAAAGAATATTATTTTGGAAATCCGCGCCGGTACCGGCGGCGACGAAGCTACGCTCTTCGCCGCAGAAATTTTCCGCATGTATACGCGTTACGCAGAGACGCAGCGTTGGAAGGTGGAAGTGCTCTCCTCTTCAGAATCGTCGGCGGGCGGATTGAAAGAAGTCATCGCCATCATTGAAGGCAATCGCGTTTTCTCTCAGCTGAAATATGAAAGCGGCGTTCATCGCGTGCAGCGCGTGCCCGCGACCGAGCAGCAGGGGCGCGTTCACACTTCGGCCGTTACCGTCGCGGTGCTGCCCGAAGCGGAAGATGTCGACATCAAAATCGAAGCCAAGGATTTGCGCATCGATACTTTTTGTTCTTCTGGCCCCGGCGGCCAATCGGTGAACACCACTTATTCCGCCGTGCGCATTACCCATATCCCGACGAACACGGTCGTGAGTTGCCAGGACGAGAAATCGCAAATCAAGAATCGCGAAAAAGGCATGCGCGTGCTGCGCTCGCGCCTTTACGAAATTGAAATGGAAAAGCAGCAGCAGGCTCTGGCCAAAGAGCGCAAAGCCATGGTGGGCTCCGGCGACCGCAGCGAGAAAATCCGCACCTACAATTTCCCGCAAAATCGTCTCACCGACCATCGCATCGGCTTTACCATCCATCAACTCGAAGCGGTGATGGACGGAAAACTTCAGCCGCTGATCGAGGCCTTAACCACCTACTATCAAGCAGAAAAGCTGAAGCAGGAAGCCGCCAGCGTTGTGTGATGATGTGGCTACAACCGCCCTCGGCTGTCGGGCCGGGCAAAGCCCGGCGGCCGAGTCCTCTCACACGAGTAAGGTAAAACATGACCGACTTGCACTCGACACTCTCAATCGTTCTCATCGATCGCTATGCCGCGAACGCCGCTAGAGTCCGCGGGCTGACAGATCCGTTCACCAACTCTCAGTTTTGGCGCAAGCCATTTCCTTTCGGAAATAGTTTTGGCCACCTGGTGCTTCATCTCACCGGCAACTTGAACTACTACATCGGCGCGCAGATTGCGAATACCGGCTACGTCCGCGATCGCCCGCGAGAGTTCAACGAACCCGCTCCGCCGTCGAAAGAGGAAGCGCTGAAACGCTTCGACGAAGCCGTGATGATGGTGTAACAAACGATCATCGCTCAATCGCCCGAAGACTGGTCGAAACAATATTCGGGTGTCGGCACAACCGCGCAGAGCCGCCTCGACATGATTATGCAATGTGCCGCCCACATGCAGCACCACATCGGCCAGATGATCTATCTCGATTACGAGTGGAACCGGCAAGCCGGCATGGGTCCGAGGTAAGACGAGCAGCCCGTCTCTGTGTCATTGTGGTTAAATTGCCCGTGCTGTTAAAAGCATCCCTCGACTCTGCGATTACCCGCCTGACCGCAAGCCAAGTCCCGTCCCCACGTCTGAACGCGGAACTGCTGTTAATGTTTACGCTCGATTGCGACCGGGCTTACCTCTTCGCTCATCCCGAACGCGAACTTAGTGCTGAAGAGCAAAGCCGTTACGATGCGGCGCTCGGCGAGCGCGCCCGCGGCGTACCCGCGCAATACATCACTGGACATCAGGAATTCTGGGGTATGGACCTGATTGTCACTCCCGCTGTTCTGATTCCGCGTCCCGAGACTGAGCATGTGGTCGAGACTGTTCTGGCGCTACAAGGCTCGCTGCCCGGCGTCGGGCGTCCGGCGTTCGGACCTCGAACCTCAGCAGTTCGTGTATCCGAAAGCCGGAAAGCCGATGCCGGATGCCGAGTGCTCGATGTCGGCACCGGCTCCGGCTGCATTGCTCTGGCTTTCGCCAGAGAATTGCCGGACGCCGAAATGCACGCCACCGACATCTCTACTGCCGCGCTCGAAGTTGCCCGCGCCAACGCAGCCCGCCATCAATTGGAGAACAGAATTCAATTTCATCGGGCAGACTTGCTTGCAGGACTTAACCTCACCGACTTGGACTTCGTCGTCTCCAATCTGCCGTATGTCGGCGAGTCGGAGGAAGATCAGGTTCAACTGGAGGTGCGTAAGTTTGAGCCGCGGAATGCTGTGTTTGGCGGGCCTACCGGGACCGAGGTCATCGCCCGGCTCATTCCTCAGGCTCATGCGGCGTTGCGCCCTGGCGGATGGTTCATCTTGGAAATCAGCGGAACAATTGCCGACAGGGTCAAGCAACTCCTGCAAGACTGGGAAGAAGTTCGCATCATCCCCGATCTACAATCCATCCCTCGCGTCGTACAGGCGCGAAAGCCGAAGATTTAATGCCAACAAGAATCCGGCGATTCGAAAAATCCGAACGAAATGCGGCAAAAGGTTGAGGTCTGAGGTCTGAGAGTCTGAGGTCCGACGTCTGAGGTCTGACGTCGGAAGTCCGGCGCTGAACGTCTATCGCCGCGCCGTTGCCGGCAGGATTTCTTCCACGTCAATAATGTCGGTAGGATAATTTCCCGTATAACAGGCCGAACAGTACGAAATTTTCTCGCCTTCCCCGCAAGCTTTCTTCAGGCCATCCAGCGAAAGATAAGCCAGAGAATCCGCGCCAATATAGTCCCGAATCTCCTCCACCGATTTGTTGGCGGCGATGAGTTGTTTCTTTGAAGGCGTGTCCACTCCGTAATAACAAGGCGAAATCGTGGGCGGGCACGAGATGCGCATGTGGACTTCCTTAGCTCCTGCGCTGCGAATCATGCGAACAATTTTGCGGCTGGTAGTGCCGCGCACAATCGAGTCATCGATGAGCACCACGCGCTTCCCTTGCAGCAGCGAGCGCACCGGATTCAGCTTGAGTTTCACGCCAAAGTCCCGCACGCTCTGGCTGGGCTCGATGAACGTGCGTCCCACATAATGATTGCGGATCAGCGCAAAGCGAAACGGAATGCCACTCTCGGCGGCGTAACCGACCGCTGCTGTTACACCCGAATCCGGAACAGGCACCACGAGATCGGCCTCCACGCCCGCTTCCCGCGCCAGCTGTCGGCCCAGTTGTTCGCGACTGGTTTGCACCGCGCGTCCGAAGACAATGCTGTCCGGGCGCGAGAAATACACGTGCTCGAAGATGCAACTCGATTGCGGAGCGGGCGAAGAATAAAATCGCGAACTGATTCCTTCCGGTCCGACCACGATCAACTCGCCCGGCTTCACGTCGCGTATGTATTCGGCGCCGATCAGGTCAAAGGCGCAAGTTTCCGAGGCGAAGACGATGGTGTCTTGCTTCTGGCCCTCGAGCGCCGCAACCCGTCCCATGGCCAGCGGCCGGAAGCCCCGCGGATCGCGCACCGCAAAGACGCGGTCGTTGCTCATCATCACCAGAGAAAACGCTCCCTCGACACGCCGCAGAGCATCAGTTACCGCCTCGGGCAACGTGTGTTCCTTGGAGAGCGCAATCAAGTGAACGATGACTTCAGTGTCGCTGTTCGTCTGAAAAATCGATCCCTGACTTTCCAGTTGCGCACGCACCTGCAGCGCATTCACCAGATTTCCATTGTGCGCCACTGCAATCGAACCTTTGTTGGATTGCACCAGAATCGGTTGCGCATTGAGCAATGCGGAATCGCCGGCGGTGGAATAGCGAGTATGCCCGATCGCCAGAGTGCCGCGCATTTTGGAGAGCACATCCTCGGTGAAAATCTCGGCGACCGATCCCATCGCCTTGTGCACGCGCGACGTCAGGCCATCGGACGAGACGATCCCAGCCGATTCCTGTCCGCGATGCTGCAAAGCATGCAGCCCCAGGTAAGCAAGCTTTTCCGCCTCAGGGTGGGCGAAGATAGCCACCACCCCGCACTCGTCATGAAATTTGTCAGAAGGAAGCATTTAGGATTAGCCTCTGACCACAACCACCGAATCAATTCGCCGCTACCAACTCCGGATCCGTCCGCAACGCCGACTCCAAAGCACCTTCATAAGCCTCGCTCAACTCCGCAACTGGCGCGGAAATCAGGACCTTGCCGTCCACTGAAATCTCCACCAGTCCCGGAATCGTCTCTCCGATAACGTCTGCGTCTACGCCGTGACTCACCGCTACTTGTTTGATTCGCGCTATATTCCCGGGGTCGCAAGAGATCAAGATGCGGCTGGCATCTTCTCCGAACAGCACAAACTCCGCAAACAGGCCGCCAGATGCCAGATTCACCCGCGCACCCACTCCCTTGGGGAATGTCTTTTCCGCCAATGCAACGGCCAAGCCACCATCGGCGCAGTCGTGTGCCGATTTCACCAATCCGAGTTGGATCAATTCAATCACAGCTTTCTGCAAGCTGGCTTCTTTTCCCAGATCAATCTCGGGAGGATATCCCCACAGCGTGCCCAGAATTTCCTTGGCATATTCCGACGATCCAAATTCGCTCTCGGCGTCGGTAAAATCGCCGGCTTCGCCCGCGCGCAGGAGCACGATCGCACGTCCCGGAGCCGCGAAATGCATTTTTGCAGCTTTGTGCACGTCTTCCAGAATTCCTACGACTCCCAACACCGGCGTGGGATAAATGCCTTCACCCAGCGTCTCGTTGTAGAAACTTACGTTGCCGCCAGTAATGGGTATTTCCAGTTCCTCGCAAGCCTTCGTGATCCCGTCGATGGTTTGAGAGAACTGCCACATGATGTGCGGTTTCTCGGGATTGCCGAAGTTCAGGCAATTGGTGGCTCCGGCTGGAGTCGCGCCAGAGCAGGCCACTTTGCGCGACGCCTCGGCAACCGCATGCATAGCGCCCAGGCGCGGATCGAGATAGCACCAGCGCCCGTTGCCATCGAGCGCCATGGCAAGCCCGCGCTGCGAACCTTTTATCCGAATCACGCCCGCATCGCCCGCTCCCGGCGCTTCCACGGTGTTGGTCTGCACCATGTGATCATATTGTTGCCACACCCAGCGCTTGCCGCAAATGTTCGGACTGGCGAGCAAGCGCTTCAGATCCGCGGTGGAATCATGAGCTCCGCCGAGGTTAAGATGCTCGGGCATCTCCCGCGGCACCGGCGGTTCCCACCGCGCTAGCGAACGTTTATACACCGGCGCTTCATCCGTCAACGCAGCATTCGGAATCTCCGCCACAATTTTTCCATGTTCCAGCACACGCAATTTATTGTCGGTCGTGACCGTTCCTACTTCGACTGCATCCAGCCCCCATTTTTCGAAAACGCGGAAGACTTCCTGCTCGCGTCCTTTTTGCGCCACCAGCAACATGCGCTCTTGTGACTCGCTCAACATAATTTCGTAGGGAGTCATGCCAGTTTCACGCTGCGGCACGCGGTCCAGTTCGATCTCAATGCCTACGCCGCCTCGCCCGCCCATCTCGCAAGTCGAGCAGGTGAGTCCAGCCGCGCCCATATCTTGAATGCCGACAATCGCGCCCGTTTGCATCGCTTCCAGACAGGCTTCGAGCAACAGTTTTTCCAGGAACGGATCGCCCACCTGCACATTCGGCCGCTTCGCTTCCGAGGCTTCGCTGAACTCTTCGCTGGCCATGGTCGCGCCGTGAATGCCATCACGGCCCGTCTTGGCGCCAACATAAATTACCGGATTGCCCTCGCCCGCAGCCTTGGCGTAAAAAATCTCGTCTTTTCGCACCAGGCCCAAGGCAAACGCATTCACCAGCGGATTCCCGGAGTAACAACGTTCAAATTTGGTTTCGCCCCCAAGATTCGGCACTCCGAAACAATTCCCGTAAGAAGCAACTCCACTGACCACGCCATCAAGAATGGAATGATTTTTGTGAATCTCAGATTGCGTTGCTTGTGTGGAGACACCTTGTATTGATTGTGTGGAGACAGCCGCCTCCGGCTGTCTGGCCGAGCGCAGCTCGGCTGCGTTCCCGGACGACTCGCCTGCGTCCACACGAATCGGCCCAAAACGCAGCGAATCCATCACCGCGACCGGCCGTGCTCCCATCGTGAAAATATCGCGCAGTATTCCTCCCACACCGGTGGTCGCCCCCTGAAAAGGTTCGATGAACGAAGGATGATTGTGCGATTCGATCTTGAACGCGCAGGCCCAGCCATCGCCGATGTCGATGATGCCGGCATTCTCGCCCGGTCCCTGCAGCACGAGTTTGCTGCGCGTGGGCAGCCGCTTCAAATGCACGCGCGACGATTTATAAGAACAGTGCTCACTCCACATCACGCTAAAAATTCCGAGTTCAGTCAGCGTGGGCTCACGGTCGCCAAGCAGATGCTTGATCTTCTCGTATTCCTCAGGCGTTAGGCCGTGCTGCCGGAGGATCTCCGGGGAAAAGGCAAAGGTCAAGGAGGTGGCCATGGGAAGAGCTTCTATTGTCGCATTTCGCGGCGCAGGAAGGTAGGACGATTGCAATCATTTTGCTGTGGATATTATTCACCGCGAATGCGGCGTAAACGCGAGCCGGCAAGGCCAGTTCTCTAGAAGTCCGGCTCTCTAGAAGTCAGTGGTGACCGCGTACTCGCTCTTGACCAGGCCACTCAGATATTGCCGCGTACCGATGTGCCTCAGGCGCAGATCGTGGGGCAACGCGCCGAACAGTGAAACTCCCTCTCCGATGAGCACCGGTACTCGCGTGATGGTAAGGCGCTGAACCAGGCCAGCATACAGAAACCGTTGAATCGTGATGCCTCCGTCGACGTAGATGTGTTGGACGCCGCTGGCAGCGAGTTTCGCGACGATCTCAGCGGGAGGACCGGCCATCTGTTCCACGACGCCTCCACGAACCCCGGAAAAGTCGACCGGCTGGCTGCTCAGAACAACCACGCGCTTGTTGCCATAAGGCCACACCGGATAAGCCAGAACCGTCTCGAACGTTTTCCGTCCAATGACCAGCGCATCCACGCTTGCGATGAATTCGTTATAGCCGTGAGGCTCTCCGCCTCCCTCCGGCAAAAAATCGATGTCGCCATTCGAACGCGCCATGAAGCCGTCAACACTGGTTCCGACAAAGACAGACACCCTCATGCAAGGTTCTCCGCAGTTCGTATCAATGCTGTGCATCAACGCTGCATCAGCGATCTGCGTCATAAGAGTAAAGCGTAGGCAGGCGGTTCACAAGACGGATACCTGTGAATCCATGGACACCGCCATCGCCGATTTCCGCGCGCTCTTTTGCGGCGAACTAGCGCCGATTCCGGTTAAGATTCAGAGGAAGATGAAATCCATTATTGTCGGCACGGCCGGTCACATCGATCATGGGAAAACGGCCCTAGTCAAGGCGTTGACGGGGATTGATGCCGACCGCCTGCAGGAAGAAAAGCGCCGCGGAATTACCATTGACCTGGGCTTTGCCCACATGGACCTGCCAGACGCGAACGACGAGACTCTGCATCTCGGTTTCGTGGACGTTCCCGGTCATGAGCGCTTCGTGCGCAATATGCTGGCGGGAGTTGGCGGCATCGATCTGGTGCTGTTGGTGATCGCGGCCGACGAGTCGATCAAGCCGCAGACGCGCGAACACTTCGACATCCTGCAATTACTGGGCGTGAAACGCGGCATCGCCGTGATTACCAAGTCAGATGCCGTGGATGCGGAGACGCTTGATGTGGTACGGCTGGAAGTCGAGGAATTTCTGCGCGGGACATTCTTGGATAACCCAAAATCAATCGTTGCTGTGAGCTCGCTGACCAGCGCCGGTCTCGATGATCTGAAGCGTGCCATGATCACGGCCGCCGCTCAAGTAGAACCGCGGGATTCTAATGCTCTGGCGCGACTGCCAATCGATCGTGTGTTCAGCATGAAGGGTTTCGGCACAGTCGTAACCGGAACGCTCGTTACAGGGACCATTCGCCGCGAAGAAGATATGGAAGTTTTTCCGACTGGCCGGCACGTTCGCGTGCGCGGCGTGCAGGTCCATGGACATGCTACCGACGCGGCGATTGCCGGACAACGCACCGCGCTGAATTTAGCGGGCGTCACTACCAAAGATTTATCTCGTGGCATGACGCTGGCGCCGCCGACAACGTTTGCTTCGACGCGCCGCCTCGACGTCCGATTGAGCCTGCTGGCGTCTGCGCCGCGTCCACTCAAGCATCATTCGCGAGTACATTTTCATTGCCACACAATGGAGACTGTAGCGGCGATCACGCTTCACGGCTCCAAGCAACTGCTCCCTGGCGCGCACGCATTTGCCAGATTAAAGCTTCCGCAGCCGGCGCTTCTTTTGCCCGGCGACCGCTTCATTATCCGCCACTTTTCGCCGGTTATAACCATTGGAGGCGGCGTCGTGCTCGATCCTGCTCCCATCCCGCGCATGCCGGAGCTGGAAACTCTTCTACAGATTCTCGACTCCGGCACCCCCGAAGAGATTCTGACAGCACGCATCGCCAGGCGTGGTCATGCCGGCATACCGATGTCCCGCCTGATTGCCGAAACCGGATGGACCCACGATGCGATCGAAGCTGTGCTGGCAAAGCCCCTGAAAGATCTGCAAGGCCTGCGGATCGGCGAACTGCTCGCCGACGCGCTCGCCATTATCAGGCTTCAGCAACTCATCGTGAGCACGGTTGTGGGATTTCACAAAAAGAATCCGCTGGCCAGTGGAATCGCAAAGCAGGAGCTCCGGGAACGCACAAAAGCATCGACGGAAGTATTCGCAGCGGCTCTTGATCTGCTGGTTCGCGAAAAAAACATCGAGACCTCCGGCGACCTTGTGCGGCTGCCCGGCCATGGCGTGGTCATGAAGGACGAAGAAGCGGAGTCGAAAAAGACAATTGAAGACGCCTTCTCGTCAGCGGGGTTGAAAGTTCCCGCACTCCACGAAGTCATTGCGGGCCTTAGAGTAGATAAGATTCGCGCGCAGAAAATCGTCACCATGATGCTGCGCGAAAAAGTACTGATCAAACTTTCCGATGAACTTGTATTTCATCGCGGCGCGTTGGAAGAGTTGCGCCGCTTACTCGCGGTGCAAAAAGTCAAATCCCAGAGAATCGACGTAGCGAAGTTCAAAGAGATCACTGGAGTCAGCCGCAAATACGCCATCCCACTGCTCGAATATCTCGACCGGGAACACGTCACCCGCCGTGTTGGCGATGCCCGGGAAATTCTTTAGTCTGCATGAGACTCTTTGCCACGGATCGACACGGGTCAACACGGATCAAGAATGCTTTGCCCTAAATCCGTGGCAATCCGCGCAAACCGGCGGCGAAAAGGTCAGATCTTTTCCTCCGGGACCTCTCCCTCCAGGCCGAGCGGATCGGTAAGGCGATTGGTAAGATTGGCAAGTCCCGCGAGCATGTGGACATCGACAATTTCAGGCTCCGAAAACAGTTTCGTTAGCGGAGCGAAATCAGCGTCGCTGATGTCGTGCGGCGTACGCGTCAGCTTTTCGACATACACCAGCGCCGCGCGTTCCTTTTCGCTGTATCGTGAGTAATCTCCCGCCTTCAAAGCAGCCCAGTCTTCTGCAGTCAGACCTACCCGCTTCGACGAAGAAATATGGTGCTGCGTGCAGTAGTGGCATCCATTGATCAGCGACACGCACAGATAGATCAGTTCATAGAGTTTGCGGTCCAGGGATCGTCCCACGCTGGCGTAGAAGTTTAGAAAGTTTTTCAGCATCTCCGGGCGATGCGCCAGCGCTTTCTGCACATTGCCGGGCTTGCCGCGCAGCATCTTTTCGTAAATTTCCTTCACCTCAGCGTGGGCCGATTCGGGTTCGATCAGGTTAATGCGTGCCATCGCTCCTCCCTCACAAAGTTCCATCACGTATCATAATAAAGCCGTAAGCGGTTGCGCTGGCATCGGCTCCCACGTTCCAACCGGGACTGCGAGACGGAATGCGACCGCGCAAAATTCGCGAATTCATCGAAATGCTGGAACGGAACGAAACCATCCACCCGCTGCGAAAATCCCAGCGCCAGAACGCATAAGAACATCACATTCGAATGGCAATCATCAGAATTATCGGAGCAGGTTTGGCCGGGTCCGAGGCCGCGTGGCAATGTGCCCGCCGCGGGTTAGACGTTGAACTCTTCGAGATGCGGCCGTTGCGCTCGACCCCGGCCCACCAGACGGCGGATTTCGCCGAGCTCGTTTGCTCCAATTCGCTGAAGTCCGACAGCGAGAACACCGCTCCCTGGCTGCTGAAGGAAGAAATGCGGCGCGCGGGTTCGTTGTTACTGGAAATCGCGCGTGCATGTGCAGTCCCCGCAGGGCACGCTTTGGCCGTGGACCGCGTCACCTTCGCGGCGCGAGTGACTGAAGCGATTTCGCGCGAGCCACGCATCTCGGTAAGGCGCGAAGAGGTCACAACCATCGACGAGTCGGCAGGGTTGACTATCATCGCTACCGGTCCTCTGACTTCGGAAGGACTGACTTCTGAAATTGCGCGGCTGAGTGAACAGCCGGAGCAGTCAGGAACCCGGGGGAGGGGAGCGCCCGCTCCACATAGTCCGCACTTATATTTCTACGACTCGATCAGCCCCATCGTAGAGGCGGACTCGATTGATCGGTCGCGCGTCTACATGGCCGCGCGTTACGACAAAGGATCGGCGGATTACATCAACTGTCCCATGACCCAGGAGGAATACGGCCGCTTTTATGATGCGCTTCTGCAGGCGCAGTCAGTCGAGGAGCGTGATTGGGAAAAGCTGAATTATTTCGAGAGTTGTCTTCCGATTGAGGAGATCGCGCGGCGCGGCCGCGATACTCTTCGCTTCGGGCCAATGAAGCCGGTCGGACTCATCGATCCTCGCAATGGCAAACGGCCTTACGCAGTAGTGCAATTGCGCCAGGAGAATCTGCGCGCCGATTCTTACAATTTGGTCGGGTTTCAGAATCATTTGAAGTTTGCAGACCAGGCGCGAGTGTTGCGCTTGATTCCGGGACTGGAAAATGCGCGATTCCTTCGCTATGGACAAATTCATCGCAATACGTATATCAATGCGCCCACTTTGTTGCGAGAAACTTTGCAGATGAAATCCCACCCACAGGTCTTTTTCGCTGGCCAGATTTGCGGGGTAGAGGGCTATGTCGAATCAATCGCGACCGGACTTTTGGCTGGGATGCACGCGACCGCGCTGGCAAGCGGAGCCGAGATTGCCCCGCCGCCGCGCGCTTCGGCATTCGGCTCTCTCACTCACTATGTCACCCACGCCGATCCAGGAAATTTTCAGCCGGCAAATATTACCTTCGATCTGCTCCCTCCACTGGAAAGGAAAATCCGCGATCGCAAAGAGCGCCATCGGCAGCAGTGTGAACTGGCTCTGCGAGAGTTCGACCAGTGGTTACAAAGAATTGGTCTAGCCGCTTTGAGGCAATGATCCCAAGATTAGGCATTCGAAGCACAAATCCTGAGTTTCGCTCCCTCAATTTTCTGCAACAAAAATCCTTTTCCATGCGTATCTACTCATGGGCGGCTTGCGGCGTGGGATTACGTTCTTCTCCGGGCCGCGTCCAACTCTGTGTATGACGTTACGCGATCTCATTTCTGACGTTTTGCGAACTCTCTGGTCGCACAAGCTTCGCGCCTTCCTCACCATGTTCGGGATCGCCTGGGGCATCGTCTCCATCGTGCTCATGGTGGCCGCCGGCGAAGGCCTGCGCAAAGGCCAGGAAGATCAGACGCGCAACCTTGGCAAAGACGTGATGATCGTCTTCCATGGCCGTACCAGTCTGCAGGCAGGCGGAACACATGCCGGCCGCATCGTGCATTGGGAAGATCCCGATGTTGCTGCCGTGCAATCCGACTCGCCCGACTGCGAGTATGCGATTCCCGAACTCGAGCAGGACACAGTTCGCGCGCATTCCAATTTCAATAATGCTGCTTTTACTGTGACCGGATCGTATCCGCAGTTTGCATATATTCGCACCCTGGACGTCGGTGTCGGACGCTTTTACGACTGGGACGACATGCGCGAGGCTCGGCGCGTCGCCTTTCTCGGCTCCGACGCAGCTAAGCAATTGTTCCCGGGACGCAATCCCGTGGGCGATACCATTTACCTTAACGACTTTCCCTACACCGTGATCGGGGTAATGGAGAAAAAGAAACAGGACTCCAGCTATGACGGATGGGATGTAAACAAAGTATTCGTGCCCTTCGCCGCCATGCGCCGCGACTTTCCCGACAAGCCTCCCGGCACCGACAGTACTTTCGATCAATTGCTGGTCACGCCAAAATCGGTCGATCAGCATGAGGCGTGCAAGCGCGAGGTCCGCGTGGCTCTGGCCCGCATGCATCGCTACGATCCCAACGACAAGGAAGCCTGTCCTATCTGGGATACGGTGCAGGAGGCGCAAGCCTTTAAAACCATGACCGATGGCATGAAATTTTTCCTGGGAGCGGTAGGAATTGTCACGCTGGTCCTGGGCGGAATCGGTGTAATGAATGTGATGCTCGTCGCCGTGCGGGAGCGCACCCGCGAGATCGGCGTACGCAAGGCGATTGGCGCGCCTTCTGGCACAATTTTGCGGCAGTTTTTTATTGAGGCTCTGATCATCGCGCTGTTGAGCGGAGGAATTGGCCTGGGCGTCGCCTTCGGATTTTGCGCGCTGATAAACATGTTGCCCATGCCCGATTTCTTTGCCGGCCTCATTCCTAGTTGGAGCTCGGGTTTGATTGCCACCGCACTGCTGGGAGCGATCGCCGTAGGAGCAGCGCTCTATCCGGCGCGCAGGGCGGCGTCCATCGATCCCATTGAGGCGCTGCGCTATGAGGCTGGCGGGTAGGAAAAACAAGTTTCAAAGTTTTGAAAACCTTGAAACCTTGAAACGTGAAACTTTGACACTTTGTGTTAACCATGCTGATCGAAATCATCCTTGAAGCTTGGATCGCGCTGAAGCGCAACCTGACCCGCAGCTTCCTCACTATGCTGGGGATTGTCTGGGGCATCGCGACGGTGACTCTGCTGATCGCGTACGGCAGCAGTTTCCGCAGCGTCCTCGTGCATGGCTTTGACGCCTTCGGCAAGAGCGTGGTCATCTGCTGGCCGCAGCAGACCAGCGAACAGCCCGGCGGCCAACGCGCCGGAAAGAAAGTTGTCCTCGAGCAGGCCGATCTCGACATGGTGAAGGCGACCGCTCCGCTGGTAAAACATGTGTGCCTCGAAACCGTTCGCCGTCCCGGCATCGCCTACGGAGATCGCCTGGTAGGCACGGCCCCGGTGCGCGGAGTCTGCCCCGAATATGGCGAGATGCGCAATGAAGTGCCCTCGGAAGGCCGCTGGATCAACGCCGAAGACGAGTTGGAGCGGCGGCGCGTAATCTTTCTGGGAGGCAGACTGAAGGAAGAATTGTTCAGCGGACGGCCCGCGGTCGGCGAAACCGTCCAAGTATCCGGCGTGCGCTTCACCGTCATCGGCGTGATGGCGCGAAAAATTCAGCTCAGCAATTATTTTTCCAGCGACGATGAATCGTCATGGATCCCTTATTCCGCGGCGGGCGATCTGTGGAACACGCGTTACGCAGCGGTCATGGTCTTTGAGCCAGTTGCTCCGCAATTCGAAAAGAAGGCCATGGCGCAGGTGCTGGCCGCCGTAGCCACCCGCCAGAATTTCTCTCCCACCGACCCCAAAGCATTTCAAATGTTTGGCCGCGACGAATTTCGTCCCGTCATTGACGCATTAACGATTGGGTTGCAAGTGCTGCTTACCTTCATCGGAACTTTGACTCTCGGAATCGGCGGCGTGGGCGTAATGAATATCATGCTGGTGTCGGTGGACGAGCGCATTCGCGAAATCGGCCTGCGACGTGCTTTAGGAGCGCGCAAGCGCCACATCAAGCTGCAATTCCTGGCCGAGACTCTTCTCATCATGCTGATCGGCGGCGCGATTGGGGTGGGGCTCTCCTATCTCATCGCCTGGTCCGTCGGAACTCTGCCGATGATGGGGCCGCTCTTCGAAGACGACTCCGGTCAGGGCGATATTCATCTGCGCATTTCCGTGATGACCGTCATCCTTTCGAGCGCCGTTTTGCTCGTGGTCGGAGTAATCAGCGGCCTGGTGCCGGCCATGCGCGCATCCAAGCTCGATCCCGTCGAGGCTCTTCGGTACGAGTAACTCTGCGTTCGTAATCGCACGGCGCGTCTGCAGGGCTCGGTCGTAAACGCTGGGAGATGAATAGTAGCGAAAGAATTAATTTGCTCTGCCACTTGGTTCGCAGTACCTTGCTGGTGAACAATTTTTTCGAGGTGCCTATTGCCGATCTCTGCCATCGATACCGTCACGTTCGCCTTCGAGCATACGAAACGGCAACTCTTGCAGCCATTTCGCTTCGGACAGTGGGCTCGTCTAGCGATTGTCGGGCTGCTCGCTGGAGAGTTGGGCTCGGGCGGGTTTAACTTCCATTCCGGCTTCCCGCATTCGACGCGACCTTCACACCATTTCCTGCAGCAGGGCTGGCCGGCAGTCGATCCCGCAATCCTCGGCGGTCTCATCGCGGTTCTAACAATTACCGGTTTTGTTTTTCTGATTGTGATGCTGTACATCAACAGCGTCATGCGCTTCGTTCTTTTCGACAGTGTAGTAGCCAAAGAATGTCACATCCGGCAGGGATGGAGCCGCAGACAGAACCCAGGATGGAAACTTTTTCTTTGGCAATTGGGCCTAATGCTCGCCACTTTAGGCGGCTTAGCTGTCGTGGTCGGAATTCCCGCTGCCTTTGCTTTCGGCATGGGGTGGTTCCACCCCGCCAGCGAGCATGTGCTGCCCTTGGTCTTGTTTGGCATCGTCGTATTCTTCGTTCTGATACTTTTTATTGTGATGATCGCTGTAGTGCACGTACTCACCAAAGACTTTGTGGTGCCGCAAATGGCGCTGGAGAACATTGGCGCGATCGAAGGCTGGCGTCGACTGTGGCCCATGTTGCGAACCGAGAAGGGACCCTACGCGGGCTACGTGGGATTGAAAATTGTGCTGGCCATTGCCGCCGGAATCCTGATCGGCATCGCCTCGCTCATTCTCGGTTTGATGGTTGCGGTCCCCACGGCAATCATGACAGTGATTGCCCTGGTGACGGGAAAAAACGCGGGCCTGACGTGGAATGTTTACACCATCACCGTAGCCGTGGTTGTGGGATGCATTGTGCTTGCGATCTTTCTCTACCTGGTTTCGCTGCTCGCAGTCCCCGCGATTGTGTTCTTCCCCGCGTATGCCATCTATTTCTTCGCCGCGCGGTATCGTCCATTGAGCGTCGTCCTTTATCCCTCCGCTCCACTGCAAGAACCGCCTCCAACCTGGCCGCTACCGCAACCCGCAGGATAAAGAAAAACCCTGGCGCCATCAAAATGCGGACGCAGTCTCGCATCACGACTACGCCCTAGCCGCCGGCAATCGCGCCGATGATCAGGAGTGGCTCTTTGCCCGAGGCAACCGCTTCGGGTAGCGGCGAGTCTGGCGACTCGTGGGAAAGATCTTCCTCACAGGCGAAAAATCGCAGGAATGCGCGCCGCTGCTGCGTCCCGTGGTCGCGGATGGTGCCGCGCAACATGGGATAGCGCGCCTCCAGCGCGTCAAGCACCGAGCGCTGCGTAACCGGACCGTCGACCTCGAGAGTTATCTCACGGTCCACGTGCGCCAGTGTTCGCAGATGTTGCGGAAGTTCGATTCGGATCATTGCCTTCACTTCGATTACGGGGTGCCCCAGATCTCGCCGACTTTGCGAGATCTGGGACTTGAGGTCACATCGCCCAGCCAGATTCAATCACTTGGCCGCTGCTTCCTGAATGTAGGTTTCCTGCAGGTAAAGCGCCTTCCAGTCGTTGTCACTGCCCTCGCGAGTCCAAACTTCGCCGAAGATGCTGTCCGCCTTCGCCGTCTGGCCTTTGTATTTGCTTTCGTAGTGCGCCTCATAAGTGACCAGCGCGGAGCGCGCTCCGAGCGATTTCACCGTGAAATCTTTCAGCGTGTAATTGATCAGGTCCAGGTCGTCCACCGTAGCGATGTCGGCCTTCTTGTCGCCGAAACCGCTTGTGCCCTCTTCAATCATGCGGAAGTTGTCATCGAGCGCGACGACCAGGGACTGTTTGTTTTTATTTTTGAAGTCCTCCCAAACCTTGCGCACTTTAGCTTCGAGAACGGATGCGTTCGCGCTCGACTTGGAGGTCAGTTGTTCCTGAGCTGCCGCAACCGTTGTCAGCAATAAAAGAAACACGACTACCATCACGATTATTTTCATCTTTCTCCTGTGGAACGCTGAGGCGGTGTTTGCCCGCAACCCTCCTGCCGTCGCGCACGTCAACCCAAAGGACTGTTGCATGGAGGGACGGCGGCTTAACTCTACGGTTTTTCCAACGCCGGAAATCTCGAACTAAGCCAGCGTCTGCACTTCCACCGACAACACTGCAGGAAGATCGCGCACGATTGGATTCCAGCTGTCTCCGGCATCGGCAGAGCAATACACCTGTCCGCCGGTGGTGCCGAAATAAATCCCGCACTGATCCAGCGTATCGACGGCCATGGCGTCGCGCAGCACGTTGACGTAACAATCTTTCTGCGGCAGCCCTTTGCTGAGCGGCTCCCACTCGTTGCCGCCGGTACGGCTGCGAAAAACGCGCAGCTTGCCTTCCATCACATAGTGCTCGCCGTCGCTTTTGATCGGGACGACGTAAACCGTTTCCGGCTCGTGCGAGTGAACATCAATCACAAAGCCGAAATCCGTGGGCAAATTTCCGCTGATCTTGGTCCATTGGTCGCCGGCGTCGTTGGATCGCATCACGTCCCAATGTTTCTGCATGAACAATACTCCCGGACGCAACGGATTCATGGCGATGTGGTGCACACAGTGGCCAACCTCCGCCGTTGGATTGGGAATGTATTTCGAGTAAAGGCCCTTGTTGATCGGCTTCCAGCTCTTGCCGCCATCGTCGCTGCGGAAAGCGCCGGCAGCGGAGATCGCAATGTAAATCCGCTCGGGATTGCTGGGATCGAGAATGATGGTGTGCAGGCACAAACCGCCCGCGCCCGGCTGCCACTTCGGGCCGGTGCCATGTCCTCGCAATCCCGCAAGCTCATGCCAATTTTCGCCGCCGTCCGTGGAACGGAACAGTGCCGCATCCTCCACTCCCGCATAGACCGTGTCGGGATCCGTGAGTGAAGGTTCAATATGCCACACACGCTTAAATTCCCAGGGATGTTGCGTGCCGTCATACCATTGATGCGTGGTCAGAGGATGCCCGGTTTCGGCCGATGTGTCGTAGACGAATTTATTGCTCACCGCTTTGGGCGGCCCAGGCGCGGGTTCCTGACCAGGAGGCGTTCCCGGCTGGTGCCAACTCTTGCCGCCGTCGTCCGAGCGTTGAATGATTTGTCCGAACCAGCCGCTGCTCTGCGAGGCATAAATTCGATTGGGATTGGCGGGCGAGCCTTTCAGGTGATACAACTCCCATCCGGCAAAGTGCGGCCCGCTGACTTCCCAGTTTTGACGTTTGCCGTCCGCTGTAAGTATGAATGCTCCCTTGCGGGTGCCTGCCAGGACACGTACTTTGCTCATACGTCTTCTTTTCTCCTTTGCAAATAATTGCCCAAATTTTATCTGAAGAAAGCGTGAGTGCGAGTCAATATTTGCCGGGTTCTTGGCAGCCAACACATCATCGGACTGTTTACTATTGCACCGGCGCGCCCGTCGATGCAGCGCGTGCATATACGCGCACGTAATCCACCAGCATGGTCTGCGGAAAAACGCTAGAAGCATCCGGATTTCCCGGCCAATATCCGCCCACCGCCACATTCAACAAAATAAAAAAAGGATGATCGTATACCCACTTCGTTCCCGGGGGCAGGTCGGCGGGAGTGCGAGTGGCGTAAAGATGGTCGTCCACATAGAAGCGGATTGCCTTCGGTTCCCACTCGAGGGCGAAAACATGAAAGTCGTCAGCAAATTTCTGACTGCCCGTCAGCGCGTATGGAGAGCCGATCCCTTTCTCGCCTGAATATCCCGGGCCGTGAATCGTGCCATGAACCATCCCCGGTTCTTTGCCGATATTTTCCATGATGTCGATCTCGCCGCACTTGGGCCAGCCGGATTTCTCGATATCGTCGCCCAGCATCCAGAAGGCTGGCCATATCCCCTGTCCGCGCGGAATCTTGATGCGGGCCTCGAAGCGCCCATACGCCTGTGAAAACTTGCCCTGAGTCTTCAGTCGCGCGGAAGTATAGTTCCGCGTGACCCCATCCCCACCGCTGAATTTCTCCTGTATTACTTGAATGACGAGGTTTCCATCGTGTTGGAAAGCGTTTTCTTTGCGATCGGTGTAATACTCGAGCTCATTATTGCCCCAGCCGCCTCCGCCAGTTTCCGCAGTCCATTTGCTCGAATCGACTGCGGAACTATCCGGGCCGTTAAACTCATCGCTCCAAACCAGTTTCCACGATGCCTTGGCTTGCGCGGCGCCGGCCTGCGTGGCCGCACCCGCGCCACTGCACAAAATCGCGCCCAGTAAAATCGCGCCCAGCGCGCCGCGCAGCCATCGGAATTGCATCGTTATTCCCTTCTTCGTTTATTGTTGCTCTTTTATTGTTGATCTTTCGAATTGCAATCTAAAAACACGATCCGCGTCATCTTCCCCACTTTACTCACAACGCTACAATTCCTGCCAGAGGCGTTGCGAGGCGAAAGCGCGGCGCGCGGCATAACCCGCCGAGGCACAGTAACAGAATCAGGTAATCACTGAGTATAAGGCGTCATCCCGAAGGCCCGCGTTTTCTCCAGCGGGACGAGGGATCTCTCTTGCTGACATCCCGTCACGATCACGCTGAAACATGCGGCCGCGGTAGCTCAGTCATCCCAATTCCAAAATCGGAACGATCTCTCCGCGCACCTTGCCGTCTCCAACAATCAGTCTGCCAACCGTTACGGGCAACTTAAAGCGTCTCGGGCCGGCGCTGCCAGGGTTGAAGTAGAGCACACCATCGCGAACATCTTGCTTGGGCACATGACTGTGGCCGGAGATCACCACTTGGATCCCCGCAGCCTTCGCGTTCAGATCCAGCTTCGCGAGGTCGTGCAGCACATAAATTCCGACGCTACCGATTTCCACGAATTCATTTTCCGCAAGTCTACGCGCCCACGCTCCTGTATCGACATTGCCGCGAATGGCGGTTACGGGCGCAATCGCTGCGAGGCTCTCAAGAATTTCCGGCGCGCCGATGTCGCCGGCATGAATAATATGTTCGCAGCCCTTCAGCGCTTGAAAAGCTTCAGGTCGCAGTGGGCCGTGCGTGTCGGAGATGACGCCGATGAGGATAGAAGTTCTCAGTTCTCAGTTCTCAGTTCTCAGTTCTC
>Ga0182024_10009838_pt1 | contig 19649 bp, 21 predicted proteins | sample P32metaG_FD_120480 | JGI IMG/M metagenome (GOLD analysis project Ga0182024, IMG submission 120480) | Permafrost microbial communities from Stordalen Mire, Sweden - P3-2 metaG (Illumina Assembly) | ecosystem: Environmental > Terrestrial > Soil > Wetlands > Permafrost | place: Sweden: Stordalen... | reverse complement strand
GCATTGCTGATCGAGGCGATGGCCGGCCTTCTGCCCGGCGCCGGGGTGCTCGATGAGGTGAAGAGCTGGATTCTGAATCCCACGGTTGAGGGCTGTCTTGGGCAGGCCTTCATCGTCATCAACCCGGGGATAATCCTGGACATGGAAGACTTCAAGCGCCGGGTAGACACGATGATTCGCAAGATCCGCGGGTCGCCCAAGTCGAAGGATTCGTCGCGCGTCTACCTGCCCGGCGAGATCGAATGGGAACGGAGAGAAGATGCGCTCAAGAACGGGATTCCCTTGCCTGATTTCGTGCTCGCTTCCCTTCATGGCGCAGCGAAAGATCTCGGCTTAGATCCCGGTCTACTCGACGAAGTCTAGTGGTGAATCGTTAATTCCCCTTTGTCATCCCGACCGAAGTGGAGGGATCTGCAGTTCTCTCGACCAGCATCTGATTCGGATCGAAGCACCGACCCTCCCTCTGCTTCAACGATGCTCCGCATTCGTTCTTGAAACACGGAAGGCCGAAGCGTTCTCGTTGACGTAATGCAGAGCTCCGGAAGGTGATTCGAGATTGGACGTCTGCCCGGAAAGAGGCGGCTTGGCCCCGAACCAGGCCCAATATTCCTGCGTCGGATCGCTACTGTTTGCGAAATCGGTTATAAACGTCACCGCCTGAGATGGATTCGTCTTTGCCAATGTGTACGCGATCCATCCGTTCGCAACCGACCATGCGCCGTTGTCATATTGGCCTGGACCAAAGTTACACACCCTGCCGCGGATGTAATAGCACTGAGCCCAGTCTTCCGGGCTTTCTCGCATGTAGCCCCTCGTTGTCAGCTTGTCGTAATTCTTTACCAGATAGGTGCTGATCGCGGTCGCTTCTGAAGCACTCGCGGCGCCAACGTAGACCGCGTAGGCCGAGCCCTCGATATCGATCTGCCTATTCTGACCCGTGGCGGCGTAGAACATACCTGTGGCCGGATTCCACAGCTCGGAGAGGTTCGCGCGAATCTTGTCGGCTTGCGCAGTGAACAGGGAGGCGTCCGAGCTGTTTCCAACTGCCTTGTAGAGAGCAATCATGTCGGTAGCAGCCTGGTAGTACAACAACGAACCCATAAGATCGTCGCCTGTCTTTCTGACCATATCCTGAAAGCCCCAGGGGATCCATTCATCGCCAGCCGGCACTTGCACCAATCCAGTCGCGCCATTCACAGGAACGTCCAGGAGGGCGGTCTTCACTGCTTGGGCATCTTTCGAGAATGCTGACGTGCTTCGTGTTTTCCGATAGTAGAGATACTCCATCTGCGGCACATAGAAGGCGCCATCTCCCGTCGCATGATGGTGCAACAGATCCCACGCGGAATAGAAAACCTCGGCAGCTCCCGTCTTTTTCAGGCAAATCGGAAATTCGCCGGCTGCATTCTTCGCGGCAATAAACTTTTCCGCGATATTCAGGATTTGGGCCGCGGTGAAGTAGTCCGGATAGTTCAACATCGTTATCCCTGTATCCGCTGCAAACGAGTAGTCGTACAGCCCAGGAGAAGCCGTCCAACCGTCTGTGGAATCCGAGAAGAGGAAGTGGTTCGCCTTTAGATTCGCGTTTGCTACTCTGGTCAGAGTAGCCTGCACGGATGAAACGGCTGGCGGAATCATGGTAGATTCCGGCGCTCTGGCTCGGGATCTAGCGGCTTGGCGACTGCACGTTGCCAGGACGACCAGACCAGCTGCGAAGATGACTGCGGTTGCGATGTTCCGCCGTTCAGACACCCGAAAACTCCAGGGTCATATCCCGAGAAGCGCGAATCATCTCCTCGCCAAGCTCCCGCAACCGGGAGCTCGGAATCTGATCGGTCGAGCCGCGGACGGAGATTGCCGCGATCACCATACCGCCGGAGTCGACGACCGGAGCCGCCACCGCTCTGATCCGGTAGACATGTTCTTCATCGTTCATAGAGAAGCCGTTTGCTCTCACTTCAGACAGGTGTGCTTTTAGCGCGGCGAGCGAAACGATCGTCTTGTGTGTGAACTGGGCCAACTCACGCCCCGCCAACAGCTGGTCGAGTTCCTCATCCGGCAAGTTGGCAATCAGGGCCTTCCCTTGGGCCGTGCAATGCAGGTCGAGGTGACGACCGACCCACGCTCCCCCGCCTACGTCGCCATTCCTCGCCCACGTCACCTTGCCAATAATGACTGCCTCAGCTCCTCCAAGCACAGCCAGGATGGAGGTGAGGTTCAACCTGGCGGCGATTCGCCGCAGGTAGGGCGTCGCCAACGTGCCCAGGTTCAGGCCAAGGGTGCTGGCACTCGCAACATCGGCAAAACGCATTCCGATCGAATAGCGCCCGCTGCTCGCTCGCTGCACGTAGCCACGCGTGACCAGCGTGTAGATGAGGTAGTGCGTGGTGCTCTTCGGTATATGGAGCTTTCGGCTTAGCTCTGAGAGCGTCAAGCCACACCGCGAACTCGCGAGCAGCTCAAAAAGATTGATCGCCCGGTCGACCGAGGGGAGTCTAAAGCGTTGGCTTGCTCCCGCACCTTCCGCCGCGACACTGCTCGTTCCAAGCCTGCTCACTGCAGTATGCATAGATCTACACCGCCCCTCATGATCTGCCCCTGCTTCGCAGACGTTTCGCAACCGATTTTGCATCCTGGGCCGTCGGATGCACCTCATACCCCAGCCCCTTGAGAATCCCGACTAACTCCTCGAGGCTCCCCGCCTCCATGGGCTGCACCGGGAGTTGGGGATCTCCCACAGGCGGCCCAATCAGATTCAATGTCGTCTTCATCACGCTGAACCAGTGCGGGCCTGCGCCTCGTCCGGAAAACGCAGAAAACTCCAGGCGCATCAACCTGGACAACAAACGCCACTGTTCACGTGCTGCGCCAAGATCGCCGCGCAGGGCAATCGCTTCGTAGAGTGCCCGGGCCGCGCGCGGCACGATACTGGGAATACCCGAAATCCATCCGTGCGCGCCGTGGCAGAGCCCCTCGAAGGCGACGGAGTCGATGCCGCAGTAGACCCGCAACGCTCCCTCCGATTCCTGCAAAAGTTGACAGATGCGATCCGGTTCAGGGTTCGACATCTTTACTCCGGCGATTGCCCCTTCGCGGTATAGCGTCAACAGCTGGTTCGTCTTGAGATCAACACAAGTCAACGGAATATTGTGGTACAGGATGATCGGCAGGTCGACCGCGCTCGCGATTCGCCGGTAGTGATCCATCGTTTGCTCCGCCGTCGGGGCCATATAGTATGGCGGCACAATCAACAGCGCATCGGCCCCGGCCGCCGCAGCATGCCTGGACAATTCGATGGTCGATCGCGTGCTGTAGTGGTGTGTACCTGCCCACAGAGCAACGCGGCCATCATTCAGCTCGATGACCTTCTCCAGAACGCGTTTGCGCTCCTCGATCTCCAGGGCACAAAACTCACCCGAACTGCCCAGCGGAGAAAGACCGTTGGCGCCTTCGGCGATGAGCCAGTCAATGTGTGGTTTCAACAGCTGGAAATTAATCTCTCCCTCGCGCGAGAAGGGGGTAACGCACGAAGCGATGATGCCCGCGGGCAGCGGGGATTTCGGTTTCGATGACTTCTCCAGTGCCTCTGCTACGGTGATCGTGGACATCCAGGCTGCCTCCGAGCGCTCGACCCCTCATTCAGCAATTCAATCCAACGCCGGGCGCGCTATCCTAAGCTCTTGCGAATTGCTACGGCGGATGAACCTTAGCACCACGAAAATGAAGTCGTCAAATCATCGATTGGCAGCCCAATCGTTCTCGCAATTTGCACAATTTCCGCAGGGCGCGAACCCTTTAGACTACCGCATCGCCGATCTTCCTGGGACGCGCGTTCAATACGCTGAACGCAAAGCTAGGAGAACAAGCTATCCCTGCCAGCCGGGACGAATTGCCACCGCACGCGGAACGCGAGCTGTCTTCTGAGCATGCAATTGCCCCCTTGACTATCCCATTTTTTCCTACGTACGATGCACGCGTATCCGTGGCCATCGTTATTCACACTCTCTAGTCTCTTTTCCCGGATAGTGCGCCTAACTCGTCACTTATTGATCCCGGCGAGTTATAGCCCGTTCCTAAGAATTCACGGGCCACCACGAGGAGCCGTCGAAAAATATGCCTCTGATCACCGGTTTTTCTCTTACCTTCCTGGCTGGAATAACCATGGGGTTCTCCTTGTGGTCCATTAAGTGGGCCAGAGTATGGAAGTGGGAGAACTTCTGGCTTGTTTATACCATCGTGTCGCTGATTATCGTTCCTTTCGTTATCGCCTTCCTAATGCTGCCGCATCTGGCTCTGGTTTATGCTTCCCTCACGCCCCGTGAGGCGATGTTGCCGTTTGTACTCGGCGCTTTTTGGGGCTTCGCCCAGCTCGGCGCCGGTATCTGCGTGCACCGGCTTGGTTTTGCCGTATCGGGCGCGGTTCTCAACGGGGTGGGAGCCGCCGTCGGAACACTGGTTCCGCTCATCATTTTGCACCGCGAAGTGCTCCTGCAGAAAAGTGGTTTGCTCATCTTCTTCGGCATGGCGGTTACGCTAGGCGGGGTAACGCTCTGCGGGTGGGGCGGATACCGCCGGGAAGAGCTGGCGAAGAGCCAAGGCCGAGGCGCGGGATTTTCGACTACGGAAAGTGCGATGGCCCAAACCGCCTCGACACACAAGGGATACCTTAAAAGCCTGGCCATCGCATTCGGATCCGGAGTGCTCTCCGCATTGCTCAACATCGCGTTGGCCTACAGCAGCGGCATCATGGATAAGGTGCGTGCTCACGGTGGCCAGGCGTCATGGGCCCCCTTCGCCGTCTGGCCCATCGCGCTATTGGGCGCCTCCCTGGTAAATCTTTCGTATAGCGTGTATTTGCTCTTCAAGAACAAGAGCTGGGGGCGTTTCGGCGAGAAGCTTGGCGAGATCGGAAACCCCGCGCTGGCCGGGATCATGTGGATGGGAGCGATCGCCCTGTACAGCAGCGCCACGACCTACCTGGGAACTCTCGGTATATCGATCGGCTTCGCTCTGTTCACCATTACGATGATCTTGAGCGGCCAGCTGGTTGCAGTCGTCACCGGCGAATGGCGCTTGATGCAGCGAAGTATCTACCGCTCATTTTTCCTGGGAATCGGTCTTCTTGTGTTGGCGGTCCTGGCCATCGGAGCGGCGAACTACTATCAGTCTTGATGCAGATGCTTCTTGTTTCAGAACGTGGCCCCCCTCCATCCATGGCTTCCGCGCAACGGTCTATCTTCGGCTCACCGCTCCTCCGTCGCCCTTGCCGCCTCCTGAGCACTCTTCCTATACATGAGAAGAGCTGAAGCGGGTTGATTCCGAAGAGAGATGGAAATGCCTACTTCCATGAGCACCTTGCTGCCCGGATTCCCTAGTGCTGCTTTCCTTCATTGCATACGCAGTAATCGCTGTTTAAGAATCTCCCTCGTCTCCAGCTTGAAAACGCCTAGAAAGTACTCGAGCAAACGATAGCCGCTGCCTCTGCCAGGGTCAGGTCACGAGCAACTTGTTCGAAGCCGAAATGCCACGAGTCCTCATCGCGGGAGACACTCTTCAAAAGCAGGATGCTTCCATCTATATGTACGCGAACTCTTGTCGTTTTCCATTGGCCAGGGGAGACCGCTTGGCGCGCGATGGAGAAGTGGCTCTGGTCACTGACCTCGCCGAGGAGTCCAAAGCCAAACTCCACTCTATGCTCAAGGTGTGCATCCAGCGCGCATAGTCGCATGTCGGTCGTATGAATGAGCAACACCCCTGACATCGCGTGAACCACGCGATCCTGGTAGCTCCGCTCCTGAAACGACGGATTCGGCTGAAAAGTGATGCGGGTGCAGTCACCCATCGAGCCGGCGGTCTTGAACATAAAGACCTGTGGGAGTTCTCTCAGTAAGGCCACCATCCGCGCCTCATCATCTTTGCGTCCCTGGGTTTCCCTGCGGAATTCCTCCGGGTGATTTACCAAATATGTGATGCGGCTACCTTCGGCCTTCTTTTGCCTGTCTGATAGCGGCTTACCATCTTCGGAAATTAGACGCTGTATACGCCCGTCCGAGGTCTCGACCACCAACTCATCCCAAAGATGGCCCTTCGTGCGTGCCGACCTCACTTCTCGTCGATAGAGAAAGTGCTGGCGGTTCCTCGCCGCAACAGTTTCAGCCTGCACCATCTGATTGATGATCTCTATAGCCGGCAAGGATTGTCGCCCTTGAGCGGATATACTCGCATACGGCAAATGGCCCGAATAGAAAGCAAAGCAGAACACCGATATAACCAGCCGACGAGGTAATTGTTGCATCGTCATTTTCTTTGCGGATCAAACGTCGCAGGCAGCAATAGGAACATCCTGTTCGAGACGGAAGCACTTACTGCAGTGCTAAGACCACGCTCACTGCGCAGTCTTAGCGGACAGCTGGCCGACAAGGGTAATGTTGATGTCGACTTCTTTGCTGACTCGCAGGAGAAAAGTGCTGGGATCTTTTAGTCCCCACTTCACGTACGGAATAATGAAGTGCGTCTTTGCTGTACAATTTTCGTCCTCGATGTGAATCTGCATGGGGACGGTCAAATCATGCGGTGTGCCGTGGAGAGTAAAAACCCCATCGACTTGAACAGTAGAGTCACCATTAGCGGAGATTGAGCCGTTCATGTGCTTCGGACTGAAAGTTGCGTGCGAAAACTGTGACACATTGAGGACGTCCGCGCTCATGCGGTGGTCGCGCGTGTCATTCCCGCTCTTACCGCTTCCGGCAGCAACGACGACGGAGCCAGACATTTGGGGAGAACTAACGTCGAACAGCACACTTCCACTCTCAACGTGAAACGTGCCATGAACGGAGTGCATCACGTCACCCAATGAAAATGCAACCTCGCTTTGATCAGGCTTCGCCGTGAACATCTCATTTTGAGCAAACCCGGTGGGGATACCGAGAAGCGCAAGAAAGAAAAGGCCAAAACACCAACGCATACACACTCCCATTAAATTTTGGTTCGTAGCTTACGTTGGCAACGCTGTCTTCCCGCTTAGCGACAACCGCGCCTGCCAGATCCCGAGCTGACAACCTCTCCGACAGTGAGAGGAACCCGACAGATTCTATGCAGTTTCTGCGGCAACCAAAACGGCTCCTTTGGATATCTTAACCCGTTAAGACAGCTTGACAAGTGAAATCTTAATGGGCTAAGACTTGTAATGTGAGGCGTCTTCGCTGTTCGGCCGCAAACCAGCGCCCAGCCGGTCAGCTAAACATGAGGGAGTAGCCGCCAAAGGTGAAAGTCCAGTGCAAAGACGGTGCCGGGATCATGGTCAAACGCAATTGGAAACAAGGAAGAGAGAATCGCAGGCATGGGACTGCATTTCAGCGTATTGGACGCTTTCGCTCTCCATCCGGCAGACCGTCGAGGACCGGAGCACGTGGCCACCGCCGTCAAGCCGAGTAATTCTCTGGCGAAAGATCAATTGCTGCAGGCTTTTGCCTCTAGCCTGACCCTACCAGTTGGGACCGAGCCCCAGCTGCTGGGCGCACTGTGCCAGGTACTGCAACTCCCGGGCAGCCTGGTACGGGCTCAACTCGTTTATCAGATGGCTGCTGCGTACAAAATGGAAGATAAGCATGCGCAAGAGTTAGCCATCGCTATCGAGTATTTTCACAGTGCGTCTTTGCTCTTCGACGATCTTCCGTGCATGGACAACGCAGACGAGCGCCGTGGGGCGTTATGCGTCCACCAGGTCTATGGAGAGGCGGCAGCTATTCTGGCGGCTTTGGCGCTCATCAATCGGGCGTATGCCCTGCTCTGGCACGCGCTTGCGGGCTTGCCTCCAGGGCGGCAATCCGCCTCCCTGGCCTATGTTGAAAAGTGGCTGGGCGTCGAAGGCCTTCTGAATGGCCAAAGTCAGGATCTTCACTATGCAGGATTAGCCCAAGACAGCTTTTCCTCAGAGAAAGTTGCTCTCAGCAAAACTGTGTCGTTGATCAGGCTTTCACTTGTATTGCCGGCCTTGGCCGGCGGAGCACATGCAGCTGAATTGCGGTTGCTCGAACGCCTCGCGGTTTTCTGGGGCTTGAGCTACCAGATTCTCGATGACCTCAAGGATGTTTACCAGAAGGCGGATCAAACCGGCAAGACGGCCGATCGCGATGCAAGGCTGAACCGTCCGAATGTCGCTCTGGATCTTGGCGCGAAGAACTCCCTGCTCCGCATTGAGCGGCTCATGCGCCTGGGGGATCGAGTCCTCACTCGGCTGAAGCGGCGTCTGCCATCTCTGTCGTTTATGGAGGAACTTCGTCTTCGCTTTCGCGAAGAGATCGCAGCCTTTGAAGTCACCGGGCCAGCACCCGGCTTATGATCTTTTTCAAGCTGATTGTTACAAACTTGCAGCGACATCGTTTGCGCAGTTTGATAAGCATTGCCGGTATTGCATTCAGCGTCGCCGCCATGCTCACGGTCGTTACGATTCTGCAGGGAGCGGTCGCGATGTTCTCCGGCATCCTTTCGAGCGACAGCCAGCTGATCGTTTTCGAGCGCAACGTTTCGGACCTGTTTTTCAGCAACGTGCCTGATGATGCGGTCAAGCAAATCGATGCGTGGCCCACGGTGCAACATGTTAATGCGGTCCTGTTCGGAATTGTGTCTAGTTCCGATCATCCCATTATCACCTGTTTCGGAGTGACTCCTTCCGACGCGCGGATTCACAACGCCACCTGGCTCTCGGGCAACCGCGATAACTTTGCTAAAGGCGATTCCGAGGTCGTGCTTGGGGAACGCGCCGCCGAATTCCTGAATGCTAGGGCCGGCAGCCGGGTTCAGATCGGGCATGGAAGCTTTGATGTCCTCGGCATTGTCAGGACAGCAAATGGATTTGAAGATGGGGGTGTATTCATGCCGCTGGGAACCGCCCAGACTTTCTTTCACAAGCAAGGCCTGTCTTCCGTGGCAACTGTGAAGCTCAAGAACAAGGAGAATGCAGCGGCGTTCGAGCGCGCAGTGCAAGCCAGGTACCCAGATCTGATTGCACTGGAAGACAACGAGTTCAACCAGTCTTATTCACAATTCAAGATCCTAACAGCGACCGCCTGGGCGGTAGGCGGATGCGGCCTTCTCCTTGGCGGCCTCGGGATTGCAAATACGATGATCATGTCCGTGTTCACCAGAATCCGTGAGATCGCCATTTTGCGTGTCAATGGCTTCTCCAACAAGCAGATCGCGGGCGTGATTTTCGGCGAATCGGCATTGGTATCGCTTGCGGGTGCGGCCGCCGGCCTACTGATTGGATGGATGGCAATCTTCGTGCTCAAGTTTGTGCCGGCGCTGCATGGCTACGTAGATACGCACGTAAGGTTATACGTGATGTTCGCCGTGGTGGGGCTCGCGTGTATCACCGGGATCGCGGGAGCGTTATACCCGGCGTTCTATGCCGTCCGAATCCGCGCGGTGGAGGCATTGCGCTTCGAATGAGTGATGCCGCGCAATATTCATCTTCGTCCCAACTTGCCGTTCTGCGCGCTGCAGACGTCTGGAAGAGCTATGACAACGGCAGCATTAAGGTGCTGAATGGAGTTGACTTTCACGTGCATGCCGGTCGTACCGTAGCACTGTGCGGTCCATCCGGTTGCGGTAAAAGCACGTTGTTGCATCTGTTGGGGGGACTGGACGAACCTGACCGCGGCAGCATTTCCTTGAACGGTGCACCTCTCCGGCTCAATCGCAGTTCATTGCGGCTGCTGCGCCATCAGGTAGGCTTTGTCTTCCAACTGCACAATCTAATTCCTGATCTCACTCTTGAAGAGAACTGTCTTATTCCCACCGTGGCCGCCGGGACCAACCGGCGCCAGGCTCACGCGCGTCTGATGCAACTCACGGAACGCACCGGTTTGGCGCATCGGCTCGATCAACGTATCCAGAAGCTCTCCGGCGGCGAGCGTCAACGCACGGCTCTTTGCCGTGCCCTGATGAACAGGCCGCGCATTTTGCTGGCAGACGAGCCCACAGGTTCGCTTGATGGAAACACGAGCGGCCGGGTCTTTGAACTGCTGCTTGAACTCGTCGAGACCGAGGGGATCACGCTAGTGATGGCTACTCACGACCGGGCACTCGCTGAGCAGTGCGATCGTCTGGTTGAGATGCACGACGGGCGGGTTTATGAGTCCTAAAGGGCTGGCCCCAGACAAGTTGCAGGAGACTCCGCACGGAGGGGGGCCTGGCGTGTTGGTTACGGCCGCGTGGCACAGCCTTGCCTGGCTGGCCGCGGCCAATCTCGTCGGTGTGCTGCTGGCCACGCTTTTGCTCTTTCCGGCATTGAACAATTGGTTCGGGGAGTGGACGTACGGCCGTTGGATGCCGGTGCACATTAATCTTCAACTCTATGGCTGGTGCAGTCTGCCACTGGTCGCACTCTTGATGAAGGTCTATCAGGTTGATCTTGAGCCGGCGGCACGTTGGACTCGTGCCGCCTTCTGGGCATGGTCTGCGGCGCTTGCCGTCGGGTCGCTTTCATGGTTGACCGGCCACTCCAGCGGCAAACTGTTCCTCGATTGGACGGGATATGCGAGGGTCTTCTTTTCAACGGCAATTGCCCTTCTTTGGCTGTTGCTGGCCTGGTCGCTGCGCTGTCATTGGACCGATAAGGAGAACTCATTGTGGTTAATACGCATTATCAAGACCACCGGGCTTGCGCTATTGTTTCTTGTGCCGCTGGTCCTCTACTGGTCGGCCGATCCGAGAGTTTACCCACCGGTGAATCCCGCTACCGGAGGACCGACGGGCGCAAGCCAGCTTGAGTCAACGTTAGCCATCGTCGCAATCCTGCTGATGCTGCCATTTGCAATCAGCCACAGAAAACCGTCAAGATCTCGTTGGCGCTCTATTGCCGGTACTGCTTTCGCCGTGGAAGTTCTGCTTTGTATCGCGCTCGGCCGTGGCAATAACAGCCATCATCGCCCGGCACAATTTCTCAGCCTGGGCAGTGTCCTTCTGTGGGCGCCACTGATTCCCGCTTACTACCGTTCATTCGAGTGGCCAGGGAATAGCCGGCGTTGGCAACTCGCATGGCTCTGCTGGTGGGTGTTGCTGGTGCCTACCGGGTGGTGCCTTTTCCTGCCTGGCCTGCTCGACCATTTTAAATACACTGACGGGCTGGTAGGACACGCACTGATGGCCATGGCTGGTTTTGTTACCAGCCTCCTGATTTTTCTCCTGATTGTTTTGCTCGGCGAGGACGGCAAGATATTCGATGCAAGATGGGCGTTCATCCTGTGGCACGGAAGCACCCTGGGCTACATTGCCATTATGTTCCTGTCCGGTTGGATCGAGGGATACAACCCGATGTTCGCAATGGTCCCGGGCGCTGGACGCAATACGATCTATAGCGTGCGCCTGGTTTTCGGCGCCTTGATGACCGTGACCTCGCTCAGCTGGCTCTTGCGTGCTTCACGTCTGGTCCGGGCTCAACCGGCAAGCGTTCGCCCGGAGGCGTCAATGGATTTGCCAGCCGCACGTGACTTGGCGAGCGCCCAAGCTCTATGACGAGGCAGCGCGCATTATTCTGGCTTCTAACGTATCAGTATCTTGCCGGCCTCAGCGACACGTCTGCTGGTTGGTTCCTGGTGTTAGAGCCGCAATGGACACTTACGCTTATGGGCGTTCGTCGCATTCCACAACCAATCGAATTTGCGTCCTTTGTCGGCGTATTTGTACTTGGAGTGGGTGTTACCTATCTATATGCAACGCGTCTTCCTTTTGTTGCATTCAATACGGCGCGCTGGCAGACGATCTGGGCTCTGACAGCTCTCATCCGGACTTTGGTAGCTGTATTCTTGTTAGGGGAGATTCTGTTAGGACGGATGGAACGCGCGTGGCTCGCTGTTGCTGTTACAGATGGCACGCTGGCGCTGATTCAGTGGATCGGCTTGAGTAAGGGCTGGTTGAACTTTGAAGATTGAGCGGTCATGGGAGGGTTGGCGCGGCGTCAGTTTGGTCGCAATCACCTATGTCTACTTTCTCATCTTCGCTCAGTTCGGTTTTCTCAAACATCTCGCCAGCATCGGTATCGAAGGGAACTCCCTCAAAGCGGTGATAGGCGCGATGGCGGCAGGCGGCATTCTGGCCAGCCTGTTTGCTTCTCGAGTCAGCGCCGGCAGATCTTCCCCTCGAAGATTGCAGACGGCTTTGTCTGGATGTGCTCTCGCGGCGGGCTTGGCTTTGCTGCGCTTAGACCTTGTCCAAAGCGTGGCCGTGTCTTTTCTGATCGGAAGTGCGCTCGGCCTGCTGACCGTTACCCTGGTGACGCTCCTGCGCTCCTGGATTGGCGGGACTCGACCGCTCCTCAAAGTGGGCTTGGGAACGGGTATTGGCTACCTGGTGTGCAATTGCCCACAGTTATTCAATGCATCTCCGCGGACACAGGCGCTCGTCTCCGCCGCTTTCTGTGTTTTGGGAATTGGAATCGCCAACCGGATGCTCGCAGAATTCCCGGCCACGGACCCACCTTCACGCCAAGCGGCGGCGCCGTCATTTCTGTTAGTGCTTGCCTGCTTCACCGCTCTGGTCTGGTTGGACTCCGCCGCATTCTTCATCATTCAAAACACCCCTGCGTTAAAGAAAGCCACATGGGAGGGTACGATTCACCTCTGGATGAACGGTGGACTTCATTTCACTGCCGCACTTGGAAGTGCCTGGCTGCTCCGACGGCGTGGACTGGAGGTTACCCTGACGGGAGCATTCGGTTTTCTAGCTGGTGCCTGTTTGTTGCTGTCTGATCCCGCTCGTGCGGCTCTCGCGTCTGGCTTTTATCCCATAGGTGTCTCGCTGTATTCCGTGGCGCTGGTCGCGTATCCTTCATTCCTGGCGCCTGTGGCTACGGTGGCGGAGCGGGGCCGCAAGGCCGGTTTGATCTACGCGGTTGCCGGCTGGGTTGGATCCGCTTTGGGTATCGGGATGGGACAAAACCTTGGACATATCCCTCTTGCCTTCGTTTTGGGAGCCGCCGCGTTATTCCTGTCGCCGTGGCTCTGGCGATTCTTTAAACACCGCAAACGAGAGTCGCTGGTGACTGCCGCGTTGCTGGCCATTGCCTTTGGCGTGCAAAGGGTTGCGTCCCTATACACCGGCATGCACCAGCAACCGGCCACCAGAACGCTGGTTGAGTTTGGACACCAAACCTACATTTCCGAAGGCTGCATCAACTGCCACTCGCAATATGTTCGTCCGAACTCTCCTGACGTAATCATGTGGGGACCTGCGGAGAGTGTGGATGCTGTGCTGCGCGAGCAACCGCCATTGATTGGCAACCGCCGTCAGGGCCCAGACCTTGCTGAAGTCGGCGACCGGCGTTCTTTGCTATGGCTCAAGGCTCACTTCATCAATCCGTCCGCGGTGAGTCACTCGTCTTTCATGCCGTCGTATGCTTACCTATTCCGGGACAGCCGCGGCGATGCACTGGTGGCCTACATGGAAAGTCTGGGCAGCGCGCGCAGCCGCGAACATCGTATCCAGGTAGCGGAAGAGTGGAGTCCGTCATCCAAAGCAGTGGAGATGGCACAGCATGTCGATGGCGCTGTGCTCTTTCAGCAGTACTGCGCAACCTGCCACCAGGCGGATGGCGCCACCCGCGTCGCCTGGCAGAAAGGGTTCCTTCGGCTGCCCCCCAATCTGGCGACTGGTCCACTACTCTATGTGCCCATATCTGCAGACCCCGCCTGGCGATTGAAGCGGATCTCCGAAATCGTCAAATTCGGGTTGCCCGGCACCGACATGCCCGGGCATGAATATCTCCCTGGTGTTCAGGTGGCGGCGATCGCTGAATGGGTAGCCGGACTTGCAACAGAGAACAATGGTCGCAGGTAGTGACCCTGCTCTCTGGTCATCGGTAGAGTGCGACCGATATCACGAGCAGGATCGATCCCAGGGCGACTGCCATCGTGTTCATGTCTAACCTGAGAATTCTTCCCCTAAGGCGCACCTTCCATGGGAGAATCCCGTTTGGGTCAAACAGCGCTCCAGAGTATAGGCGCATGGACCCCAGTGCCATCCAGAAAGCTGCAAGCGTGGTCGCGGTCAGGAATGCAGCCAGATAGAAACCAGCGCCAGCACAGGGTCCGGACCACCAGATGAGCACGACCTCGACCAGCGCGAGCAAGGCCAGGTTCAGAACCTGCCACACAACATGGAAACGAGCGTGCCGGAGCCACAGAGGATTGGTGGCGTGGCTTCGATGCAGATCAATCTTGAGTGCAGCCAAGCCTTGGCTGGCCGCGAGGCTGGTCAACAATAGACGGGCAAAGAATGGGTGAGCCAAGATCCGATCCCTCCGTCGCATCCGTGACGGTCGCACTGGCATTCAACAGATGGAGCAGAACACGCTGTCCTGCTTGCACTTTGAGGGGATCAGCGAAGCCCAGCATTCGGTCATTGATGGTTGCATAATCATAGAAAGCGTCCATGGACGCGTCGCTTCCCCCGCCCATCGAGGCGTTCCAATCATCGTACCCGGCGGGAAGCGGCGCTATCGCTTTACGCCCCGCCCTTCCGGTTCCGCTGGTACCACACGCACAGCTTTTGGGTGAACCCTCTTCCGCGGCGCCGTCCATGTCGGAGGGGAATCCAAAGCCCATGCCAATGTACGATCTCTGGGATCGCCGCGCCGTTGAGCACGTCGATGGCGATTGGCTTGCCCTCGGGCCAGCGGAGCAGCGGCCCCGGCACGCGGTCATTGTATGCAACGGTGTGCACTACTTTGCCAGGCGCGATCTCCAGCTTCAGTGGCGCGATCGTCAGCGTGACGTCGGCTGCAGATTGGGCTCCAGCCGTGATCTCTGAAGAAAGAGCGGCGCCAGCTGTGGCCGCGCTCGAAAGCGCAAGGAATGCGCGACGATCCATCTCGATCCTTCCTTACTGTATGGTATCGGAGCTGCCGCCGCGGTGATGCTTCCAGTCAAAGCGCCGCCCGAGAATGCCTTTTACAATCAGGTGATCGGTGCCGGCCGTCGGTCCCACCCCCACGCCGAAGTTAATCTCCCAGTTCGGTGACACATTCAGATCGACCGCAGGAAAAAACTGCTGCTGCTGATCGTGCAAGCCGAGAAAATCCCCAATCCTTCCGTAGGCTGCGTAGTACTCCAGACCTCCACTGATGTACTTATTGAAGTCATAGCTGAACTTGACATTTGGAGAAAAGGCCAAGCCCTGGTTCACGCTTGTCCCGTGAAAGGATCTCTCCAGCGCCGGATTCAATGCAAAGTACCATCGGCCGATCGACTTATCGACGATCGGTCGAATTTCCCACGTCCAGGTATCCGTTGAGAAGACCCGCCGCTGATACCCTATCTCTGTGGAAAGGCTCACGCCGACCGGCCAATGCCAACTGTCCGGCACGCGTACGCGCGGCCGAATATGATCGCCAACCCACTGGACACCCTGGCCGCTTCGTTCACTGGTAAAGATGTAGAATCCCACCTCCGACCAGTCGTTCAGCCCTTGCGTAATCTCGATGGTTTCATGCTCGGCATGATTTGTTGGATAGGTCCCGTCAGCCGCCAAATTTGAACCGGGGACGGCCTTGGAACCGTCCACCGTAAAGTTGCTATGCAGCTCAAGCATGGTCGTCCGCGGCGTCACCGTATCCGAACCGTAGACCTGAATTTCGTAGTTGTCCTGCCCGTATGCGATTTGCGAACTGAAGGTTAGCAGGGCGAACAATCCTAGCGCACACAGGAATGCCGCCCGAGAGGACCTCGCCTTCACTCTTGATGCAGCAAATCCGCCCGGCAATTTACCTCGCTCCCAAGTTGAGCACCGAACCGCACCATATGTCTTAGCTTCTTAAGATTGTACTTGACATTTCTTCTTAAGGCGTTAAGACTTTGTGGTTAGCGGTTGGATTGAGTGCCATCCCGCACTGGGCTTCGACGACTGGGGCCATTTTTCAAAGCTGTTGTCGAGTAGGGAGCCGCACTTGACGCAAGCGTTTATCGAAACGATGTTTCCCGCGACTGCGAAAAAGGGCGGTGCATAGCTCTCGTTGGAAGAAAATGTTTGAAAAGCCAAGATTGGTGCCCCAGACCATGTTGTTCGGAAGGGTTGTAGCGTACGAATGTACCGCGTGCGGGAAAAGCTTTGCCATGCCTCTCTTGGAGGGTGCCGTTCCTTCAGATTTTCCCCCGCCGTACATTATCCGTGCCGGGTTCCTTAGCCATGATTGTCAAGGCTCAAACGCGACAAAGTACGAGGCGAAGTAAGAGAGATCCAGATGACAGCAGACGATGAAGATCTTCCGGTTAGGTACTTGCTCTATGCAGCCGCGGCCATTGTTGTGATTGCGGTCGTCGCGGTCAGCAGCTTCTTCATCTTGGTTCGATAGCAGTGGGAACAGCTGCGTCACGTTTCTGGCTTGAGGCTAGCCAATCGCTGATATATACAAACTAATTTGTTGGCCGCTAATGACAAGCATTTCCATGGTGCCAAAGATTATGGCAATTGAAAAGGTGGAGCAGATCATGGGCGCAAACAAAATACTGAAAGGTGCATTTAGCCTGGCTATTTATGCTGGAATAGGCGCGGGTCTCATGGCGCTTGCAGATCGTCCTGCTCATGCTGAGGGAGCCGAGCCTCACGAGAAGGTCGTGGAAAATGCGGATGTTTTGCCCGACACCTCGACCAGTACTCATGATATTCAAACTGTGTTCGTGATCCCGATGGAAAATCGCAACTGGGCGGACATCAAGGGAAGTTCCGAAGCGCCATATATCAATAAGACCCTGCTTCCGATGGGGGCGTATGCGGAAAACTTCATCAACCCGCTCCACCCCAGCCTGCCTAATTACATTACTCTCGAGGCCGGTTCCGATCTCGGCGTCACGGCGGATGGATTACCCAGCCGGTACGCGCAGGAGACACATGAGCATCTTTCCGAGCAACTGCACAACGCGGGCATTTCATGGCGCGCGTATGTCGAAAGCATCACGGGCAAGGACTGCCCGCTGACTCCCGAGGGTCCAAAGGACAGCAACGGCAGCCAGGAATATGTCCCACGTCACTTCCCCCAGATTTTTTTCAAAGATATGACGAACGATAATGACAGTAAATCTGCCTATTGCATCCAGCGAGCGGAGCTGTTCAGCAGGCTTGCGAGCGATCTTAAGGACAACGCGATCGGACGCTACAACTTTATCGTGCCGAATTTATGCGATATCGGGCATGACCCATGCGGTGGAAACGAGGTTTCCCATTTCGATACATGGCTGAAAGACCACCTGCCGACCATCCTCAACTCGCCACAATACAAAACCGGGCATGTGCTTGTGATCATACTCGCGGACGAGGCGCGCACCGGTGATGGACCGACGCCACTAATCCTTCTCGGCGCAGGAGTGAAGAAGGGCTATTCCAATCAGGTTAACTACTCGCAAGGCTCGGTGCTCAGGACCCTCCAGGAAATTTTCGGAGTATCGCCATTCCTGGGCAGTGCGGCGAAATCAAATGACTTCAGCGCGATGTTCACCACCTTTCCCTGATTGTGTCCAATATTGATCTGTTATCCCGGGGCCGGATAACAGATTGTGACCGAAGCCAGTTAAATCGAGTTTCGTAATGATGATCGAACAGAGTCTTGGAACTTCTCTGCGTTACTTAAGGGAGCAGAACGGCATTTCGCAGCGGACACTTGCCGAACGAACTGACTTTTCAGCCAGTTTTCTATCGCAGATTGAAAATGGGCAGTGCTCACCGTCAATCTCATCGATGGAGAAGATAGTGAATGCACTCGGGGCTACGCTGGGGCAGTTCTTTCTTTCCGCAAATCAGCAGGTTGTGAATATCGTGCGCGCCAGCGAACGCACGCACATGACGCTCGACTGTTCGCGAGCAGAGATTGCTTCTCTGGGCTCGCTTTCCCACCCATCGCAGTTCCGGGCTTCCATAATAAAAATCAAGTCCGGCGGCCTAACGGGAATGGATGCCACTCACTCCATTTCTGACGAGTTCGCCATGGTGTTCGCAGGCAAGGCAATATTGAAGCTAAAGGAAAGCGAGCAGACGCTCGAACGCGGCGACTCCGTTACGGTTGTCGCGGGAACAGGCCGCCAATGGCGCAATGGATCTGACACGCTGGCCGAGATCCTGGTCATTTCCTTGGGCCCATATCATTGAGACGCATTGCATATAGTCCTATGTGCATCGCTCGGTCTGCCAAGCACCCATGGCGGCAAATGGGGGCAGGTTTGATTCGCGATGAAGATCTTCCGGTTTCGTCGGCACCGCGGCTGCATCGGCCGGCGCATTCCCGAGAACCTCAAGGGTTGGCCTGCGAGCTCGACCCTTGAGGGCATTTTCACCACCAGAACGGCATCACGAACGCCGCGAGCCCGGTAGTAGTCAGCAAAATCGCCGCCGCCACCACCCTAACGTACACGCGGCGGTCCGCAGAGCGGGTCGGCCCTCATGCTTGCTCGCTGGTGGTCAAAGCCAAGCATCAGACGGGCGACCACGGCCGTAACGGCAACGGCGACGATCCCGAACGAGGCGCCGCCCAGCATTCGGAGCGTCGCCGTGATCGGGAGCGACCATGAGAGCATTCGGGCTGTCGAACCTCGAGCTGGCGACGCTGCATCTCCTAGCCACCCAGGGCCTCAGCAACGCGGAGCTGAGCACATTCTTCGGAGTAAAAGAGACGGCGATAAAGTCCCGGGTTTTTCGCATATTCCGCGCCACTGGGGCTCGGACCAGGCTCGAGCTTGTTCTCATCGTTCACCGGCACGGGGAACTCGCAAAGGCCACCGCCGCCGCATTCCGGGGAGTCTCTTAATGGGCGAGACACCGGATATCCTGGCAGACGGGCGCAGCGCGAAGCGCGGGTCAAAATTACTGCGCAAGTCTCTCAAGGATCTGGGCGCCGGACGCTCGATCCTGCTCGTTAAGAACAATCGCGTGATTGCAGCCTCGAGGAACTGCCGACATCTTAACGTGCCTCACGCGCACCCTGTTCTCTTACGCATTGGCAAAATGCGTTAGTGGCGATCCACCACAGACAGTCGCTTATAGATACCAACCGCCGCAGTAGCCGATTGCTGGAGGGCCTGCTTGCGATTCTGATCTCCAGGCTTACTAACTTGGCCCGAAGCACTCGGGTCTATCAAAGCCACTGTTTGCCGCTTTGCACCGTTGTTGCCAGGCGTAGCAGACGGCAGAGGCCGGCGGAGGAGTCTTGGACCTGGCCCACTCGATGTTGGAGACGTGCCCTCAACCTTGCGGGATGTCCCATCCGGCGGGGGTTGCGTGAACTGACTGGCTTCTGACTGGCTCACGCTTGCAACCGTCGCAGCCGTGCTCCTTTGGGCTGGAGGCGCTAACAGCCGAACTTTTCTATTTGCTCTTGCTTCGGTCCCCGTTCCTGAATGAGAAGCGGGAATCTCTGACGTCAATGGTTTCGGCATCTGCTGGTGCGCGTAGGAAAGGAGCACTGCCAGAGATGGTACGATGCCGAGAAAACCGGCAAGAAGAGACAGTCCACAAACAGTGCGCAAGCAAATCAACCACCTCGAAGGTCTTCTTGATCCAGCCAAGATTGAGTGAACACGAGCCTTCAAATCTTCAGCGGATGCCGCGAAATCTATACCCCAGGTCTTCGGGTCTTGCAATAGATTCAAGCGAGCAAAACGAACTAG
>Ga0182024_10009837_pt1 | contig 19650 bp, 8 predicted proteins | sample P32metaG_FD_120480 | JGI IMG/M metagenome (GOLD analysis project Ga0182024, IMG submission 120480) | Permafrost microbial communities from Stordalen Mire, Sweden - P3-2 metaG (Illumina Assembly) | ecosystem: Environmental > Terrestrial > Soil > Wetlands > Permafrost | place: Sweden: Stordalen... | reverse complement strand
GCCAATCAATCTCGTCCCAACCAACGGCTGCAACAAATCACGCCGCCGTCGCCGTGTTCGGCAATCTCGTGCCGACCAAAAAGCTGTTCACTATGTGTTCATGAATAATGCAGGCTAGAGGTCTTGAAGTGAAGAACTTGTTGTAAAAGAGTCAAGTTTTTAAGCCGCCAATTTGGCTTTCACCCATGCCTTTATTTCGTGATCGAGTTTATCGAAGCAGCGGCGGAGGGTGGCGTTTGGGGCGGAGAGTTGGGGCAGGATGTTGCCGAGCCCTGGGCGGAGGATGGCGCGTAGGTACGAGTGAAGAACCATCCGCTGCGCAGACCAAGGCCAGTCAACCGGTAGCGGTGGCTATTGGGGATTCGTTCGATCATTCCGTGGAGGCGCAAGCGGCGGAGTTGGTAAGTCATCTGGCCTTGGGTCAGTTCCGCCGGTTGTTGACCGAGCAAAGGTGCCAGTTGCTCGCGGAGATTGCGGTTGGAAAAGCCGGTGGGGAGCAGTTGGAACAACAACAGCGCGCTCCACAACGCCTGGACTTGCGGGTCGGCGAAGCGAAGAGCGGAGACCCTTTGCGATTCGATGTGAATGGGACGGTTTACTTTCTGGAAAGCCTCTTCGGAGAGCAGGCAGTCATGGCTGATTTGTTCGACATAGAGCAAGCGGCGGTTGGCCTGAAAGCCAATGTTGCGTAGAGCGGGCAAGTTGCGCAAACTCTTGCCGATATAGAAATCGCGTGTGTTGTTGATGGTGGTTTCGGTGCGCAAGGCGCGGCCTTCTTTGTGATACTGTTTGATGCGCGTTCCTTTGTAGTCGATATGCAACGAAGGAATCACCCCGTCGGTGATCACGCGCGTGCGAAACGGTCCCGGTGTGCCTGGGGTGACCCAACGGTCGAAGATCAGTTGAACCTGTTTGGGCCGGCCGACGTCGAGATTCTCCCGAAACGCTTCTTCGAAGAAAATCCGTCCGTTGACCGGGCAGTCGAGCACCTGGGTCAGGGAGAGTTCGATTCGCAGAATCGAGAGTTGATACCGGTATCCCGCTTGCCGGTCCCTGGCGGCGAAGGGATGCGGCAGGCACCGCAACCATTTACGCAAGAGCGCTTCGATCTTCTCCGCGGAGAGCCCATCACAGATGGCTTGGAGCCGCTTGGGAGCTACACAGGAGAGGACGCCGTTGTCGAAAGCCTGGAACTGGATTGCCTTATTCTTCATTTGCTGCTTGGCGTACTCATGCCCATTCAGGCAAAGCTTGGCGTTGTACGGAAAGTAAGAGCAGAACTTCAGAAAGAACGGCCCGAAGTCCCGATCGAGACCGTAGAAGTAGTAGTGGTTTACCAAGGCGGTCGATTTTACGATCCATGCGTAGCTCTTATGGGTTCGCGGATTATGCCGTTTCTCGGTGCGGTAGACGCGACACTTCTCCTGCGCTTTGCCCACGAAGATGATTCCTTCGTTTCCAGTAAAAGCGGCACGGCGCTCATTGGCGATATCGTCTTTACGCTGCCCCTTCTCGAAGGTGATCATCGGGATGTTGTTATCTCGAACAAAGCGCTCAATCGATTCAATGAAGCGTCGGGTGATGGGTTCGACCATCGCCGTCGAGGCGACCGGATGCCCGCGGTGGATGCGGATGAACTTCAGAACCCCTTCCACCGCTTGCAAGACCGGCACGTAGACGTTGAGGTACATTCAGCGATCCCTTCCAACTCAAGTACCACATGCTTACGCAGTACGTCCGCCACGCTTTGTCCTCTTCCAGGATTCAACTTCTCAGTCGGTTTGCCACGCATGGCTCCGTTATAAACTACGCTTCAGCTAAATTGCGGAATCGCATGCTGGTCTGAGGCGAAGCCTCGCTGGTTTTATGTTTAAATCTTTCAGCGTTGCTGCACCTTGGGAAAGGAATGCGGGACGATTCCGATGCCTTCTTTGACCGCAATGATCTGATCCACTGGAACGTTGATCAGTTTATCGACTTGTCCGCTTGGCCAGTTCACCACAAGTGAATCTATCTTCGTTCGTTTCCCGAGCCCGAAGTGAATTCTTGGATCACTGGCCGACATGTAGCTCGTTCCGCCTTTCGACTGCTCGACGTGCGCGAGACCACCGGCAGTCAACTTCAGCGAAGATCCAATGCCATCACGGTTGGACTTTGTGCCGATCAAGAGCACTTCGAGCCAATGATTCGCGGTTCCTCCGTCGTTTCGCAAGAGTTCAGGGGAATCTCCACGGCAATTGACGGCTAGCCCGACTGCCCCGTCATTGAAAAAATCCGCGGTTGCCAGGCCACGTCCCGCGACTGGACGAACGAAGTCCGGACCGAGCGAGTCAGATGACTTTTCGAAATGACCGTTTCCAAGGTTATGAAACATGAGCAGCGGTTCCTTGTACGACACTTCGCTGTGGTAGAGGTGGACATTGTCGACCATCGCGCCATTTGCTTGCACTATGTCAGGCCATCCATCATTGTCGTAGTCGATGAATTTTGCCGCGACTCCGCTGAGCGTAATCGCCTTGTTTCCGATTCCGGAACTATAAGTGACATCTGTAAAAGTGCCATCGCCATTGTTGTGATAGAGACGGTTCAGTTCAAAGTCGAGGTGTGTAATATACACGTCGAGCAATCCGTCCCCGTCCACGTCCGCAGCGTCAATTCCCATGCCCGCTTCGTATCGGCCATCCTCGCTCGCGGCCAAACCAGAGATCAGGGAGATATCGGTGAATGTGCCGTCCCGGTTGTTTTGAAAAAGAAAATTAGGCCAAGTATCGTTGGCGATGGCAATGTCAGGCCATCCATCATTGTTGAAGTCGGCAAGGACTACTCCCATTCCTTTCGATTCTGGAATGCCCACGCCTGACTTTTCGCTCACATCGGTAAAGGTCCCGTCGTGATTGTTGCGGTAAAGTTTGGTCTTTTGTCCTCGATAATTGTTTGGATTGCAATAAGACCTGTAACCTGGAGCACGCTCGCCGCACCACAGATTGTTCTCAGGCGACCAATCAAGATAGTTCGTAACAACCAGGTCGAGCCAGCCATCTTTGTCAAAATCGAACCACCCCGCACTTGTCGACCATGCACCTTCATCGGCGACGCCTGCCTTAGCGGTCACATCAGTAAACGTCCCGTCCCCGTTATTGTGGTAGAGAATTGCTCTACCATAGCCCGTCACATACATATCGGGAAAGCCGTCATTGTCGTAGTCTGCGACCGCAACCCCCTGTCCGTAGTGCCCTTCGCCACCGACGTGTGCCTTCTCGGTAACGTCGGTGAATGTGCCATCGCCATTATTGCGATAAAGCGCCGAATGCAGCGGTTTCGAGGGTTTGTATGCGGCTGTGGCACCTGACTGGACAAAATAAAGATCCATCAGCCCGTCTTGATCGTAGTCGATCCAACCAACTCCGGTACCCATCGTCTCGAGATAGTATTTTTCGTCCGTTTCAGTTGAGTCTTGAACGAATGTGATACCGGCCGATTTTCTAATGTCAGTGAATCTGACTGAGATCGGAGTGTCTTTGGCTTTTGAAGGCTGTTGCGCAGCGTTGAGAAAGTGCTGACTGTAATTACAAGAGAAAGCTATGAGCAAGATCGAGCTACCGTGACAGAATTGACGGAATAACCTGCAATGATTTCGAACGAAAAGAGCCTGTAGGCGAAGTAAGCTGAGGGGCCATGCGGAACTCCAGAGCGTCATAGCGTTTTATCGGCGAGAGAGAGCGCGAATTGAAGAAACTGTGACTTATTGGCCACTGTCAGGGATTCCTGGCTGGTTGAAGGAGTTGCCGACGCGCGATCTAGAACTTGCTCAATTCTTTCGATATCGAGACTCGCGCTGACGCTGCTATTTTTGAAGCGGTCTAAAACGTCTCGTGCTTTTGCAATCTGGCCTGATTGAAAATAGAGAACGCCAAGTGTCGAGTAGCCTCCAGACCATTGGGGAAGTAAGTCGACCGCGTGTTCAAGCTCGCGGGCTGCGTCTGTCGTGTTACCTTGCATCGCAGCAGTCACGCCCAATCCCCAATATAGTTTGCCCGATCCGGGAATGCGTTTCTGACCCACGAGAAGTGTCTGCTGAGCATCGCTAAGGTTGCCTTGACGCAAGTCGAGGAGCGCTAGTGACAAATACCCTTGGTCGTTGTCCGGGTTTCGGTCGATCGATGACTGAAATGCTTGAGCGGCGGCCGTGCTATTTCCAAGGTGCGCATAAACATCTCCGAGCAAAGCGAGGTAAGCATTGTCTGATTGTCCTTGCGGGGAAATCTTCTGCGCAGAGTCAAAAGCTTCTTGATATCGGCCCATTTGGAAGTTCGCATTTGCTAGATTAAACTTGACATCGTCGGAGTTAGGATTTTCCTGGAGCGCCTGCTCAAAATGCTGGATGGCATCGTCGAAGAGACGATAGCGCGCAAGCAAGACCCCGGTACCGGCCAAAGCTTTAAAATCTCCCGGGTTCAGCTGATCAAGGCGCGTGATTGTGCTTCTGCCTTTCTCGACATCGCCCGCTTTGAGATAGGCTTCCGCAAGTAGATATAGACTTTTAGTCTGATCAGGATGCCTCTTGACTTCATTGATTAGCTCGGTCATATCCAACTCATCGCGTGCGCCGGGTGCGAGCTTCGAGCGGTGATCGAGATAATCGAAAAGATGCTGATAGGGAAGAGGGCCAGCCGGCGCATTCTTGGAAAGGGTCTTAAAGGTGTCCAAGTCCCGATCTGCCGCGGCGGTTTCGTGAAGGCTTCGTTCAACCAAGGCCAGCTTGTAATATCCGGTCGCGGGATCGCGACCAACGCGGATATATTCCTTCAGGAACTCCTCAGCTTCCGGAAACTTCCTGGCCGCGATCCGCATGTTGGCTAATCCCAAAAGCGCATCGGGATATTTTGGATCGGCGCGAAGAGTTTCATGGAAAAATGCTTCCGCGTCTGGGGCGTTACCCTGCGATTGCGCAATCAATCCCAAGTTATAAAGGCAGGAAACGTTGTGGGGATCCAATTGAAGCCCCTGCCGAAAATATCGTCTTGCCTCGTCAAATCGCCCGAGGTTCAGATACGTGATTCCGAGGAAAGAATAGGACCGCGCCGAATTCTCGACCGCGAGAAGCTTTTTGAACTGCTCGATGGCCTTGTCCGCTCTACCTGCCATAAAGTAGCTCTCGCCTAGTGCTGTAATGAGATCGGTGCGCTGAGGCGCGACTTTGATGCCTTCTTCGAGAAGCGGTATCGCATCTTCGAAATAGTCCTCCGACATACTAATCTTCGCCATCAAGAGGATGACGTCGGGGTTATCAGGCCCAATGCGGTGCGCACGAATTAAAAGGTCCAATGCATCGAGCGGCCGCGACTCATCCACGTAGGCCTGGGCCAAGAGATGCATTGCATTCACTGAGTCTGGATTCAAGTTCAACGCGCGATTGAGCGTTGACTCGGCCTTCGCAAACTGGCCGTCGCGAAGGAGGACCTGGCTCAGGTTATAAACGATTTCGAAAGTGTCTGGTTGGAGCGTGTCCGCTCGTTCTAGATCGAGTTGCGCTTCTTTGTATTGCTTTTCGGATGCTAGTAGCACGCCGAGAGAAAACTGGACCTTCACGTCATTGCTGCTCGACGCTGCAAGTAATGATGCTAAATGGACTCCCTCAGCCATGCGCTTGCTCTGAAAATAGGCGCGGACGAGATTGAAACGAGTCGGCAGATTCGTCGGGGTAACGCGCTCAAAATGTGGAATCGCTGCTGCTGATTCACCTTTGGACATGAGTAGAACGCCAAGGTTGTAATTGGCGTCCGAGTTCGCCGGATTAATGCGCAGGACGGCGCGGAATTCTCTCTCTGCCAAATCAAACTGCCTGAGAGCGACATAGACGTTGCCGAGGTTGTTATGGGTTTTTATCGAACTGGGAGATAGCTTGAGGGCTCGCTGAAATGCCTCGATGGCGCTTGGGTAGTCTTGTTGATCCGTTTCGATAATTCCGAGAAGGTTGTGGCCTTCGACGCTTGAAGGGTATGACTGCAGTCCTTGCTCTGTTGCGGTTTTTGCCTCATGGAGGCGACCTTGCTGAACGAGCGCTTCGGCTTCCTGAAAGTTCTTAGAGGAATTCGATTCTTTTTGTTGTGCCAGACACGCAGGAATATGAAGCAGAACTGCGCACAAGGCGAGGATTTTGCCCACGTTCGGATGTGCGATGGAAGATTTACACCTAGTCTGAGACACTGCGCGACAACTCATTCTTTCACCATACCTTGAAGGGCTCGACAAGGCGCTCATTGTAGCATTTCGAGTGCTTGCTTAGCGCTATTGTTGTCGGGCTGCACACGCAGCAAGTCGAGCAGAATCTCTCTCGCTTTTTCCCTCTCGTTCTGGATCGCGTAAAGGCGGGCGAGGTTGAGATAAGACTGATCGAAGCTGGGCGCAACGCGAATCCCCGTTTTGAATCGATCTTCCGCCTGCGCATATTGCTGACCTCGGACAAACAACACGCCGAGATTATTCAATGCTTCCGGGTAAACCGGACGCAAGGCGAGTGCCCGCTGCAGATAATCTGTAGCACGATCCAACCGCCCTTGTTGTGCAAAGAGCATGCCGAGACTGTAGTTGACTTCAGGATCGTCGGGTTGAATTTGGATTGCGCGATTGAGGCAATCCTCAGCTTTTTCAAATGAATGCTGGCGACGGTAGACATTACCCAGGTTCAGCAGTGCGATCCCGAATCCCGGCTTCAATTCGAGCGATTTTTGAAAGTCTCGGATAGCCTCGTCAAGCTGTTCGTGCTGGGCGGCCATCGTGCCAAGGTTGTTCCAAGCCTCTGGATAGTTTGGCCGCAGCTGCAAGGTCATCTCGAGATAGCTGCGCGCTTGTTGAAAGTCGTTTCTCTTCAGGCTAAGAGTACCGAGATTGTAGTAGGCATCGGCTTCATTGGGTTTTACTTCGATGACCTGTCGAAATGATTCAGCTGCCTGGTCAAGGTAGCCGTGTTGATACATCGCGACGCCGTACGTAAAATCGTTTCGCTGGAAGCTGTCTTGTACCAGTTGGCCTTTAAAGGGAAGCGCTTTCTGCATTCGATCGTTCGCGTTTTTCGGAATCGACCGGATGTCTTGAAAGAGACTCGCAGGCGCGACCGTCCCCTGGTAGACCTTTACGATCATGCCGTCGCTATCGAGCAAGAACGATAGTGGAATCGGGAGATCGCGACGACGATCGAATAGATAGCGATAGACGATGTTGTAAACCCCCGCAACTTCATCGTTCGCAAACAAGACAGGAAATGGAAGGCGCTGTTCTGTGGCAAAGGAGCGGGCCGCTGCAGAATCAATAGTCGTGTCCACATTCAGAGCTACGATATTCAGACTGCCGGAAGCCATTGCGGGCTTGCGATCCCGCAGGAGCCTGAGCAAATCCAAGCTCGAAGGAGAGGAGGTTGCCCAAAAACTGAGAAGTGTTGGGATTCCTTTGAAGGAGTTGAGATCGCGCATCACGCCGGAAAGATCCGGCAACGAGAAACTCGGCACCTTTAAGGGCTGGAGGAGCCAGGTTTCCGGCTCCGAAGGCAGAGGTTCGATTTTGGGTGTTGGGCTCGACTTCAAGAACGTGGTATTGGACACGAATTGCCTGGCGTTGAACGAGCCCAAGCCTTCTTCGACTTCGATGAAATGGTTTGCGGGTAAGTTCTCGAACGCCTGAGAGAGCCCATTTGGCCAGCGAATCTTTGCGCGAATCGGCTGGTCGGGATTTCCAACTCCGAAGAAGAGTGCCTTGGAATGCTGGGAGAGAAATCCAGACCCGGCCTGAAGATACTTGGTTTGGCGAAGCATTCCGGCCTCAACTGTGATGGACGCACCGATTGCGTCTCGATTGCTTTTGACACCTTTCAGCCGGAATGAAATTGAATGACCAATCCCTTGAATCGAATTGTGAAGAATGCGCAATTGCGGTGCGTTGCGGTTCTTAAGAATGACTTCCAATCTTCCATCGTGGTCAATGTCTGCGAGCGCGAATGAGCGACTGTCTTCGGGGAAGTCCAATCCTGTAGGGCCGGAAACTTCGGAGAAGGTGCCATCCTGGTTGTTCACGAACATCACGTTTCGCGCGTATCCATGCCAGGTACGATCCGATCGAACCAATTCATTGATCGCATTCCAACCGCGTTCGTACGCCGAAGCAGGAGTGGCGTCTTCTGATGATTTGGCGACAACCTGCCGCCAGAAAAAGCTCGCGAGATCATCTCGCTCGACGCCGGATAAGTACCCATTTGCGACGTAGAGGTCTGCGAAACCGTCATGATCGAAATCCCAAAAGTCAGATGACCAGGACCAGCGACCCATCTCGACCCCGGCTTCTCGTCCGACGTTTAGAAATGTTCCATCACCTTGATTGCGGTAGAGTGCATTGCCGCGTGCGTGCCGCTGGTAGAGGCCGCGGATGTGCTCTGGCGCATTTTGATGAAACTGCTTTTGCCCTGAAACCCTTTGGCCAGCTGCCTCCCACATGCTGGGGACGTAGACATCCTGATGCCCGTCGTTATCGAAGTCGGCCCATGAGCAGCCCATCCCGGCGCCGACACCTTCGACGTGCGCCTGTTCCGAAGCAACGGTAAACGTTCCGTCGCCGTTGTTGCGGTAAAGCTGAGAGTTTCCGAAATCATTGGCTACAAAAAGGTCGGGCAATCCGTTGCCATTGGAATCGCCCCAGGCGCACGAGAAGCTATATCGATCGTTATCGACGTTCAGGCCTGTCGCTTCGGTTGTCTCCGTAAAGCTCCCGTCTCCGTTGTTGTGAAAGAGACAATTCGGCGGACCGTTACGCGCATCGTAATAGGGGATGGGGTAGTGGTATTGGTCGAGACCCAGATAGTACATGTAGGTGCAGAGGTAGATATCGAGATGACCGTCTCGGTCATAGTCCGCCAATGCTGCGTGCGTGAAGGTCCCTTGAGATTCGCGAGCAAACTTGAAGGCATCTCGCTTTAAGGAGAAGGTCCCATTGCCCTGGTTGCGGAAAAGCAAAGGGCCAGTTCCACAAACAACGAGCAAGTCTTGCAGGCCGCGGTTCCCGAAGTCCGCGAAGAGAGCGCAGGCTGTGCTGTCGAGGACACCCACGCCGGTTTTTTCCGTTACATCTTCGAATGTGCCATCACCCCGATTGCGGTAGAGGCGATTGGGCAGTCCCGCCAGTTGGCAAACATAGATATCATCGAAGCCGTCGTTATCGAAATCTCCAACCGCAACGCCATTATTGGCGTATACGTCTACGCCGATCGCGCCGTCGAGAACCGTTCGCCAGTAGTCGGCTCCACGCAGCATTTGTTTCGCATAGGAGTCGGTTTCTCCGAGGGCCTGCTGCGTCACGTCGATAAACGCTGGCCCGCTGATAGTGCTGAGTGTCTCCTCGCCGATCTCCCATTTCTGCGCTTTCCAGTTCTGCGAAGCGTCTTGCGACCATTGAATGCGCCATGAGCCCACACGCTCTTCACTCACTTGACTGCTGCGTTCACCGACCAGGTCATAACGGATATCCACGTGCACCGTCACTGGAGATTCGCTGACTTGTTCGATCCCGTAGATTTCAAATTCCGCGGTTGTGGCATGCGAGAGCGAACTCAGCCAGACATCGATGTTCCGGAGGAACTGATCGCGCCCTGGGTTGAGATTTCCGTCGAACATTCTTCTGCGCGTATCAATGCCATACGAGGAGCGCATTTTTGTTTCTTTGACGACGGAAAAAGAGGTGGCTCGAATCGAAGCGTCGAGCAACTCGGCTAATCTCCGATGGTCATGCGACGAGTTGATTAGTTCGAGAGACCATTGTTTGAGGATCGACTCAATCTCGAATGCGTATTTCTCAGTGATGTATTCATCAGAACCCGGAGCGACGAGACGCAGGACTTCAGCCAAAGGAGACTGGGCTGGATAGTGAGGGGACAAACGAACGTCTGCGAACGGGAAGACCGGCTGACCGTCAATTGAGTTTTCGGGCGAACCGAACAGGGGCGATGATCCAAAGAAGGGCGCAGGCCTGAGGACCATCGGCGCCCATCCCAAAGTTTTAAGAAACGCTCGGCGGGAAAAACGTGGGCGCTCTTTCAATTCGGATGGCGTCATCACGGGGTCCCGAAGACCGGGAAGATGACCGAATCATAGCATCCGAGTCCGTCCCGGTTAATGAGCGTGAGAAGGAATATCGTTTGGAACAGAAACTAAATGAGCGACTAGAGCGAAAGGCGAAGATGACCTGAGGATTTCTCGCCATGCATCCAACTTTTCCGTCCCATTTTTGAAAAATTTGTGGATATGGCGGCCCGCTGGTGTCGATCCGGTACGTTGATACCAGGTCGTCGATAAATTATTCGTAATAAATTAGTTATCGACGATAGGCCGCTTTGGAAAGGCGGCTCGTAAAGGGCAAAGCAGTCGCGGTAATCTGACCTATCAATTCTGATCTCCAACTTTCGGTTGACAAAAATACAACGAATGCAATACGCTTCGTCGCACACTGATGAAACCGTTTACAAAGAGCGGTGAAAAGTGGACACCTTCGTTCCCCTAAATCGGCAATACAGGACGGAAGGAAGAGTGAGAAAGCGGAGGAAATTGGGATGGGCCGTGAGCGTAAAACCCCGACGTGGTTTGGTGTGTGTGTCTGCATAGCCTTCACGAGTATTTGCTTCCTGATGTTCCAAAGCCGAAGCGCATTTGGCCAGGTGGACGAAGGAGCAATCACTGGGACGGTTCAGGACACAAGCGGCGCTGTTGTGGCCAACGCGAATGTCACTCTCCTGAATACGGATCAGGGCATCACGCTGGAAACCAAGACGAGCGGCAGCGGAGGATATACCTTCTCGCCTGTCAGGATCGGGCATTACACCGTGACCGTTACGGCGCAGGGTTTTGCCAAAACCACCCAAACGAACCTGACTGTAAACGTCGCGCAATTTCTTCAGGTGAACATTCAACTTAAGCTCGGCGCTGCGACAGAAACGGTCGAGGTGAACACTGCGCCGCCACTGCTGCAGACCGAAGAAGCCTCCGTTGGCCAAGTGATCGGGCAACAGGAAGTGAATAATTTACCCCTCAATGGACGTAACTTTACCTTCCTCGCCCAGCTTGGCGCCGGTATGCAAACGCCGCAGGCCGATACGAGAGGCAACGCGGCTTCCGGCGCTTTTTCCGCCAACGGTCTGCGACCGGCGCAGAATAACTACCTCCTCGATGGCATTGACAACAACTCCAACAACGTCGACTTCCTGAATGGAACCAACTATGTCATCCTTCCGCCCGTCGACGCGATTCAGGAGTTCAAGGTTCAGACCGCAGACTTTAGCGCGGAGCTGGGCCGTGCCGCGGGCGCGGTTATGAATGCGACCATTAAGTCCGGAACGAACAGCATTCATGGCGCGGCCTGGGAGTTTTTCCGCAACGACAAGCTCGATGCGTCGGACTGGTTTGAAGACAACTCCACTACACCAGCCAAGGGCGAGCTTCGTTTGAATCAGTTTGGAGCGATGGTTGGCGGCCCAGTCATCAAGAACAAGTTCTTCTTCTTTGGCGACTACGAAGGAAAGCGTCGCGTGCAGGGAACTTCATTTACCAGTTCAGTCCCGACTGCCCTGGAGCGCAGCAGCGGCTTCCTGAACCTCACTGATAACCTAACGCAGTTCGCAGGAGCCGCCAGAACCGATATTCTCGGCCGCAGCATCCAGAGAGGGACGATCCTCGATCCGGGAACAACGCGGCTCGTGGCCAACGGCACGGTCGACCCGGTTTCAGGTTTGCCAAATACTTCCGGGGCTGACGGTTATGCGCGTGACCCGTTCAGCTCGGCGTGCGGTCCGGGAACGAAGAGCTTTTCGACATCCAGCTGCCCTGACCTCAACATGCTTCCAGGTGCGCGCATCGATCCAAACGCCGTGAAGCTGTTGGACCTCTATCCGGCGCCGAATGCAGGCCTGGCCACCTACCAGGACAGCCCCGCTCTCTACGAGCATTCGGACGGCTTCGATACCCGCGAAGACTTCAATCCGAATGAGAAGAACCAGATCTTCGCGCGATTCAGCTATTCGGATGACCCGCAATTCATTCCTGGCCCATTTTCCGGCGTAGCGGACGGCGGTGCGTTTGAACAGGGAATCCAAACCGCAAAATCGGCCCAGATGGTCGCGGCCTACACGTACGTGTTCAATCCGAACACCATTAACCAGGCCCGTGCCGGGTTTGCCCACCTGCACACCACCCGCTTCGGCCCGGTCGGCTCGCAGTTGGGAATTCCGGCGCAGTACGGAATCTCCGGTATTCCCCAGGTGGCCGAAAATGGCGGCCTTCCCGACTTCTACTTCAACAGCCTGACGAACCTGGGCAGCAACAACTTTCTCCCATCGGACGAAACCACCGCGACCATCCAGGTAACCGACGACTTCACCAAGATCTACGGCAAGCACAGTTTCAAGATGGGCGTGGAATTCCAGAAGGCGAAGTTCGCCACCTTACAGCCTGCCTGGTCGCGCGGGGCTTACAATTACACGGCCAATTTCACCGACATTCCCAACCAGGGTTCAACCAACAGCGGAATTCCGAACATGCTGCTGCCTCCGATCGCAGCGCCGGCCACGATCGATGGAGCGCCGAATCCAAATGGCTTTAGCTATTCCGGCGGAGCCAACGAGACATACGCTTCCAACATCAACAAGACCTACGACGAAAAGGCGTACTTTGCCACCTACTTCCAGGACGACTGGAAGATGACGCCGAAGCTAACGCTGAACCTCGGTGTCCGTTGGGATTATTTTGGCCCGATTAATGAGACGAACGGCGGCCAGGCCAATTTCGTTCCCATTGCCGAGCCCGACAGGGGAATCGGGGCGCCGACATTCATTGTACCGGCTTCCGGAAAGGACAACCGCGCGCTGTCCACTACCTCAACCTGTTCAGGTGTCGGTTGCGTGGGTTTTGTCAATCTCCTGGCACAGGATGGGATTACGCTCGACGAGACCAATCAATACGGTCAAGGACTTCTCCAGACGCAGAAACAGAACTTCGCACCCCGTATCGGATTGGCCGCGCAGATTTCGCGGAAATTGGTTGCGCGCGGTGGTTTCGGCCTCTTCTTCAACTCGTTTGAGAACCAGGGATACGGTCCAAACATCGGCGAGAACTATCCCTTTGTGTACAATCTCTCCTACGGCCCGACTGCGAATCCAGCCGATCCGAGCATTTCATCGCAGGTTGCGCCCATCAGGTACAACTCTCCATATGCCGGGTGTGCGACAGCCGGGCCTGGCGGTACCGCATCGCTTGAAACCGGCTTCTCCTGCATACCGCTTACGCCCACGGCCGTCAACGCTTTGGGGCTCGGCCTGCAGGGTCTCCAGTTCGACTATCAGACCCCGCGCACGTACAGCGCAAACGGGACCGTCCAATACTCCATCACCCACTCCCTGTCTGCGACTGCGTCGTATGTCTACACTCACGGCGCGGATCTGCAAGGAGGCGTGGGATACCAGAACGTAACGCAGATCCTGCCAGCTGGGATCAGCACCGGGAAGGGTTGCCCGTATGCGACCTTCGCAGAAGCCAGCTGCGTCCCGTTCGTCGACTTTGGCGGCGGCAGCAACCAGGTGACCTATGGTGTCAGCTCGTATCACGGTCTGCAATCCAAGCTCGAGGAGCAGTACGCGAACGGCCTGACATTCCTGCTTACTTACACGTATTCGAAGACGATGTCGGATGCGGGCGATTTGCTGAATGGCGGCAGTACGGGTTCGCTTCGTGCATATAACGTTCCTGGCCTCGGTCCCAAGTTTGACTACGCTCTGGCAGATTTCGACCTCCGCCAAGTGCTCCACTTTAGCGGCGGGTATGAGCTGCCGGTCGGCAAAGGCAAAAGGTACATGAACCAGGGAGGGATTGCCAATGCCGTACTCGGCGGCTGGGCCACGAACTGGATCGTAACCCTGCAGGGCGGCCAACCGATCAACTTCGGCTGCCCAACCGGAACAACCTCTGGAACCAGCTGCAACGATATTCTTCTTGCAGGCCAGAGTCCAAAACTTGGGGTCAAGATTGAGACACTGGGCGGATATCACGGACCCTTCTGGATAGGAAACCCAGGAGCTTTCAGCCAACCTTGTCAGTTGGGTGTGGTGTCGGGGATAATCGCTCCGATTCCGGATACGCCAGCCGGCTGCGTGCCTTATAGCGGTGCAGGCGCTTTGGGTAGCAAGGCTGGACAGATCGCAGGTCCGGGATTCCACCGCCTCGACTTCTCGACCTTCAAGGGCTTCCAGCTGAACGAGCGATTTTCGCTGCAGTTCCGAGCGGAGTTCTTCAACATCCTCAACCACCCGAACTTCAATGCGCCGGGCTTCGGCGGCAACGGAGTTGTCTCGGTAGGCGGCTCCGGAACTTACAACGACAGCACCTTCGGCGCAATTGGATCGACCCGCGATGCTCCGTTCGATCCGCGGCAGATTCAGTTTGCGTTGAAACTGTATTACTAGGCTAGAATGAACACACCCCGGGGATGTGCGCCGCTTAGGCGCCCCGGGGTGTTGTTCTGCGTAGCAACAAATTGCTCACGCGGCAATCTCGGAGGCGGACAGTGAGCAAGTTGCCTCGGTTTCTGTTGGTGGCGCTTTGCGCTGCTTTTTTGTACGTCAAGGTCGCATCGGCCGAGGAAACAGACAAACAGCAGCTCGATCGCAGATATCAGTCCGCAGTCGCGGACTATGATGCAGGCCGCTACCCAGAAGCGGCTCAACAGCTGGAAGGCCTCCTGCCGTTTGCACCAAAAAGCTATGAGCTCCACGAACTTCTTGGGCTGGTCTACGCGTCGTTATCGGACGATTCGAAGGCCGAGGATCACCTTAAATTCGCAGTCCAATTGAAGCCGGATTCGGCGGCAGCCCGCACGAATCTGGGTGCAGCGCTCCTGCATTCGGGTAAGTCAGCCTTAGCTGGAGAACAGTTCCAAAAGGCTCTTCAACTGGAGCCGCAAAGCTTTGATGCCAATCGCAACATGGGCGAGTTTCTGATTCAGAGTGGCAAAATTGCAGACGCGCGACCGCTGCTTGAGTTGGCCCATCGGATTCAGCCCGATTCGTATGACAACAGCTACGATCTGGCAATGGCAGATTTTCAACTCGGCCAGCTAACGGAAGCGAAGGAAGTCGCCGAGTCGATTGCGAAGAAGCAAAACACCGGCGAATTGCAGAACCTGCTCGGTCAGATCGATGAGAAGGGCGGCAAGTTCGTTAATGCGGAAAATGAGTTTGAATCCGCTGCCCATATCGATCCGAGTGAGGACAACCTGTTTGATTGGGGAAGCGAGATGCTACTTCACCGGACATATGAGCCGGCGATTGTTATCTTCCAGGAGGCCACGATGCGATATCCCCATTCACCTCGGCTGTTCATTGGCTTAGGTTTGGCGCTGTATTCGCGGGGAAAGTACGATGACGCCGTGCAAGCACTTCTAACCGCCGCGGATCTTAATCCTTCTGATCCGCGATGTTATCTCTTTTTGTCGAAGGCTTACGATAGTTCTCCGAAGCAGGCTGAAGACGTAATCGGAAGATTCCGCCGCTATGCGGAACTCCGTCCCCAGGATGCGCGAGCCCTATACTATTACGCAATCAGCCTGTGGAAAGGGAAGCGATCGGAAGATTCCAGTGCGGACCTCACAATGGTGGAATCGCTTCTGCAAAAGTCGATCGCGCTTGATGGCAGCATACCTGAAGCGCATATGCAACTTGGCGATCTGTATGCTGGGCAGCATTTGTATGACAAGTCAATTCCCGAGTATGTGCGAGTTCTCGAACTGAACCCTGATCTATCCGATGCACATTACCGTCTCGGAACGGACTACGTCCATGTGGGACAAAAGGATGAAGCCCAAAAGGAGTTCGTCGTCTATCAGAAGCTTCGCGCTGCGCATCTAGCCGAGGTCGACAAGGAGCGAGCCGAAGTCCAGCAATTCGTCTATTCAGAAAAGGACGGTGCGTCTTCCAAGTTTTGATGCCCCGTCGACGGGCGACCAGAGGCAATGATAGCGATCTGAAGGCAGGCAGTCTGCAACGTAAAGAAAAAGATGCGAAGTTATGGATGATTTGAACGAATGAATCGACAATCTTTCAGCGACGAATTCACTTTTGGCTTGCCAGGGAGAACCTGCTTGACTCCGAAAGAAATCGCATTCGGCCTGAGCCGGAGCAGAAGAGACTTTATGAGGACGACTGCAGGGCTCGCACTCGGAGCTGCACTGGAATGTTCCAGCCCATTTGTTCGAGGTGAGGCTGCTCGAAAGAAACGCAAGACAATTGTGATTACGTTCGGCGGTGGTGCACGAGACCAGGAGACTTTCGCGCCGGAGGGTCAGGAAAACATTCCCCACCTGATCAACGAATTGGCCCCTCAATCAAGCTTCTTTACGCATGTCACGAACCAGGGGATCCTGGGTCACTATGTGGCAACAGCTAGCTTGACGACAGGCGTATACGAAACGCTTAATAACTTTTCGGCGGTGCCTCCGGAACACCCCACAATCTTCGAATATTTCCGCAAGGATCTCAGGCGGCCTGCTTCGGATACATGGGTGGTGGCGCCGAGCAACGGGTTCAACCGCATTGGTGAGAGCGACTGCCGTGCCTATGGGCCTGGCACGGGAGCAGCCGTAATCCTCCCGAAACATCTGCTCAGTGCGACCGCTTCCGGAACTACGGAGGATTTTGACCATTTATTGAGAGACAACTATGAGACTCCGCTGTACACGCCGCGACTTAGTGGAGGCGAATTCGAACTGCAACAACTCGAGTCGATCCTCAGACTGTCCGTTGCGGACTTTATGGCTCATGCGCGGACACTGTCGAGCCCCGATGAATTATCGGTGTACATCGCGAAACGACTCATGCAGCAAGAGGCTCCCAGCCTCCTCTGGATCACGATGCATGACATCGATGTGGCCCATTCGGGTGCATATTCACTCTACCTGGAGGGCATTCGGCGCACCGATCGTCTTTGTGCAGAATTATGGAAGACCGTGCAAAGTGAGCCAGAATATGCGGGAAATACGACGATGTTCATTCTTCCTGACTTTGGGCGTGACTCCGACTTCGAACCAGGCGGCAACGGTTTCCAGCATCATCGCACGGGGGATGCAGCGAGCCGTACGACGTGGATGATGGCGCTCGGCGCGGGTGTTCGCCAGGGGGTAGTGTTTGACGATCCGATGCAGTCCGTTGATCTGGTACCGACTCTCGGTGCAATGCTGGGATTTACTCCAGCGGAATCCAAGGGAAGGCCGATCAAGGAATTCTCATAACTTCCATGCAGCCTCGCGACCTCCAAGCCGAGCACTTCTCCAGTTACCCTCCTGAAGCCAAAAGGGTGGTGCTGGCTCATCTCGACGCGCTTCGAGAGCTACCTCTGATCTTCATTCCAAGTCTATTGCGGGAAGTCATCGATTACGACTTTAAGTTTCCAGCCGAGCGCTCTGCAATCGATGGTGAAGTGGCTCTATTGAGCAGTTTTTCGCAGATACAGAGACATGATCGATTCCAGGCTTTTGAGCGGCTTTCGATTTCGCCGAAACTCGAACGCTTCGACTGGATCAATCAGCCAGCGCAGTTTACCGAGCAGCTTTCGGCGTATCTTTGGAGTACCCACCAACTGGATGCCTTCCGAGCCGCGGCAACCGAATATGGCGCCCGTTTGCATTCAGAGGTGTCTTCGGAGCCATTGCCAGGGTGCAGACTCGGCATCGCCGTAATTGGGCAGGGCGTGGCATCATTTGACGGCCGATTATTCAAAAACCTGCGCAAACACGGAACCTATTTCAATCAGATAAAACCCGAACACGGACTTGAACTTCTGCTCGAGGCCGTCGCTGCGCGCTCTAAGGCTTATTCGGTTCCTTATGGGCATTGGTACGTGGATGGCGGGCAGGAGGGTAGCCATAATTCTCTCTTGACATGTGTTTCGTATAAGTCGCTGGAGCCGGTACGTGAGGCATTACTAAGGAACGTGAGGACAGAGATCGAGAAACCGGGGATGGGACCGGAGGAACTGCGGACGCATTTAGCTCGACTAACACCTTCCGATCTTGGAATGAATCCGGGTGGGGACGCTGTGCTTGATCGATTTCAACTCAAAGTATTGACGGAGGGTTCCGGAACTCAGATATTCAGCACAACCTTTGCACAGTGGACGGCACGCGAGGTTCTTCGCCGAGCGCAGGCGCTTACCTTACTGGTTAGGTTTGCTCCAAGGCAGCGTCAACGCCCGATGAACGAACTGCTGTCGAGTTCCCAGGGCGATTCCGAAGTCGATCCAATCGGTTCACTTATTGATGCAGATATAGCGTCGTATTACCACTGGATCAACCAACAAAGGCTCCCCGGTTATGACCGATCTGCCTTTTTAGTTTGGTTTGAGGGACACAATGAGGCTCTCATAGTTGCCCCGACCCTGCCTCGAGGAACAACTTCGAATTCCGCACTTGATCTAGGACAGTTGCTTTCGATTGCCATAAGTTGATTACCGGAGAATTTTGAGATTGAGAGGAGGCTTCCCTGAAGCCTATAATGAACCTACTCACGGCTGTGGAAATAGGGGAATGGCGGGCTCCGGGGGCGAGGGTGCCTGAGGAGGTAATTTATGGAGATTGGTGATCGCTTAGACACCCAGTTCGGCTCCACGAATTTCAGCGGCCCCGACCTTTTGATCGACGCATCCAAAAGGAGATTTCTTCAGGCGGCGGGAATTCTCGTCGCTGGGATGATGCTCCCAAGGGGACGCGGAGAGGCAATCTCGCCCGCTCTAAGCGATTCGGGGCACAAGGTTCTGTTGGTCGTGATTGGCGGAGTTCGGCGTGCCGAGACTTTTTCCGGCGATGGTCTTGTCAATATTCCGCACCTGGCGTCGGACCTGCTTCCACAGTCCCTCTTTTATCTGCATGCGCGTAACGAAGGTGTTACTGCCCATTTCAACGCGATTTCAAGTATTCTCACCGGAAATTGGCAACGGTTGGACGACTGGGGCAAGGTTGCCCCGACTACTCCGACATTCTTCGAGCAGTTTCGCAAGTCTGCCCGTGTCGATCGCAACGAAACATGGATAGTCGCGAGTAACAAGGCACTTACAAGCCTGATCGGTGCAAGTTCCGATTCGAATTATGGCCCGACTTATGGAGCCAACGTCGTTTTTCCAAAGCAACTGATGCTGATGGCGGTGGAAGAGGCGCTTCGCTCCGGCCGAACTGGAAACATGGCTGATCGGACAAAGGTTGAATCCGAACTTGAGAACGCAATGCAAGGAAGCAATTATGAAGGGCTGGGATGGAATGTCTTTGAGGCTGCGGGTCACCTTGACCCGCGTGTTGAGGGCACCATCAAGACGGCGATTGCCAGTTTTGTTCGAGGCGGCGGGCCTACCTCCGGAGACGAGCTTACCTTCTTCATGACTCGCGAGATTATGCGCAAGTTTTCTCCAAAGGTGATGGTGGTGGCATTCTCGGACGTTGAGGCTGCGCATTTCGGCTCCTATTCGCTCCATTTAGCAGGCATCCATGCTGCAGACCGGCTTTCTTATCAACTTTGGCAGGAAGTGGAATCGAATCCCGAGTACCGCGGTCGGACCACGATGGTGATTCTTCCGGAATTTGGTCGGG